>ERZ506969.12-NODE-12-length-200783-cov-25.629_pt1 | contig 200783 bp, 191 predicted proteins | sample MGYA00512891_ERZ506969 | MGnify/ENA metagenome assembly ERZ506969
GCATAAACTCTTCCTCCATATTTGTTTATATATAGGAAGATATAACCTCATTTTAGTCAGTAATTACAAGGGTTAACTGAAGTTTTCACCCACACTTTTTGTCCACCCTCAAACTTCTTCAGAAAAAGATTAAACCCTTATAACACTAGATATTTACTAGTGTCATAAGGGTTTTCACACACACTTTTTGTCCTATAAGCCGGAATAACAAAGCCCCCGATAGATACCTATCGGGGGTTTTCTCTGCAATCATTAGCATTATCTGTACTGATTACAATATATTATTGATTATCAGTTTTTTGTTCACTTTGTTGCAAGCTTTCGCGGTTTTGACGAAGGCTTTCCAACGTTTTTTCTAAATTGTTTTCTACATATTTCAATACATCACCAGCATATTGAATAGAGCTAGATTTTAACTCTTCAGAAGATTGGTTTGCAGCATTGATAATTTGATTAGCTTGTTCTTGTGCTTGCTTAACAAGTTCACTTTCAGCAGTCAATTTAGCAATGTAATCTTTAGCTTGATCGATTAATGTTTCAGCTTGACGTTGAGCATCAGCCAATACTTTATCTTTTTCGGCCACAATACGACGAGATTCATCGAGCTCAAGTGGTAAAGATTCTTGAATTGCATCGATAATACGCATAATTTCATCTTCTTCAACCATGCGTTTTGTAGTCATAGGAATACGGCTGCTAGATTCAATAAGAACCTCTAAATCTTCAAGTAATTTTTCTGTTTTCATACAATTCACTCCTATTATTTATTACCATCGATGTTAAAACGTTTTTCTAATTTTATCTTTACATCGTCAGGAACAAGTCCATCTAACTTACCACCAAATTTAGCTAACTCACGAATCCCTGTTGAGCTTACAAAAGAATATTTATTATTGGTCATAATAAACACTGTTTCTATATCATCATCCAAGTATTTTGCAAATAGAGCACGTTGAAATTCATATTCAAAATCACTAAGAGCTCTAAGTCCACGAATAATAATACTTGCATTTTTGGATTTAACATAATCGATGAGCAATCCACCTGTACAGTCGATTTCTACATTAGGAATATGCTTAACCGCATTGCGAATCATCTCAACGCGTTCTTCCATAGTAAACAATGAATTCTTATTAGGATTTGAACTTACAGCGATAATCAACTTGTCTACGAGACGACTACCGCGCTCAAAAATGTCAACGTGACCATTTGTAACGGGGTCAAAACTTCCTGGGCAAACTCCTATCCGCAAGGGTCTAACTCCTTTCACTATGTTTCACAAAATATGAAACAAGGGTGTAACCAAATTTTTGTTCCTTTATACATTCCCATTCTGGTGGCATGGTGAAAGCCTCATCTTTATGATGTTCCAAGACTAAAACACCATCATCAGCTAATGCATCATGAGCCACAACAAAATCAATAGTCTCCTGTATAAAGCCATTTTCATATGGTGGATCAGAAAAAATATAATCGAACTGCTGGTCACCTATAAAATGTTTCAATTGTGAAAGTTTCTTAGGTATGATTTGAATTCGATCCAACACACGACAATGTTCCGCATTCTCTCGAATTAATTTACCAGTTCGATAATCAACAGCAATCGCTGATTCAGCTCCACGACTGAGCGCTTCAATGGCAACTGCACCAGTACCAGAAAATAAATCTAATACACGAGTACCAAATATACCGCGATGCGCTAATACGTTGAAGATACTTTCACGAACACGATCCAAGGTGGGACGTGTATCCATCCCCTTCGGAGCTTTTATAGTATGGCCCTTTGCAGTGCCTCCGATAATTCGCATACAATCCTCACTAGATTATACTCATTAATTATAGTATATAAATACCTAAAATAAAAGTATCTTTTACAATTATGATATTTCGATTTTACTATCTCGGCCCATCAATTCTTGCAATGCTAATTGAGGGGACTTCTCTTCATATAATACCTCATATAGTGATTGTGTGATAGGCATTTCTACATGGTGTTTTATGGCCATATCTCGAATAATAGATGTTGCAAAAAAGCCTTCTACCACCATATTCGTATGATTCATAATATAGTCCATTGTTTTACCATCTGCTAGCTGTTGTCCTGCAGCACGGTTACGACTATGCTGGCTCATACAAGTAGCGATTAAATCCCCCATACCAGCTAAGCCTGCATAAGTTTCTTTTCTTGCACCGAGAGCTAAACCAAATCGAGTCATTTCATGTAGACCACGAGTTAGTAATAAAGCCTTACAATTATCTCCAAGAGATAATCCATCAACGATACCAGCAGCCAAGGCTATTACATTTTTTGTAGCCCCTGCTAATTCAACACCAATATAATCGTCACTAGTATATATACGAAATTCTTTGCTGTGTAATGCCTGTTGTACCTTTTTACCTATGTCCATAGATATCGTACCTACTACGGCTGCAGCAGGTAAGTTTCTACCAATTTCCTCAGCGTGATTAGGACCGGATAAAACAGTTAAATGGCATCCGACAGAGGATAATTCCTCCTTCATGACTGTAGTCAATAACTTACCACTTTCCCGTTCTACACCTTTAGAGCATAACACGTATATTTGATCTTTGTGAGCATATCTTTTTAAATTCTGTAAAGCAGTGCGCACATGAATAGATGGTGTTACAATCAGTACAATATCAGCCTGCTCAATAGATGTTTGTAAATCAGAACTAATGATGAGTTCATCAGGCAATATAACACCAGCTAAATATGACTTATTTTCCCTGTACTTAATAAGTTCATCCTTAAACTCTGAACGTCTGCAATATAAGGTTGTATCATTTCCGGCCACTACAGATTTAATAGCAAGAGCGGTCCCCCAACTACCAGATCCGACGATGCAAACTTTCATATTACTCTCCTTTTTTAACGCGTTCTACCTTTAATTCTTTACCAGCTAGTAAACGAGAAATATTTTCTCGATGACGTATGATAACAAACAATGCAGCTAGCGCACCAAATCCTACAAACCACCAGGATTCACCCATTACATACATCAATACAGGAACAAGCGCAGCAGCTACTATAGAACCTAGAGAGACTAATTTAGTGAAATATACAATGATGCCCCAAATAGCAAAACAAATAACTGCAACTATTGGAGATAATGCAATGAGAACGCCTAAACCAGTTGCAACGCCACGGCCACCTTTAAAGCCAAGAAATACTGACCAATTGTGTCCAACCATGGCCAAAATGCCACCTAGAATCATGTACATGGGATTTAAATGGGAAAACAAAAATACCCCAATGGCACCCTTTAATGCATCACAGAAAAATACAGGAAGCGCTGCCTTTAAACCAATAACACGATATGTATTTGTAGCACCTATATTTTTTGATCCATATAGACGGACATCAGTATTGAAAAATAATTTACCAATAATGAGTCCGCTAGGAATTGAACCGATTACATAGGCTAATAACGCATACCCTATAATAGGCATAAAATCATTCACAACTTTCACCCTTACCCTTTGTACGTATTACTCTTCATCTTCACGTTTTTTACCGCGAAGGATTAATCGAATTGGAGTACCTTCGAAACCAAAACTTTCACGTAAACGATTTTCCAAGAAACGCATATACGAGAAATGAATTAATTCAGGTTCATTTACAAATAGGATAAATGTTGGAGGTTTAACACTGGCTTGTGTCATATAGTAAATTTTTGGAATTCTACCATTACGGGATGGAACTGGATTTACAGTTTGAGCATCTTGTAATAATTGATTTAATGTACCAGTAGAAACACGACGATATTGTTGTTCTGATACGAATTTAAGCATATCAGCTAAACGATGAATACGTTGTTTTGTCAATGCGGAAGCAAATAGAATTGGTGCAAATTGCAAGAATCCTAATTCATCATAAATGTCTTCAGTATATCTCAATGTAGTTTTATCATCTTTTTCTACAAGATCCCACTTATTAACTACAATAATAACGCCCTTACCGGCTTCATACGCATAACCAGCAATTTTTTTATCTTGTTCTGTAACGCCATCAACGCCATCTAATACAAGTACAACAATATCAGAGCGATCAACGGAACGAAGAGAGCGAACAATGCTGTAACGTTCAACAGCTTCATCAATCTTGGATTTACGTCTCATCCCTGCCGTATCGATGAGTACGAATTTTTGATCCCCATGTGTCCAGTGCGTATCAATAGAGTCCCGAGTAGTGCCAGCTACATCGGAAACGATAACGCGATCTTGACCTAACAGTGCATTAGTCAAAGATGATTTACCTACATTAGGACGACCAATGATGGCCACATGAATGGTATCTTCCTCATCTACATTAGTTCCTACAGGTGGGAAATGTTTAACCGTATCATCTAATAAATCACCTAGATTCATTAAATTCTTTGCAGAAATGCCAATTGGATCACCAAGTCCCAAATTATAAAACTCATAAATATTAGGTTCTTGATTTACACTGTCAATTTTATTCACTACAAGGACTACTGGTTTTCCACTAGTACGTAAAATATTGGCCACTTCTTCATCAGCCGGTACAATACCTTGCTTGCCATCAACCACAAAGAGGATTACATCAGCTTCTTCAATAGCGAGTTCAGCTTGTAAACGCATCATTTTAGGAATAACATGGCTGTTCTCTGTTACAAACTCGATACCACCTGTATCAATCATTGTAAACTCACGATTAAGCCATTCTGCATCGAAGTAAATTCTATCTCGTGTAACGCCAGGTATATCCTCGACGATAGAAATTCGTTTATTAACAATGGCATTAAATAATGTAGATTTACCTACATTTGGACGACCAACTACGGCCACTAATGGTTTTGCCATACTTTCACCTCTTTTATTATCTATATACATCACTTCATTTTATCATATTAAAGGGAATGTACGCAAAAAGGCTAATCAAGGAAAACCTTGATTAGCCTCATTAAAAGATTCTGAATTATTCAGCGTCTTCTTCTGTTTCTTTTGCTTCCATCAACTCAGTCAAAGCCAAGCCCAATTTCTTTTCATCTTTGTTAAGAGAAATGATTTTAACTTCAACTTCTTGACCACGGTTCAAGTAATCTTCAACTTTAGCATTACGTTGTTTTGTAATTTGAGAAATGTGAAGTAAACCTTGAATATCATCGTTAACAGCTACAAATGCACCGTAAGCTACCAAACGAACAACTTTACCAGTGATTACATCACCAACGTGTAAAGTTTCTTCAGCAACATCCCATGGGCTCTTAGTTAAAGCTTTTAAGGACAAGGATAATTTGTTGCTTTCAGGGTCGAAGGATTGTAATTTAACTTCGATTTCTTGGCCAACGGAAAGAACATCTTCCACTTTTTTAATTTTTTGCCAAGAAATGTCGGAAATATGAAGTAAACCTTCAATACCACCGATATCTACGAATGCACCATAAGGCATGATTTTACGAACGATACCTTTATAGTTTTCACCAACGTTGATATTTTTCAATGCTTCAGCTAATTTTGCTTGACGTTCCACTTCAAGTACTGCACGGCGAGAAAGAACCAAACGGTTTTTCTTTTCGTCGATTTCAAGAACTTTTGCTTCAAATTCAGTACCAACCAAGTTGTCCAAAGATTTTACGAAATGCACATCACCTTGGGACAATGGAATGAAACCACGAAGGGATTTTACTGTTACCACCAAGCCAGCTGGGATAGCATCGATACCTTTACATACGATAGGTTCGTCTTTTTCTTGAGCTTCGATAACATATTGCCAATCTTCATCTTTAGCCAAACGAGTCATGGAAAGATAAATAGGATTATCTTCTTTGATGTGGTTCATGATAACTGCTTTAATTTCATCACCATTTTTCAACACATCTTTGGCAGAGTTTGGTGCTGGATAAGAAATTTCAGTTCTATTCAAAATTGCTTCAGTTTTGTAGCCAAAAGATACCCATGCGCGTTCATCTTCAACTTGTACTACTTGACCTTCTACAACGTTTCCTTTCTTAAATTCTTCTTGACCTTCTGCTGCTAATAATTCTGCAAAATCTTTCATTGTCTCAATGACCTCCTTAATAATCCAGTCGGGAGTCGATGCTCCTGCTGTTACTCCTACCGTCTGTACTCGGTTAAACCATTCCAGTTGTAATTCAGTAGAAGTTTCAATGTGATATGTTGTACATCCAACGTCTCGACAAACCTCTGCCAATCGATTCGTATTGCCGCTGTTCTTACCACCTATCACAATCATAAGATCTACATTACGTGCTAATTCAACGGCAGAATTCTGACGCTCCTGAGTTGCATTGCATATCGTTTTGAAAATCTTAAGATTCTTAGATTTTTTCTCTAATATCTCTATTATACTGTTAAATTTGAATTGTGAAAAGGTCGTTTGAACAACTACACCCATTTTTTCAACAACTTGTAGATTTTTGGCGGATTCTTCATCTTCGATGATTATCCCTTTGTTATTTGCCCATAAATTAATACTTTTAACCTCAGGATGGTTTTTTTCTCCCAATATAACCAGTGTCATACCATCTTCGATAACAGATTTTGCATCTTGTTGAGCTTTTTTCACATGTGGACAAGTGGCATCCAAAATGTTTAAGCCTTTCTCTTCTGCTTCTTCGTAAATTGCAGGGCCCACACCATGAGACCGAATAATCATCGTTCCTTCATCAATATCCGACACCTCTTGAATCGGGCTAACACCTTTACTCTCTAAACGACCAACTACTTGTGGGTTATGAATGATAGGCCCCAATGTATAGCTTTTTCCATCGCTATCAGCAGCTTCATTGGCCATTTCAACAGCTCGTTTTACGCCATAACAAAAGCCATGATTTTCAGCTAAAATTATTTCCATAACGTCTCCTCTATGCGATTTTCATGATAGGAATCAATCATGCGTTGAATTTCACCCTTTACGCGATCATTAACCTCTTTAATAGCCTCAGGTGTTGGTTTAGCTTTACTAACAGGTACCTGTTTACCAATGATGCAAGCAACTTGGTTTCTCTTCATATTATGAGAACCGATAATGGCAACTGGGGTAATACCAATTCCTGTACGCAACGCAATGGATGCGGCCCCATCGTGAAAGCGTCCTAATTTTCCATTCTTTTGACGATTACCTTCTGCAAAAATTCCTAATACTTTATTATTCTTTAATAGTCCTAAAGCATGACGAATTGCTATTTTATCTATAGCTCCACGGTTTAAAGGGAATGCACCAAGCCAGGTACAAAAAAATCTTGAAATTGGATTTACAAATAATTCCTGTTTTGCCATAAAGTGTACGTGCCTAGGCAATGCATAGCCACAAATAGGTGGATCGTTATTACTTAAATGATTTGGCACCACAATAACCGGACCTTCCATAGGGAAATTATCGCGACCATAAACCTTTAATCCATAGCCGACTTTATAGCGCAACCAAAAGGCAGTTCGCCAAAGCCATGTAGAAAATTTGTTCATTTAGATTCGCTCCTGTACTAGATGTAATATATGTTCTACAGTTTCATCAAATGTCATTTCGCTAGAATCGACCAATACAGCATCCTCTACCTGAATCAATGGAGATTCCTTTCGATTCTTATCCATATCATCACGTTGCATAACACTGTCTTTAATATCCTCTAAAGTTTGTTCGTTAACTGTACCCTTCACTTCTAAGTACCGGCGCATAGCACGAGCCTCTACAGAAGCGGTTAGATATATTTTTAATTCCGCATTAGGTAATACAACGGAACCAATATCACGTCCATCCAATATAACGCCACCAGCTTCTGCCATAAGTCGTTGTCGTTCAACCAAATATTGACGCACCCCTTTATATGAAGCCACTATAGATACAGCATTGTTCACTTGTGGCGTTCTAATAAAATCAGTCACATCTTGACCAGCAATAAAAACCTTACATGAATCATCACTGGCCTCCATAGTAAGATCTAATTCTGGTAATAATGCTTCCACTGCCTTTTGATTATTTACATCAATATGATTATGCAATACAGCCCATGTAACAGAACGGTACATAGCACCTGTATCGATATAAAGATACCCCAGTTTTTTTGCCACTATTTTAGAAATAGATGATTTTCCAGCGCCTGCTGGGCCGTCAACAGCAACGGCAATTTTATGTGTATTCATAAGTCCCTGTATCACTTTCACAAATTATATAAAATATACTATTCAATCATACAGCGTAAAATGTCTCTATTAAAACGCCTCAGGGTGAGTTATATGCATAGCTGCTACATATCCTGTAGAAAAGGCAGCCTGTAGATTATATCCACCTGTAAAAGCATCAATATCCAATACTTCACCTGCACCATATAAACCTTTAACCAACTTAGATTCCATAGTTTTAGGATTAAATTCTTTAAGAGAAATACCACCAGCAGTAACAATTGCCTCTTCTACAGGACGTAATCCTTTCACGGTAAGAGGCATATGTTGCAACATATAACCGATTTGTTGTCGTTCTTCCTTTGAAATCTGATTAATCGGTTTTTGTGGATCAATACCGGCCAATTCAATAATTAATGGTATTAATCGACTTGGTAACAAATCTTTCATCCCATTAATTAATTGTTTCTTAGAATAGAGATCAAAATCTTTTTGTAATCGTTTATCTAATATCTCTGGAGATAATGCAGGTTTTAAATTGATATCTAAACCTATAGTGCCGATATTTTTTTTGCGCATCAATTTTCCCACCGTATGACTAAGGGATAAAACGATAGGACCGGTAATGCCAAAATGGGTAAACATCATTTCCCCAAACATCTTGGCTTGTACCTTATTCTTAGCAACTACAGACAATTCAACATTCCGTAGGCTAAGCCCCATTAAATCTTTTACCCAGGACTCTTCCGTTACAATCGGTACTAAAGATGGACGGATATCGGTAATCTTATGGCCTACTTGAGCCGCCAACATATATCCATCACCAGTAGAACCGGTAGCAGGATATGATTTACCTCCCGTAGCAATAACCACGGCATCAGCGTGATAGGTTTCTTTGTCTGTCACAACACCGGTGACAACACCATCATCAACCAAAAGTTTCTTAACTGGTTCCTCAAGATGAACATCTACACCATAGTGTTTCATAAGCTTCATAAAGGTATTTCGTACATCCAGTGCAGAATCTGAAGCTGGAAATACGCGGCCACCTCGCTCTACCTTAGTTTCTAAACCAGCGTCGTGTAATAACTGCAACAAATCTTCATTGGTAAAGCGCTCGTAAGCACCATATAAAAACTTACCATTGCCCGGTGTATTTTTAATAAAATCAGACATATCACAAGCATTCGTAATATTGCAGCGTCCTTTGCCGGTAATGCCCATCTTTTTACCAACATAATTCATTTTTTCGAGAAGCGTTACCTTTGCCCCTTCTCGACCAGCAATGACAGCAGCCATTAGCCCTGCTGCACCACCTCCGATTACAACGACGCGCTTCATTTAGAAGCTCCTAGCGCTTTAAGTGCACTTACTTCACGTTGTGTCAATCGACGAACACCACCGCGCTTAACACCACTTAATGTTAATCCACCATAAGCAATACGTTTTAAATTATGAATTCGGTAACCAAAATGTTCAAACATACGACGTACTTGTCGATTACGACCTTCATGAATAGTAATTTCTACTTCGTGAACCCCATTGTGGTCATCAAATCCTAAATCTACAAGTGTAGCAGGTGCTGTCACACCATCTTCAAGAGGCACACCATCGGCGATAACCTGTAAATCTGTATCATTTACACGCCCCTTAATACGAACTTCATATGTCTTTTCAACGCCTTTAGATGGATGTGTAAGATTCTGAGCTAATTCTCCATCATTTGTTAAAAGCAATAAACCTTCCGTATGTAAATCAAGTCGTCCAATTGGATAGATACGGCGTTTTTCATTTTTAATATAATCCATTACAGTTTCCCGTCCTTGTGGGTCTGTAACAGATGTAATAACACCTTTCGGTTTATTCATTAAATAATACACAGGTTTTTCCACGGCTAATAATTGTCCATCAACCATGACCTTATCTTTCATCGGATCAACCTTAACACCCAGTTCCGTCACTTTACGTCCATTGACACGTACCTTACCAGACGCAATTAATTCTTCTGCCTTACGACGAGAAGCTACACCACAGCTGGCGATAAATTTTTGTAATCGTTCCATATTATATCCTTTTCTATATGTTCTCTGTTCCATCCTCATTAGGAGATTCTATTAAGCTTTCGTCTTTCACACTGTCTATTGATACACCTGACATATCAGACTCTGCAGTATCTAGCTCTTTGTGCAAATCATCAATTGAAGTAACACCTGTACTTCGCAGAAATTCATCAGTTGTGCCATACAGAATAGGGCGACCTACCGTATCCTTATGACCTAACTCAGCAATTAATGAGCGAGACAATAATTGTTTAATTACCTTGTCACTATTAACACCGCGTACCTCTTCAATTTCAGCTTTTGTAATTGGTTGTTTATATGCAATAACCGCTAGTGTTTCCATAGCTGCATTAGATAATTTATCCTCTTTTTTACGTATATGACCAATATACATAGCCGATTCTGGTGCACTTACCAGTTCCACACCAGCAGCAGAGATTCGCACGCGGATACCGCGTTTATGGGATTCTAAATCAGATGCTAAGTGATCTATCAATGTCAAGCTATCTTGTTTTGAAAGCTTAAATATATCTTGAATAACATCAATAGAAATAGGTTTAGCCGCAGAAAACAATACTGCTTCTAAATCTGATATGCCCATGCTACTCCTCCTCTACTTGTACATCCCGTTCACCAATGATAGGTGCGGTAAAAATAATATCATCATTTTCGTAAAACATGACTAATTCTTGTTGTTTTAAAAGTTCTAGCACAGCCATGAATATAGTTACCATACCACTTTTAGATTCTATAGCAACAAGTAGCTCACGAAACGCCAATCGTTCACCACGCCTTGCACGACTCGCTAAGGATACAATCATATCCTCTAAGCTATATGCATCTTTCTCAACAGTTACTTGACGAACCTGTTGTTCATCTTCAGATTCAACGGTCTTATGTAATACAGAATAGAATATATCATATAATTTAGATAGTTCTAAATTATAATAACTATCTAAACCTAATACACTCGTTTCCTCAGGGCGACTAAACACATTCGACTCAACCGATGCTTTTTCCATTAATAGGTGAGTAAAATCTTTTATCTTTTTAAACTCTACTAACTTAGCCACTAATTCGTCTCGTGGATCTTCGCTTTCATCTGGTTCCGGTTCAACCTTAGGTAATAGCATACGGGACTTAATTTGTAATAATGTAGATGCCATTACAAGGAATTCACTACTATAATGGATATCAAAATGATTCCAATTATCTAGGTATTCTAAATACTGACTTGTGATTTCAACGATTGGGATATCCGTGATTTCAATTTTATGTTTTTCAATTAAATGTAAAAGTAAATCGAGAGGTCCCTCGAATACATCCAATTTATAATTATAGTCCCCCATGAATCCCCATTCCTTAACGATACTATTTCATAACTATATAATTATATCGTAAATCGAAAATTTCTTCTACGTTCACCATATATAATTGTATTTTTTAGTATTCTTTGTTATCTTATAATGTAAAGAAAATTATATATTTGTTGTAATCTCCTTTAGAAAGGATACATTATGTTGTCATCAATGAAATCATTGATTCAAAATCCTATTTTGCGTTTTGGCATTATAGGCATAGTGCTCTACATTGCACTATTTTTTATTTATGAACCAGTTACATTAGGTCTAGATGTTGAGGATATTACAATCCTTGCGGTACCGACCATGGTTGGTATGTTTTTATTCCAATACTTTATGAGTTGTACCGTATTTCATCGTGCGTTCTTAGGATATGGTTTAGTAGGCTTACTATGGGGACTCACATTTCCATTATTATTTCATTGGTCTTATGTAAAACCTCTATATTTCTATGAGTTTGCCAATGATTTTCTATTCGGCTTACTTCTATTTATGGGGCTTTCAGGTATCCAATATTTGGTAACCCAAACGGGACGTCTACAGAAATTAACATCAGCTATACTAGCTTTATTCTCTTCGTTCCTTAGTCTTATTCCATTATTACAAATTGGTTATTATATAACCACCTGGCACTGTTTAACACCAGCAAGCCTATTGGCTGTATACATGACAAATCCTGAAGAAGCCTTTGGATTCTTAAAAAATGCTGCTGGTATTCCTGGCCTTATCGCTATCGTCATAGGCCTTATTTTATGGACACTCTTTCTATATTGGTGCAACCTAGGTATGAAACGAGTTGTCGATTTTAATACAACACGTCCTTTGCGATTAGGTGTACTCATCGCATCCATGGTAGCATTTATCGTATATGTACCATTCTTCTTATTTCCTCAAACATGCATCGTAGCCAATTGGACGGCTGCTGGTAATTATGTTAAAGAAATGCAACAATACAACGATAATCACCATCTTGTATTTGATTCATTCAATTTGGATACAAAGGATACGACACCTACTAAAACGCCTGGAACTATCATTCTCGTTATCGGCGAATCCAGTTCCCGTGATTATATGAAGGTCTATAATCCAAAATTCCAATACGATGACACACCTTGGCAAGAGGATATGCGCGATCACAATAAAGATTTTATCTTCTTTAATCATGCGTACTCTTCCTACGTACAAACAGTACCAACATTAGAACGTGCCCTTTCAGAGCGCAATCAGTATAACGACCGACCATTCTTAGATTCTGCTAATATTTTGGATGTAGCTAAAAAAGCAGGTTACACCACATCGTGGTTCAGTAACCAAGGCGTATTTGGCGAATACGATACAGCTATTTCTTTGATGGCTAAAACGGCGGATACTACAAAGTGGGCTCACGAATCCTATGGCTTCTCTGATTTATATGATGAAGCATTATTGCCATTGTTAAAAACAGCTGATCCAAGTAAAAATAATTTTATCGTAATTCATATTATGGGCAGTCATATTTATTATAATGACCGCTATCCGCATGAATTCAGTAAATGGAAAAAAGGTCCCAATCCTGAAGGTATCGAGGCTTATGCTAATAGTCAGCTCTATACAGATTGGTTGTTACAACAAATCTACACCTATGGTAAAGATAATTTAAATCTTCAAGCTATGGTTTACTTCTCTGATCATGGTGAAAGCGTTGACAAGTCCCACAATCCAGACACCTTTGATTTTGTGATGACTCACATTCCATTCTGGATGTACTTATCGCCTCAATATCGTGCAGCATATCCTCAAACGGTATCAGCACTCGATAGTCATGAACATCAATATTTCACAAATGATTTATTATACGATACATTAGTTGGTCTCATGCATGCACCAAACAGTCGTTACGATAAAACAAGAGACTTTAGTAATAGTGCTTATCGATTTAATTTACACAATTTAACAACACTATTAGGTGAACAGCCATTAACAAATGACCCAGTTAATGCAGGTCAATAACATACACTAATACAACAATAGCGACGATTGATACATATCAATCGTCGCTATTGTACTTTATAAGGTCCTGTACATTCTTTTCTGTATAGATTTGTATATTATGTTGTAATAAAAGCTCAGACGTAACACCAACCCCATTTACGAGGGTTCTAGTAAATGTACCATCATATATTTCACCATATCCACAGCTTGGACTCTTAGCCTTTAGTAAAGCACACAAACAATTTTTATCTATAGCAATTGCTAAAGCTAATTCTGCACCCCGTTTAAATTGTTCTGTAACATCTATACTATTTCTCGTTTGGACTCGATCACCTATCCGCTCCGCTGGGGGTCTTGGTGTTAAAAGTCCACCCAGTACCTCAGGACATACTGGTATAAGATTATAGAGGCTCTTAAGTTCTTCCAAACAGTCTATTTTGTTATGGTTACCATCATAACGGCAACAAACACCACAAAGACATTCACTAATCAACAGATTCGGTTTACTCACGTTATATACCCACTCGTAAATACAGTTAAAATTATATACAAAAAAAGACTAACCGAAGTTAGTCTAATGGTGCCGAGGACCGGAATCGAACCGGTACGGTTATTTCTAACCGACGGATTTTAAGTCCGTTGCGTCTGCCTGTTCCGCCACCCCGGCATGGGTAACGATTTTGTGGAGGCGGCACCCAGAATCGAACTGGGGAATAAAGGTTTTGCAGACCTCTGCCTTACCGCTTGGCTATGCCGCCATATAAAATTAGTGGAGCGGGAAACGAGATTCGAACTCGCGACCCCCGCCTTGGCAAGGCGGTGCTCTACCGCTGAGCTATTCCCGCATGTACATGGTGCCTCAGGACAGAATCGAACTGTCGACACACGGATTTTCAGTCCGTTGCTCTACCGACTGAGCTACCGAGGCATGAATGGCGACCCCGATCAGATTTGAACTGACGATCTTCGCCGTGACAGGGCGACATGTTAACCGCTACACCACGGGGCCGTATCCAAAGTACTTGCTTAGTATATCTGTTATCAGAGTTTTTGTCAACACTATATGTGTAAATTCTTGATGAAGTTTTTTTCATCTCCCAAAATAGTGCTCTCCCTATGTCCAGGTTCTACTAATAATGCATCATCTAACTCCATTATTTTACATAAGCTTTTACGTAAAGCTTCAGCATTGCCATTATAGTTATCACTATTCCCCACATTTTGTTTAAAAATAGTGTCACCTGTAAATAGATGACCTTCTATTTCAAAACATACTGAACCCGCACTATGACCCGGTGTATGATACACCCGTATATGAAATGGTCCGATATTTAGTATACCTTCTTGCAAAGGAATACATTGAGTGAACATTTTTTTCTTGTATACACTTGGTCGACGACGAATCAATTGCAATAATTCATGATCTCCATCATGTAGATATGCAGGTATATTATAATGTCCACAAATATCATCAAGAGCCGACACATGGTCACAATGACCATGTGTTAATAAAACCGCAATTGGTTTAGAATCTCCTACCATCTCAATTATATGTTTACTATGAAATCCAGGGTCAATTATGAGAGATTGATTGTCTTTTTTTAATACATAACAATTTGCCTTATACAAGCCTAATGGGCGTTTTATTATTTCCATTATACAATCCCTCCCCCATAACTAATGCAGTATACAATATAAACTTCTATAAAATTCTATATCGTTTTGTAGTATCTTTTTTAATAAAATACCCTTCCCAGAATTGTGGATGAAGCATGACTAGAATCGTAAATAATTCCAAACGACCTAATAGCATATCTACAATAGCCACACCTTTTGCACCTAATGGCAATAATGCAAAAGAATCAGTTGGTCCATAACCACCAAAGGCTAAACCTACATTACTTTGGAATGCGGTGACTATTTGGAGTGCATCACCTGTAGATAAACCAAAACATGTCATAAGAAATACGGATATAACATAAATCATTAAATATAGAAATATAAATTGTTGCGTCATATGCACCCATTTATCTGGTAATGGCTTTCCATTGATTCGTACAACTTGAACCATATCTGGATGTATGGCTTTTCTCAAATAAATGATACTACTCTTAATTAATATAATGAGACGAATAATCTTAACGCCACCGGTCGTAGATCCACTACACCCTCCAAAAAAACTGGCTATAAATAACATCATTTGAGCCGCAGCAGGCCATAAATCGTAATCAGATACAGCAAAACCACTGCCCGTTTGTATTGATACTAAGGTAAAGGCTGCATCTTGAAAAACTTGTCCTATATCCATAGAATTAGATTGAAAATATAAGGATATAAAGGTGATAAGAATACCAATAACTAATACAAGCCAATACATACGCGTTTCAAAATCAGAGAATAACGCTGAGAATCCTTTTTGAATTACATTATAATATACGGCAAAATTTCCACCTGCAATGACCATAAACAGTATAAATACAACACATATATATGTATTTTGACTATATAAAAAAGTACCTGCAGTAGTTGGTGTCAATCCACCAGTAGCAATAATAGAAAATGCATAATTCAATGCATCAAAAGGATCTATACCACCTAAACAAAGCATGATAAAACAGATGATTGTAAATATTACGTACAATGTCCATAATTTCGATGCTATAGATTGAATCCGTGGTAACACTACACCTGGTTTTGGCACAGATGCCTCAGCATTGAAAAAATGCGCAGCATCAGCACCAAGATTACGTAAGAATGATAGAATCAACACAATGATTCCCATACCGCCAATCCAATGCATTAATCCACGCCACAGTATGAAAGACTTAGGTATGCTATCAACATCAGAAATAACTGTAGCACCAGTAGCGGTAATACCTGACATAGATTCAAACAGCGCGTCCATCGGGTTAACTAATACACCAGATATTATAAAGGGAAACGCCCCCAATAACATTGTTAAAATCCATGTTGAGCTAACCACTAAAAAGCCATCTCTCAAGCTAAAGGTTTTACTCTTATTTCCACCAAGTACTAGTAGACCACCGAGCAGTATGGATAATATAGCTGTAATACAAAAGGACCAATATGCAGTTTCAAATAGAATACTATATATAAATGGTATAACAAGAAAAGCTCCAAAAATATAGAGTAATTTGCCTACCAAGGACATGACAATCTGTATGCGCATATAACTCCTACGTTAAATAATTCAATAATTTAGTAACAGATTCAGGCAATGAGAATAGTACAATATGATCCCCCACTAATAGCTCTGTATTCCCCCGTGGAACAATCGCGTCATCACCGCGGAGTATAACACCAACTAAGGCTTTACCAGGTAGACGAATATCTTTTAGTTGTTTACCAGCTACGGGAGATTGTTCTGTAATAAGAATCTCTATAGATTCAGCCTTACCACCTTCAAAAGTAGATATGGACACAACGCCTTCTCCACTTCGAACAAATCGTAATATTTGTCCTGCAGTCATTAGACGTGGTGAAAATACAATATCTATACCGACTTGTTCCATAAGCATAATATATTCAGGACGTCCCACACGAACAACGGTTTTAGGTATGCCCATATGTTTCCCTACTAAAGCAACTAAAAGATTTAATTTATCATCATCTGTTAAAACAATAATAACATCGTTATCGGCCACTTCTTCGGCTTCTAGTAGATCAAAATCCGTACCATCCCCATTGATGACAATGGTTTTATCCACTTGTGCAGCCAAGGCTTCACAACGCTCAATATCCTTCTCAATAACCTTAACAGTAAATCCTGCTTTTTCCAATAAGATAGCTAGATTGCGACCTAATAAACCAGCGCCTACAATAACAGCCCGTTTATGGAAGGTTGCATGATTAGAGAACCATTCTTGTTCTACTTCATTAATACCATCTTTTAAACCTAAAAAGAAAACACTGTCATTAGGTAATAGTATGCTTTCACCATGAGGTATAATCATTTCACCTAATCGTAAAATGCCAACCAATAACACACCTTCTGGAAAAGTTAACTCTTTTAAAGGTTTATTTACGAGCGGGAATGTACTATTAATTTTAAATTCCATTAAACGTACAGCGCCTTGACCAAATTCTTCTACGTCCAAAGCGGATGGTGTTTCAATAATATGAAGTAATTCTTGCGCCGTAACCATCTCTGGATTAATGAATAAATCAACGCCTAATCGTTCTTTCATATGATCATCCATATGATCAACGATATTTGTATCCCTCACACGTGCTACAGTAGATGGAACACCTGCTATTTTAGCTACTGCGCAAGATAACATATTAACTTCATCAGAATCAGTAACTGCAATAAACATGCCTACATCTGATAGGTCAATTTCATTCAATAACTGAATATCGCTACCATTGCCGCATACTAAACTAACATCCAATGTATTTTCAAGATTATGGATACGCTCCTGTGAACGGTCTATAAGATATACGTCATGATCATCTTGCACCAGTCTTTCACACAAGGAATACCCAACCTTACCAGCACCTACTACAATAATCTTCATAGTTTAGACCTCTTGTGAATTTGGGGTCCATTGTTTACCAGTTTCTGTCAACAATGTCCAACCATCTTCTTGTACTACAAGGCGGGATTTCATTAAATGACCTAACGCTCGTTTAAATGCAGCCTTGCTGATGTTAAATTTATCCTTAATCAACATGGCTGATGATTCATCACTATAAGGCATTTTACCGCCTCGTTGTAATAGGTATTCCATAATAATCTGACCATCAGAGATTAACGCTTTTTCTTTGATAGGACGCATTGACACATTAATACGACCATCTTCACGTTTGAACGTAACACGAGCCTCTACCATTTCTCCAACATTTAATTTGCGTGTCATTTCTGAACGATGCAAAAAAGCAATCCATCGCTCAGGGGTAATAAAAAAGGCTCCATCACTAGTCAAATTGTAAATAGCACCACTTACTTGTTGTCCTACAACAGCATCGGTAGCAGCTTTAGAGGCGCGTCTCATCTCATCATCAACGTCCATAGAAACGGCCATACGACCAGATTTATCGGTATATAATTTTACCCATACCTTTTCCCCTACTTGAGGTCTGCCACGCATTTCAGCGTGAGGCATAAAAATCCCCCGCTCAGTACCAACCTCAACGAAACAACCAAAATTAGTTACATTAATAACCTCAACATAACCAATTTGACCGACCTTCATAGCAGGCAATCGCATGGAGGCAGTCAAACGTCCCTTAGGGTCACGATATAGAAATACCTCTACATCATCACCTATAGCAACTGGTGAAGTTTGTTGATCCTTATGGAGCAAAATATCATCATTTGTATTTCCCGTTTGACCATCAAGGAAAGCGCCATGATCACTAGTACGTAGAACACGCAGTGTAGCAATGGTATTTTCCAATAATTCGCTAGCCATAGATTATTCTCCTTCAAAAGGAACACGTCCAGCATCGTTCCATAAGGCTTCTAGTCCATAAAATTCACGAATTTCATCGTTACCAAACACATGACAAATAATATCGCCAAAGTCCAATAATACCCATTCACCATCGCGATATCCTTCACGATGGAGGACCATCATACCTTGTTCTGCTGCTATATCCTCAATTTCATCAGCAATACTTTGAGATTGTTTAATATTATTGGCGCTTACAATCATAAAATAATCGCCTAACATAGAAACACCTTCCAAATCAAGTATTTCAATATCATGACCTTTCTTATCATAAGCCGCTTGTGCAAGCGCTAAAACATGTTGTTTAATTTCTTCTTTTTGTTTCATTGTATCTCCTATTATTCTTTCTTCTCTGGTTCTGAACCTGGTTCTGATGGTTTTACACGTGTACTTTGTTCTGATTCTACCGCAACAGGTGCTTTTTTAGTTTCAGGTGTAGAAACAAATTGACTTAAATCTTCTGGTGCCAATGTCCCCATTGTAATTCCCACTAAGCGCTGAGCTTCAGTTGGATTTACATGCCAATACACGACGTCATTAATTTTTTCTTTTTCACCAGGCAAAATATAAAAATGAATATGGTCTTTATCCATTTGACCGATAGAACGCATTAATTTAATAGCATCCCATGTAGATATATTACTTTCATAATGACTCCATAAACGCCATATATGCCAAGCTTTTGTAATAAACCAAGTATCTTGTTCCCGATCAACCCATAATTTCAAGAACCGTTCTTGTCGTTGAACGCGTCCAAAATTATCATTATTTTCGTCTGTGTAGCGTAAATATGCTAATGCATTATCACTATCTAAATTTTGATAGCCTCTTCGTAAATCTATATCTTTACTATCAGTTTCAGCATCAACATGTTCCATATTCTTTTCTACGTAAAACTGTTGACTACCTAAAACATCACTTGTTTTTTTGAAAGCTGCCTCATCAACGACAACATAGTAAGGTATGCTGATATGGAATAAATCCTCTACAACGGCTTTCGTTAGTTCAATATTACCTTCTGCATACATTTGATTTAACATAGATGCAGATTTTTGATCTCTACTTTCAATTTTACTATTGCTAGGAATACCAATTATATCCATCGTATTAGTATTCATATTAATAGACATGAGGAATAATGAGTCAGCTTGACTCGGATTATTTTTATCTCGCCCTACAATTAATACATATACAGGCTTGTCCAATGCTTTCTGTTCTACATTAACCGTATCAGTATGCTTAGGTTCACTGGATTCTTCAATCTCACTTGCAGTATCAGTTTGTGTTACTCGATGATATACATAGCTGATTCCACTATACATACCCCAACCGATGCCACAAATAACAGTAAGTGCTAACACGAATGCGATGATTAGACGGCCCCATTGGAGCTTATTTTTTTTCATCTGACGTTCTCGACGTCTTCTACGGCGACGAGCTCGCGCTTTTTCACGTTCATCCATTCTAGGCACCTCCTTTTTTCATATGCTGTATAAGATCATTACGGCTAATAATAGTAAGAGGATAAATAGTATCATTACTATCTATTAAATGTCGAATGGTCATATCAAATCCACACAATACTCCGGCATCAAGAGACTGTTCTGCAGCTGCACGAATATCGTTTACGCCAGGAAAATTACGATTAGGCTCAATATAATCAGCTAAAAATATAACTTTATCCAATTTTGACATGCCCACTTTTCCAGTTGTATGAACACGTATTGCTTCTAATACTTCTCGATTAGTAATACCATAATGAGTATTCGCTAACACCATACCTGCTAAACCATGTAATAAAGCACCGCTATGTAACATATCAACATCACAGGACAAATCTGCAACTACATCTTGCATTTCCAATAATGGTAATTCTTTAGCACAGTCATGTAACATCGCTGCTAACCGAGCGTCTTCTACATTAGCCCCATATTTTTTAGCTAAATAAATCGCTGACTCTACAACACCTAAGGTGTGTATAAAACGCTTTTTACTTAATTTATTAGACAAGTCGGTTTCAATTTGATGTATATCCACCTTTAATTATTCCTTCCGATAAATATCATATTTTTCAATATATTGAACTACACATTTAGGTAACATATATCTGACCGTCAAGCCATGACGCAGTCGGTCTCGTAAATAAGTAGCAGATAATTTCATTTCTGGTACATTCATTAAATGAATTCTATTCTTAGCTTTGGGACCTAATAACTCTAATGTTGTATCAACAACTTGAGATCCATCAGGCCTCATAGCACCAATAAAATGACAATGCTCTAATAATTCATCAATAAATTTCCAATTAGGTAAATCGCGTATTGTATCTGTACCAGCAATAAAGTAAAAAGAAACAGAATCTCCATATATTTTTTTGAAATGATGAATAGTATCAATTGTATAGGAAGGCCCTTCACGACGCATTTCCACATCGGATATTTCAAAATACGGGTTATCTGCTACCGCCGCAGCTGTCATGGCATAACGATGCTTAGCATCAATAACATCATTATGTTTATGAGGAGGTATTCTTGCAGGAACAAATATAACCTTTTCTAAATGAAAGCTTTCCCTTGCCACCTCTGCAATCATTAGATGTCCTAAGTGGATAGGGTTAAAAGTTCCGCCTATAATACCAATCCGCCGGTTCTCTACCATATATAAGTCACACCCTTTATGACTATAATACAAATCAAGATAAATAATGCTAATGCTTTTACATACGATACCCACTCATAACGACCTTTTGGAGTCTGAATATAACGATAATAGGCTCGTATCAAATAATATAAACGCATCACGAACGAATTTGTCCTGTACCAAATACAAAATATTTATAGGATGTTAATGCTTGTAATCCCATTGGTCCACAAGCATGGAGTTTTTGTGTACTAATGCCAATTTCAGCACCAAATCCAAATTCAAAACCATCTGTGAAACGTGTAGACGCATTATGATATACAGTAGAACAATCGATAAGATTCATAAAATGCTGAGCGGTTTTCATATTATCTGTTACAATCGCTTCAGAATGATGTGTCGTATATTGATTAATATGTGAAATAGCCTCATCCACAGATGATACGATAGCTACATTTAAATCAAAATCATTATATTCTGTACTAAATGAGTGCTCGTCAACAGCAATCCCCTTAACAATCTGTAATACATCTGGTGTACCGTGAATCGTTACATGATGAGGCTCTAATTTATGGTCTAATGCCAACAGAAATTTGGGAGCAATAGATTTATGAACCAATAGAGTCTCCATAGAATTACATACAGAAGGACGTTGTACCTTTGCATTCACAGCAATATCAACAGCCATGTCAATGTTAGCTTCAGCATCAACATAGGTATGACAGACACCGCTTCCCGTCTCTATAACGGGTATCATACTATCACGTACAACCCGTTGTATTAGTCCTGCACCGCCACGTGGAATCACTACATCTATATAACGGCGTTGTTGTAGCAATACACTTACAGCTTCACGATCTAATACTTCTACTAACTGGATAGCTGCTCTTGGTAAATCATTGGCTTCTAATACATCTTGCATAATGGATACGATGACGCGATTTGTACGGTATGCTTCCTTACCACCGCGCAGAATAGTGGCATTAGCGGTTTTAAAGCATAAGGCGCCAGCATCAACAGTGACATTAGGACGCGCTTCAAAAATGATACCTATAACACCAAATGGTACGGCACGCTTTTCAATGTGAAGTCCGTTAGGCCTATTAATAGTTTCAAGTATGGTTCCTACCGGTGATGGTAATAGACTAACTTGACGAACACCTTCTGCCATTTGATTAATGCGCTCTTTAGATAGTTGTAATCTATCCAACATCGTATCAGGTACCACGCCTCTAGCCGAATCCATATCCATGTGATTGGCAGTTAAAATTTGTTCACTGTGTTGAACTAACGCATCGGCTATAGCACATAATACCTCATTGATGCGTTTCTCTGGTAATTGCTGTAAAACAATAGATGCTGCTCGTGCAGATTCACCCATTTCTTTAAATATACTTTCATATGAATTCATACTGCACCTCATCAATGAATAATTACTAGATTATTTCTGTGAACAACCTCATCATATGTGGTATCAATTTCTAATACACGAGCTATATCTTGCGTATTGTGACCTTTAATCTTAAGTAAATCTGTAGAACTATAATTCACTAATCCTCTAGCGATTTCTTTTCCCTTAGCAATAATTGATACTGTATCACCAGGTTCAAAAGACCCATCCACTTCAATAATACCAGCTGGTAAAATACTAGCTCCGTGATTTAATACGGCTTTCGTACATCCTTCATCTATAGTAATGCTTCCACTTAAGCGTTTCCCATAAGCTACCCAATGATGCTTTTGAGAAACACCTTGATCATTAGCGACAAATAATGTACCTATATTCTCACCTTTACATACTTTACGTAAAGAATTATCCGATTCACCACTAGCAATAATCATATGTATACCTGAATTAGTCGCCATATGGGCAGCCTTAATTTTTGTATACATACCACCAGTACCCATACTTGAACCTGCACCACCAGCGATTTCATAAGTTTCATCTGTAATTACAGAAACTTCGTGGATTAAAGTAGCTGTAGAATCCGTAGCTGGATTAGCCGTATATAAACCATCAATATCAGATAAAATAATAAGCACATCGGCTTCTACAATCCCTGCTACAGTAGCCGATAATGTATCATTATCGCCTATTTTGTATTCTTCAATAGCTACTACATCATTTTCATTAATGATTGGAATGACATGTAATTGTAATAACGCATGTAATGTATTTCGTAGGTTCAAATAGCTATGACGAGAAGTGCTATCCTCCTTCGTCAATAATATTTGAGCAACCGTTCTACCATACTCTCGAAACATGCGTTCATACATATGAATGAGTACACCTTGTCCTACCGCTGCTGATGCTTGACGTAACACAAGATCTCTTGGTTTTTCTTTAAATCCTAACGGCGCAAGGCCTGCACCCGTAGCCCCTGAGGAAACAAGAATAACCTCTTTCCCTTGGTTGGCAAGATCTGATAATTGACGGACTAAATGTTCTATCCGTTCTAAATTTAAATGACCATTTGGGTAACATAATGTACTGCTCCCCACTTTTACAACAATGCGTTTAGCATTCTTAATGGCATCTCTCATACAATCATCTCCTATAAGGGAAAAAGGTTATAACTATTATTTCGGTAATATAATTTTTGGTTCTTTTTTAGCTTTATAAAGAACACCATTAAATCCAATAACTTGTACTAACTCAGCACCAAGCATATCTGCTAATTCTTGGAATATCGCTTTATCTTCTGGACTATTATTAAGCAATTTAACCTTGATTAATTCACGTGCCATCAGTGCTGCTCGTGCACTATCAATCACGCTATCCTCAAGACCATTTTTACCAATTTGCACAACAGCTGGCATAGTTGCAGCTAATGAGCGTAAATACCGTTTCTGTTTTCCTGTCATTATAACTCCTAGTCTCTGAATGTGAATCGTTGTTCACCAATAACAACTTCATCGCCTTCTTGACATCCTTTTTCACGTAATTTATTATCCAATTCCATGAAACGCCAAATACGTTGGAATCGACGTAAGGATTGATCATCGTCAAGATTGGTCATTGCCACAAGTCGTTCAATACGTTTACCCGTAATATAGAAAGCAGCATCATCACCACGTGTAATAACAAACTCCGTATCTGGTTTTGCTTCATACATAACGGTATCATCAGTGGCTTCAACCTCTGGCTCATAATTTTCTACATAATAATATGCTCGTTCCATTAGCTCAGGTAAACCTTCACCACTCAATGCATTGATTAAGAAAACTTCATAACCTTTGTCTTCAAAATAAGATTTTGTATTTGGAATTGTTTCATCATCAAAGACAAGATCTATTTTATTAAGTGCCACGATTTGTTTCTTATTAGCTAATTTCTCTGAGTATTTACGCAACTCGTCATTAATAGCATCAAAATCTACTTTAGGGTCACGACCTTCCATGCCAGATACATCTAGAACGTGAATCAGAATATTCGTGCGTTCTACATGGCGCAAGAAATTATGACCAAGGCCTACACCTTCACTAGCCCCTTCAATAAGACCAGGAATATCAGCTAATACAAAGCTACGATCACCAGGGAGCGTTACAACACCCAATACAGGAGTTAATGTTGTAAAATGATAAGCCGCCACTTCTGGTTGTGCTTTAGATACTTTGCGTAGAATACTTGATTTACCAACACTTGGATAGCCAAGCAAGCCAACATCAGCCAATACCTTTAGCTCTAGTTGTAACCAGCGTTCTTCCCCTGGTTCCCCCTTTTCAGCAAAGGTAGGTGCACGATTAGAGCTAGATAAAAATCTCGCATTACCGCGTCCACCACGACCGCCTTTAGCGATGATAAAGGTATCACCATCGTGAACTAAGTCACAGAACACCTTACCTGATTCTTCGTCCTTAACAACGGTGCCTAATGGAACAGGAATAATTAAATCTTCTGCACCGCGACCATGTTTATTGGCGCTTTCACCATTACCACCCTTTGGCGCTTTAAATTGGCGTTTATACCGAAAATCTACAAGAGTATTAATATTTTTATCTGCTTTTAAAATAACATCTGCCCCTTGACCACCATCGCCACCGCTTGGTCCGCCATTAGGAACATATTTCTCTCGACGGAAACTAGACATACCGTCTCCGCCATCACCCGCTTTTACAAATACACGAGCGCGATCTATAAACATAATTACATCCTTTTCTGCAAAACTATTTTAATAGTTCTATTGCCTTTTGAATTTGAATATCTGACATATCACTAGATGGGGTAGTTCCCTTTGGTAATTCTAGAACTACATCTGGTTGAATACCAGTTCCATCAATAACACGATCATTAGGAGTATGGTATTTAGCTATAGTCACTTTAATACCTTCATCCTCTAGATTTGGATATACACTTTGAACAGTACCTTTACCATAACTATTAGTGCCAACAATGGTACCTAATTTTCTATCTTGAATAGCGCCAGCAATGATTTCAGATGCACTAGCAGAACCTTTATTAATGAGAACTACCATAGGTAATGCAGGATTTTTTCCATCAGATACATAATTTTTGGTTTTTCCATCTCGTGTTGTGAAAGATACTAATGTACCTTCTGGCATAATAATGCTAGCAATATCTTGCGCACTATTAAGTAATCCACCAGGGTTATCGCGTAAGTCTAGAACTAATGAAGTCATTCCTTCGGATAGAAGCTGCTCATATTGTGTTTTAAAATCACCCGCTGTATGCTCAGCGAATTGACTGATGCGAATATATCCAATATGGTCTGATAACATCTTACTTTTTACTGTAGGTAATACGATTTCTTCTCTTGTAACATTAAACGTTAATAATTGATTATCCCGTTCAACCACAATCGTTACATCGCTACCAGCTTCACCACGTATTTTTGAAGCTGCATCTTCAATCGTCATAAAATTAGTGTCTACGCCATCGATGGATACAATGTGATCACCGCTTTTGATGCCAGCTTTATAAGCCGGCATATCATCAATCACGGATGCTACTTCTAACCCTTTTGAACCATGTCCAAGAACCATACCCACACCTGCATAGGTGCCAGAGGTATGCTCTTTCATAGATTCAAAGTCATCCTTGTCTAAATAGACACTATGAGGTTCTCCTAAGGAAGCCACTAAACCTTTCAACATACCATCAAATAATGTGGCTTTACTTACAGGTGTCATAAATTTCTGAGTCGCTATGTAATAGGTTACGACAAATCGTGGTAAACCCATAGCTGAACCAGAAATATACCAAAATACGAGCCACAACATAATGATGGACGCAAATATATATTTAATTAAGGCTAAACCAATTCTTTTAAAATTATTATTCATTCTATAAATAACCCATAGGATCTACTGGATCCCCGTTTACACGAACTTCAAAGTGAACATGAGGTCCTGTACTATTGCCAGTACTGCCGGCATAAGAAATAACTTGGCCCTTTGCAACAGATTGACCTTCATCTACGGCGAGCTCAGAGTTATGACCATATAGTGTAGAAAGTCCATTACCATGATCGATAACAACAGCATAACCATAGCCGCCCATCCATCCAGACCAAACTACGACGCCACCATCAGCAGCATGAACAGGTGTACCTTCATCAACGCCAATATCAATACCGGAGTGATAAATTGTAGTCCCCCAAATTGGATGAACACGATAGCCATAAGGGGAAGTGATTTCACCACTAACAGGCCAGCCAAGTTGTCCTGTACCTTGTACCCAATTATCTGATGCACCTTGTCCACCAGAGGATTGAGCCGCGGCCGCAGCCGCTGCAGCAGCTGCAGCGGCACGTGCAGCTTGTCGTTCTTTCAACATAGCACTTACTTGCGCTGAGGAAGCATTAAGTTCTTCAATTGCTTGCATTGCAGTTGCTCTATCATTTTGCGCTTTTTGAAGAACCACATTGCGTTCTGCTTTTTTCTGTTCAATTTCAGACTGTTTAGCAAGTGCAGCTTTTTCTAATTCAACCAACTTAGCACGATCTGCTTCGAGTTTTTGTTTATGAGCTTCAATTTCAGCACGCTCTTTTTTAATTTCGTTAATCAAGGTGATATCAGAATCGATAATTCGTTTTAAAACCTCTAATCGATTAGCGAAATCACTAAAATCTTTAGACCCAATAACTACATCAAGATAACTAAGTCGTCCATTGATATAAATATCACGAACTCGTTTATAAAATACGGATTCTCGACCTTCTAATCGTTTTTGAGCTTCCGCCAATTGACGTTCATTAAGTGTAATATCATTTTCTACAGCTACACGCTGGTCTTTAATCGTACCTAACTCAGCAGTCGCTTGACGAAGTTGTTCTTCAATTTGTTTCAACTGTTCAGAAACACTACCAATCACGGTTTCCGCATCTGCTTTTGCAGCATTTTGTTGATTAACTTGTTGTTGAATCGAATCTAATTGATTCGTTAAATCTTCATCTTCAGCCATAATATAGGCTGGTGTCCCGCATAATACCACTCCCGAAAGAAGGGCTGCTACGAGACGAGTTTTAAATGTATACTGTCTCATAATCCCTCTACTATACTTTCATATATTGTTTCAATGAAATGGTACTACCAATAATACCTACGATAATCCCACCGCCAATTAAGCATGCTACTAATTGATAGAAGAATGGGAACATAGGAACTAATGGGAAGAATGCAAGTGAATCAGATACTTCCATAGTAATAAAATGATAGAACTCACCCACGCATAATACGGCAATAATGGAACCAATAAAGCCCAATAGCATACCTTCGATTACAAATGGCCAACGAATAAAACTATTTGTAGCGCCTACATATTTCATAATCGCAATCTCTTTGCGACGAGCAAATACAGTTAAACGAATGGTATTAGAAATAATAAATAATGTGGCTGCCGCTAAGAAACCAATGAGTACGATACCACCAATGCGGATAATTTGTGTAATACGGAACAATTCCTCAATGATATCTTGACCATAATGTGTACTTTCCACACCTTGGAATGTAGTTACCAATTTAGCAGTAGACTTAACATCTTCAGGATTTTCAAAGGTAAGAACATAAGAATTTGGCAATGGATTGACACCACCTAATGCATTAACTAGTTGTTGTTGATCACCCAAACGTTCTTTAAATTCTTTCATGGCTTGTTCTTTATTAACAAATTCTAAGTGTTTTAGATTTGGAATTGCTTTCACTTGCTTACCAACAGCCATAATTTGTTCTGTCGTAAGCCCATCTTTCAAATACACACTTAATTGAACTTGGTTCTCTAAGCTAGATGCCATGTTATTTAGATTGATAACACCACAGAGAAATACACCAAGCATAAATAAAGATAATGCTACGGTAGAGATAGACGCTAATGTCATAAGGCCATTGCGTTTCATGGACTTTAAGGCTTCCTTAAAGAAATATTTCATTGTTCTAGGCTTCATTAAATTCTGCACCCCTCATATTATCACTAAGAACACGACCATCTTTTAATTCGATAACTCGTTTATTTAAATAGGTAACAATATCCATATTATGGGTAACCATAATTACAGTAGTGCCAAAATTATTGATATGCTTGAACAAGTCTACAATGCCTTTACTCGTGTTAGGATCAAGATTTCCTGTTGGTTCATCTGCAATTAATACAGATGGACGATTGACGATAGCCCGTGCAATTGCTACACGTTGCTGCTCACCACCAGATAAATCCTCTGGTAAATCATTCGCCTTATCAGATAATCCAACTAATTCAAGAACGTGAGCTACCTTCTCTTTAATCACCTTAGGTTTCTCCTCGATAACCTCTAAGGCAAAAGAGATATTTTCAGCTACGCTTTTGTTAGGTAATAGTCGGAAATCTTGAAATACTACACCCAATTTACGACGCAATTTTGGTATTTTACTACGTTTCATTTTTGTAACATCAAACTCATCAACGATAACTACACCAGAATCTGGTGTAACTTCATGAGTTAATAATTTAAACAACGTAGATTTACCAGCCCCACTATGACCACAAATCAATACAAATTCACCATCGTTAATGGTGATACACACATTATCAAGTGCGGTAGATCCGTTTTCATATACTTTACTAACATTCTTAAATTCTATCATCGGTTCCCCTTTTATTTACGTGTCACCACTTTTTTAACTGCTTTTACAATATCTTCAGCTGTTAAACCATATTTCGCCATCAATTCTTTTGGTGTACCACTCTCCCCAAATGTATCTTGAACACCAACGAATTCCATAGGAACAGGTTTATGTGCAACAACAACTTCAGATACAGCAGAACCTAAACCGCCTAAAATATTATGTTCTTCAGCAGTCACAATAGCACCTGTTTCTTCAGCGGCTTTGATGATGGCATTAGCATCGATAGGTTTAATGGATGCCATATTAATAACGCGAGCAGAAATTTGTTCACCTTCTAATTGTTTAGCTGCTTCAACTGCAGGGCCTACTAAAGCACCACAAGCGATAATTGTCACATCAGAACCATCTTTTAATTGATTGGATTTACCAGGTGTGAAAGTATATCCTTCTGCTGTTACATCATCAACATCAGCACGACCGAGACGTACATAAACTGGACCATTATAATCAGCTGCCCATTTAATGACAGATTCTGTTTCTTTTTCATCTGCTGGCACAATAACAGTCATGTTTGGTAAAACACGCATACATGCGATATCTTCTAGACTTTGATGAGTTGCACCATCTTCACCTACAGTAATACCTGCATGTGTAGCACATACTTTCACATTAAGTTTTGGATAGCATACAGCATTACGGATTTGTTCAAATGCACGACCAGTTGCAAACATAGCAAAGGAAGATACAAATGGAATCTTACCTGCTGCAGCTAAACCGGCACCTACAGAGATTAGATTTTGTTCAGCAATACCTACATTAAAGAAACGTTCTGGACACTCTTTCTTAAATGTATCAGTCTTAGTAGATTTTGATAAATCAGCATCAAGAACAATAATATTAGAATTTTCTTTACCAATTTTTGCTAGCGCATTACCGTACGCTTCACGTGTTGCTTTACCCATTATTGTACCCCCATGATTTCATTTACGAATGCCACACCTTGTTCTTCACTAGGTGCCTTACCATGCCAACCAGCTTGACCTTCCATTTCTGCAACACCTTTACCTTTTACAGTATGCATTACAATACATGTAGGGCCATCTGTGAAAGCTTTCGCCTCTTCAATAGCTTGATGTAATTCGTCAATATCGTGACCATTTACTTCAATAACATTCCATTTGAAAGCTTTAAATTTATCTGGAATTGGCAATGGGGACATAACTTTTTCAATATCACCATCAATTTGTAGGCCATTATAATCTACAAAGGCAGTCAAATTATTTAATTTATAGTGGCCTGCAAACATAGCAGCTTCCCATACTTGACCTTCTTCAAGTTCTCCATCACCGAGAATGGAATATACACGATAATCAGCATTATCGATTTTACCTGCTAATGCCATACCACAAGCTGCAGAAATCCCTTGGCCCAAAGAACCTGTAGACATATCTACACCAGGTGTATGCTTCATGTCAGGATGACCTTGAAGGAAATGATTAATTTTACGCAAATTGATTAATTCGGATTTAGGAAAATATCCTTTTTCAGCAAGTGTCGCATACAATGCTGGCGCTGCATGACCTTTTGATAACACAAACCGGTCACGATCTTGCTTTTTAGGATTACTTGGGTCTACATTCATTTCTACAAAATATAACAGAGACATTACATCAGCAATGGATAAAGAGCCACCTGGATGTCCAGATTTAGCTGCTGTAACAGACTGTACGATGCTTACGCGAATCGCTTTTGCTTTCTCTTGTACTAATTGTTTTTGATCTTGACTCAATGTAGCCATAAAGACCTCACTTTCTGGATAATCTCCAATTTATATTTAATACTCTTCTAAAAGTGAAATAGCAAATTCTGCATTGCGTTTCGATACATTACGCAATGTTTGAATGCGATTGAATGAATGTTGATAAGATTCTGTAGATTGTAAAAGTTCTACACATCGATCATATAGAACATTAGAATCTAATTCTGTCATAGTACCAATTGGTTCTTGTTCAATCATATGTAAAAAGCTTGTAATTTTAGGGTCATAGGAAATACCAATAACTGGTTTTCCCATTAAGGAACTAAATACAAGTGCATGTAGGCGTATGCCAATCATTAGATCTACATTGCCAGATAAGGATAGTTGCTCTTCTGTGGTAAAAGGTCCTTCTAATACGATTGGTTTGATCTTCATTAATGAAGCTATAATCTTTGCTTCCTTCGTATCATCAGGATGAGACATCGGTATGAATACTATTTCAGCATCTTGCTCTAAACTCAACCGATTCAATACATCTGCTAAACTCTGTCTATACGCTGTATCATCCTTCCAACTACGCACAGCAATGCCGATGCGTTTCCTACCACTTTCAATAGGAGCACAATTATATTGGGTTAAAATATTAGCACCGATACTAGGATTAGCCTTATGCATAGCTAATACAGCATCCGCCGTAACCTCAACATCGTAAATTCCTAGAGCATTCAACTCATCTTTCGAAATGGAATCACGAACTGTAATTCCATCTACATATTTCAACATAAATTTAACAGCTCGTTTTGTAGATTTACGATATAAAGGACCAATACCTTGAGAGTACAGCATAACAGGTTTTCCGAGTAATTTTGCAAGTCCCATGATACTTAGATAATAATAGGTATTTCGAATACTTGTAGCATCCTGTAATAAACTACCTCCACCGCTAATCACTAAATCAGCATTACGTATGGCATTCAAAATACCAAAGGCAGCAAATGTTCCAACAGCCTTAATATTATGTTTTCTACTAGTCTCTTGAGGATTGCCGGAGATAACCGTAATATGTGCATCGTCTTCTACATCACGAATAGCGTCGATAATGGCACAAAGCATAGCTTCATCACCAGCATTACCAAAGCCATAGTAACCGGAAATAACGATATTACTCATGACTGTCCTCCCGATGCATAGCCCATTGCGAGATATAAATGAGGAAACGAACTGCAAGAATAAGAACAATACCTATAGCACAACCGAGCAACAAACCATCATACCCACGCATAATAGACATGAAGACAGGTGTTCTAATATGACAGAAAGTTTCAACCATAGATGCTACGCCGATAACGCCAGCTATAGTTAATACAAAGTGAATAACCATAGGCCATTTACGTAGGAATGCAAATGTTGCGAGCATTAATAATGGATGACCAATCATAAATTCCTTTTCTCTTGGTCTAGCATATAGTGTATTCTCTAGAAATCTACGCAATACGAGTTCAAATGTTGGAACAGGTACACCTGCCGTATGACCACTACGGCCTACAAATACCCAAGCCGCAGCACCTATAGCAGCAAACACAAAGAATACATACATTTTTACATCTGTAGTTAGAAATTCTTTGATGAATTGCTTAGCTTCTGTGCCAGAGTTAATCATGCGACCTTTCCATAATGGAAAGCGTTGCAGATATGCGATCATAACAAGGATGATTGGTAATACGAAGGTAAGTTTTACACCTCTAAAGATTTCAAATTCCATAAAGAATTTTGTATTACCTAATAATGCTGCAATATACATGCCACCAATAGCGGCAAATAATGTAGCTATTACGAGATAGAGTAATGCGAGTAGCGTAGATTTCCATGCACCTATAGGACGTGTACCATCTGATCTACGCCATTCTTCCATAAGAATCACCAAGGCTCCAACAGGTGCCATAATAGCTGCAGATAAAGCCCAAATTTGAACTAATAATGTACCGCTAGTCACAATAAATCCAACAATGGATAGTAATGATAGTGCAAAAAATAGAACTAATTGTTTGTGTTGTGACATAGCTATAAACATTTGTCCCACATACACAAATAAGGCAATACTACCAATCATTGTTAGAACAACTAATAAAGGATTAGGTGTATAGTCAGGATAAATATCTGCTGGCCCAAATTCATAGCCCTTAGCACTCAATTTATCTGTTGCACTATGTACATAGTTAATCGTTGTTTGTAACACAGTTTCATTATTTTGCCCTACTTCATACATAGGGAATAAATTAAATCGAATGTTGCGCTCAATATCGCTAATATAGAATCGTTGAGCCGCTTCTTCCGGAGTAATCTTCTTTAACTCATCTTTAGAAATTGTGTAAACACGACCTACACTGTAATTCTTCTTAGCCGCCATATCTAAGAATCCTAACTGAGGCTCATATTGCAACTGATTAACAGCTTCAATACCAACCAATGGAATATGAAGATTATTCATAGCCTCTAAGGTTTCATCAATATGATCTGGTGCACCTAATGCCTCTTTACCAGCAAATATAATGCCTGTTACATGAGGTACCCCATCTAGACGATTAAATACATATTTAATATCATCAGATGTAACATTGCGATAATTAGTAGGTCGAACAATTACATTGAATCCGCGATTGGCCACTTCCATGGCTTGAATCTTAGAGATGCCTAAGTTCATCTTCGCATAGCTATCTGAAGTAGCACCTTGTAATTCTAAAACGGGTCCTATACTAGTATTAAGTTCTTTAACCTTTTCTTTACTAATACGATGATATAGGTCTTCGCGAATTTCTTTATAATAGCCTTCTTTACCAGGAATAAGTGCAACATAAGTAGCACCTGGTTTAATAGAACCACCATTGATACGAACATCGGACATATCTTGTGATGAAAGTAATTTAATTTCACCAGCGTCATTTGCCTTTTCTAATGTTCTATCATAAATGGCAAATGCCGTTATTCCCGCCTCTTTCAGTGCATCAAAAGCATCTTTTTGACTACGTTTTTCAAAGGCATTAGCTCGAAGTACAGCATCATAATCTACTATATTCTCAATATGATTTTGTGCCTTTTCAATTGTATTGCGCTCCATTACTAAATAGAGTGCTGAAATAAGTCCTACTATGATACATAGTATAAGAACTAATGAGTGCTTAGTTTTCTTAACAGTATGCACGATATTTCCTTTCTAATTGAGTACAGGTTTAATCTTAATATGAATTTCTCCATTTTCAACGTTAACAGACTCAGCTTTAACCGGAACTGGGAAATTATTAAAATCATAGATAGCAATAGGATGCAATTGTTGTGATGTAATACCTGCAATAGTCAATCCACTAACTGTAAATCGACTAGGAGCAAATGATAAAACATTATCTTTCAACTGCAAGGCGCCTTCCAAACTAGCTGTTCCTTTCAAAGACCCCATAATGTTAACAGTCCCAGTTAATGCTATACGGTCATTATTAATTACTACATTAGCATCCTGTAGACCTTCTGTATTCTGAATCAGGAATTTTTTTAAATCATCCTCTAACACAATACCTTCTACATAGGATGGACCAAGACTTAGGACCTCAACCTCATGAGATGCAATGAGAGAAATAGGATTAATAACAATATTATTTGCCTCATAATGAAGACTAGAAAAATTCAACTTTCCTAATTGAACATTTTCCAATGTTCCTGCCGCGTGATCTGCTTGTCCGTATACCAGTTTAAAGGCGGGTGTAGATTCAATAACAACAGTTTGGCTGGAAGGTTTAAGTGATTGATTTAACTCATCTTCTACAATAGATTCCATATATTTTGGAACTACAAATTGAGCACCCACCACACATACAATGATAAGCAAGACGATGAATATTAAAAATTTTTTCATTATAGCACCTATACTGTTAAATTAGCTTCTTTCTTTAAATAGCCTTCTATGAATTGATCGATATTGCCATCCATAACAGCCTGTACATTACCAGTTTCAACCGATGTACGATGATCCTTTACCATGTTATAAGGATGGAATACATAGGATCTAATTTGGCTTCCCCATTCAATAGCTTGGTATGTCCCACCAATTTGTTCTTTTAATTCAGCCTGCTTTTCAAGTTCTAATTCAAATAATTTCGCACGTAATAAACGAAGAGCTTGTTCTCTATTTTGCATTTGGGAACGCTGAGATTGACATTGAACTACAATACCTGTTGGTTTATGCGTCATACGAACAGCAGAATCCGTTTTATTAATATGCTGCCCACCAGCACCACTTGCACGATATGTATCAACTTGGACATCTTTCATATCGATATTGATTTCCACAGTATCATCAATTTCTGGCATTACGTCAACAGCTGCAAATGAAGTATGACGACGTGCTGCAGCATCAAATGGCGATATACGAACGAGACGGTGAACACCTTTTTCAGATTTTAAATAGCCAAAGGCATTTTCGCCTTTAATAAGAAATGTTGCACTTTTGATTCCCGCTTCATCGCCAGGTTGTTCATCCATAAGTTCCACGGAAAACCCAGTCTTTTCTGCCCAACGCAAATACATTCGAATCAGCATAGAACACCAATCTTGTGCTTCTGTACCACCTGCACCAGCATGGAATGTAAGAATAGCATTATTCTGATCATATTCTCCGCCGAGCAAAAGCAATACCTCTTGTTTTTCAACAGCCTCTTGAATGCCATTTACAAATTGTTTGATTTCCCCCTCCATAGAGGTATCTTCTTCTTCAATTGCCATATCCAACATGACACTAGCATCTTCGATATCAGACACTAACTGCTTATACCCCTCTACAGAGTTTTTTAATTGTGTTGCCTCTTGAGAAATCTCACGAGCCTTATCAGGATTATCCCAAAATGTAGGATCACTCATCTGTACATCAAGTGTGAAGATTCGTTCTTCTTTCTGAGCTATGTTAAAGTGAATCCCTCATTCCATAAATTCGCTCTTCTAAACCAGAGATAATTGGTTTTAAATCCTCTAACAATTTATGTTCACCACCTTTATAGAATTACTACATGTACATAGTAACGATTTACTGTATTTTTAAAATGAAAAATGGCCGTTGCCCAGAAGGTGTTTTCCCATTGAGCAACGTGCCATTCACAAATGTTAATCTATGTTTTGTGGCTCCAACACATCTTCATGATGGGGTTGTGCACCTTCTAAGTGATCAACTGGTTCTTCAATTTCTTGAATCAATTGTGCACGAATTTTGTACAATGCCATGATTGTTTCATCTTGAATAGATTCAATCATGTGCTGGAACATATCATAGGCCTCAAATTTATATTCAACCAAAGGATTTTTTTGGCCATATGCACGAAGGCCAATACCTTCACGAAGCATATCCATATTATCCAAATGTTCCATCCATTTACTATCGACAACACGTAGCATAATCGCTTTTTCAAGTTGGCCAAACATCGCTTCACCTAAAAGATCAACACGATCTTGATATTCGCTATGTGCGATTTCGTGTAAACGTTCATCCAATTCTTGACGCGTATATTCTTCCATCTCTTCTGTAGACATAAGTTCAGAAGTCAAGAAGTATTGACTCAAGTGTTTATGTAAACCTTCGTAATCCCATTCTTCAGGATACAATTTTTCATCAGCATATGTATCAACAGCTTCAGTTACAAGCTTGTCAATCATTTCATTAATGGTATCTCTTAAAGATTCATTTCCTAATATACGACGGCGTTGTTCATATAACACTTCACGTTGTTGATTCATAACATCGTCATATTCCAAGATATATTTACGAATATTGTAGTTATGATCTTCAACTTTCTTTTGAGCACGTTCGATAGATTTTGTGATTAAGGAATGTTCAATTGGTTCATCTTCTTCCATTCCTAGTTTATCCATGATGCCAGAAATATTATCAGCACCAAAGATACGCATCAAGTCGTCTTCCAAAGATAGGAAGAATTGTGAAGAACCTGGATCACCTTGACGGCCGGCACGACCGCGTAATTGGTTATCAATACGACGGCTTTCATGACGTTCAGTACCTAAGATAGCTAAACCACCAAGTTCAGGCACACCTTCACCTAATGTAATATCAGTACCACGACCAGCCATGTTTGTGGCGATTGTAACCATACCCATTTGACCAGCATTGGCAACAATTTCCGCTTCTTGTTCATGATGTTTAGCGTTCAATACCTTATGTGGTACACCAGCGCGCAATAACATATCTGAAAGTTCTTCGGATTGAGTGATAGATGTAGTACCAATCAAAATAGGTTGACCCGTTTGGTGACGTTCTACAGCATTTCGTACAACAGCACGATATTTTGCTGCTTTAGATTTAAAGATAAGGTCAGGTAAATCCACACGAATCAAAGGACGATTTGGAGGAATAGGAATTACTTCCAAGCCATAAATATCATTAAATTCCTTTTCTTCCGTCTTAGCAGTACCAGTCATACCAGACAATTTTTCATACATACGGAAATAGTTTTGGAATGTAATAGATGCTAATGTTTGGCTTTCACGTTCAACTTTAAGACCTTCTTTTGCTTCAATAGCTTGGTGCAAACCATCAGAATAACGACGGCCAAACATCAAACGACCTGTAAACTCATCGACAATAACAACTTCACCATCTTTTACTACATAGTCTGTATCGCGATGCATCATAGCATAAGCGCGTAAAGAGGCACCTAGTAAATGGTTGAGTTCAATATTATCAGCATCATATAAATTTTCGATGCCTAACATTTTTTCAACTTTTGTAATACCAGAATCTGTCGGTGCAATCGTCTTTTGTTTTTCATCGATTGTATAGTCTTCATCTTTTACAAGATGTGGTACAACTTGCGCCAATTTATAATAGTTGTCAGTAGAGCGACTACCAGGACCAGAAATGATGAGCGGAGTTCTCGCTTCATCGATCAAAATAGAGTCAACTTCATCGACGATGGCATAGTTTAATGGACGTTGTACCATTTGAGATACATCAGACACCATGTTATCACGAAGATAATCGAAACCAAATTCATTGTTAGTACCATATGTTACATCTGCAGCATATGCTTCTTTACGTTGATTATAATCGAGATTTGCAACAATTAAACCAGTAGAAAGGCCTAGAAAATTATACAAACGACCCATTTGCTCACTATCACGTGTAGCCAAGTAATCATTGACCGTAACAACATGAACACCTTTACCGGATAAAGCATTAAGATATACAGCTAAGGTAGCAACTAAGGTCTTACCTTCACCAGTACGCATTTCTGCAATATTACCTCTATGCAAGCAAATACCACCTAGCATTTGCACATCAAAATGACGCATACCAAGTACACGTTTAGATGCTTCACGACATACGGCAAAAGCTTCTGGTAAAATATCGTCTAACGTTTCTCCCTTTTGTAAGCGACGTTTAAACTCATCAGTTTTAGCAACGAGATTAGCATCACTTAATTTTACATAATTAGGTTCTAGTTCATTAATATGATCTACAATTTTGCGCATTTTTTTAACTTCTTTTGCGCTATTATTTCCTATAAGACTTTGTAAAAAGCCGAACAAACAAATCACTCCTCTTCGGGATATCTTACATTATTATATCTAATTCATTATAACGAAAAAGCCTTGAATAGTCAAAGAATTCAAGGCTTTTCTATAGATATACAACTAGAAATATAAAATGGATACCGTTTCTGGTATCCATTCTATATTTCACTCGATTAAATCAACGTAGAAAGATAATTAATTGAATAATCGATCATATTATTTTAATTCTGGTTCAATCAAACCATAGAAACCATCATGTCTGCGATATACTACATTCATTGTTTCTGTTTCCGCATTGAAGAACATGAAGAAATCATGTCCAATCAAGTTCATTTGCAAGATAGCTTCTTCTACATCCATAGGACGAACAGCAAAATGTTTACGTTTTACTACTTCAATTTTTTCTTCTTCTACAGGTGTATCAAGAGGTGCTACATCTGGATGGAAAGCTTCTTGACGTTTAAAACGTTTTGCCAAACGAGTTTTATGTTTATGAATTTGGCGAACGATTTTATCTACTACTAAATCGATTGCTGCATACATATCATCATTTGTTTCTACGCCACGAAGTACAATTTTATCAACGAAACATGTAATTTCAATGGTTGCTTTATCACGCACTACAGATAATACTGCTTGTGCATCTAACTCATCATCAAAGTAACGGGTTAACTTACCCAATCTTTTTTCTACATACTCACGAAGAGCCGCAGTTACTTCAATGTTTTTACCTCTGATTGCTACTTTCATATGTCAACACCCTTTCTAAAAATCAACGACCAGTTGTTAGAATGTTCTTATTACTCTAATTCTGGTGTCTTAATTAGTATTTCTACATCTACATATAAAACTCCTCTTTTTTGATAAAAATTTTTATATTTTTTGTAGAAATATGTATTGCACACTATTAAATGTGCAAAAAATCCCAACAAATAAGATGTTGGGATTTTTTTAATTTAGTTTTTATGTAATATTTGGTATATGTTTACGCTTTTACAACATTTGCTGCTTGTGGACCACGATTGCCATCAACAATGTCAAATGTTACATTTTGACCTTCAGATAAGGATTTAAAACCTTCGTCTTGAATAGCAGAGAAATGAACGAATACATCGCTACCATCTTCTCTTTCAATAAATCCATAACCTTTTTCTGCACTAAACCATTTTACTTTACCTAACATGGGTAATATCCTCCTATAAAATATATATTGTCTTACTGTCTTGCTCTATATCTGTATAATAACATAGCGTGTATAAAATATCAAATTAGAACGCTCGTATTTCATTTAAATTATTATGCAGATTCAATTCTAAGAAATAAATAAATTTTATTCTTAATTCCTTTAAATTATTGGTTTTACTCTATATATTCTATAGTATAAAGACTCATATTTATTTCATTATAACTAAAATATATGAGTATTATAAATATTTTTTGCACTGTGCAAATGCATAAACTGTATATTTATCACAAATATTTATATCTATTATCTATTTATACGAATTAACAGATTTATAAAAATCACTTAATTACAGTAGTTCCTAAAGTAAATATATATAATTTATCAAAATTTGTTATAAGATAACGGGTAACAAAAAACACTCATAATTATAAACTACGTAATTATGAGTGCTGTTACTAAAATCTATAAAATTTTAGACAAGAATAATTTTGTTCTATCACTAGAAGGTGCATCAAATACTTGTACTGGTGTGCCATCTTCTAGGATTTGACCACCATCAACAAATAGAACTCTATCCGCAACCTCTTTAGCGAAGCCCATTTCATGTGTAACGATAACCATCGTCATACCTTCATCAGCTAAAGATTTCATTACATCCAATACTTCGCGTACCATTTCTGGATCAAGTGCCGATGTAGGTTCATCAAATAACATTACCTTCGGTTTCATAGCTAATGCACGTGCAATAGCAACACGTTGCTTTTGACCACCGGATAGTGAGTCCGGATACATTTGAGCTTTATCAGCTAATCCAACACGTTCCAATAGTTTCATAGCAATGTCTCGTGCTTCTTTCTTATCCGTTTTTCTTACATTTACGGGAGCCAATATCAAATTATCCAATACGGTCATATGTGGGAATAGATTAAAGTTTTGGAATACCATGCCCACTTCTGTGCGTACAGCATTCAATTTATTCTTATCAGATAAATCCATGCCATCCACAATTACATGACCACTGGTAGGTTCCTCTAGATAATTCATCGTCCGCAAAACTGTACTTTTACCAGATCCTGAAGGACCGATGATTACAACAACTTCACCTTTATCAATTTGTAGATTGATGCCCTTTAATACTTCATTTTTACCAAATGATTTTCGCACATCTTTTAATTCTATCATTTTACGTTATATTTCCTTTCAAGGTAAGCAACCAATCGAGAAATCGGTATTGTCATACATAGATAGATAATGGCAACCGTTCCCCAAATTTCAGTAGCCGCATAGGTTTTAGCGATAATTAATTGACCACGACGCATCAATTCTTCAAAACCAATAACAGAAACTAAAGAAGAATCTTTTAGCATGGCAATAAATTCATTACCCAAAGGAGGGATTGATGCTTTAAACGCTTGCGGAATAATAATAAAGCGCATAGTTTGCCACCAAGACAAACCTAGTGAACGACCGGCTTCCATTTGCCCTTTATTTACAGATTGAATACCCGCACGGAATATTTCGGATACATAAGCACCAGAGTTGATACTACATGCTGCACAGGCTGCTATATAAGGATCGATTCGAGTACCAATGATTTGAGGTAATGCAAAATAGATCATAAAGATTTGTACCAACATAGGAGTACCACGAATCACATCTACATAGCATTTAGCAATCAATCGAACAATTACGAAATTCGACATTCTAGCTAAGGAAACAATTAAACCGATAATGAAACCAAAGCTTACAGCAACAGCTGTAATTTTTATGGTCATTAAAGCCCCATATAATAATAATGGTAAATTACTCGTTATGACATTCCAGTCCATTTACAACTCCCTAATTATTTAAAATCCAACACAACAGGCATATCTGCAGGTGCATCTACATTAAACCATTTTTTATATAATGTATTAAATTCACCATCTGCTTTCATATCAGCAATAGCTTTATTAATTTCCTCTTGTAAAGCTTTATTATCTTTATTCAAAGCCAAACCTAAGTACTCTTTTGTATTTGGATATGGCAAGATTTGGATATGTTCATCAGGATGTTTTGTGCTGTAATATTGAGCAACTGGTAAATCAATAACAGTAGCATCAACACCACCATTTTGCAACTCTAACAACGCTTCATTACTATGATCGAATTCTTTTACAGAAGTACCTTCAATCTTATGAGCTAAATCGGAACCAGTTGTCCCCATTTGAGCAGCAATTTTTTTATTCTTCAAATCGTCTAAGGAATGAATGCTATTAGAATCTTTATATACAATAGCTAATGCATTTTCATAGTATGGAGATGAGAATAATACCTTTTCACTACGCGCTTTGGTGATTGTCATACCAGAAGCTGCCACATCGATATCATGTGTATTTAATGCTGGAATCAACGCATCAAAGGCAACGTTTTTAAGCTCTACATCTTTGTTAATACGTTTGCCAATTGCACGAATCAAATCGATATCGAAACCTGCATAATCTTGGGTTTTATCATCTTTAAATTCAAAAGGTACAAATGTAGCATTTGTGCCAACAATTAACTTATTATTAGACGTTGTTGTAGAAGAAGATCCACAACCACCAACTAAAGATGCAGCCATAACAACCATCAAACTACCGAGAACTAATTTTTTTACTTTTTTATTAAACATCTTCTTATAACCTCATATATAACTAAGTTTATTTATATAGTATATATACACGGAATAATTATGTCAATAATAATGTATATAACAATTTTAAAATTCCATAATTTAATGATTTCTCTATTAATTTTTATACACAATATGTATTAATATACACTTACTGTATACAAAATATAGCTTGATAAACGCAATATCTACAATTTTCATTTATGCATCTGTATAAATGAAAAAAAGCACATGAGAAAAGCCTCATGTGCCCGTTATACGGCTGACCTGGTCTTTGCCCCCACACTCGCCTGCTGGAAGGTTCGCTCATAAGCCCATGGCCCCCCACTACTACTCCTCTCGGTTTCCCGGCAGGACTTACATCTAAGCCGCACCATGCTCACAGCCCTTTGGACTGCTTATGTGGATCGTTTTGCCTGCGACTGGCCTCGACTTACAACCACAGACCCGTATTTTAATATTATAGATTATAAATTATATCTATGTCTATATCTTTATTATTTGCAGATAATACAAACATATGTGTTTATCAATATCACTATTGTGAGAATAAAAAATGCAAGTCTTAATTTCAATGTATAGAAAATAGGAATAGGAATATAAAATAATTCTTCATTTTTCTATTATAATTCTTAAAACACGATTTTTACATCCCATTCTTAATGCATTCCTTTTTTGTCAACACTTTCTATTATGCTAAATATGAATACCTATTCAAAAACCAAACATTATACCGATACACAAAGCATAAAAATTGTTGTATAATACGAATACTGTTAAAGAAGAACGGACTATAAGTTGTACGATGTAAAGTCCTTGGGGTTGGGACTTTACATATTTGTATAGTAGAGGGGTTTATTATGTTTATGTTATCATTGATGCAGCCGTCCGGGCTGTATGAACTGGAGAAAGATAGTTTAGAGGCCATTAGTGCTCAACTATTACAAATGATACAAATGAAAAGCTATCACTTGTATACACACTCTGTACAAGTCTCCAATTATGCAGTTAGTATTGCTGCAAAAATGGGATTGCCATTAAATGAAATTGAACAAATCCGTCATGCTGCACTATTACATGATGTAGGTCTTTTGATGATTCCTAATGCGATGATTCAAAAAGCACCATACTTGAACAAGCAAGAAATGTCAAAATATAAACAACATGCTGCTAGTGGTGCTAATATGATTGAAAACTATCCATGTTGTCAACAAATCCTATCATATATTCGTTACCATCATGAAAAATGGGACGGTTCCGGATATCCAAAACATTTACGTGGCGCCAATATTCCACTTGGGGCACGTATCATTGCTGTTGCGGATTACTATGATTCCACTGTGAATCCATCCACTGAATTTTGGGCGAAAACAAAAGCTAAAGCAAAAGAAGAATTGTTTAGCGCATCTGGTTCCCTCTTTGATCCAGATGTTGTAAAAGCATTTATCGATGTACTAGGTTAAACAACATAATTAAGGCTGTAATAGAACAAAAATCTATTACAGCTTTTTATTTTTAAAAACTACCACTAGCTAATGTCAATGCTTCAATATATTGAGGATGATATGCTCTTAGTATTCGTGCAGCTGACTCTAAGGTAGCTCCTGTCGTAAATATATCATCAACTAATAAAATCCGCTTATCATATAACAACGAGGAATCGCTAGTTTCCTTCCACATAAATGCCTTATCGATTGTTCTATGCCGTTCACTTCCAGATAAGCTCCACATTTCTTTATGGGTATCCATTTTATATAAACAATCAAACCATTTATAACAGACCTCTTTTTCAGTATTATATTCCATAACTCCATTTACACTGTCAACGCTGCTTCTACCATCAATACGATTAGAATTAGAAAATGAGAATACCCAATCATAAAAAAATAGATCTACCTGATTATATCCTCTAACCTTCTTTTTTTCTGCACTTGATGGTATAGGAATCACATAATGAGGCCTATAATCGTGCATCCTCAAGTTGTACGATGCTAAAAAAGGAGCAGCCCCTTTGGACTGCTCCTTTTTTTCGTTAAATTTAACGTCATATATCATGGATTTAATACCACCTCGATAGTCAGCTAGAATCCAAGCAGAATCTAGCGAGGACAGTAATTTAGATGGCACTTGTCTTACATGTAGAACTTCTTCAATACAAGCATCACACCAATCCCCTTGTTGTTGTACATGGGTACCACAATGAGGACAAACAGGAGGAAATAAAAAATCAAATAGATTCATTATCCATCACATCTTCCTTGTAAACGTTCTTTAAATAATGTATATCGCTCTTCACCATTAACCGTTTTAACAGCACGCTCTACAGAACTCTTTGTACCGATCATGATAACCTTTCGCTTAGCCCGTGTAACAGCGGTATATAGTAGGTTTCGTTGTAACATTCCACCATACATTGGCACGAATGGAATGATAACAACGCCATACTCACTACCTTGACTCTTATGAACTGTTATCGCATAGGCCGGCATAATCATATGCGCTTCATCAATAGATAGACGAACCTCTTTATGAATAAAGCGAATGCAGATATCAGATTTAGTAATGGCATAAATAACGCCGATTTCACCATTAAAAACTTCTAATTCATAATTGTTAAGAACTTGAATTACCTTATCACCAACGCGGAATGTAATTCCATTAACACGCACCTCTCCTTTATAACTATCTGGAGGGTTTACGGATTGCTGCACATATTGAGATATACTTGTACTGCCAGCCTTACCTCTACGCATAGGCGAAATGATTTGAATATCAAGTTCATCATCGACAAATTCTTTTTCCCGTTTATACACATCAACGATGGCTTTCATCATATCACCAAGAGAGTTAACGGAAATGAAAGTGAATTCATCACTAGTCGTATCAAGATTTGGCATTTCACCACGGTTAATAGCATACGCACTATCGACGATACTATTACCAGAACTTTGACGATAAATATGTTGTAATCGCGTATACGGAACCATATCACTATCAAGTAAATCTTTCAATACGAATCCAGCACCTATAGGAGGCAGTTGATCCACATCGCCTACGATAATAACATGGGCCTCACGAGGAATCGCTGACATTAGAGAATAAAACAATCGCACATTGAGCATGGATGCTTCATCGATGATAATAACATCTATATCAAGAGGATCATCTTCATTTTTAGTGAAATCATAGGAATCACTGCCAGCTACAGGCATGAGCAAGCGATGTATAGTCGTGGCTTCAAACTCAGTAGCCTCTGTTAAACGCTTTGCTGCACGTCCCGTAGGGGCACAAAGAATAATACGTCCTAATCCACCTAATTGAAAGCCTTTAACTAAGGCTTTAATAATCGTAGTTTTACCAGTGCCAGGTCCACCGGTAATAAGCGAAAATTTTTCAAAAAATGATAATTCTATAGCTTCCTTCTGTTCAGGGCCAAAGGTAATATGATTATCTGCTTCAAATCGCTCAATAAAATCTGGAATATCTAGAGATATAGGATCAGCTTCAATTAAGAAATCACGCGTATAGTGTACACCTTCTACTTCAGATACATACATTTCAGGTGGATATACATAGAGTATATCATCATAATAGGTACTATACATGATAGCTTGAGAAAGTAATGAATCAATATGGTTAGCTATTAAATCTGCATCTACTTGCAGTAGATCGTAGGTACGCCCTATCAATTCATCGACAGGTAAACACGTATGACCTTGGTTATCTAAATTCCCTAAAATCCAGTTTACACCAGCCTCTAATCGTCGCTCGTCATCAGCATCAAGCCCTAAATTCATAGCTAATGTATCAGCCGTATTGAATAACATATCTGGGGCGATACGCAATAAATTATAAGGATTATCCTGTATGACATCTATAGAGGATGCACCATAATATGTGTACACAGTGCGAGACCATTTAGAAGAAATTTGATGAGACTCAAAGAAATGGTTTAAATCGGATAATATACCTTCACCGAGTAATGTATTATATAATTCCTCTTTAACGCCTTTGCGTAAACCTGGCACATCTTTAATTTCTTCTGGCCGTTCTTCACGCAGTACATTTAATAATCGGAGGCCGAAATAATCACAGATTTTCTCTACAGATTTTTCGCCTAATCCCTTTATGCCTAAGTTCATCAAATACATTCTAGCAGCACCCATATTATCGGGTTTTAATTTTTCTATACTAGATGCATCAAACTGAATGCCATATTTTTGATGTTCTACATAACGGCCTTTAATCTCAATATCTTCCCCTTCTTTTGGGGCTTCAAAGCGACCAGTACAAGTAATGTATTCCTCATTATAATCTTTCACAAGAAATACACAATACGTGTTCTGTGTGTTCTGATATATAATTCGGTATACAAATCCTCGTAATACTTCCATTATTTCTCCGTATTAGGTAATGCTTCGATAATTTCTTGAACAGCGTCAGTAATGCTGCCTTCATTGCCAATCTTAATATGAGCTACACTTTCATATAAAGGATAACGTTCCTCGTAAACATTGAAAATATATTCAATACTTTCTTTTACAAGTGGACGAATTTCTAAATCCAAATCATCGAGAATATGGTTAACGTCGCGATTAACAAAGACAACTAAACCATTATTTCTCATGAGATTTACAATTTTTTCAGATGTCACTGTGCCACCACCAGTAGCAATAACAGATGGTTTATTATGAATCAATTCTTTAATTGTTTCGTATTCATACTTACTAAATGCATCTTTTCCATCATAGATAAAGATATTTTGTACGGTTTTTCCCACTTTATCTTGAATCGTTTGATCCAAATCATAGAAATCTCGTCCTAATTCTTTAGCTAACATTTTGCCAACCGTAGTTTTACCTGCCCCAGGCATACCAATTAGGAAAATATGCTTATGCATGTGTTCTTTTAAGAACTCATTACTAATCGAAATTACATCCTTCATATAGGATTCAATATATGTCAACATACGTAAATCGTCACATTCAGTTTTAAGACTAGAAATGATCTCATGATCCCGTTCTTCGTCAATCAGTGGTAAATGATGTTCATCCTTATATTTACCAATTGATTTAATGATAGATAAACGTTGTTCAAATAAGTTTACTAACTGTGCATCAATAGTATCTATTTGTTTGCGTGCGTCTTTAATATCCATAGCTCCCCCTTATGGGTTATTACGTAAAATCCGAATTGCTGTTTCCTCATCGACCTTCATTTGGTCGATCAATTCTTGCAAATTATTAAATTTAACCTCACCGCGTATATATGATATAAATTGAACAGTTACTTCCTTACCATATACGTCTCGGTCAAAATCAAATACATGTACTTCACATCGATGATATTGATTTTTGAAAGTTGGATTATCCCCTATATTTCCAACACCATCATACCAAATGCCATCTATACAAACCCGATTAGCATATACCCCATCAGGTGGGATTGCCATCTCATTGGGCAATAAAAAGTTAATTGTTGGAAATCCTAATGTACGGCCTCGTTGATCACCTTTTATGACGATACCTCTAAACTGGTATGGACGTCCAAGCCAAGCCGTGGCTTGTTCCATATGCCCTTCTTCTATAGCCTTACGTATGTTAGTGCTACAAATTGGACCTTCTTCTGTCGATAGCAAGGGTTCAACGATGATATGAATCCCTTTGGCAGACAATCGTTCCCGCATTAACTGAGGATTGCCAGCTCCTTTGGCACCAAATGTAAAATTAGTACCAATTGCGATGCCTACTACATCTATATCACCACAAAGAGCATCTAAGAATTCATCAGGTGACATAGTAAATATATCCAAATTCATAGGCAATCGTAAAATATAATCTACCTTTAGAGATTCTAAGATTTCATCCATAATATCGGCAGATAATACCCGTTTAGGAACATCTCCAGGTCGCAATATAGTCATAGGATGCGCACTAAATGTGACGAGAACCGTAACGGCATCATGCGCCTTAGCCTCTGCTATTGCATTACCAATGACCCGTTGATGACCACGGTGTACACCATCAAATGTGCCTAATGCGTATACGATTTTACGATTAATTTGACGTAATTCATCAAACGAGTGTAAATGTTTCATACTTATCCTTCAATAAAAATATTTTTATCCACTTTAAGTGAATGTTTCGTTCGTTTAAGAATGCCTACAAAACCATTAGGTCCATAAGCTCTGTACTTGTTAAACGGAATCGTATGAGAAAAGGCCTCTACGATTGGTAATTCCTTACCTTGTACCATCATCTTTAATTGTACACTATCTACGTCCACTTTTGAAAGATGAGATACCGCAATATCCGTAGGCAGCAATAATTTTTCACCGTGAATCGTCAATTCCTCTGCTATATAGGCAGATTGAATATCAAACGGCCCCACACAAGTCCTTGCCAAGGAAGTCATAGTCCCAGGAATGCCTAATTGAATACATATATCACGTAACAACGAACGAATATAGGTACCACCAGAACAGGTGACACAAATTGTAAAATAAGGAAAACCATAAGCTACCAATTCAATATTAGAAATTGTAATGGTTCGCATCGGTAACTCTACAGGTATGCCTTTACGGGCATATTCATAAGCCCGTATACCATTAATTTTTATAGCCGAGTACTTGGATGGGCGTTGCTCTTGTGTGCCAACAAATCTAGATAGCACTGATGATAATTCATCCCACGTTGGCCGTATCAATCGTTCATTAATTGCAGAGTGATCCGCCAGTAATGTAACGCCACTAGTGAGATTCATATCATCGTCAGGTAATACTGGCTGTCCCGTACTATCTTCAGTGTCAGTAAAGGTACCAAATTTACATTCTGCTACATAGGTCTTATTAAATCCATCTGTGTATTCAATGAGACGTGTGGCCTTACCCAAAAAGATAGGCAATACACCATAGGCCATAGGGTCTAATGTGCCACTATGACCAATTCGTTTTTCTTTTAAAATGCGACGACATATACCTACAGCATCATGACTGGTAATACCAGGAGGTTTTAAAAATGGCAGCACTCCATCCATTATTTGATAACCTCCAATAGACGAGACTTAGCCTCATCGATAGAACCTTCTATGGTACAACCAGCAGCACGTATATGACCACCACCGCCAAAATGATTAGCAATAGCATTCACATCTGTCCCCTTAGATCGAAGGCTGATACGCGTGCGATTTGGGCTTTCACCTTTCAATAAAATGGCCACATCAACAGTATCTACATTACGAATAATGTCGACGAATCCATCTGTATCGTCGCCTAATATAGACATAACCTCTGGAGATAGCTCGATAGTAGCAACGCTATTATCCTTATAAAAAGCAATAGTTTGCATTACCTGTTTCGTTAATTCAAGACGTGCTGCACTTACGGCCTCAATCGTTTCGGAAATAACATTAGGGCGAGCCCCAGCAGCGACACAACGGCTAGCCATTTTAAGTGTATTAGCTGTAGTATTACTAAATTTAAAGAATCCACAGTCGGTGGCAATCGCCATATAAAGAGCATTGCCCATAGACTCTGTAATAGGCCAATTCCATTGTTCGCACAAGTCCGTAATAATTTCACCAGTAGCCGCAAAATCAGGTTTTAAATATAGATGATCTGCAAATTCTGAATTAGAAATATGATGATCTATATTAAAAATAGGTGCACTAAAGAGTGCACCTACGCGGCCAATCCGTTCATACGTGCTAGCATCTAATACCATGAGCATATCAACCTGTACAGGATGTGTTTCAAAATAGGCAACATCCTTAATTTGATCGATATACGATAAAAAGGAATATTTTTCAGGTATTACATCATCCACGACCATATACACAGTTTTGCCTTGCGCTACGAGAGCCTCATAAAAGGCAACCATAGAACCAATAGCATCGCCATCTGGTCGTACGTGGACAGTGAGCATTATAGAATTAGCTTCACACAGAGCCATGTGTAATTGATTAATTGTGATCTTACTCATGTTCTGTATCCTTTGTGTTAATTTGTTTCTTCATCCTTTTTGATTTCATTCAAAAGGGATTCAATATGCATGCTGTAATCCAAAGATGTATCCTTATCAAAGGTAATCGTTGGAATATGGCGCAATTTTAATACCTTGCCAAGCTCGGTACGCACATGGCCAGATGCATGTTTTAAAGCGATAAGAGTATCTTCTTTCTCTTTATCAGAACCAAACAAGGAAACATAAATCGTAGCTTCACGCAAATCACCTGTCACGTGGACATCGGTAACTGTAGTAAAGCCGATGCGAGGGTCTTTCAACCCACGCATCAACATTTGACTTACTTCTTGTTTGATGAATTCTTGTAATTTTCTTACACGAACATCACTCATAGTAACCTCCTAAATTTGAGGTGCAACTTCTTCCATCAAGTACGCTTCGATTACGTCGCCTTCCTTGATGTCGCGGTAACCTTCCAAGGAGATACCGCATTCGAAGGATGTTTTAACTTCTTTCACTTCGTCTTTGAAACGACGTAAGGAATCAACCTTACCTTCAAATACGACAATACCATCACGGATCAAACGTACTTCGGAATCGTTCGTAATACGACCTTCCGTTACATAGGAACCAGCAACGATGGCCTTAGGTGTGGAGATAACTTGACGCACCTCTGCACGACCAACGACAACCTCTTTAAATTGAGGTGCCAACATACCGCGCATAGCAGACTCAACGTCATTAATAGCATCATAGATGACACGATATGTACGTAAATCTACCTTTTCTTGTTCCGCAGCACGGCGAACATTTGCATCTGGACGTACATTAAAGCCCATTACGATTGCATTAGATGCAGATGCCAACATAATATCGGATTCGTTAATAGCACCTACGGCAGCATGAACGATAACGATACGAACTTCAGGGTTTTTAATACCTTCCAAGGATTGACGCAATGCTTCTACGGAACCTTGAACGTCCGCTTTGATGATAATGTTAAGGTCTTTTAACTCACCTTGTTGAATTTGGTTGAAGATATCATCCAATGTAACCTTGTGAGTAGCTTGTAATTCTTGTACACGTTGTTTAGCAATACGTTTTTCAGCGATTGTACGTGCTTCATTATCATCCATACCATGAATGATTTCACCAGCTTGTGGAACTTCGGAGAAACCCAAGATTTCGACTGGCATAGATGGACGAGCAACCTTAACCTTTTCTCCACGTTCATTTGTCATGGCACGAACTTTACCATATGCAGTACCAGCAAGAACTGTATCTCCTACGCGAAGAGAACCTTTTTGAACGAGCACTGTACATACAGCACCACGGCCCTTATCAAGTTGAGCTTCGATAACTACGCCATATGCTTTACGGTTAGGGTTCGCTTTTAATTCCATAACCTCTGCTACGAGCAAGATATTTTCGAGCAAATCATCGATACCTTGTTTTTGTTTAGCAGATACAGGAACCATGATAACATCGCCGCCCCACTCTTCTGGCAATAAACCATGTTCAGATAGTTGTTGTTTAACATGATCTGGGTTAGCGCCTGGTTTATCCATTTTGTTGATAGCTACGATGATAGGCACATCGGCAGATTTAGCATGGTTAATAGCTTCGATAGTTTGAGGCATTACACCGTCATCGGCAGCTACTACGAGAACTGCGATATCCGTAGACTTCGCACCGCGTAGACGCATGGCTGTGAAAGCTTCATGGCCTGGTGTATCAAGGAATGTAATCTTATTGTCATTATAACGAACTTGGTACGCACCGATATGTTGTGTAATACCGCCCGCTTCTCCAGCTGTTACATTGGTTTGACGAATTACGTCCAACAAGGATGTTTTACCATGGTCAACGTGACCCATGATAGTTACAACAGGAGGACGAGGTTTCAATGTTTCTGGTGCATCTTCAATTTCGATGATATCTGTAGGATCTTCTTCTGGTTCTACTTCTGTTACGGTTACACCAAAATCTTCTGCTACGATGGTAGCTGTATCAACATCTACCTCTTGGTTAATGCTAGCCATAACACCTAAAAGCATCAATTTTTTGATGATTTCAGATACTTCACGGCCCATTTTTTCAGCCAATTCTTTTACTGTTAAAGGACCGCTTAATTCGATTTCTGTAGCGATTGCTTCTTGTGCTTTACGTTCTTCTTCCGCTTTATGTTGCAAGTATTGCTCGTTACGATGTTTTACCTTATTTTTCTTCTTTTGCATAGAAGTGGACAATAAGGATTGTGGGCGATTGTTACCTTTTTTATTTTTCTTATTGCGGCGATCATTGCTATTTTGTTGGTTACCGCCATTATTGTTGCGATTATCTACACGGCCATTGCGGTTGCGGTTATCTGCATTACCATTGTGACGGTTGTCATTTTTTTGACCTTGTTGACCATCACTCTTTTGGCCTTGTTGATTACCATTTGGACGATCTTGTTTTTGATGGTTACGACCATCTTGTTTTTGGCCATTATTTTGTTTTTTAGTAGGCTCATTAATTTGTACATGACGAACATTAGATTTCTTATCGTCATGTTTCTTATCATCATGTTTAGCCTCTTTTTTATGGCTCTGTTCTTTTGCTGGTTTATCTGTTTTTACAGCTTTATTAGGTGTTGCAGCTTTTTCATGTTTGCTTGGATTAGCAGGAGCAGCTACCGCCTTTGTATCGGCCCCATTAGATTTACCACCTAATTGGTTTTTCACTACAGTATAACCTGCATCATCTACTGTATTAACGGCTTTTGTAATATTAAAATTATGTTGTTGCAAAATAGAAATAACCTGTTTACTTTCAACGCCAAATTCCTTAGCGATTTCATGTACGCGCTTTTTGGACATCTACATACCCCCTTCTTACTGATCAATCTCTTTTAGTAATGCTTTTGCAAATCCATCATCCTCTACGGCTACCACTACACGTACTTCTTTGCCTATAGCCGTACCTAATGTTTCTTTACTGCCGACTTTACGCAATGGGATATGATGTAATTCTGCTAATTGTATGTATTTCTTTTCATTATTGGCCGCACAATCACCTGCTAATAGAACAAGCTTAGGGGTTTTCTTTTTCATCGCTTTCTCTACGATGAAATCTCCGGAACTCAATTTTCCGGCCCGTTGTGCCAAGCCTAAGAGATTTAAAACTTTATCTTCATTCATATGCTGAAATTATTCATGACCTTCCAAATCGTGCTTCAATGCTTCATATACCTCTTTTGATACAGCATGCTTCAAAGAGCGTTCTAGTTTTTTACCCTTATACGCAGCCTCAAAACAGTCCATGGATGCACAGATATAAGCACCACGACCAGGGGCTTTACCAGTTCTGTCGATACTGATTGTCCCTTCTGGGCTTAGAGCAACACGCATTAACTCGCGCTTACTCTTTGGTTCACCACAGCCTACACAGGTGCGCATAGGTTGAGATTTGGTTTTCATTAGTCTTCACTTTCCGCTGCTTCAGTACTTGTAAAACCTGTGAAAGGATTTTCTGCAGCTTGTGTTTCACTCTTAATGTCGATTTTCCAGTTTGTCAATTTAGCTGCTAAGCGAGCATTTTGACCAGCTTTACCGATAGCCAAGGATAATTGGTAATCAGGTACTACAACATAAGAAGATTTTTCTTCTTCGCTAACATCTACAGAGATTACCTTTGCAGGACTTAAAGAGTTCGCAATATAAATGGCAGGATCTTCATCCCATTTTACAATGTCGATTTTTTCATCGTGCAATTCATCTACAATGTGTTGAACGCGTTGACCTTTCGGACCTACGCAAGCACCAACTGGATCGATGGATTCATCGCGGCTATATACGGCGATTTTAGAACGCATACCAGGTTCACGAGCTACAGATTTAAGTTCTACTACGCCTTCATAGATTTCTGGCACTTCTAATTCAAACAAGCGTTTTAATAGACCTGGATGAGTGCGGGAAATCATAATTTGAGGGCCTTTCGTAGTTTTCTTAACCTCTACGATATAGCATTTAATGCGGTCCCCTTCATGATATGTTTCTGTACCGATTTGCTCAGTTGGAGGTAAGATAGCTTCTGTTTTACCAAGATTGATATATACGTTTTTACCTTCAACGCGTGTTATAACACCCGTAATGATATCACCTTCACGGCTATAATATTCTTCGTATACAACACTGCGTTCAGCTTCTTTCAAACGTTGAATCAACATTTGTTTAGCTGTATGAGCTGCACTGCGACCAAAGTTAGCAGGTGTTACATCTGCTTCAACAATATCGCCAATTTCATAGCGTTTATCGATTTTACGAGCATCTAATAGGCTGATTTCAGTTTCTGGGAATTCTACAGTTTCTACAACTTGTTTCTTCGCCATTACCTTATAAGCACCAGTTTCACGATTCAATTCCACATACGCATCTGGATTAGAATGTGGTTCCTTACGATATGCTTGTAATAATGCAGCTTCTAGGGATTCAAAAATAACCTCAGGTGCAAAACCTTTTTGTTTTGTCAGCACCATAACTGCTTGAATTAATTCTTGACTCACTCGTATGCCTCCATATATTAAAAATCAAGATGTAATCGAATTTGTGCAATGGCAGAACGTTCAAATGTTACGCTTTCACCATTGATTGAAAATTCTATCGTTGTATCTGTAAAGCCTTGTAGTACACCCGTATATTGTTTACTGCCATTAATAGGTTTAAACAATTGGATATCTACATCACGGCCATTATAGCGAATGAAATCTTTATCCTTTTTTAGAACTCGATCAAGACCAGGGGAAGACACTTCAAGCAAATAATTTTCTGCAATAGGGTCTTTCTCATCGAGAGCAGCGCTCAATTTTTCACTGACCATTTGACAGTCATCCAAATCGACACCACCTGGTTTATCTAGGTACACGCGCAAATACCAATCCCGTTCTCGAACATAGTCGACATCGACTAATTCCAGATTTGTGCCAGCTATAACGCCTTCAACTACAGAGGATACAAATTCCTCTACGGCCTCTCTTTTCATAGCCATCGCCTCCTTATAACATACTACATATCAATTATATACGCTGTTTTCATCATACAATTTGATACAATTATATGACTAATTTCACCCAATCATAAACGAAAGAGTGAGCAAAAAATAGCCCACTCTTAAAAAAGTTTATATAAAAGTCATGTATAGTATAGCATAATTCCGCTAAAATGTACAATTTAACCGCGTGAATTTAGTTCACACAGTATATTTTTTAAATATTCAGATAGTACATGTTCCAAATCATCTAATGACTTAGCATCAAGATGATGATCTATTTCTGGATAATTTTGATACCGTAATTCTGCAAAGAATTCATCGCGATATTCATTATAATACAACAATAATCCTGTACATTCATCCATCTTTCGATATTCACCTATGATATAGGAACCATTAATCATACGCACCGCATTTTTAGGTGTTATATCTCGTACAAATCCTTCTAACTCAGCGGGCATAACAGATTCATAATCCCAATTTTGTAGCCCCTTACGCATATAGGTATAGGTAAAATTTTCTGCACTGTTGATTAGTAATTTTGAAAGCCCCTGAACACAACGTTCTTGTAGGCCCTGCCAATACGGTTCGAACTCTTGGCGCACAAAAGATATATCTACAAATGTGAACAAAGGCATCACTACGTGCACAGTATAATCCTCTACCTCTTTATCATAGAGAGCACACCACTTCCAACCTAAATCATTTTCATAGTGAAATAAAGGTAATGTCAACACGGCTTCACCTGCAGCTAATGTTTCTTGTGCTTTCACAATTTCATCGGGCCCTGTCACCTTGAGTTTAAAATTACCAATCTCCGGTGGCAACCAAGAATAGTCTAAAGACTTACAGGTTTCAATGATGTTCTCCATATAATGACTCATACCTTTCTTGATAGGTTAAAACGGTTTTAACATACATACGCGTTTCTGGAAATGGAATCGTATCAACCATACCATTCCAATTTTTTTCCTTAATCCATGATTCTACATGTCCACGACCTGCATTATAAGCAGCTAACGCTTGCACTTCGTCACCGTTAAATTCTTTTAATAAATACCCTAAATACCACGTACCTAGCTGAATATTTGTTTCTGGCTCTTTTAGCTGACGATCCGTGTAGTTACCATGTCCCATTTGTTGTGCTACCCAACGGGCCGTATCCGGCATGAGCTGCATCAGTCCAAGCGCCCCCGTCTCGGATTCCGCTGTATTTTTGTATTTACTTTCAGCTAAAATAACACTAGCCACCAACGATGGTGACACCTCTTCTTTTTCCGCAGCCGATACAACTACATCTCTATAATCAAAGGGGTATGCCGTATAGCGTGCTACAGGATCTTGCATATGGTTAAAATAAAACCAGCCCAACACGACAACAGCCAATGCCGTTGCTGTATTTCGTTTCATACATCCTCCCCTTAATCCTAACCGTATATATTTTGAATCGATTCAATCTTATATATATATATTGATGATTATTTATTATACAACGGTAGTAGTTTCTCATGCCACAATTTTTCCAACTGAATATATAATTCATCAGGTGTACCATCATTATTAATGATGACATCTGCAAAGGAGCGTTTATCATCTAATAACATTTGACTTTGAATACGCGCTAATGCGTCCTTTTTCGAGTATCCATTGCGCTCCATTAACCGGCGAACCTGCACCTCTGGCGATACATAGACAAGCCAAACCGTATCAAGTCGCTCATACCACTTACCCTCAATGAGAAGAGGAATATCATAAATTACGGCTGGAGCTTCTTCCTCTTCATACATAACACTCAATTCATCAATACGCTGACGAATGAAACCATGTAAACAGCTATTTAACTGTAGGCGTTTTTCTTCATTGTGAAAGACGATACTACCAAGTGCTTCACGATTTAATCTACCATCATCGAGAATCACTGTATCACCAAATAATTCACGGATAGCAGCGAGTCCAGGCGTACCAAGATCAACCACTTCACGTGCTACTACATCGGCATCAATATAAGGTACATTCTTCTTTTTAAAAAAATCTAGTACTGTACTCTTGCCAGATGCAATTCCACCTGTTAAACCTATTTTTAACATATGTGCCTCCTGCATCTATCCTTCTACTCGAACGTTATATGTAAAATTTATTTTACAAGTGCCCAGTTTTCCGCATTATGTACATCGACGATAAGTGGAACATGTAATTCTACAATGGATTCCATAGTTTCCTTAAGCAACGTTTGAATAGCATCCAATTCTTCATTTACCACTTCTAATACAAGTTCATCATGCACCTGTAATAATAAGCGAGATGTAAACGCCTTCTCCTCTAGAATAGATTCAACCTTGTTCATAGCGAGCTTAATAATATCAGCAGCAGTACCTTGTATCGGTGTATTCATTGCTGTACGTTCTGCGAAGGAACGACGATTAAAATTACGGCTATTAATATCTGGTAACTCGCGCATGCGACCAAACATCGTACGCACCTTACCCGTTTCATGGGCTTCTTTTACCATGTTATCCATATATTCTTTAACCTTTGGATAGCGGCTAAAATAAAGCTCAATATAGTTTTTTGCTTCTTGACGCGTAATGCCTAAATCACGAGATAAACCGAAATCTGAAATACCATAGATAATGCCAAAGTTGACAGCCTTTGCATGAGACCGTTCTTCGCTGGTTACCTCATCTTGAGACTTGCTAAGAACTTCGGCAGCAGTAAATCTATGAATATCTTTACCATCGTTGAAAGCCTTAATTAATGCTTCATCACCAGACAAATGCGCCAAGATGCGGAGCTCGATTTGTGAATAGTCGGCACTCACCAATGTATCAAAGCCTTCTCCAGGATAGAACAATGCGCGAATTTCACGACCTTTTTCAGTGCGGACAGGAATATTTTGTAAGTTCGGATCTGAAGAGCTCAAGCGTCCAGTAGCAGTTACCATTTGGTTGAATGTGGTATGAATGCGATGTGTTTCAGGATTGATGAGGACAGCTAAGCCTTCACAATAGGTAGAAACTAATTTAGCTACGGAACGATAGGCCAAAATCTTCTCTACAATAGGGCTCTCATGACGAAGCATATCCAATACTTCTGCATCTGTAGAGTAACCTGTTTTCGTCTTTTTAATGACAGGTAGATTCATCTTTTCAAACAAGATGATTCCCAATTGTTTGGGAGAATTAATATTAAACGTTTCCCCTGCCAATTCATAAATTTCTTGCTGAACAGCTTCGAGTTCCGCCTTGAATTTAACAGTTATTTCTTCTAATTTTACAGGGTCAATATAAATACCATTTTTCTCCATAACTAATAATGTATGAATCAATGGCAATTCAATATTGTTGTATAAATCCCATAAAGATTCGTCTTGCAGTGCCTTAACAGCAGCATCGTCCATAGCAAGCAATGCTTTCACCATAGAGACGCACTCTACATCTATACTACCTGTAGCAATGGATGGCACACTAAAACGCTCTGTTAAATAAAGATATCCATAATTGGTACGCGTTGGGTCCAATAGATAAGCCATCAAGGATACATCGTGAATACGAGCCACGCCATTTTCATACAAACGGATTTGAGCCGGTTCATCGTGGCAAAGAACCTCCATCAATTCCTTGCTTTGCGTCGTTACAACCGTCTTTGCACCATTCAATGTATTCAATAATTTGTCATTATGAGAACCATCTAGCTTGATAATGATTTCACCATTATTAATGAAAGCAGACGTAATCGTACGAAACGGCGCTTTGCCATCCGTAATAATATGAACACCAATGGTTTTATTTTTGTAAAAGTCCTCAGTAAGAGCAGATGCATCTAACAGATCTTCGATTTTAATCTCTTCGGCCATACTAAAGAGTCCACCAAAATCCTCTGCGTCGTCACCTTCTGCGCCCATCACACTAGCCAAACGAGGTGTCAATTTTGTAAAACCTAATGTTTCAAACATATGTTTTACTTCGCCAAGGTGGAAATTCTGTACAAATTGATTGAGCGTATAAGACAAGTCCATGTCAGTCTTGATAGTAGCCAATTGACGAGATAAGAAGGCTAAATCTTTATTTTCAACAAGACGTTCTTTTAATTTCTTGCCAGAAATGTTATCGATATTTTCATATACAGACTCTAAATCACCGTATTCATTAATCAATTTAAGAGCTGTTTTTTCACCAACCCCTGGAACGCCTGGAATATTATCGGAAGAATCGCCCATAAGCGCCTTCATTTCGATAACTTTATCCGGGCCATAGCCATATAATTCAGTCATATTATCCAAGGTAACCTCCAGCATATCCGAGATACCTTTTTTCGTTAAGAATACATGACTGTAATCGGTAACAAGCTGTAAATTATCGCGGTCACCAGTAATAATTTGCACTGCTAAATCAGAAGATCCAAATTTTTTAGACAAGGAACCAAGAATATCGTCCCCCTCATAACCTTCCTCTTCAATAACACAAATGCCAAGAGCCTTTAACACATCTTGAATCAAACTAAATTGAGGACGTAAATCCTCTGGTGCATCAGGGCGATTACCTTTATATTCACTATACATATCCGTACGGAACGTTTGACGACCTTTATCAAAGGCTACAGCAATATAATCAGGTTTAATCTCTTCATATAATTTAATGAGCATTGTCAAAAAACCATATACTGCATTAGTTGGCGTGCCAAGAGCAGACTTCAACGGAGGAAGCGCAAAAAAGGCACGGAATAATAGGCTGCTGCCATCTATAATCATTAATTTTTTCATAAGTACACCTCGCTTAATCATATGTTTCATTATAGCATATTGAGGCGTAATAAAATTGATTTTTAATCGCTGATACGAAGGTAAAAATATATGTACTACGCATTCTTACTTTAGAAGAATGGGAACACGGGTGACCTAAAGCTTCCACCGGCCGGGTCTGTCTACGGCCTGCGGCCTTCGCAGGGCCAAAGTCAGCTTTAGGCCACCCGTGTTCCCCCATATCAATCATTTAAAACATATATACATATATTTTTACATTCTGCTTCTACGATATATAAATCAATTTTATTACTACACTAATTTTACTATTTTATGAAACGTATGATTAAGCGTTCGCCAATCCCGGCCGTAAAGAACAGGACCGATGGCAGCCTCAAAACCTCCACCGGCCGGGTCTGACTACGGCCTACGGCCTTCGCAGGGCCAAAGTCGGTTTTGGAGCTACCCTCAGTCCACTCCCATAAGGTATTCAAAATGTTATTCATATATTTTATGATTACAGCATTTAGCACTAAAAATCAATTTTATTACTACCGGTCGTAAGAGAAAAAGACGCCTTTCGGCGTCCTTGGGGTATAAAAAAAGCCCATCAATGATGGGCTTTGGCTCTATAAAATTATAAAGCGTTTACTTTAGCTGCAAGGTTGGATTTTTTGCGAGCTGCAGTGTTTTTATGAAGTACACCTTTGGAGGCTGCTTTATCAATTACGCTAGTAGCTTGAACAAGTGCTTGTTTTGCTTCTTCTACTGCGCCTGCTTGAACAGCTTCAACGGTTTTACGAGCTGCTGTACGGATTTGAGATTTCACAGCGGCGTTTTTCGCACGACGTTCAGCATCCGTTTTTACGCTTCTAATACTGGATTTAATGTTTGGCAATTGAGTCACCTCCTTAAAAATCGTTTCTTATACCTGAATGATTATATCATACAAGATATTGTGACGCAAGGATTATATTACACAATACGACTATTTCATAATATCTTTTAAAAATGATGTGCCTACTGCATATGGTGAAAGTCCAAAGTTCGCCAATACGGTTTGTCCTATGTCACCAAAACTATGGCGTAAACCTAAATCGATAGCCCCTTTCATACTTGGACTATAGGCAAGTAATGGAACATGTTCACGCGTATGGTCTGTGCCATGCCATGTAGGATCATTACCATGGTCAGCTGTGATGATAAGCAAATCATCATCTTTCAATAATGGCAATAATCCACTCAATTGGTAATCGAAATCTTCGATGGCACGTTTATAGCCTTCTACGTTACGCCGATGACCATATAGACTATCAAACTCTACAAGGTTTACCATCATGAGGCCCCTTTCAAAGGAGGAACCTAATAAGTAAGGCACCACATTCATGCCGTGAGCATTCGATTTCGTTGGATAGCTTTCATCCCATCCGACATGAGCATAGATATCACCAATTTTTCCGACGGCCACCGTAGGAATTTGAGCAGCTTGTAATTCCTGTTGCACCATGCGGTGTTCAGGCATGCGGCTATAGTCATGACGATTCGAGGTACGTACAAAATGACCTGGTTTACCTATAAACGGACGAGCTATGATACGACCTACATAATAATCACCCACGCATACCTTGTTGCGTGTAATTTCGCACATACGATACAAATCCTCTAAAGGAATCACATCCTCATGTGCTGCTATTTGAAATACAGAATCGGCAGAGGTATATACAATAGGTTTTCCCGTTTTCATATGCTCTACGCCAAGGCGCTCAATGATTTCAGTACCAGATGCAACCTCATTACCAAGATACCCGTAACCGGTTTCTTTGGTAAAGGTATCCATTAATTCCTTAGGGAATCCATCATAAAATGTTGGGAACGGAACTGTAACAGGATGGCCCATCATTTCCCAATGACCACTAGTTGTATCCTTCCCTGTGCTGACTTCCTCCATTTTCCCATAAGCACCCATAACAGGTATTTCATCGGTCTTAATATCAGCAATATTGGCCAATCCCAATGAACGCAATGTGGGACAATGAATCAAACCTGCAGTTGCTTCGATATGTCCTAATGTATTAGATCCTTCATCATTAAATTTTGCCGCATCTGGGGCATGACCAATGCCAACAGAATCCATAACTAATATAATGATTCTTTTATACATAATAACTCCTCCCAAAGGAAGTCTACTTAAGATAAGGCATAGCTAACATTAGAGCTGCCAATGATTTACTATCCTTAATTTGCTCAGCCTTGATAGCCTCTAATAATTCAGGTAATGTAAAGTACTCAAGTTCTACATATTCATCAGGATCCCAATTAGTTTCACCCATGGTGAGGTCTTTTGCTAAGTATAGATGTAGTACTTCATTACAGAAACCAGGACTTGTTGCAATAGTTCCCAATGGAATCCATTGATTAGCACGGTAACCTGTTTCCTCTGCTAACTCACGTTTAGCACAAGTTAGAGGCTCTTCATTTGGATCTAATTTACCTGCTGGAATTTCAAGTAAAGGCTGTTGCAAGGCATAACGGAATTGACGTTCCATCACAATTTTATTGTCTTCTGTAACAACTACGATTGCTGTAGCACCTGGATGATGGACAACTTCACGCCACGCTTCATTACCATTTACATCAGCTATATCATAGGTAACCTTAATTAGTTTACCATCAAACTTCATTTCGCTAGATTTTTGTACTTCTTTGCTAATTGCCATACTTAATTCCTCGTATATATAAAATGATTGTTATATTATAAAACCTACAACTCATTATAGCACAAATTAATTACACCAAAAGAAGGTTCCTACTCGTCATATTGTGACTAATAGGAACCTATTTTAATGAGATTATATAAATGTTAAGCTACATTTACATAGCCTTGTAATACTGTATCTACAATACTACATTTAGCATCTAATTCGGCTTTAAGTGCCTTTTCAGGATTGACTTCTCTAGATACCACCATATCTACGATGGATTTAGAGAATCCAGATACGAGAATGACACCGCTTGGATGCATTTGTACAGGAATTTTATTATGTGCATAGACAGATACATTCCAGAAAATGAGCCGTGGCATAGTATATCCAAGGGCCTCGAATTTCTTACGACATGATTCAATAACGGTCGTGTTATCATCATGCTTTGTAGCTTGATCAAACTGCATATCTGAAATGATAAGACACGATGAAGGTAACTCGTCCTGACGCAAATGATTTCTTACAGTTTAATTAATTTTTATGTTGAATATTGTACAACTTATAAAAAGCTAGCATATAGTCTTAAGCGATCTAATAGACTGCATCATTCTTCTAAAGGAATTTATAATTTGTGATTCTCCTTTTACTTAAGTTTATAACCACAACATAGATGTGTATGATTTTAAAATTTATTTATCCCACTTTATTAACTAGCCTATCTGTAAATTGAAGATAATCATCAAATGTAACTTTTCTTTAACTATCAATCATCAAGATTAAGTGATATTCTAATTTCCCCTTCGATATCATTACCTGTAACATATACCAATAATGTATATAGTAAATCACATATCTTATTATACTCCCCCTTAGTGGTAATGTTCAATTTTAAAAAAGAGTGTATTTTGGTATTATTATCAACCATAATTTCAAGATACTTATATAATTCTTTCATTTTATAGTTATTCAAAGATAAATACTTATCATTTATAATCACATCATTTAAATTACGTAATCTCATAACCCCAAGAATATATTCTAAACAATATTTTACATTTTCCAAGTCGTCCCTAAGTATACGCTTACCATTTGAACGGCATAAAGAATCACCTATATAATCAATAGCTTTTGGTAAGTAAATATTTAGCAATAAATCTAAATCTACATTATAGACAAATTGTTCATTATGCCATAATGCTTTTGCTAAAATACCTATTATTTTATAATCTTCAGCCACTTCATCTATGATGAACTCCAGTAACTCTCTCTGCATATTATTTGATAGATCACAGAAAGCACATCCAATTTCATATGGGATATCTAACTTGCCATATTTGTACATGTCTAATAACTTATAGGCTATTTCATAGTACTCTTTCCCTATATCTTTTGCTGCTAGTGAAAGAAGTGTGAACAACTCTTTCTTATCATGTGGTTCCCTGTATTGATAAAAAAGATTTACCCAGTTATTTACTGATTTTGTAAAACACCGTTGAAAAGCTAAAGGACACTCCCTTTCTGATATTGATCTATTATTAGCAAATAGTATTCTTGTCCATTTACCATAATATGAATTAGTAAAAAAACGTGGAGGAACAGGAACAGTATGCCCTTCACATATATTAATCGCTTTAAATGAAGGTTTTATATCTGTTTCATCAATAACACGTATATTAATAGCTTGTAATCCACCATTAGAAAACTCACGAATTTCAAAAGAAATATCATTAATAGATGTATTAAACTTATTTGGATTCTCAAAATATTTATCAATTATTACTATTGTTTTTTCCTCACCTTTATATTCAAAATAAACAATGCACTGCATATCACCATTTTTATTTTTAAACCATAAATTATCACGAGTTCTTGCAGCCCTCAAGTCGCTAATTCGATATCGAGTACTTTTCCTTTTATCTTCCCGAGCTATATCAGGAACAATCCAGCAAGAAATAACAGAAATATTATCGGGAATTACTGTATCTCGATCCCAATCATTTTCTTGCCATTTTACTTTTTTTATTTCATCATTCTTATTAAAGAAAAACTCACCATATAATTTACCATTCACATTAGAAGTAATAAGTGTATCTGATATATCAAAAGTATAGTAACCCTCATTCAAAATGTTAAATTCATCCTCAAGTACATGAAATACATTTATAATATCACCATTTCTTCCCGGATAACATTCTAAGTCTTTCCATGATATTTTTCGAGGGAAATCAGGAGCTTTTAATCCTTTTGAATTATACTTTTCAAGTCTAGACCATTTAACCTTTACCTCTGAGAATCCAGCATCATTAGAATTTTTAGGAACGAAAATTAATTCATAGGGATCCTCTGCACCATACTGATATGTCATCAAAAGATTACATTCTTCATCATTATTTAATGGAAAGGCTGAGCTTTTAATGACAGCTTCATATTGCATTTTTCTTGCATTTTCATCTTGAACAAGATTAAAATGATATTCTTTACGGTTTTTAGGTAATATAAATGTTCCTATAATTGGAATTCTTTGTTTTTCATCAAATCTTGGCACAACCCGAGCATTTCTAATTAAATCAAATTTCCCATACATTAACTTAATCGCTAATGCAGGAAGATGATCATGCCATAAAGGTATATTAGTTAGTTCCTCTAATCGCTCTAATTCTTTACACCCTTCTAAAACTTCTTGCTTACTAATATAAGAGAAAGGTATTGTACCTTTATAAACAATATTATCAACTAAAGAAAGAATATGAATATTAAAATTCTTTACAACACTACTATTTCTCATTAAAAAATCTGAGATAGCATCAGTTATATTCAGTTTAAATTGATCAACTAGTTCTCTTACTTCTGAAGTCACTTCAAACCATTCATTACCAAAATTGATACTTAAATTATCGACTTCATCTTTCAATCCATCCAATCCAAATAGTTTATAAACTTTTTCAGCTTCAATACAACCTCTCTTTATTAATAAATTAACAAAATTATTATCTATTATATTTTTAAATGACACTGTTGAAGTTGGATGCCGTTCCCACACTATTCCATTATAATAACTAAAATCACTCTTAACTTTCTTATCATAAATACTAGAAACTAAAGTAAAGGTTACTTCATCATCTATCAAATTTACTATTAAAAGGAAATCACCTATTTTAAAGTTTGATTTAAATAGTTCCGTTGTTTGATATTTAAAAGCTGCTCCTATACTAAACGGAATATTCCTAACTCTTCTATATACCATTCGAACCACTTTATGAATCATACTTATTTGTAGTTCATTATATGCATCAGGAAAGACATATGTAAATGAATTTGTTTCTATATAACTTTCCATCATGTAAACTAAGCGTTTCATTTGTTCCATCGAGCCATTATCCACAGCAAATGGGATAGTATATGTATCTGTTATATCAGGAATCATTTTAATAGAATTAGGTCTATCACAAGGTAAATAATAATCGTTTTTTTCACCATCAATAGTATTCGCAATATATTTTTGTTGTAAAATACGTTCTGATAATTTTCTATATACTAAATCATCACCTATATATCCAGGATGTAAAGAAAATAAATCAATTACAATACTATTAAATTTTTTTGTAGTGCCAATCTCTTTTATATTATTCTGTCTTATTTTTTTTAAGCCTAATTTAGTAGCAATAAGTTTAATATATAGATATATTCGCTCCCGAGTAACCCTATACTTTTTTTCTTCCTCTTGACCTGTTCTAATAAGTATATTATTACTAATAAACTGAATATCAATATCTATTCTACTAGACTTGAAAGAAATGAGATTGTCCTTCTTAATCAATATAACAGTATTTCCTTCTCCGTCTAAACAAAACAATTGCTTGTCGCAGATGTATACATTATATTCATCATAATCAACCTCTACTGGTTCTTGTGGTATTCTTAAGGTATCTTTAAAATAAACCAATAGCTCAATAAAAAAAATTGTCGCTAATCGGCTTTCTATATAATTAGAATCATTTTTAATACGAGCATCTATTTTTTTTAATTTACTCCATGCATGCCATATCTTTTTATAATTCTGATCCGACAAAAGTGTATTATTAGGTGGTAAATTATCCCATCTTTGAACTTCTTTAATCTCTTCACACCTAAGAAAATTTGACAACTCATTATGCATATTTTCTTCTATATCAAACGTTCTTTGATCATTTTCACTTAAACTTTCTAATTTCGTATTTAAATGTTCGTATATCTCTTTAGAAAAAGCTAGAAATAATCTATTCTCAGCTGTATCAAAACTCAATCGTCTTTGAACAGCCATAATAGAATTCCTTGATGAAGATATCTTTTGTCTAATTGTTTTCCCTGATTGCCTACTCAACCAATTTAAACCATAACTATTAATCTCTTTAACTTTATAAACAGGCATCTTAACATTTTCGCGAATTATTTTTTCCCTCATATTTTCGCTCAAATACCTAAAGGCCAAAACCGAATCATCCACAATATTTGAAAGAGAATCTTTCAGTCTATAATTATTAGATTTCTTATTAGCAGTTTGTTCTAACAACTTATTTAGACTAAAATCTAAAGTACTTTCTTCCATATAATCTAATATTCTAATAATCCAATTTTGGATAAAAAGGAGAAGTATAGCGTCTTTTTTTAATTCGTCTTCTTCACTTCTAAAAGCCTTACAAAATTGTACATAGTTATCAAATTGCCTCACAACTATCCCCCTTTATATAAAAAATGACTTAAGAATGATAAAATACTAAAATCTAATCATCAATCTCTTTCTCATCATTATCATCAAGGTATTTTGCGCTACTCCAAATAAACTGACCATAGCCTTGTTCTCTAGCAATTTGAAAATCTGCCTGTAAATTTGTAAAATCATGAGTTACAAGTAAAGCTTCAATTTTATCAAGACTACTTTTGCCTCTCTTATCACGAGTTTCAATTCCTCTTAATTTAGGCATAATTTTTTGTACAATCTGATCCTCAAAAGCCGTCTTCATTGCTTCTTTTAAGGATCCTGTTAATTCATTATTTGATGGGCACCATGTAATTTTCCCTTTTTCATTCTTTATAGGCTGATAATTCAAAGCTTTTCTAACTGTTGGATAATTAGCTATATAATATTCTATAGATTGCCATACACGATGACCTAATGCTCTCCCTACATCTTCTAATACATTATTTATGGACTGAACGATACTTCTATAAATTTCAATTTCTTTCATTTGTTCTTCAGAAAAATCAATTGTATGACTTGTCCATGACTGCCAAGTATCCTTATGAAGTTTTGCTCTATCATCACTAATATAATCTGTAATGAGTCCCATTTTTGTTCGACTTACAAGACTCTTAGGTCTAGGGAAATTAATAACAATACCTCTATCCAATACTTTATCAGATAATGATTTTGTTGTTTCATCTTGATTCATAGTACCTGTCCAAAGTAATGTTCTGGATAGTTTCAAGCCATAGGGTTTTACTCCTGCACCTAATTTAACTTCAATCTCTGGTAAATAGCTGCGTGATAGGCCTCTTCTTGACTCTAACTTGCTCAAAAATTCTGCAAAATAATGTTCTACATGCGCCAAATTCATTTCATCTAACAAAATAACGCTCATATACTCATTATATCTTGGATCACTTATACATTGAGCTAAAAACTTAAGTAGCTCTTCGGGTTCAAATTGATTATCAATTGAATTAAAAAATCCTAACATTGACTCTTGACTATCCCAATTAGGCTGCACTGAAACAGAACAGAAATTTAGTCCTCCAAATTCAGAATAAAGCCGTGGCAATTCAGACTTACCAGTTCCACTAACACCAGCTAATACAGTAATTGTAGACCATTCATTAATTTTTAAGGCAGTATGAAAAGCATATAAAATTCTCTTATTAAATTTAATGCCATATTCCCTACACTTCTTCCAGACATCCTCAAGCCATGTAATCTCATCTTTTTTATTAAATCTACTATCTAATCCTTCTCCAGCTCCTATTAAATCTTTTTTATCATCCATTGTACCTGTCATGATAGTAGCTATACGTGCATCTCTATCAGCAATTCGACCTTCCGGTGTTGATAATCTTACTAACTCATCATTTTTCTCTTGTAACTGATTCTCTAAAGATTCACATGTTGCTAACAAAGATTTACGTTCAGTATCCAAGGCTCGCAACTGTGCTTCAATAGAAGCAACTTTACTTTGAGACTCATATAAATGTCTATTTTCTTCAAGTAATCTATCTACTTCATTCTTTGATTCTCTATAAGCTGCAGACAAATTATCCATCTCAGCTTTATCAGCTGAATTAGAGAGCTTATCTTTAAGCATCTGATTAGTAGCTTGCAACTGTTTCATTTCCTGAATCACTACATGAGGATTCTCACCATATACCTGATTAAAACTATTGACAACTTCAATGTCTTCAACTCTTGTAGATAACTGTTCTCGTAAACTATCAAGCTCTTTATTCTTTGTATCAATTACTTGGTTTAAGTTTTTTATAGTATCATCAATTCTTTTATTAACTACTTCCGTAAGATTACTGTCAATCTCCTCGATTCTTAATTTTTCTCGATTTAATCTTCGTTTTTCACGCTCTAAAATAGCTCGCTCATCTAACAATTCTACTTCACGTTTTTCAATGTTCTTCTCTAATTCAACTAGCCTAGAATTCTCATTATTTACTCTTTCCTGTGCACTACTTAGTGAAGACTCTCCCTTAGTTAGTCTTTCAGTTCTTTCTGAAATTTCAAACTCAAGTTGCTGTAATACAAATTCTCGCTGTTCTTTTAACTTGGCTTTTTGCTCATCACGTTGTTTTTGAAATTCTTTTAATATGCACTCTCTTTCATTCTCCAACTTAATATCTTGGCATTTTCTTAATTCATCTAACTCCTTTTTCACTTCAGTTCTCGTATTTTCAAGCTCCTTAGCCAAATCAGAAAATGCTTTTTGCCTATTTTTCTCAAAATCGCTTCGTTTTCTATCAATTTCGTTTATAAAATCAGATCTACTTTTAGCCTGTTCGTCTAAAAGTTTAGATTTAGCTTCTGCATATTCTGTTGTAATCTTCAGTTTGATATCTTGTTCAGCGGTTTTAACTTTCTCATCAAGTGCAATTTGTTGTTGTTGACATTTAATTTTCTCAACTTCAAGCTCACTTGCTTTATTTATTAATTCTTTATGCCATTTTTCTAACTGAACTGATCGTTCTTCAAGTGTATTTTGTAGTATTTCAATATCAATTAATATATTTGATTTATCCATAATATCTTTAGATTTATTATTTCTATCTATTCTTTCTTTTACAATTCCATTTTCAACGTCTTTATTTACATCGGGACTTGCTGAAGTACTCATTTAATTTACTCCTATCATTTTTACAAGATCTAACATGTCATCTCTTATTTTATTAAGAGACTTTATATTTATATTTAATGCCACATTATTACCATGTTTCCTTAAACGAACCAATTTTTCAATAATTTGTACAAAATTTGCCTGTTTTAATCTCTCTAACATATTGTCATTTTGATAATAAAGATAAACTATTGCGTTAGCACCTAAAGTTGCATTTTGATTCATAAGTATATTTCTAATAAATGAATCATTTATTGTATTAAAACTATTTGAAACTATTCCATTCTCCTTCAACTTTAATAGAATTTCATCTTTACATAATTGTGGATTTTTTCTAATATCTTTTAATGCAACATATAAAGTATCTTGCATAATCCTATACAAAATATCAAAATATTCTGCAGTTTCTGGATATTGTATTTTATCTGGTGATACTAAAATCCACTCTTCTTTTATTGATTCTGGCAATAAATCATAGTAATACATAGGGCCCAACCTTCTAGAAAGACTCACCTCGGCATTTAATTTATCTTGTGAAGTTTGTATTATATCTCTTTTCATTTTAAAACTATTACATTCATTTAAATCAAGGTCTGGTTGTAATATTGCAATAAAATCAATCAATAAATCATATAGCTCCATATTTCTTTTTATATCAACCTCACAAGTAAATGTCTGATGCGACAAATCACCATGACTATTAAAAAGATCACATAAAATTCTAAACATCCCTGGTCTTTTGTTAAGTAAATTTCTAAATTCACAATGACTGTTATAAGCTGATGTTAAAATAGCAAAACTCAACGCTACTCTTAATTCAGGAGTAGCTGTTCTAAACATTCGTTTTATTCTATTACTATCTAAGCTATAAAATAAGCTTTCAAATCTTTGTGGCTTAACTATACCAATTTTTTCTAATATATAAAGTAATGTATTAGCATTTTGATATACAGTTTGGCTCTCAATTATGCTATTAATTTTATTATTTAATGGATACTTTTTATCATAAAAATATAAACTCCATTCAAAAGCAGAGTAACAATTTAATAAGAACTGTTTTTGTTCGGCTTGTAACTTTTGGTTTTCGTCATTATTAGATGATGAATTATATGCACTATCATCCTCAATAAATTTATACAGATGAGAATGCTCTTTAATTCTTGATAATAATTTTTCTAATTCGCGGTATTTATAATTGAATTTACTTTTATGATTTTCACCTTGTTCTTCCTCATTCAATATAATATTTTTAGTAGCCCGTTCTTTAACAATTGAAATAAAATCAGGGTAATGAGTCTTAAGATAATCATTTATAAAATCAATATTTACTACAAAACCATCTGAGATTAATATTTCATCAATATTGCCATTTTGAACAACGGCTTGCATATGAATATAGATAGTTTCTGACTGAGTATTTTCAATAGCCCATTCTTTTGCATATACAATAGGATCATAATTTACATTTCGTGTAACTAGTTTATTATATTTATCAATTGCTTTCCTTATTAAAGAACTTTGAAGTATATTATTTTTTTTATCTCCTCTATTTTGATGAATAATTTTTCCTCTTATTCTTATAGGAGAACCAACTGTCCCATATTCAAGCATCATAAACGATTTATCTACATTCTCAATAGGCTCAGATATGAATTCACCCGTGAGGATATAAGGTAATATTTCGCCCGTTTGATTTAAAACGAATACTTTTGCCTGTAAGCATTCAATATTCTCATTATTAGAATTTTTTTCTTTTACACATATATATTCTTTCCCCTTTTCTGATAAATTTTTACCATCACTTTGAAGAAGTTGCAATTCTTGTAACCTTATAATAATAAAGTTTATTAAATCAGGAGTTAAACACAATATATCGGCTATATTTTTAGTAGAAGTGGCATTATATGCAATTAAATTTAATACTGCTTCCTCAAATATATCTAGTTTACTCTCACATTTAACCTTAACCGGTATGGTTAAATTATATGAATCGCATTCTAAAAAAAAATCTACTTTATTACCAAGTACAGAAATATTTGGAAAATATTCACTATAAGTCTTCGTCTTGAATAGGCTAAGTACTTTAAAATTGCCCATCATATATTACCCCCTCCGCCTCACAGAGTTCATATAATTTTCTCATACCTGGTACACATATATTAGCAATACGTCCCCACTCACTACCACTAAACATCTCGATGTTACCAACTACAACCAAAAGTCTTTTCTGTCTACTTAGTGAAACACATAGCCGATTATCAGAAATTAAAAAACCATAATTTTGAATTCCTACTTTATCGCGATATACTTCCCACTTTTTGTAATCATTTCCAGTCTTATCAAGCTTACTTTTATCTATATTGCTATACTTTTCTAAATATTCATAATTTATTGGTTCTGGTTTAGTGTTCTTGTTAATTCTAACCATTGGACTCTTATGATTACTTCTAACAACAGATAAAAATATCACATCAAATTCCATTCCTTGAAAAGCATCAACACTGCCAACCCGAACTTCCTCAGCTTTTTCACCTAACTTCTTTTTAAGTTTCCTTTTTATATTTTTAACTTGTTCACTATAAAAAGTAATTACACCATACGATAAATTTTTACCTTTTTCTGTATTCATATAGAGTTCTATCTTTTCAACTATGAAATCCGCTTCACAATCTCTAACCCTACTAGTACCTTCCTTATATTCCTTTCCATATTGATCTGGAAAATTATACCATTCTAGTGGAAATGATTTTTTAGTAATAGACTGTTGATAATTAGAAGCAGATAGTGGCGAGGAAAACTCTTCATTATAAGGTTTATAAAATACCTCATTTATAAATTCACCTAAAACTGGATGCATTCTATATTGAGCATCTAAAACTATCGTTCTAGGTACATTATCAATTTTTTCAAGTGCTCTTGCTTTTTCCAAAAAGTATTCAAACATACTCTTTTTTATGTTGTTCATATCAACAGTCTCACCATTTTGTTTCATACTTTCAAAAACCTCTTCGTCATAAATATGGGGCAACTGACGATGGTCTCCAACAAGTATTATTCTCTTTTTGGCTTGCGCCAATGGGATCATTAGATCGGTAGGACTCACTCTGGCAGCTTCGTCTACAATAACTGTTTCATATTCAGGATGCTCTAAATAAATATTAGTTAGTCCTTTTGCCTCTTTAATTTCTTTACCTTCACTTTGCTGTGTCGTTGCAGCATATACAAATAAATAATGCTGTAAAGATTTTTCAACCTCTGATCTATTAGTTCTTAACTCTTTCAATAAATTAGCTAAAATAGCAGACTTTCCATCTTCATATTTTTTTACACTCTGATTTACTTGTTTATAGATATCTAAAATGTCATCAGACAATATATCTTTCTTATAGGAAGGTTTTGGTATACACTTTGATAATAAATAATTTTTTATATTTGAAAGTTTACTTAGTAATTCTTCACTTGGCTCTTCTCCATAACATACAGCAGCCTCATCAAGAATATTTAATACATGTCTATTCTCTGGTATATCCTGATTAATTCCCATATCCTCAAGTTTCTGAAGTAAATAATCAGCATTATCTGCTCCATCATCAATAAATCCCTCTTTAGTTGTTCTTAATCTTCTAATTAATAATAATAGACTAGAACTTGATTCATCAGAAGCTTCACATCTTACATCAATCATTCTGCTTATTTCTTTATCAAGTTCTACATCTGTATTTATATCTTTTGCACACTTCAAAAATTCCAAGGCATTATGATTACTAGGGTATATCAAATACATATTATGCAAATGACATAATCTATTTCTCTTTTCAGTTTCAATAAGTTCTGGATTCTTTTCATTTAGCTTTGTAATATATTCTTCACACCAATCCGAAATAACTCTTTCAGTTGAAAGATCATCTTCATCCAATCGATTTTGCTTACCAAACTTAATAGTCGGTAGAGAATTAATCCTTAATCTCTCAATAACGTTTCTTACGGCATCATGTTGGAAGCTTGTTACCAAAACTTGTCCGTATACATTCTTACTTTTATCACATAGTTCATTCAATCGTTCAATAATTGCGGTAATAACTGTTGTTTTACCTGTTCCTGGAGGTCCTTGTATAATTGCAATATCAGGAGTATTTAAAGCAATATCTATAGCCTTTTTCTGTGTTTCTGTTGGATCGTATTTAAAAATTTTTTCTTTAACAAATCCTGATAAAGGCATTATTTTTTTCCTTGTTGAATAAGCACCCATTTCTTCAGTAAGCTGCCCCTCTAGTATTAATCCTAATAAAGGGTTTGCTGCTTCACCGTCTTCTATTCTTTTACGTGCCTCCGCTCTTCTTAATATCTGTTTTTCATTACCGAATATGGATAATGAAACATATTTCTCTTTCGGTATATATCCATCCTCAGTTTCAATAATTAAACCACCATTTTTTCTTCTTTTTACTTTTACGGACTTCCCTTTATTAATTTGATATCCAACCTTTGTTGCTTCCTCTGATATGATTCTATAATCGTTCCATGACATATCAAGATTTTCTAAATATATTGGAATACTATCAGAAAAAAATAAATCTGCATCATTAGATAGTAGTTCTTCTGCCTCTTTTGTAATACCACAATATGGTAAATGAATACCTTCACTATCAAAAGTTGCTGCTTCTCGATTTATAGTTATTAAACCAACCTTACGAGCTGATTCTAACAAAAGATCTCCCTCTTGATCAGCATACTGATTCCATAGGTCCAAATATCCTTTTGTATTTTCTAAAGTTTCTTTTACTTTTTTTGAAAGTATCGATTTATGATCAAAAAACTGTAATGTTCCCTCTGCAATACGCATCATGGGTACATTCTGTTTTTTTCTCCCTATCTTTTCAACGTAAAGTTTTTCATTAAATTTTTCACCACAAATAGATACATAGAAATTAAATTCTCTTCCATATATAACTAAAGTATCTTTTTTTTGCTTGTCCTGTTCTAAGATTGTACCAACAAACTCTTGATTCAGTGTTTTATCATAATTTTCTTTATCTTCATCTATATCTACAAAATTATCACGCTCTTCTTCTACTAGATTCTTTTTATTTTCAATAGATTCATTTACATTAAGCACTTCTTTATCTTTACTAAAGATATACTTTCCCTTAGAATAAGCAAAGTAAGAACTCAATCCATCAGTAAGTTTAAAATTATTATCTAAAATTTGCTCTAAGGTATCTTTACCTCTGACATATTTACTTTCTATTCTATCTTTTATTTCATCATTTATAATTATAGGTAATTGTCCCCAACGTTGAAAATTATAAAAAAAACTAATATGGAGAAAAAATATTGCCTCTTTATTACTATTGTTAAAACTGGTTACATTTGCAAGGCAGAAAAAATGCTGATTAAATGATTCCATTATAACTTTTGATAAACTTTGATTCACTATCGAAAAAACTATACCACAATCCTTAGTGATAAACTTAAATTGATTATCACCTAACATTTCTACTCGCCCATTCTTTGAAACAATCTGTTGTCTAATTGTCATTTTACATTGTATATTAGTAAAACAACTATCTGAATTCATTATTAACTCATTTATTATCATTGCGTAACCTTGATTTCTAATAAATAATTATTACTATTTCTTTTATCCTTAATTAATAAACTGACATTATCCCTTCTACTGAATTTTGTATTTCCATATATTGGTTTTTCTTTATTGTCGGACCAAAAGAACTCAAATTGATTTGATACCTCATCAACTTCTATTCCATCACTATTCCAAATTATTTTAAGAGCATTCTCATCAAGATGATCACTACAAAAACCTTCCAATACTCTTAAAGGGATATTAACAACTCCGTCTGATAATTCCTTTACAAAACTCCATCTTAAGATTTTTTGTTCACCAACTAACTTGTAAGAAGATACTTTAATTACACTATTTTCTGCATCACACCAAGGACATTTATTATTTTCAGTTCCATAATAGTCCATTTCGCATTTATTACATTTAATAATATGATCTACTTCTTTTGCTAAAATATATGACCATTCTGGCATTGTAGTTCTTTTTTGTTTGTTTTTTATTCCTACTCTACTAAATGTTTTCTGAAATTTATCCATAAGAGAACTAGTCACAAACATTTCTATTGGCATATCATCTGATACTGAATTACTATCATCTTCAAGATCATATATCCATGCAAAACTTCCATCACAAATATAATCTTCTTCAGGAGCATCTAGCATATCAAGATTATCTAACCATTCAGATGCAGCTTTTCCTTTAAACGGATGATTCATAGTTAAACCCCAAAACAAAGCTATTGCAAAAGAAAATGCATCTGAATACATTGTCTTTCCCTTAGCCTCATATATCTCTGGAGCACCGTAACCTGGAGTGTGTAAACCACAATCTTTTTTTCGAATAGAATTCTTCATAAAATCTAAATTGTCACAATCAATAAGCCAGACATTAGACATTTGTGGATCAGAAGATACAAACATATTCTTTCCTGATATATCGCAATAAACTAAACCACTAGCATGAATTTTAGACAAAATGCATGAAACTTTTAAAAAAGCATTTAATCGTTTTCGTATTCCACCTGTTGCTATATATTTTTGAAAAGTATCACCCCAATATTTATTAACTTGTTGTATACTATTCAACCACTCATTTTTTGGTAGTTCATAATTCTCACCATTAAATGCATCATCAAATGATGTCATCCCATCCAACATTTTCATAGTGTAACCCACAACATCCTTTAATATCGTCTGTGGTAATGTTATATTCGTATTCTCTATCAATGGTAAGACTCTTATATTATCAAACTTTGTATTTTTAGAAGTATCTAACTCAATATCTTTTGTATTAACATTCCACTCTAATTTTAATAATACATTAGGTTCTTCTGTACTATAGACAATCCCTTGTCCACCACTACTTAACTTTTTTGATGCAACATGACTTCTCCCATATGTATCAACATATATCTCTTTAGCCATTTATATCACCTCGTTAATCATAAATGCCAAAGTTTTATCATCACTACCAGGCCAATCTTTTAACCACGACTCAATCTCTAAAATCACATCAGTCTCGGCTTCACTAGAATATTCATTTACAAAATCTTGTGTAAAATTTGATATATCTTCTTCTTGCATTTTTCCTATTTCAACACCATCAGTGCATACTACCGCTCCATGGAATTTAGAATACTCAACTTCAACTAATTCAAATTTATCTCTATCAAAATATTCCTTGAAACAATCTGTTTCATTTATAAAGTAATCCTCTTTTTTGTCATAGAGAGAAATTACTTTGTTATCTAAATAAATAGAAATAAAGCCATCTCCTAATCTTGCTGCTGAAATTTTATTTTCTCTTATCACTATTAGAAGTAAAGTCGCATAATATTGCTCAATATCTTGACCTAATAAACATTTTTTCCATTCTTCATAGCAAGTATAAATAGTATCCTGAAAACTAATTTTATCCATATTTAATTTAATGTTACTTATTACAGAGTAAACGCTTTCGCATACATATTTAGATCCAAGATGTGAAAGTGACTTACTTCCCATACCATCTGAAACCACCAGAATATATCCATCTTTATAGGGTTTACACAAGTATGAATCTTGGTTTACTTCATGATAGCTTCCTATAATTGATACTCCGCCAGTAATCATCATCTCACCTCATACTATTAATTAGTTACATACATCGTAAATAACTTGCACGAAATCAGTTACAGAATAAACTACATTGTCTGTAGCTATATCTTTTAAAATAGCTCTATTCGCATCTAACCCTATAAATATTGTTATTATATTTGTACTTAAGTCCTTTAGCTGGACTTTATATTCAAGGTCAAAATTCCCATCACTAATGAATATAATTATTTGATCTTTACTCAGTAGCTTTTTTAATTCCTCTAATCTTAAAAAATTTGATTCACCTGCAAACTCAATTTTTGCTTTTTCAAAATTTTCAAATTTTTTGATTTCTTGTCCCCATTGATACAATATGAACTTGACATCATCAAAAACATTAGTTTCTATAATGTTATTAATTCCATTTAATAGATACTTTACAACACCATTTTTATCATCTTCAGCCATACTACCAGAGGCATCTACTACTATATTTACAATCTTATTCAATTAATACCCTCCTACTATATCGAATATGGTTTAAACCAAGCTTTTATTACTGAATTGTCAGCAAAAAAAGCTCTATTCCTTTTTACAGAAGTATTCGTTATGGATCCAGATTCTAATAAGGAGTTCTTTTCATCTACATTAATCGAATATCCTATTCTATAATTAAAAAATTCTTTAGGTATACCACAAGCCTTAATACGATTAGCACCTTCATAAAAGGCAATAATATAACTTCCATTTTGATTTGCATTATTTAAGTAATCTTTAAAGAAAGCTGCCTCAGCCTTTGGTGTCCCAAACATAGTGGTAGAATATTCAATTTGTCTAGTTAAATCACAATTATCAATTATTAGTATACGTTTCATATCATATGGGCACTTTGAATATTTTTCATAAATTTCTTTCATAGAAAAATAACACATAACATTATTAATTAACAATGTATCAATCAATTCATTGTTATCACCAACATAAATAATTTCCTCACAATGTCCATTACTCATAGCAGAATAAATTACAGAATTTAGTAAACTTTTCTTTGTCATATCATCATGTCCACATATCAATAAATTATTATTAATACGAGGTTTAAATTTTACCGAGAAAACACTACAGTCATAGTCCATTTGCTCACCAAAAGTAATGTAAAAATAATTCCTTTTCAAGGATATATTTTGAATAGGTCTATATGGAAGACTTTGTCCGTCAAACACTTTTGTCTCCGTTTCAATATTAGAACTATCGCATTCCTTTGCAATTTTTTTAATCCATTCCGTAATTTTCTTTTCCTCAGCATAAGGTATCATAAATTTTTTATTTTCTGAGATACTGCCTTGTGATGTATTTAATATAGCAAATGGAACCTTTAATTCAGCAGCCTCTTCATTATTAGACGTTATCCCTCCTAATAAATATTTTGAATCTTCTGATGAACATTTTAATGCAACTCTACCACCAAACTGTGGATTTAAAGTTGAAAAATCAATACCTTTCAAAGACTGAGTTGCTAATATTAAATGTATACCGCATGCACGTCCTTGTTTTGCTAATATTTCAAGTATCTTAATAGTCTGTTCTTTATACTCGCTTCCAAACAATACTTGAAATTCATCTATAACAACCATTATTCTTGGCATTGATTTATTTGACATCTTCTGCCTATATCCTTGAATGTCTTTACAGCCAGAAGCTTTAAATAAATCATAACGCTTCTCTTTTTCTTTAACTAAATGTTCTAAAACAGTTATTCCATATTCCGTATCAGCTTCAGTTGCTACAAGTTTAGCATGTCTTAAATTAGGATTTACATATTGACTAAATTCAACGCCCTCTTTAAAATCTAATAAATAAACGTTCATTTCATTCGGTGAATAACGGCAACATGCACTCATAATTAAGTTATGTAGAAAATTCGATTTACCAGAACCAGTTGTACCTCCTATTAAATAATGTGGTGTTGCATCTCCTATCTCAATATGTATGATACTACTCCCTGATGCTCCAGAACCTATAGGGATATTTAACCCCTCACAAGAATTACAATCAAATAATTTTCCCTGTTCCATAATTTCTTCAAACGAAATGCATTTATCTTTTTGTTTATCTGCTATATTCCTCAAATCATTAAGAAGAATATTTAGCATATGATCATCAGGAAATCTTTCACCTATATTTTCAATTGAAAGAAAATTGAATTTATTATTTATATCATCATTTTCAAAAACATTATGTAATTGCATACTATTTTCAATACATTTTTTCAGCTCTAGTTCAATTTTCTTCATCTTAGTATCTTCTAAATTTAAGATAGATTCATTAAAAGAAAATAACACCAATAAACCACACTGTTTACCGTGAATAATTAATGTCCGAAACATATCAAAACATTCCTGATCCATTCCGTCTGGTACAGCTGTAAAAATTAAAATTTTATAGGGCAATATTTTTCTAAAATCTTTTTGAGAATATATTCTCCTATTATATGAATCCCAATCTTGACAATCTGTAGCTATATTAAAAATATTAGTTTGTAAATCCAAAATATAGTTTAAAAGTTCTTTGAGTACATTTTTTAGTTCCAATGTTGTAGAAAGAACTTTTTTTTGTGGAAATAAATTTTCATTTGATAGTAATGAATTAAACTTACTTATAGTCTTTCCTAATCCAATAGGATCAAATACATAATATTCTTGTTTATCTATAGGTAACGCAAATAGTAATCGTAATATAACTTTATGAAGAATAACATTTTTCGACTCATCACAAATATACATAGGTTTTTCAAAAGGAAATGAAAAGGTTTTAGGTACAAAAAAATCTAGATTATTATATACAACATGTAATTTTCCTAATGCAATATTCCTTGGAAATCTACTTTTGGTATTAATATATTTTGAAGATAACTCCATTAATGAAGGTTGATTTCTTCTAATTCGTTGACATAACTTATTGATTTTTACCTGAAAATCTACAGATTCATCTTTAAATCTTCTTTTAATGGACTCTTTTCTTCTTGAATACTCATCATATTCTTTATTTAAAATATGACCTTCGGGATTTTTATACTGTGCATCCAAAGTTTTATATCTTCTATCCCTAGAACCTATAGCTTCATCTAAACAATGCAACAGTCCAACCATTGATTCTTGAGTATTCTCCATAATTTTCCTCTTCCTATAATATAGTTCTTAATTCAATAAGTAAGCTATTAATTTCTATTTCTTTAACTACAGCTTCATTCCAAACAATATCTAGCTTTTGTAAGCAACTTTCAAAAGGTTCATAAACATCATTAATAATTGAATTTCCAAATGAATCATTAACGTTATCTGTAAAATTAAATTTACTACTATTAAGTTGATAAGAAACTTCGTTAAACATTCTTTAACTTTCCTTTTACAAAATTAATACATTGAATATCTAGTTCGTCTTTTTTGGGTAACATACCAATGATAGGTGACCCTGCTTTTCTAAGACTCTCTCTCAATTCAGATTCCTTTTCAGGTGATAAATCACGTATATCTCTTGTACATATAACACATGAAGCATCACATTCTTTATGTCCAATTGCTTGAAGTCGCATATGATTTAACTGTTGATATAAATATGCACAATGACCAGACTTAACCTCTACAGCTAAACTACCACCTTCTCTTGAGCCCATACCTTCTCCACGACCTAATATAAGTGGATTTTTCAATCCATAAACTACCAAATCAACCTTAGTATACCGGCCATCTGGCAAAGACTCCTTTTTTTGTGTATTTATTCGTGTACTAATTGGTTTGAAAGCTCTTATAACAATTTCTTCAGAGAGTCTACCAACCATCTGTTTCTTAATTTTTAACTCCGCACTAAGTTCGTTTCCAATTTTCATTTCTTCACAATAGTTATTAACATTCGTTCTGAACCCTAAATCTGTTGCATACAGATATTCCAATATAGCCTCTATAATGTTTTCATCAACCTCCAACTTATCCCTAATTTCACTAGGTTTTACAGGCGTATTCTCTTTCGGCGTATCATTAAACCATTTATCAAAATTCTTGATTACATTGGGTGAGACTCTAGAAACATATCTCTCTAAATCTTTATATGCATAATAAAGCCTTGCACAACCGTTATCTACAATTACATCGATACTTCTTTTATTTATTTCAAAATGCATTTGTAGGGTATCAAGTCTATCTTTTGCAATATTCATAGCTTGCATTGCCATTTTATGTCTTCGCTCTAATGCTTCACGATGTCTAACAGCTTGCATATATTCCTGTTGTGCGGGAATTAATTGAGAATTAATTTCTGCTATTTTCGCAAGAGATATTGCTTTAGAAATTGGATCTGGGGCAGCAGCTAACTCTGCAGTAGCTGCTGCAAGTCTTATTTCTAATTCAGTTAAAATTGTTTTTTTTACAATTTCTATACCTTTTGCTGTATCAAGCATATATTTACTAATTTGTTCTTCTTCTTGAGTCTTTTCCAATAATTCCTTTGCTTGATTAATTCCCTTATCACACATATCAAAAGCATTAGCTCTAACTTTATTTAAATCCTCAGCTGCACATTTGATTTTATCAATATTAAAGACACTTATATTAAGACTCATGATACTATTACCGTCCCAAGTATGTACTTAAATCTTCTGCCATAATTCTCAAATGAGGAATTTGTTCTGAAGTATTCGCCTTAAAAGAATTTAATGCATTAATTAACTGCTTATATGTTTCTTCAAAACTTGTACGCTGCTGGTCTTGCCAAGACTCCCCTAACTGTTCAAATGCAGAATTAAGTCTTCCCGTTTCTTCTTCAAGTGTATTTATATAATGTTCAAGTACATTAGAAAAGTTAATAATTGCCTCTGGATCTCCAATTGCCTGTGCCATGGTTAATAGCTCCTTTATTAATATAAATCGTCATCATCATCATTTTCTGGATTATTATCATAATCTAGTGTTACGGATGGTGTAGGTACAATGTTTGAATTCGGTCTGGTAGCTCTTGTAGAAATTGACATGCTAATAGTTTCAAACTGCTCAGATATATCTTTTGCATCTTCAGCAAATAAAACTGCATTAGGATTTTGAGTAAATCTCTCAAGCACATTTTTATCTGCATCATTACCAACAGCAACTGCAAATCTTTGACATTTTGAGGATCGTCCTTCACTAATAAACTTATCCATCGCTTCCTTCCAATCATCATTTGGTGCGCCATCTGATACTAATACAACTGCTGGTCGATAAATTCTTGAAGGAGTTACATCCTTATCTTCAATCATGTCTTTTGCCATTCTTAATGCAGTTCCCATTGGTGTCAAACCAGAAGCCGAGAATTTACTAATACCTTTGGCTTGTAAATCTTTAACAGGTGTATATTTTGTATGCAATTCTACATGGGTTCCAAAAGTAATAATTGCAACATCTATAACCTGCTCCTTTGCTTGAGCCGCAGAAAATGTTTCAATCATATCGATAGTAGCATCATAGAGACTATCAATCTTAGACCCACTCATACTACCACTAATATCCAATAATAAAACTACAGGTAATTTCTTAGCTTCAGGTGCTTTGTAATTGTTTGGATTAAATGCCATCTTTATTCTCCTCCAAAATAAAAAACATTATTATAATATATCTATATAGTATTAATCTATATAGATAATGTTTAAAGCATTATTTTTTCTATAGTAGATGATATATTCATTCCCGCCCGTGCATCACTACAGGTTTTTGCTACTGTTGCTACATACCTATGATCTCCATAATATGTCCATTTATAATGTTTCCCATCACTAGAAATTTGTATTCCTAAAGTTTCAAGCAATCCTTTTAAAGAACTATTCAAGGTTCTATAACCTTTCAATGCGGTCTTTATCTGTTCTTTCCTTTTTCCCGCTAATCCTTTAAATTCATTAGACTCTAATAAATCTGATATGATATGCCATCTTCTTGTATCTTTCTGACATTTTTTTTGATATTCAAATATGATATCTAATATAATTTCTTTTATTTCATCAGTATAAAACTCTTTCTCATCTCCTAAGAATAAAATAGGATTTTTATTCTTTTCTGAATATCTCATTCTTAGTCCTTGGAGTTCCGCTGTTAAACGTTGTACCTCATTGTTCAACTTAAAATTTAATTCTTCTGTTTTTTCTAGTTGTTCACCAAATATTTCATATAATTCATTATTTTCCTCTTTAATTGCACTTTGATTAGATAGTAATTTTGTATTCTCTATATGAAGTTTTTCATTCAAAACTCCATCCCAAGTTTCTATAGATTTTCTCATTCTAGAGTTCATATAATTATAAATATCATTAACAACTCTATCTTCTAAATATTCTGCTGTTTGATTCACTCCATTCATATTAAAAATTCTACTTTTTTTATTATAATTTGGGTAATATATAAATAGTTTTCCAGATCTAGATTTTTTATCATCCAATACATCAGAAAACCCCTCTAGCTCAACACCCTCCTCTGGTTCAAATAATACATGAGCTACACCTTGAAGTCTAAATGCTAAATTATTTATATCTAATGGATTTTCGCCTACATCATTCCTAGCCACATAGACTACAGGTAAAGTTGATGATAGTGTTTTATTAACAATTCCCTTGAAAAAGTCCGCACATTCTAAAATACTATGTTCTTGATTTAATACCATTATCCCATTATCATTACCAGAGTATTTCCCAAAAACGATTAATTTTACAAAATAAGGTGGATAATAAGTTGGAAAAAAATCTGTTGTGAATTCTGTAGTTTCTAATGATACTGAAATAGATATCATTTTATTTATTCGGTCCAATATAAAATCTGTTAACCAAACTCCATGTTCATCTTCTTTTTTTAATCTAGATGCTACTATTTCTTTATCTGAAATCTCTTGTATAGATAAACTGATATTTTCTTGCTTCCAAGAATACTCAAAACTTACCCCATCCCACATCAAAGAATTAATTTTGTCATATTTACTACCTTGATTCCATTTAATAATTGTATTGATAAACTCTTTTTTTGTTAATAAATCATTTACTGGAAATTTAGTTGAATAAGTAATCATAACAAAAACTCCTCCACATACATCAGTAATATTAAATAAACTTACTCTATTTCTATATTAATTACATTTAATGTATAATAATAACTTTTAAATATATAAGTGAAGCTATATAAAATACAATATCTCTACAATATTTTACCAATAAAGTATTATCGTACTGTTAAAACTTCATAAATGATTCATAAATATTTTCACTTTTTATTCATTTTTATCATAATACTTTGGTCATTATTTTCTTATATTTCTCCTAGAGTTGTTTTTACCATTTCTTCGAAACAAAATAAACATGATTATAAATTAACTTTAGTATATCGAAGCCTATACGTAATTTTTTACATCTTGAATTGTCAAGTCAAATGCAACTCTACTGAATGATAAACCTCGTATGGAGTTTTCCAATTTAAGCATTTGCGCGGTCTAAGATTTATTTCTTTCATTTTTGCTTCAACATAGCTATCTGATTGATTAATATCCACAGTTTTCGGGAAATATTCTCTAAGCAATCCATTGGTGTTTTCGTTTGTTCCTCTTTGCCAAGGATGATGTGGTAATGGAAAATAAAATTCTACTAAATTCAACTCCTGACTAATTTCTGCATGTTTAGAAAACTCTTTCTCTCTATCTGGAGTTATTGTTTCTATAGGTTGATTTTTTAAAAGCTTAATCATCGCTTGTTTGACTAAAAATGCATTCTTTTTTGCAATTTTTTTACATAGCAGATACCTACTTTTTCGATCAGTTAATGTTACTAAGCAAGCCTTACCAGTCTGCCCCATAACTGTATCAGCCTCCCAATCACCTAATCGTTCTCGATTATTTGCAGGAGCTGGTCTATCTGTAATTAAATTACTAATTTGAATTTTTCCACGTCTTTCTTCATAATTTTTTGTATGACGACTTTTACCACGATGTCGTAGTTTGCGAACAACTCCTCTATTTCCATGTGATAATTCTTTTTCATCAAAACGACCATTATATATTTCCCTGTAAATTGTATTGTAACTAATAGTGAAGCTTGAATTTTCAAATTTCAATCGAGAGGAGATCTGTTCCGGAGACCATTGATGTCTCAAAAATAAATTCTTTACACATTCATATAGACTTGGATTATCTAGCTTTTTTCTTGGTTTACAATTAAAGCGTCTATTTTTATATCTGTCATGGGCTTCACAAGGTATGTACTCGCCATTTTGACTATTTCTTTTGATTTCTCTTGATATAGACGATTTATTTTTCCCAAGTAAAATTGAAATTTCTGTTTGATTTTTTCCTATATCAATAAAATGTTTTAGAATTTCGCGCTCTTTTAGTGTAAAATGAGTATAATGATTCATGGCTCCTCCTGATTTTTAGATGTCTTTGCAAACACTATTTTATCAGAAAGCCATGAATCTTTTTTTAGTTGCACTTAGATTATAAATTCAAGACACAAAAAGCCGCCCAACCTAAGTTGAGCGGCTTTCACCATTCTATAAAGAATTATATATAGTTTACATAGTCCCAGTGCTACCGATACCACCAGTTCGTACGCCTGTAGCATCGTCGTCATTAGTGATAAGGTATTTAGAGAAAATGCCTTGTGCAACGCGTTCGCCTTTTTCAAGGGTAACAGGTTCGTTGCCAAAGTTTAGGAGGGCGATCATGATATGACCTTCGTTGTCCTCATTGTTGTAGTAATCACTATCGATGATACCAGTGCTATTCACAAGAGCTAGTTTACGTTTGATAGCCATGCTAGAACGGATGTGGATAGCAAGGTATTCGTCGTATGCCATGAAAGCCTTAAGGCCTGTCGGCACGAGAACCACTTGATTCGGTTCTAATGTAACAGCTTCAGCGCATTCAATATCATAGCCTGCGCTTTCTGTGGTTTTACGTGTTGGTAAATTGATATTTTGTTCTTCAAAAGCAGAAACTACTTCAAAGCCACGAATATCCATGTAACACCTCTTATTTCAAACAATCTTTACGGGACAAGTTAATACGGCCTTGTTTATCGATTTCGATAACCTTAACCATAATTTCGTCGCCTACATTTACAACGTCTTCTACATTTTCAACGCGTTCTTTTGCAAGTTTGGAAATGTGTACAAGACCTTCTTTACCTGGTAATACTTCTACGAAAGCACCAAATGCCATCAAGCGAGTTATTTTACCAAGGTATACTTCACCTACTTCAACCTCTTTAGTAAGGTTTTCGATGATTTGTTGCGCTTTTGCAGCCCCTTCTTGGTCTACAGAAGCGATAAATACAGTACCATCATCTTCGATGTCAATTTTTGCACCTGTTTCGTCAATGATGCTACGGATTACTTTACCGCCAGAACCAATTACGTCACGAATTTTGTCCGGATCAATTTTCATTGTAATGATGCGTGGAGCGTATTGGGACATTTGTTGACGAGGTTCAGCAATGGTATCTAACATAATGCCCATGATGTGCATGCGGCCTTTATGAGCTTGTTCCAATGCTTCGTGAAGGATTTCACGAGACAAACCAGAAATTTTAATATCCATTTGGATGGCAGTTACACCCTTAGCTGTACCAGCTACTTTAAAGTCCATATCGCCAAGAGCATCTTCCATACCTTGAATATCTGTTAAGATTGTGTAGTGTTCACCTTGTGTTACAAGACCCATTGCAATACCGGCTACAGGAGCTTTAATAGGTACACCAGCATCCATCAAGGACAATGTGGAACCACATACGGAAGCCATGGAGCTAGAACCATTAGATTCTAATACTTCAGATACTAGACGCAATGCATATGGGAATTCTTCTTCACTAGGAATTACAGGTACCAATGCGCGTTCTGCCAAAGCACCATGACCGATTTCACGACGTCCAGGACCACGGGAGGAACGAGTTTCCCCTACGGAGAAGGATGGGAAATTGTAGTGGTGAATATAGCGTTTTTCTGTTTCTAAACCGATGCCATCAATTGTTTGTTTTTCAGACAATGGCGCTACAGTAGCTACGTTCAATACTTGAGTTTGACCACGTGTGAATAGACCGGAACCATGTGTACGAGGCAATACGCCTGTACGACAAGAGATTGGACGAACTTCATCAAGTTTACGGCCATCTGGACGGATTTTTTCAACAGTGATCATATGACGAACAATTTCCTTCGTCATCGCATCGAATGCTTTATTTACATCAGCTAAGTTATCTGGGTAGATTTCCGCGAAATGTGCTAATACATCTTCACGTACTTCAGTTTCTTGTGCATCGCGTTGTTGTTTATCGGCACAACGAACGGCTGCGTCAAGTTTATCGTGACCATATGCGCGAACTGTATCAGCGATTTCAGCAGGTACGTCTTTGCTTTCGAATACGCGTTTTTCCTTGCCTACTTTAGCTTTTACATCTTCTTGGAATGCAACGATTTTCTTAATTTCTTCGTGAGCAGCCATGATAACTTCAAGAATGGTTTCTTCTGGAACCTCTTGCGCGCCACCTTCAACCATGAGGATAGCATCTTTAGTACCAGCTACTACGATATTAAGGTCAGTTTCTTCTAATTGTGCTTTTGTTGGGTTAACGACAAATTCACCATTTACACGACCCATGCGAACGCCAGCAATTGGGCCAGCCCATGGGATATCGGAAATAGATAATGCTGCAGATGCACCAATCATACCACAGATAGCAGGATCACAATCTTGATCTACGGACATAACTGTAGCTACAACGTGTACTTCGTTACGTACACCTTTATCAAATAGTGGACGAATAGGACGGTCAATCAAACGGCTATTCAAGATAGCAGATTCAGGTGGACGTGCTTCACGTTTAATAAAGCCACCTGGCAAACGACCAATAGCATACATTTTTTCTTCATAATCTACTGTGAGTGGGAAGAAATCGATATCCTTCGCCTCTTTAGAACCTGTAGCGGTAACGAGTACGCGTGTATCGCCATAACCAACCATTACGGCACCGCCAGCTTGTTTTGCAAGTTCCCCAGTCTCGATCGTAAGTGTACGACCAGCTAGGTCCATTTGGAATTGTTCCATTCCTATTCCTCCTAAAAATCTTCTTATATATACTTTCTTATTATATATCATCTATTAAAAATAAGCTATTTTTTCACTTCATATGATATACTTTAATTGTTGCTAACTCCTATTCTGGCAACAGAAAGGAGGTGTTTCTATAGTGGATTATGTTGTTTCCCTTATAATCACTATCATAGGTGGTGTAACTTGCCATTACATCATCAAGTGGCTAGATAGTAGATTTAAATAGCAACTAGCACAATAAAAAAGGACAGAGTAGCCGCTCTGTCCTTTTTTCTGTGTTTCCACAATAGATTATCGGCAGTTGTTTCCCTTTGCCTAAATTCATTATAACACAAGGAAATAAAATAAAAAAGCCGTCCAAATGGACGGCTAATTGTATTATTTACGAAGACCAAGACGTTCGATAAGGGAACGGTAACGTTCGATATCTTTACGACGAAGGTAGTCAAGCATGTTACGGCGTTGACCAACTAATTTCAACAAACCACGACGGGAATGATGATCTTTTTTATGTTCTTTCAAGTGTTCAGTTAAGTATGTGATGCGGCTTGTCAAAATCGCAACTTGTACTTCTGGAGAACCAGTGTCACCTTCATGAGTAGCGTATTCTTTAATAACTGCTAATTTAGCTTCTGTAGTTAACATTAATGTTACCTCCTAAAAAAATAATAATCCCGATAAGCTTAAGTAACCGTTGGAGATTCGAATACTTCGCTTACGATATGTCTTATGACTTAGTTAAGTATACAGTATAATCCCCATAGTGTAAAGGTTTTCATGAAAAAAGAGAGGATAATATCCCCTCTTTTTTAAACCATATTATTTAGGTACTTATTTTGAACCGAGCATCATACGGTCACTTAACGCACCTTCGCCAGCTACTTCAAATTTTTGTAACAAATCAGCAACTGTTAATTTTTTCTTTTCTTCCCCTTTTACATCATAGATGATACGACCAGCGTCCATCATGATAAGACGATTACCAAAGCGCAATGCATCACGCATGTTGTGCGTAATCATAAGGGTTGTTAGATTATGTTCTGAAACAAGTTTATCTGTTAATTGCAATACATTTTCAGCTGTCTTAGGATCAAGTGCTGCTGTATGTTCGTCCAAGAGTAATAAATCAGGACGAAGCATAGTAGCCATAAGCAATGTAATAGATTGACGTTGACCACCTGATAATAGGCCCATCCGTGCAGATAGACGATCTTCAAGGCCTAGACCTAATAGTGCAAGGCGTTCTTTAAAGAATGCTTGTTCGCTATCTTTAAAAGCCCATTTAAGGCCTAAGTTTTTGCCGCGGCGCATTGCAAGGATCAAGTTTTCTTCGATTTGCATATTGCCTGCTGTACCAACCATAGGATCTTGGAATACACGGCCGATGTATTTAGCACGTTTGTATTCCGGCATTTTTGTTACATCAATATTATTGATGGTAATACTGCCTTCATCGACAGGAAATACACCAGCGATGGAGTTTAACAATGTACTTTTACCAGCACCATTACCACCGATTACGGTACAGAAATCGCCTTCTTCTAAGCGAAGGTCGATGCCTTGTAGTGCAGTTTTTTCATTAATTGTGCCCTTAAAGAAGGTCTTTACCATATTTTTTACTTCTAACATAGTGTCCTCCTTAACGAGCTAACCATTTGGCTTTCAATGTAGGCAAAGAAAGCGCGATGGCAACGAGAATAGCAGTGAATAATTTTAAATCGTTTGGTGGCATACCCATGTAGAGTACGGCAGCGATAACGATACGATATACGATGGAACCGAGTACTACAGCAATGAGGCTACGAACAAAGGATTTTGTACCGAATACAACCTCACCGATAATAACGGATGCCAAGCCGATTACGATGGTACCAATACCCATGCCTACGTCGGCAAAGCCTTGGAATTGACCGATAAGCGCACCGGACATACCAACGAAACCGTTGGAAATTAATAGGCCAAGAACGATCATATTATCTGTGTTCACGCCTTGGGCGCGAATCATTTGAGGGTTAACGCCTGTCGCACGTAATGCGGTACCAATTTCAGTACCGAAGAACCAGAACAGTAATAAACATACAACAACAGCTACGATAACACCAACAATGGCAGCAGACCACATATTTGGTGTATGAAGCACGCTACCAATAATTGTATAAATTGTATCCATGCGAAGTAAGGATACGTTGGCTTTCCCCATAATATGAAGGTTAATGGAATATAAAGCAATCATCGTTAAGATACCAGCTAACAATGCAGGAATCTTTAATTTTGTATGGATCCAACCTGTTACAGCACCGGCAGCCATGCCGCCTACGCCAGCAATCAAGATAGAAAGAATTGGGTTCATACCAGTTGTAATCAAGATGGCGGAAATGGCCGCCCCCATTGGGAATGTCCCTTCAACAGTCAAGTCGGCCACATCAAGGACGCGGAAGGTAATGAATACACCGACCGCCAACAAGGACCACAAAAGGCCTGTTGTTATGGTGCCTACCACTAAATCTAACATCAAAATCTCCTCTTTTATTTCATATCTTTACGAAGTGCATCAGGAATTGTGATACCTAATTTTTTAGCACGTTCTTCGTTGACAGTCAATTTAATATCCTTTTGTGTTTCGATGGCCATATCGCTAACTTTTGCTTCGCCAGAAAGAACTTTAGCTGCCATCAAACCTGTTTGATAACCCAATTTATAATAATCTACAGAATATGTCGCTACACCACCAGTCATTGTCATACCTTCATCAGCTGCAAATACTGGAATTTTAGCAGCATCTGTAATTTGTGCTAAGTTAGCCATAGCAGATGCTAATACATTATCTGTTGGTGTATAAATAGCTTGTACATCTTGATTTACAAGATTTGTTGCTGCTTGTTGAATATCGTTTACGTTGGAAACTGTAGCTTCTACAACTGTAATACCTTTTGTAGCAGCATAGGCTTTCATTTTTTCAACTTGTAATTGGGAGTTGATTTCAGAGGATGTGTAAATCGCACCAATGCGTTTTACATTTGGCACTAATGCGATGATAAGATCTACCTCTTTTTCAACAGGTGTCATATCAGAAGTACCAGTTACGTTGCCACCTGGGTGTTCGTTAGATTGAACAAGTTTAGCTGTCACATAATCTGTAATAGCTGTCCCTAAGATTGGCATATCATGAGATGCATTTGCCATCGTTTGAGCCGCTGGCGTTGCAATCGCTAGTACTAAATCCTTTTTATCGGATACGAAACGTTGCGCAATACTATTCAAATTAGATTGGTCAGCTTGTGCATTTTGTTGGTCGATTTTAATGTTTTCCCCATCTTTAAAACCTTTAGATGCAAGACCATCTACAAAGCCTTTATTAGCAGCATCAAGGGATGGATGTTCTACTAATTGAATAACGCCAATTTTCTTTTGGTCACTAGTAGTAGTATTGGAACCACAACCAGCTACCATTGCCATAACAGTGATGGCACTAAGTGCCACTGCAATACCTTTTTTCCAGTTCATGTGTAACTCCTTACCAGTTAAGTACTAAATCATAGTTGCTTTGTTCATCAAATCCTCTGGTAAGGTGATGCCCAATTTTTGTAATTTATCTTTATTTACAACTAATTTGAATTCTTTTTGCATTTCAATCGGCATATCTTCGACTTTAGCTTCACCAGTTAGCACCTTAGCCGCCATCAAGCCAGTTTGGTAACCAAGTTTGTAGTAGTCTACAGATAAGGACATAACCGCACCGCCTTTTACGTGGTTATCTTCACCGCCGAATACAGGAATTTTTGCAGGGTCGGTAATCGCTACAAGATTGCTCATAGCAGATGCTACCACATTATCTGTTGGTACATAAATGGCATCAACACGTTGAGATACAAGGTTTTGTGCCGCTTGTTGAATATCGTTTACATTGGAAACAGTAACCTCTTCAACCTTAATGCCCTTTGTCGCTGCGTAAGCTTTCATCTTTTCAACTTGAATTTGAGAATTTACTTCGCTAGAGCTATAAATCGTACCGATTGTTTTAGCATTTGGCAATACTTTTAAAATCAAATCTACTTGTTGTTCTACAGGGTTCATATCAGATGTACCGGATACATTACCACCTGGATGTTCATTAGATTTAACAAGTTTAGCAGCTTCGTAATCAGTAATAGCTGTACCCAAGATTGGAATATCATGAGTTGCATTCGCCATGGATTGAGCCGCTGGCGTAGCAATCGCTAAAATCAAATTTTTACGATCAGATACAAAACGCTGTGCAATACTATTCAAATTAGATTGGTCAGCTTGTGCGTTTTGTTGATCAAAGGTAATTTTATCAGATAAGCCCTTTTCCTTAAGAGCATCAACAAAACCTTTATTTGCCGCATCTAGTGCTGGATGTTCTACGAGTTGTACAACACCAACCTTATATTCTCCATTAGATGTAGTTTCATTTGTGCCACAGCCTGTGAAAGCCATCAATGCTGCCGCCGTGAGCGCGAGGGCAATGCCTTTTTTCAAGTTCATTGGGTCTTCCTTCCTATATTCGAAATAATAATACTTCTATTATAAACAACTTTGAGCACTACATCAATGTATCAGACTAAAGTATTTTACATTTGTCCTTATGTAGAGCACATATTGTATGCTAACAGATTTATTATTTATCTAGAGAAGCTAGCATATCCTCTGTCAATTCATTGGCTGCTAGAATGTATTCTTTTAGTGTCCCCTTATCGAGGGCCACCTTCATTACGGGCACTTCAAATGGGTCAAGGATGACACACATTAAAATTTCTCCCGTTACATAATAGCCCACAACGGCTTCCCCTTCATCTTCATCTAAGGTTTCCCGTTTAACAGTCACACAATATGGTTTCATGACCTCCATAGCAGCTTTAGCCACCTCTTCGCGGGTAGCGATATATTCTTTTGCCTTTGTTTCAGGAATATCAAAAATATCGACCTTTACGGTCTTAACCTCTGTTGCCTCTCCCTTCGCCGCCTCGATAGCAGCGCCTAATTCCGTTTGTTTCATCCTATACCTCACATAACATGGACTTTCACCAATGGTGAAAGCCCCATCATACTAGATTGTTTCATCATCTGCATTCAAAAATGCTACGTAACAACGTTTTGCTTCATAAATATCGGCCTTAGATGTAACCTCCCATGGTGCATGCATGCTAAGAACAGCAACGCCGCAGTCGATTACATTCATACCATATAAGGCCATGATATACGCAATGGTGCCACCACCGCCAAGGTCAACCTTGCCGAGTTCAGCCGTTTGGTATGTTACGTTATTAGATTCCATTACACGGCGAATAAAGCCCATGTATTCCGCATTGGCATCGTTGGAACCGGATTTACCACGAGAACCGGTAAATTTATTAAATACGACACCCATACCGAGGTAAGAAGCATTTTTCTTTTCAAAAGCAGATGCATACAATGGATCATATCCAGCACTAACATCAGAGGATAGCATACGCGAATTTTCCAATGTACGGCGCACATTTACTGAATTAGGTTTCCCCATCAATGTTAAGATTTCTGCTACCGCATTTTCAAAGAATTTGGATTGCATGCCTGTAGCACCAACGGAACCAATTTCTTCTTTATCTACCAATAAACAGCAAGTCGTACGTTTTACCTTATCAACTTCGAGCATAGCCACCAAGGATGTATACGCACAGACACGGTCATCTTGGCCGTATGCTAATACCATGGAGCGATCAAAGCCCATATCGCGCGCCTTACCAGCTGGTACAATTTCAAGTTCAGCAGATAATAAATCGCGTTCTACAAATCCATATTCTTTTTCAAGAAGGTTATTAATAAATTTAGTAACCCCTTCTTTTTCTTCATCTTTAACAGGACGACTACCGATGAGAAGATCAAGAGCCTCACCTTCAATCACCTTGGCTGCATTCTTTTGCATTTGTTCTTGTCCTAAGTGAGGCAATAAATCTGTAATGCAAAATACAGGATCAGATTCTGTATCACCAATATTAATGTTGATGCGTGTACCATCTGTTTTTACTACAACCCCATGAATGGCAAGCGGCATAGCTACCCAATGGTATTTTTTTATACCGCCATAGTAGTGTGTATCCCAAAACACCAAATTGCTATCTTCATATTGTGGATTTTGTTTTACGTCAATGCGCGGAGAATCGATATGAGCACCAAGGATGTTCATACCAAGGTCTAAATCATCGGTACCGATATTAAATAGCGCAATAGATTTATCCATATGAGTATAGTAAATCTTATCGCCCGCTTTAATTGGCGTGTTAGATTTAATCAAGTCTTTTAAATCAACATAGCCAGCTTTTTTGGCAGCTTCTACAGATTGAATGACACATTCGCGTTCTGTTTTACCATTATCCAAAAATTGACGATACGAGTCACCTAATGACATCACGTCTTGTAATGTTTGTTCGTCATAATTATGCCAAGCATATTTACGTTCCATAATTTTATTCCTTTCTATTTAAGCATACAGTACTATATATCGTGTGTTATGCTTTTGATTTTTCTAATAATTCTTTTTGACGGCGCTCATAATAGAGCCGCTCTTTCTCTCGATTAATTTCCGATTTTTCTCTATATAGTTTATCGATTTCATCAGTATTATGACTCAATACCTTTGTTACATAAAACTTGGTAATTCCCGACTTAATCGTATATTTTCCTACCTTTAACTGAATGGCAAATGCTCCGTGTTTCGGACAAATGCCTATAGATAAATGCTTATCTCCTTGTATCCGCTCAGGACGTGTCGTTTCCAACCGACTTTGGCAATAAGGACAAAAGGATAATCGCACTCGTCTATCATATACGATACGTTTCTTTTCTTGAAAGTTATCGTACATAAAGAAGGTCAAACCCGGTGGATATAAAAATGGATTTGGCGCCTCTTTCCGTATGGAATCATAATGCAATAATGCTGTTGGCAAATCTAGCTTTTGGCAGATATGTGCCGTAAATATAGCATCGTGAAGTGCATTATGAGCAGATAATTCTTCAGATGATATATGTAAATCCTCCATCGCATGAGCTACGGAGTACTGTTGTGTTGTGCCATATCGTTGATAGCTGTATAGCATCTGTGCATCCGCCCAAGAATCATAGTCGATACTCTTTAATTTATGGAGCAATAAATTTTCTCGCAATATAAGAATATCGTCAGCGCCCCAAGATAGGAGCATATAATCCTTGCCACACCATTGTTGAAAATGACTGTAAGCCGCCCTAAATGGGACACCTCGATTCAAATCTTGATTGGTGATTCCTGTAAGGGCCTTTACATGCTTATGCATATGTGGTAAATATTTAGGTTTTACATACATTGTGAACGAATCCACAATCTCTAAATTCTCATTGAGCTTAATAGCTCCGATTTGAATGATTTCACCGGTTAACGGCATCCGTGCTCGCTTCATAAAGCTAATGTCGTTGCTATATGGTTGATTCCACTCTAAATCAAAAATAATATAATCCATAACTTACGATTCCTGCAGTAATGTTTCAGCTGCCTTAATCACTTGTTCTTCGGTAATAACAGAAATACCTTTATACTTGCCTTCTTTAATAACCTGTTTCATGCTTTTACCAATTTCATAATGGTCCATCGATTCAAGTACAATAGATTTCGCTTGGTACGGACCATAGAAAAATGGATTAGACGGTCCATAAAGGGCTACGATAGGAACACCCTGACTAATGGCTACATGCATAGGTCCAGAATCATTCGTAATCAGCAAGTCACACCATTTCATGGCCGCAGCTAAAGGGCCCAATTTAAAAGCACCTGTAGCCACGATTGGCGACGTCTTCATCTGTTCTACAACAGGTTTTACCATGTCCAAATCCATGGGGCCCCCAAAGAATACAGTTTTATACCCTTTATTGCCAAAATAATCGGCTACATCCGCAAAACGCTCTGCGGGCCATCGTTTTTCAGGCACTGCACTGCCGATATTAAAACCTATAATCTTATCACGAGGCATAACGCCTTGGCTTTTATAAAAACGGAATACCTCGTCATTCCATTCCTTACTAGTCTCTATATGTAATCCGTGATTAGCTACGTCGGTAACGCCCAATTGCTCTAATACGTTAATGTACATATCAGCAGCATGACGTGTCTTGCGATCAAGACGGGTATATTTCGTCATAAATGGTCTAAATAGGAAATGACTCATCCCTGTCGTTACCTTACCGTGAATTTTCCATGCCAAGTATGATGTACGCTCATTAGGATGCAGGTTGATAACGATATCTGGACGACCTTGGTCGTTAATGCGACGAGCGATTTCATTTAACCCTTTAATGCTATTATGACGTCCTTTTTTATCGACCGTAATCAAATCATCGATATAAGGATTGTATTTCATCACATCTTGTAACTTTTCATCAATCACATAGGTGATATGACTATGAGGTGCTGCTTTACGCAACACCTCTAGAAATGGAGTCGTTAATACTACATCACCTAAATGCATGAGAAAGGTTACGACAATACGTTTATAATCAAGTTCCATCATAAATCCTTTCTCAACATTTCAGAATACACATCCCATACCGCATCTACTGGAATTTGTGCCATACAGTCGGGATCATCTACTAGCGGCTGTTCAGGTGTAGCCTTCGAGGTAGGGGAAATAATAAGATGTACATGACTGCCCCCATATGGACCCGTTCTATGCGGTGATGTCGTACCAAACAACGCGATTAATGGTTTCTTTAATGCGTTTGCAATATGTAAAGGCCCCGTATCAGCGCTGATGAAAATATGGCAGTGACGAATCAACTCGATTAACTCAGCCATGGTCGTTTGACCAACTAAATTAATGAGATTATCGCTCTTCACATAGTTTTCTATAAATTGACCTTTTTCACTATCATCAGGCGAACCTGCAATGACCACCTTTTTACCACTTTCACAAAGGCGAATACATAATTCACCAAAATTTAATAACGGCCATTCCTTAACAATCCATCGCGCACCAGGTACAACGACAACATAATCATCGGTTACACCTAGTTCAGACAGCCGGTTGCGAATCTTCCCTTCTGCTGCATGGTCATGGGGCATTGGAAATTCCACGCCATCCACTTCGCCACCTAAGGCACGTACCGTATCGAGATAGCGCTCAATAACGTGATCATATTTATGAGCTCCTACTAGAGCTTTATTAACTAATTGACTGCCCTCGCGAAGTTCCCAATAGCCATATTTCTCAGGAGAACCCGATAGTAGAGATACAATGGCACTTTTGGCGATACATTGTAAATCTAAGGTCATATCGAAATGACGACTATGTAGTTCTTTACGAAGATTCCATAAATAAGACGGCGATTTTAATTGTTTCTTATCGATGATAATTACTTCGTCCACCCAAGGGGTACCTGGCAAAAGGCTCGCAAATTGTTCATGTATGGCCCAGGTAATTTTTGCGTGCGGCAAATTTTGGCGCAATGCATATAATGTTGGCAATGCGTGAATGACATCACCTAAGGAACTCATTTTTATAATGAGTATATTGGAATAGTCCTTCATAATAACCCCTCTATGAACGAAGAATACACACAAATGTGGTTCATCCAAAAATTAATGCTTTAAAATCTTTTTCATGAAATTTAATAGATTGGATTCTGTAAACAGATATCCCTTTACCCCTGCAGCCTCAGCAGCATCTACATCACGTTGGCTATCACCGATAAGAAAGCTATGTTCTACATCAACATCAAAATCCTTGATAGCTTGCAAAATCATACCAGGCTTTGGTTTGCGACAATTACAATCGACAGCATAGCGTTCTACAGTGCCATCCTTGTGATGTGGGCAATAATAGAAATGTAAGATAGGTGCACCCGCTTTAAACAGTTCATTTCCCATATAATCATGTAGGATTTGTACATCGGTTTCCTTATAATAACCTCGTGCCACACCACTTTGGTTTGTTACGACTATCAGTTCATAACCAAAATCATGGGCTAATTTCAATGCTTCTTTTGCACCATCAACCCACTGTAGATCCGCTATCTTATAGAGATAGGAAACATCCTTGTTGATAACCCCATCTCTATCGAGGAATAACACCTTTCTCATACTACATCCTTTACAATTATCAAAGAATTGACATTAATCTGTCACAACAAATTAACGCAAGTAACCTTCGTTATTATCTAATAATTCACAATATTCTTTTACTGCATCAGCTAATGGTGTAAAGCCTTTATCATAGCCAGCAGCCATCAATTTAGTTGTGTCTGCTTCGGTAAAGCTTTGATATTTACCAATCAACACTTCTGGGAACGGAATGTATTCAATGCGACCTTTACCATTATAGTCAATAACAGCTTGCATGAATTCATTAAAGCTATGTGCGTGACCTGTACCGCAGTTGAATGTACCAGAAATTTCAGGATGTTCCCAGAAATAGAAGTTTACATTTACCACGTCTTTGACATAGATAAAATCACGTGTTTGACCACCATTTTCATAGCCATCTGTGCCTTCAAACAAATTGATAACGCCTGTTTCTTGGTTCTTATAGAACATTTGGCGTACAAGAGATGCCATTTTATCCTTATGTGCTTCATTAGGACCAAATACATTGAAATAACGCAAACCTACCACTTGCGCTGTATATTCGCCTTCAAACTTACGTACATAGCGATCAAATAATAGCTTAGAATATGCATACGGATTTAAAGCTTCTTCTGCTTCTGGCTTTTCTACAAAGCCATTTGTACCATTGCCATACGTAGATGCAGAGGATGCATAGATAAATGGAATAGCACGATCTTGGCAATAGTGGAATAGATTTTTGGAACCTTCGTAGTTGTTCTTCATCATATATTTGCCATTGTATTCCATCGTATCTGCACATGCACCTTCATGGAAAATGACTTCAATAGGACCTACATTGAATGTGCCGTCTGCAATGGCAGCATCAAAATCATCACAGTCAATGTAATCTAAATAATCTAAATTTTGGAGATTGCGAATTTTGCGACCATCTGTTAAATCATCAACGATTAGAATATCATTGCGACCGCGTTCGTTTAAGGCTTTCACAATATTACTACCAATAAAACCGGCACCACCAGTTACAATAATCATAATTTCCCCTCCTTAGCCATCGTGGCTATTTTCTTTACGATATCCGATGTAGAGTATCCTTCTTTAAATGAAAGTACCTCTACTTCATCTACAGATTCTCTACCAACGATATCCTCTTTTTTATAATCACCGCCCTTAACAAGAATATTAGGGCGTAAGTATGCTAATAATTCGGCAGGTGTATCCTCCTCAAAAAGGACAACACCATCTACACATTGTAAAGCGCTTAATAAGGCTGCCCTATCCTCTTCGGATACGATAGGTCTTGTTTCACCTTTTAAACGTCTAACAGATGCATCAGAGTTAAGTCCAATAATGAGATGAGCCCCAAGTTGTGCCGCCTCTTGTAGATACGTAATGTGTCCTCGATGCAGAATATCAAAGCAACCATTTGTAAATACAACGGTTTCGTCCATGCTTTGCCATTTATCGATTAACGCCTTCATTTCTTCTTTTGTATATAATGGGCTAGATGTTGTCAATTGTCGTACAGAGCGCCATAATTCAATCAATTCTTGGCGATGGATTGGATATGTTCCCACCTTAGATACGACGATACCAGCAGCGCCATTGGCGATATGTAGGGCCAAACGCATGGATAAACCACTGGCTAAGCATGAAATCATCATAGCTACGACCGTATCACCAGCGCCACTCACATCGAATACATCCTGTTGTGTTGCTGGATTATGCCAAGTTCTACCATCCTTAGCCACAACGGTAATACCCTTAGCGGAACGAGTACCGATAATATATTTAATATTAACCTTATTAAGTACTTCCTTAGCCGCCTCAATAACTGAGGTATCATCATTCGGAATCACACGACCTAATGATTCACCCAATTCTTTTACATTCGGTGTAATACATGTAGCACCATCATATTTGGACCAATCAGCACCCTTAGGATCTACGATGGTCTGTACTTGGTAAGTGTTCGCCAACTTGAATACATGTTGCAACAATGTCGGTGTGCATACGCCTTTTCCATAATCGGATATGACGATGCCTTGTAATCCACGTTGACAAAGCTCTTCTAGCCAACTGATTAATTGTTCTTCTTCAGCAGCTGTAATAGGTGTAATCGTTTCAAAATCGAGGCGCATCATTTGCTGACGATCACCTAAAATACGCATTTTAGTAATCGTAGACCGACTTTCATCATGGATGAGACCGGAAGTATCAATATGATCAGCGGTCAATAAGTTATCGAGCACTCTACCATGGTCATCGACACCAGCTACGGCCCCTAAATAGACATGGCAATCGAGATTGGCTAAGTTAGACGCTACGTTACCTGCCCCGCCAAGCACTTCTTTCACAGAGGATACGCGATTGACTGGCACAGGAGCCTCTGGTGAAATACGGCTCACATCGCCAAATACATAACGATCCACCATAACATCACCGATAACTGCAATGTTTAGGTTCGGTAATGAATTTGTCAAAAACTCATTCACTGTTTTTGTAATCATAGGTCCCCTTTCAAGAAATCTGTGATTTCTTCCCTATCTCGATTAATAATCTTCTTCAATAAGTTCGCAAATGATATGACCAGCTAAGATGTGCATTTCTTGAATACGCGCCGTAACAGTACTTGGAATAGCTAGTGTAAGATCGCATAATTCTGCCAATTTACCGCCACCTTCACCGGTGAAAGCAATCGTGTGCATACCTGTATTTCGTGCCATTTCCACGGCTTTCACAACATTTTTTGAATTACCAGATGTGGAAATACCGATAAGTACATCCCCAGAACGGCCTAAGCCTTCAACTTGACGCGCAAACACTGCATCATAGTCATAATCATTGGCAACAGCTGTCAAAATAGATGTATCTGTGGTAAGCGCAATGGATGCAAGAGAGCGGCGTTCTTTTTTAAAACGTCCAATAAGTTCTGCTGCAAGATGTTGAGAATCCGCAGCGGAACCACCATTACCACAGAATAAAATTTTATTGCCACTATTCAAAGCCACAATACAGCGGTTAGCAATTTCTTGAATAACATCCATCTGATCCATTGTTTTACTAAACACATCAAGATGGTCTGTAAATCGATCCGCAATGATTGGATTTATATCTGTCATTATAAAATCTCCTTTAGTAGGCGATCCGCGTTTTTCCAAAATAGTTTTTCCGTTTGTTCTTCTGAAAGCCCGGCGCCTCTAAATGCATCATACAAACGATGCATATCTGAAATATCCTCAATTTCTGTATTTGGCTTGATACCATCAAAATCAGTGCCTAGAGCGATTACATCTTCACCGCCCTTATTGATGATATACAATCCGTGCTTCACAATATCATCGATGCGACTGATGGGTGAAGTCCCTAAGAAGGATTGAGCAAAGTTCAAACCAATAACGCCACCCTTTTCGCCAATTAGACGAATCAAGTGGTCCGGCAAATTACGACGATGAGCTGTCACTTCTCGCGCATTAGAATGAGATGCAATAAAAGGCACATCAAGAATATCACCTAATTGTTCTGTTCCCCCATCATTAAGATGAGAACAATCAACAATCATGCCTAATTCTTGCATCCGTTCTACAAATGCAATGCCTGTTTTAGTCAATTTCTTATGAGAATCTCCAGTATTAGGTTCCCCCAATTCATTAGGGTAATTCCAGGTCAATGTAATAAGTCGAACACCATCAGCGTAAGCCTTGTCTAACTTAGCTAAATCGCCTCCAAGAACTCCCCCCTCTTCAATGGATAATAAAGCAGCTACTTTATGATTTTCATAACACGCTGTAATATCATCATAAGAACGCACATGACTGATATAGTCGCTATATTTTTGTATCTGACTATCGAACAATTGGCGCATAGATTCATATCTACCATACGAATCGTCTTGTTCTTCTAAGTCTACAAATAATGCAAAATCCTGCAATCGACTATGCCCTTTGATAAGGCGCTCAATATCAATTTTCCAGTTATTAGAAAATAAATCACCATCATGAGGGTGGTCGATTAATTGCATTATCGTATCACAATGTAAATCAATCATATATTCACGCTATTTCTTTGCTTTTTTAGCATCTAATTTTTTTAATGCTTTAAGTTCAGCCATAAAGCTGTCAATATTATCAAACTTACGATATACTGAAGCAAAACGTACATAGGCAACTTGGTCAATATCTTTTAATTGTTGTAGTACAAGTTCACCAATACGATCTGTAGAAATCTCTTGATTTACTTCATTGCGAATGTCTCGCTCTACATTATTGACCACTTCTTCCATAACGGACATAGGCACTGTTCGTTTGTCACAGGAACGCAACAAGCCATTTAACAATTTACCACGGTCAAATAATTCACGGCGACCATTCTTCTTTGCTACCATGAGTGGTACTTCTTCGATGATTTCATAAGTAGTAAAGCGGCGTCCACAATTAATACACTCCCGACGACGACGGATACTATTTCCTTCATCTGTCGTTCTTGAGTCTGTTACCTTCGTGTCTGTATGTTGGCAATAAGGACATCTCATTAGCTAATACTCCTTTTCTAATCAGTCAGTAATCATGAAAAAGGCACAATACGCCTATTTTCTTATACCTTATATAGTACCATATTTAGTAGGAAAAGTACAAAAAGAACCATATAATGCTACTTAATAGTACTGACTTGTCTAAATCTTTTTCATTTGGTATGCTATTAATAAATGAACGACTTAGTTTAATCCCCCCAAGCCATGGTGGCTGGTTTTTTGGATTATTACTAAGTCGTTCTTTGTTTATATATATTAAATGGGTTATATCACAAAATTTAGAAAGTCCCCCATATAATACAAAGGAGTATTATATGGGGGACTTTTTTATACACTTACGTGCTAAATCGTATGAAATTAACGTTTAATAGCATCTTCAATGTGTAACAAGCAATCACCGGATTCGATACGGCTGCCTTCACGAACAAGAATTTCTTCAACGATACCACCGATAGGAGCTGTAATTGTTGTTTCCATCTTCATAGCTTCTGTTACGATTAATGGTTCACCTTTAGTTACGGATTGACCTTTCTTAACTAGAATCTTAACAACGGAACCAGACAACGTAGCACCAATTTCACCAGGGTTGGATTCATTTACTTTACGACGAACAACGCCAGTTGTTTTCGCATGTTTATCATGAACTTTAATAGAACGTGGTTGGCCATTGAATTCAAAGAGAACGATGCGATTACCATCTTCATCAGGATCGGATACACCATTCATCTTGATAATTAATGTTTTACCTTTTTCAATAGTAACTTGAATTTCTTCACCACGTTTCATACCAAAGAAGAATGTTGGTGTATCTAGTACAGATACATTACCAAAGTCTTTAGTAAATTTAGTGTAATCTTTAAATACTTTAGGATACAAGCAGTATGCACTTACATCTTCATCAGTAGTATTAGCACCCATTTCGTTTAATTCATTACGAACATGTTCGAAATCAGTTGGAGGTAATACAGCACCAGGACGAACAGTAATAGGGCGAGCACCTTTCAAGATGATTTTTTGAAGTTCTTCAGGGAACCCTTGATATGGTGTACCTAGACGACCTTCGAAGAATTCTACTACTGATTGAGGGAAATCAAGAGTATCACCTTTTTCATAGATATCTTTTTCAGTCAAATTATTTTGTACCATGTACAATGTCATATCACCAACGACTTTAGAAGAAGGTGTTACCTTGATGATATCACCAAACATCATATTAACTTGGTGATATACTTTTTTAATGTCTGTCCAACGATCACCAAGTCCAACCATTTTAGCTTGTTGTTGCAAGTTGGAATATTGACCGCCTGGCATTTCATGTTGGTATACTTCTGTATTTGGATATTTTTCAGCTTTATCAACGCCTCTGTAGTAAGGACGAATACTACCGAAGTAATGAGACATTTCTTCCATGTAGTCGATGTTCATTTGTGGTTGACGTTCTGTACCTGCCAATGCATAGTACATGGAGTTCATGCTAGGTTGGCTTGTACCATTTGCAAATGCAGAGTAAGCTAAGTCGATTACGTCTACACCAGCATCTACAGCGCGGCCATAGGAGTAGATCGTATTGCCAGAACCTTCATGAGAATGCAAATGAATTGGTACTGTGACAGCGTCTTTCAAAGCGGATACTAAGTTGTATGCAGCTTGAGGTTTCAACAAACCAGCCATATCTTTAATAGCAATGATATTGGCACCAGCATTTTGCAATTCTTTTGCCATTTTTACATAGTAATCAAGATTGTATTTAGGACGATTGCTGTCGAGGATATCGCCTGTGTAGCACAATGCAACTTCAGCAATCTTATTTTGATTGCGAACTTCATCGATGGCAACCTTCATATTGTCAAGGCTATTCAAGCTATCAAATACGCGGAATACGTCGATACCATTTTTAGCGGACAATTGAATGAAATTACGAACTACATTATCAGGATAGGATGTATAACCAACGGCATTAGCACCGCGAATCAACATTTGAAGCAATGTATTAGGCACTTCTTTACGGAACATGCGCAAACGTTCCCATGGATCTTCGTGCAAGAAGCGATAGGATACGTCAAATGTTGCACCGCCCCAACATTCTAAGGAGAATAGATTTGGTACACCTTTAGCGGCATCGCCAGCTACGCGTGCCATATCGATGGTACGCAAACGTGTAGCAAATAAGGATTGGTGAGCATCGCGCCATGTTGTATCTGTAAAGAATACTTGTTTTTGGTCAGCCAACCATTTACTGAAGCCTTCTGGACCTAATTCGTCGAATTTTTGTTTTGTACCAGGTGCAGGAGATACATCTAATTTAGATGGCAATTGCATTGGTTCAAAATCAGGCACTTCTTGAGGGCCTGCACCGGAGTAACCATTGATTGTAGTATCCGCAATGTAGCGAAGCAATTTAGTACCACGGTCGCGATCTGGTTTTAATTCGAATAATTCAGGATGGTCTTCAATGAAGTTAACTGTGTAGTTACCGCTTTGGAATTCAGGATTTTCAAGAACGTTAATCAAGAAATGAATGTTTGTTTTAACGCCACGAATACGGAATTCTTTCAAGCAACGAAGCATTTTACGAATAGTTTCTTCGTTGTTAGGACCGAATGCAGTAGCTTTTACCAATAGGGAATCATAGTAAGGTGTTACTACGGCGCCTGTGAAAGCATTACCGGAGTCTAATCGGATACCAAAACCGCCGGAACTACGATATGCCAAGATTTTACCAGTATCTGGCATGAAGTTGTTCTTAGGATCTTCTGTAGTGATACGACATTGAATTGCAGTACCTTTACAAGGAATTTCATCTTGTTCAGGAATGCCTATTTCTGGGCTGTGCAAATCATAGCCTTCAGCGATACGAATTTGAGAATGAACAATATCGATGTCCGTAATCATTTCTGTTACGGTATGTTCTACTTGGATACGAGGATTAACTTCGATGAAATAGAAGGAACCATCAGAAGTAACCAAGAATTCAACAGTACCAGCATTAACGTAGCCAACATTTTTCATGATTTTTACGGCTGCATCACATACGGCTTTACGAGTTTCTAATGGCAATGCAAAAGCTGGTGCCATTTCAACAACCTTTTGGTGACGACGTTGTACAGAGCAGTCACGTTCATGTAAATGAACTACATTACCATGTTCATCACCTAAGATTTGTACTTCAATATGTTTAGGTTCAACGATGAGTTTTTCTACGTATACATCGTCATCACCAAATGCTGCTTTAGCTTCGGATTTAGCGCGGTCATAAGCATCGCGTAACTCTTCTTTGCGGTGAACTTCGCGCATACCACGACCGCCACCACCGTTTACGGCTTTAATCATCAATGGATAGCCGTGAGTTTCAGCAAATTCTTCTAATTGTGCAAAATCACGCAATGCCCCATCAGAACCTGGAATCATTGGAATGTCTGCCAATTTAGCTTGTGTACGAGCATTAACCTTGTCGCCGAACATATTCAAATGTTCTACGTGAGGTCCAATGAAAATGATGCCTTCTTCACCGCAACGACGAGCGAACTCTTCGTTTTCGGATAAGAAACCATAGCCAGGATGGATAGCATCAATGTCATGCTCTTTAGCAATGCGGATGATATCTTCAATATCCAAATAGGCATCAACTGGTTTTTTACCTTCCCCAACCAAATATGCTTCATCAGCTTGGTTACGGTGCAAGGACAATGTGTCTTCTTTAGAATAGATAGCTACTGTTTTAATACCCATTTCGTTACATGCACGAAATACGCGAATTGCGATTTCGCCACGATTGGCTACCAAAACGGATTTAATTTTCTTCATAATTGCCTCCTACCGAGTCCTATCGAATGATAGATTTGTGTGCATTGATATACATTGTATATATGCATATCGAAATACATGTTTTACTTAAACATTTATCACTTTTTTTGATATCCGACTATGAATCAAATATACTTATATTATACAATAATTTTCAGATATTAAAAGCATTAATCATCAATATGGTTATATTTATAAATTATTTAACCTAATATAGAAATTATTCTATTCATTAATTTTTCATATGTATTTTTACATACACCGGATGTGGAATAAGATTATATTTATGTAATTTATTCATCACCCAAGAAATGTTGCATTAAATGATTCAATTGTTCTTGGTCACGAGCCCCCATTGTTTCAACAGCGGAATGCATAGCCAATAATGGTAAGCCAATGTCCATCGTCCGCATTGGTAACATAGCTGATGAAATAGAACCAACAGTTGAGCCGCCCGGAATATCGGAACGATTGACGTAGATTTGGTAATCTACATCTGCTTCCTCACAAAGGCCTTTTACAATAGCAATAGCCTTTGCATCGCCTGCATAGGATTGACTGCAAGCCTGTTTTAATGTAACGCCTCCATTGAGTACAGGGAAATTAGTAATATCATTTTTCTCTGGATAATTTGGATGCAATCCATGGGCTACATCAGATGAAATCATGAAGCCACGAGCCACATCTAAATCCATATCATCACGGCTTAATCCTAAACTGCGATACACACGTTCTAATAAGTTTGGCAATAACATTCCTGCTCCGCCTTGTTTAGTACGGCTACCCACCTCTTCATTGTCGAATAGGATTGCACAGCGAATACCGTCAACTTTATTTTTCTTTGCCTCTACAATACCCGCAAGAACACCGAAGCAAGACGTTAAATTATCAAGTCTTGGAGAACTAATGAAATCGAAATCTGTACCAACTAATGCTCCTTCTGTTACAGGATAGAGTGTAATTTCATAGGATAGAATTTCAGATGAATCACAATTAATCTCGTCTGCTAAAAATTGATTCCATACCTCATCCTCAGATTTTGTCGTATCATCATCTGGTTTCATCATGATGATAGGTAACATTTCTTTTTGTCGATTCAATGCTACCCCATCATTCACATTACGATTCATATGAATTGCTAAATTAGGAATAATAGCGATTGGCCGTTTCGTATCAAATAGAACAGAATCAACATCATATGGGGTCTCACCTTTTAAAACAACGGTCCCCGCCGCACCTAAAGGTCGATCTAACCAAGTATTTTGAATTAATCCACCATACATTTCAACATTGAGCTTTGTGTACCCTTTTACATCTGTAATAGGATTTGGCTTGACCCGTATAGCAGGAAAATCTGTGTGAGCCGATGCAATGCGTAAGGAATGACGATAGTCCTCGCCTATGTGAAAGGCAAATAATGTCGTACCAAATACATTAACCACATAATTTCCAGATGTTAAATTCCAAGGTTCTTCTAATGATAACTCTGTAAATCCTGCATCTAATAATAGTTGCAAACTAGTATCTACCGTATGATACGGAGATGTACATCCTTTGATATATTTTATTAATTGAGGATTATCAAATTTCATATGACCTCCTACTTAATTATTACATGCAAATTGTTATGTAATATACATAATCTATTGCCATTGTATCACAAAAACGCCGTCCCACAAGGGACGGCGTCATGTATACATAATCGTATACGTTTATGTAATTGTATGTTACCACATACCGATAACTTTCATCCAAATAGAACCTAATCCTACAAAGATGATTAAGTTGATTACGGATGAGAAGAAACCAAGTTTCCACCATGCATTTTGAGGAACATATCCAGTATTGAAGATAACTGGAGATGGGCCTGCAGCATAGTGAGTCAAAGACATACACAAGTTAGATGTAAATGCAATCATCAACAATGTCAACATTGGTGGTGCACCTGCAGAGATAGCAATAGCGGAGAATGCTACGAACATGGCAGAAATATGTGCTGTTAAGGATGCGAATACATAGTGGGAATATGTATTAATAAGTACAGCTATAACGAAGGCAATAATCCAAGATCCTTCTGGAATATAAGCGCCTACAAGTACTGTTGCCCATTTAATGAAGCCCAATTTGGACAAGAAACCGGCAAAGCCCATTAAGGTACCCATCCAAACTAATGTATCCCAAGCACCTTTTTCACTTTTAACATCGTCCCAAACAAGAACGCTAGTAGCAAGCAAAATAGAAATACCTAAGAATGCAACAGTGGTAGCATCAATTTTTGTGAATTGAGAAGTAGCCCATAACACTAAAGCTAAAACGAATACGCCTAGCATAACCCATTCTTGGAACGACATTTTACCAAGGCCTTTTAGCTCTTCTTTAATCATTTGTTGTGCTTCACGAGCATCTTTAATTTCAGGTGGGTATACTTTATAAATGAAATATGGCATTATAATCAATGCAATAACACCAGGTACGATGGCTGCCATAGCCCAGTCGCCCCATGTGATACCGATGCCAAAAGATTGAAGTGCCAATGCAGCAACCAATGTATTACCCGCCATAGATGTTTGGAACATAGCAGATGTAATCGTATTCACTTGATAAATGGATTGCATCAAGAAGGAACCAATTTTACGAGGTCCATCTTGAGGTTCAGAACCGAAAGCTTTTGCCAAGCTTGTAGTAATCGGCATGATAACACCACCTACACGAGCTGTATTAGATGGTGTGGCAGGCGCCAAAATTAAATCAGATAATGCTAATGCATAAGCCAAACGTAAAGAACTACTACCAAATGCAGCAATCAAATTATACGCAATACGTTTACCCAAACCAGTCTTAATAAAACCACGAGAGAATAAGAAGGCCCCAACAATTAACCAAATAGCAGAATTCGCAAAGCCAGAAATAGCTTCACCAATTTTCAATGTACCTGTGAGTGCAGCCACAGTGATAACAACGATAGATACGCCACCAATTGGTAATGGCTGGGTAATAAAGCCTACGATAGTAGCAACAAAAATGGCAAACAAATGCCAAGATTGAGGAGTTAAACCCTCTGGCGTTGGAATCATCCATAGGCCTATACCAAAGACCGCTGGAATAATCCAATTTAACAGTTTTTTCATACACATACCTCCTACATAGGAAAAAAAATTAAACTTTGTATGAAAAAAGCTGTACATCTAAAACTATGCACAGCTTTCATCGTCATATATATCCTACTCAGGCAAAGATACATCCTCTAAATTTGTTTTGTCGATAGACTCAATATCACCTTTATCGCAAAGGTTTGCGATGTTTGGATCAATTGGCAAACGATTCAACAATAAAAGACCGTATTTTTGGAGGATTTCTTCAATGTGGCTTTCACCAAAGATTTGGTAATCCTTACCGTTATCTGGGCAATGGAAGTACGAATAGTTTTCCACTACACCAATAATAGGCACTTGCATCAAATCAGCCATCTTAACTGCTTTTTCAACAATCATGGATACCAAGTCTTGAGGAGATGTAACAATGATGATACCATCCAATTTCAAGGATTGGTATACAGTAATCGCTACGTCACCCGTTCCTGGTGGCATATCAACGAATAAATAATCGATGTCTTTCCAAATAACATCACTGTAGAATTGTTTTACTACATTGCCCAAAATAGGACCTCGCCATAAAACAGGATCTGTATCGTTTTCAAGCAATAAATTAACGGACATTACATCAATGCCATATTGCTTAGTTTTGACAGGATACATACCAACTTCGTCAGCGTAAGCCTTTTCTTTGATACCAAACATCTTAGGAATGGATGGACCAGTTATATCAGCATCAAGAATACCTACTTTATAACCTTTACGAGCCATCGTTAAGGCCATCAAGCTTGTAACGGAGGATTTACCTACACCACCCTTACCGGATACAACACCGATAACATGTTTAACGGAACTCAATTCATGCAATGGCGCCGTCATATCTTGAGGCTGTTGTGCACCACCGCAACCTGCGGATTTGGATGGACAACTATTGCAATCACTACTGCTGCTACCGCAACCCATAGTAAACACCTACTTTCTTCGAGGACTTCCCTCAACAATATATAGTTAGAAAATTATTATCTCATTGTAAATATCGTTCATTGTGAAAGCTCTTTCTACAACTAACACATCATATATTTACAGTGTTATTGTATCATGGTAGTTTAATAATTTTCAATATACCTATACGCTTTAAACGACTAAATTATTCACCACAATAGTTCTTTGTAAGAGCACAAAGGATTTCCATCCCCTTCTCAATTTCTGGAATTGTTGGCACCGTATAGCTCAAACGGAATGCATGACCATTTTGTACACCATCCGCTGCAAAAGCACCACATTTAATAATGCCTACATTTTTATTCATGCACGCTTCAAAGAATTCATCACAATCAACAGTATCCGGCATTGTCATCCATGCGAACATACCACCTGTAGGTTGAGTCAAATGAACCTTGGAACTACCTTTTTCTTTAAAGACACGCATCATAGCATCACATTTAGATTTATATACCTTCCGTACATTTTCTAAATGTGCATCGTAATCGATGTGGTCTAGTACGTGTGCTACCACCTTTTGTGTAACTAATGGCATTTGTCCCGCCGTATTATTTTTTAACGCTTGGATAGTGCCGATAACATCTTCTGGGCCCAACAAGAAACCAACACGCAAGCCTGCCGATAATGTTTTAGAATAGGAACCTGCATAGAGAACACGATTTTCTGAATCAAAGGATTTAAATGTTGGGATATGTTCACCTGCAAAACGAATTTCACCATATGGGTCATCTTCATAGATAAACAAATCATATTTTGATGCTATGGCGTAAATCTCTTTGCGACGTTCTAGTGGCATGGTAATGCCTGTTGGGTTTTGGAAATTTGGAATTAAATAGATATATTTCCCCTTGCCTGATTGAGCCGCTTTTTCCAACTCACTTGGAATCATACCGAACTCATCAGTTTTGATACCGACTGCCTTAGCCCCCATATTGCGTACAGAATTGATAGCACTTGTGAAAGTATAATCATCCATGTACACTTCATCGCCAGGTTCACACACAGTAATTGGCACCAAGCCCAATAATTGACCAGCCCCATTGGAAATAATCAAACCTTGACCCTCTAAATTCATATGGTGAACTTTTGATAAACGCTGTAAGGTCAATTCTGCTAATCGCGCATCCCCTTGCATCGGACCATATTGTAATAAACTCATAGGATTATCATGAACGATGAAATCAAAGGCATCTTCGATAACTTTCACAGGAATTGCCTCTGGTGCTGGATTACCAATACCAAAACTGATAAATCCAGGTACACCCACACCACGTTCAAATACTTCACGGATGAAATTAGGCCCTTTTAATATTACGCGTTCAGGAAGTGAAAAACTCATAGTATCGCCTCTTTTATTTTAATTACATAGAAATACATGTTTATTAAGCATTAGGATCATGTTCTCGTTCTGCATTACGTTTATTAATATATCGTTTATATACCTTCCATAGAATAAAATATACAATGGCTGCTACGACGACAATAATACCTAGACGCCCCATATTTTCTTGAAAATTTACAATATCTGTGCCAATAGCAACTTCAAGTGCTGTAGACGGAAATTTACCAATTAAATTTGCTAAAATATAGTCGCGCGGTTTAATCTTACTGATAGCCCCTAGCGCAGTGATGACACCAGATGGAAAATAAGGTAATGATCTAGCAAATAACATGACCACAAAACCATTATTACCGGAAAAATCATCAACCTTCATCAATGTGGTACTCTTAGAAATTAGCTTATCCGCCGCATCTCGTAAGAAATAACGCATAATGTAAAAGCTGATGACTACCCCAATAGTTTCAGCGAGCCAAGAAATGATAATGCCAGGCCACATGCCAAACACGAGACCATTCGCTGTGGAAATAAAGATGGATGGCAAAAATCCTACAGCATTGACAAAAATATCAAGGAGCATACTTACCACCATGGCCATAGGACCATAGCCTTGAATATACTCGGCAATTTCCTCCATAGAACCACTCGTTGCTAGATGCCACATAGTTGGGTAAAATGTAGGATCTACAATATTAATGATGATAAGTAATACGACAAATAATACGCCTGCTATTACCTGCACCAAGCCTTCACCAGAAGGCGAAAATTTTCGTTCTTTCATAGTTACCTCGTTTAATAAAACTAGTACTATTATAGCACGGATTCTATAGAGTCTGTATATTTAAGTCTATTTTAGGAAATAATAAATTTTATCATTACAAAAATAGCATATATACTCATAAGAGTTGTATAATACAAATATATTCTAGTTCATTACGAAAGAAGGTTTACTATGATACAAGTTGGTCAATCTGCAACAGCAACAGTTACAGTTACAGAATCTAATATTGCAAAAACAATGAAGTCTGGTTCTCTTGAGGTATTCGCTACTCCTGCTATGTGTGCACTTATGGAAGAAGCTGCACAAGCAGCGGTACAACCAGAATTGAATGATGGTGAAGGCACGGTAGGCATCTCCCTATCCATTAGCCATGATGCTCCCTCCCCTATGGGTACTACAATTACAGCCACTGCTACAGTAACAGCTGTGGAAGGGCGAAAAATCTCCTTTGCCATCGAAGCATCCGATGGTGTTGGAATTATTGGTAAAGGCACACATGAACGATTTGTCATTAACAATGAGAAATTTATGACTAAGGTCGGTGCACGAAAAGCATCAAACTAAATCGATAGATCCAATCAAATAAATTCTATAAGCGAAAACATCCTCCACAATCTTCTGATTATGGAGGATGTTTTAATATTATATTATTGTATATTACTTAAAGATTAGCAAATCTTAACTACCCAACCTTCTGGAGCTTCGATTTCACCATGTTGGATACCAAGTAATGTATCATATAATTTTTTAGTTACAGGGCCCATATCATCCATGCCAGCTGGTACATTGATAGTGCCTTCTGGAGTATCGATTTGACCTACTGGAGAAATAACCGCTGCTGTACCGCATAGACCCATTTCAGCAAAGTCTTTTAATTCATCTTTATAAACAGTGCGATGTTCTACTTTCATACCAAGATAATGTTCTGCTACATACATCAAGGAACGACGTGTAATAGATGGCAAGATACTATCAGATTTAGGTGTTACTAATTTGCCATCTTTAGTGATGAAGATAAAGTTTGCACCACCAGTTTCTTCTACATGTGTACGAGTAGCCGCATCAAGGTACATATTTTCAGCATAGCCTTTTGCATGTGCATCAGTAATAGCATACAAGCTCATAGCATAGTTTAGACCAGCTTTGATGTGACCAGTACCATGAGGAGCCGCACGGTCAAAATCAGTGATACGAATTTTGATTGGTTTAGCGCCACCTTTGAAGTAAGGGCCTACTGGTGTAGTAAATACACGGAATTGATATTCATCTGCAGGTTTTACACCGATAACGGAGTTTGTACCCATCATGTATGGACGAATATAAAGGCTTGCACCATGACCATAAGGAGGAACAAAGTCTTTGTTTGCTTTTACAACTTCTTTTACAGCTTCAAGGAAGCGTCCTTCAGGTAATGTAGGCATTACAAGGCGTTCCGCAGATTGATTTAAACGCTCTGCATTAAGATCTGGACGGAAACATACAATGTGACCATCTTTAGTATAGTATGCTTTTAAACCTTCGAATACAGTTTGTGCATATTGGAATACACCTGCACATTCATTAAGAACAACATTAGCATCAGTAATTAATCCGCCTTCGTCCCATTTACCATCTTTATATGTAGTCAAATAACGGTAGTCGGTTTCTACATAACCAAAACCGAGATTATCCCAATCGATATTCTTGCTCATAACAATAACCTCCATGCTTATTAATATACTTATAATCTTAACACTATGAGCAAGTTATTTCAACATATTCTATAGAGGTCGGAAGTTTATCTATAATAAACTTAGTACGATTCAAATCATAAGGTACGTCGTAACTCGTATGATATGAAATAGATTCTACACGACCAGTACGAACCGCATTATCGGATCCAAACGGAACTTTTACAATATCCCCTTCATATATATCATTTCTATCAGTACGATAATAAAATTCCTGGTTTATCTTAAAAATATATACAGAACAATACGTATAAATTCTTCTATCAGATGTATGATTTGATTGTAAAAACTCTTGTAAAGATTTATCTCTTGTATGAGCATGTATAAAATTAATTAGATTTTTATACCAAGTGGGCACATACTGATTAGTTACATTCCCTATAAACAATGTATCCTCTTTATGCGCCCATTTAATACGTACTGTTACTATACCACCACGAGCAGGATCTCTATCAAGGTCATGACTTTCACTAAGACTAAAGGAATCTAGACTATATAACGTTTCGCCAATGTGAAAGTCAATATCTTGCTTCAATTGATGAATCATTTGATAATCTACATACTCGCTATGACTATGGCTAGAGTGACCAAATTGCTTACTATTACAATCAATGGAAATAGACGGCTCATTCCAATTAAAATTCAATGTATTTACGTCACCATATTCTTGGTACATATTTTTTTGCACTTCAATATGAATCTCTTGAATTCTATCTTTTTCTCGATTTCCATCAAATAAAAGTAATGTAGGCATACCTAGGATTTGTCTGAATAGTATAGACATGGCCCTCAGGGTATTATCAAAAGGAAATTCATATATAAATTCCTGATCCTCAGTGTTTATGAGCTGCACCTGGACAGCACACTCATCCTCATCATATAGGTCAATATCATCGGAAAATCTACGCCCCATAAGCTCTAATAGATATTGTTTTTTAGATTCGTCAATTGAGTACTCCTTAGTAGTTAAGGATTCTATTTTCCCCTCTACAGGTTTCGAGATATGCTCCCATTTAATGCCATAGGTAACACTTATGGCTTCCTTAATAGAAATATGTTGTATCTCTTCAATATAGTAATCTTTACGATTTAATTTTACTTCGCTTGGAACGGATTCTGGTAAATTACCATGCCAACTACCAGTACTTATAATGTCACAAGATGCTACGGTACCTATAAATTTATCTGTCATATTTCTATGCATATACATAGGGACTCCTCCTTTTATTACTTTTTTCAAAGTATATCAAATAGGATGTGACAAAAATGCCTCTATATAATTATTTCGTCAAAATTATTTTTTACATTACGATTTATATTATAATTAACTTAACAACCTAATGTATAAGGAGGTATCTATTATGAAAGAATCTATTAACCCTAAACTTATTACTAATCCTAACAATATAATTTGTATAGGCCTTAATTATGCAGACCATATAGAGGAAACTAGCCTTGCTACACATGATTTTCCAGAAATCTTTATGAAAACATCTAATGCATTGGCGTCACATCAAGATATAGTTCCCATTCAAGATGAAAACCTTCATTATGATTACGAAGGAGAACTGGTTATCGTCATTGGTAAGGGTGGTAAAAATATATCTCGTGAACAGGCCAAAAACCATATATTAGGCTATACCATTGGAAATGATGTTTCAGCTCGATCCTTACAATTTAGAGGCTCTCAATGGATTCTCGGCAAATCACTAGATAACTTTGCCCCTATCGGTCCTACTATTGTTTCTCCAGATGATTTTGATTTTGAAAATGCTACCATTACCACAACAGTAAATGGTGAAGTGCGTCAACAAGCTAAATTAGAACAAATGCTATTTAAACCAGATGCAATCATAGAGTTTGTATCCCAATATATTACACTACAGGAAGGTGACATTATCTTTACCGGTACACCTAGTGGTGTTGTACTTGGTAAAAATGAAAAACGATATGGTTGGTTAAAATCAGGAGATACCGTATCTATATCGATTAGTGGCATTGGTACCTTAGTAAATCAATTTAAATAGTCCCCCCTATATATACCAAAAGAGATTACCTATGATGTGTCTATCCATCATGAGTAATCTCTTTCTTCTTTTCTATAAGTCTATTTAAATATGATTTTACAATCTAATATGTACTATTTATGTTTCGCTTCAAGATCAAGCATGTATTTCTTGCGTTCAATACCGCCAGCATAGCCAGTTAATTTTCCATTACTACCAATCACACGATGACATGGAATAATAATAGATATAGGATTATGTCCTACGGCACCTCCTACAGCTTGAGCAGACATTTTATCTTTTTCTTGCTTTTCAGCTATTTGTTTACCAATATCTCCATAGGTTGTAGTTCCCCCATAAGGTATAGTTTGCAATACAGACCATACAGACTTACGGAACTCTGTTCCTTCTAATTGTATTGGTGGAGTAATAAATGGTTTTTGACCTTTAAAATATTGGTCTAGCCACATAATGGTTACTTCAAAGGGGCCTGTTAGTTGTTCAATATATTCCGCATCATCATAAGTAGGAGCATGGCTTTCATCTACAAAAAATAAATCTGTTAAATACGTTAATGTACCAAGCATAATCATAGTTCCTAATGGGCTTTCATAGGTGTATTTATAATTCATAGTACATTAACTCCTTTTTAAACTAACAAATCATTCATAACCTTTTGTATGTCATTATTAAATGATACAGTATTTTTATGAATTTCAAAAGGAGTATATTATTTATCCCAATAATTTATTGTAGATGTCATAATCTATATCCTTAAACACATTAAATACCACTTGTATTTTACTATTTGTTTCTTTTAAATATGTTCGTACCGTATCTATGGCAATCTGTGCTGTTTCTTCATTAGGGAATCTAAACTCACCAGTAGAAATACAACAGAATGCAATGGAGTGTAAGTTATAAGCATTAGCCAACTTTAAACAGGATTGATAGCAAGAAGCTAATTCAATTCTTTCCTTATCTGTTACACTTTCATAAATAATAGGACCTACCGTATGAAGTACATGCTTTGCTGGTAAATTATACCCATAGGTCATACGAGCTACACCTGTTTTCTCTGGCATTTCCATATACTCAGTCATTCTAGCACATTCCATACGAAGTTCAATACCTGCAAAGGTGTGAATGGCATTATCGATACATTTATGATTTGGAGAAAAACATCCTAATAATTGATTATTGGCTGCATTTACAATAGCGTCTACAGATAATCGAGTAATGTCTCCTTGCCACAGATAAATCTGAGTCTCTCGCTCTTCCATATCATTAATGGTTACGATGCCCTTTTCATGGGCCAATAAATTTAAATATTCATTCTCTATCTTCATCCATTCAAGAGGCATTCCACCAGCAGGGCGAATATTACATAAAGATCTAAAAAGAGTAAATTGCTCTTCTTCATTCATAGGAATATCTATATGTTCGTTATGCTTCTCACTGTATTCTGCTACTAATCCTTCCACCAAATAGCGTAACCGTTTTTGCTGTGTCATATGTAACTCCTTTTAGTATAAATTATACTTTTACCTATTTTATAACAAAAAACTGCTAGCACATATATATGCTAGCAGTAACTTTACTGTTTATAATATATCAAAAGTTATGGTCTTACAAAATCTTGACCACCATGATTAACGAGGATATCCCCATCTAAAACCTTTGTGGTAACGTTTTGTAGATTACCTTGAATTTGGCTCATCATAAAACGATATCCTGGGCTATTTACATGTTTATTGAAAGCTGATTCATCGCTATAAATTTGAATAACATACCAGTGAGTTTTATTATTTCTTTCACGTAATACATAACCTGCCTTATAACCCGCATCATCACGAACGGCACGTTCAATATCTAGTTGATATTGTTTTTGTACTGTATCAACTTCATTACCGTCTACTGTAAAATCTGTTAAGGTCACAACAGATTGACCGTCATTAATCAAAGATAACGCATTTGGTTTTTCAATCAATAACAAAGGCTGTACATCATACAATTTACGATTTGTCAGTTTAGAACCAACCTCGTTAATATAGTTTTGGAAATGCTCGGATTTGCGGTGTGTTTCTAAGGCAGCCGTATCTTTATATACCTCCACTACGTATGATTCAGATGGATTACCTTTTACATGAGCCACATTCATTGATAATGTATTAGGCTCGTTAGCCATAGAGGCTGTTAAATTCTGAACACCTGCAGTATTATACGCACCTTGTAATTCGTTCGGTACTTGGAAACGATACAAACCTACAATAGGGGCTGTATCTACTTGTTCTTGTTTATCAAATGTGAATGCAGCAAATGATGTACTCACACCTAATATGGCAATAGCAGAAGTTAGCAAAATTCGTTTTATATATCGCTTACTCATCAGTGACTCCTTTACATATATCTTGATAATTTCTCGGCCCACAAACCAATACGTTTATAAGTTAAAAGTTCACATACTTTTGATGTAAAATGGCCAAATCTACGATAAAAGAAATTAAAGGTTAAATAGGCTGGTATCGTTCCGATAGTCTTAGGCATACGACGGAAAATATTTCTTATGGAATATAACTCTTGATATATCCAAAGATATCCTTCTTCTAATTCCTCTTTAGACATACCAAGCGGCGTCACAACTACGTGAGACGTATTGTATTTAGATAAATCATGATCAAAAATTCTATTTTGAGCTTCCATTCTCTTGTAGAATTCAGTCCCAGGATACGGTGTAACAATATGTGATGTAATCGTATCAATTTTCTGGCTAATAATCCAATCTAATGTATTTTTAAATGTCTCTGGCGTGTCTCCATCTAGACCAAATACAAAGCTAGCATTGACCATAATGCCACGCTTATGTAATTCACTAATAAGTCTTTCAAATTCTTCACGATTGTTTTGCATTTTATGAACACTAGATAAAGACTGAGGACTGATACTTTCAAAACCAATAAATAAACTCTGACAACCAGTTTCTTTCATCAAATCCATTAATTCAGGGTATTGTCCTATTTTCATAGTAACCGCTGCATTCCAGTTTAATTTTAAAGGTTTAATACGCTCTAAAAACTGTTTAGTCCAAGAAATATTACCAATAAAATTATCATCAATAAACATAATATGCTTTGTGCCTAAACTTTTAATATCTGCTAATACATCATCTATATTACGATTTATATATTGATGAGTTCCAGAACTATTATAGCAAAAATCGCATTTATGAGGGCAACTGCGACTTGTAGAAACAACGTTATACCATAAATAATCAGTCTTATCTATCATGTCATATGCAGGCGCTACGATATCATCCCCTGATGTTAAAGGCGCAGATACATATGCAGATTGTAATCTATTATGTTTCATGTCCTCTATAATTTGAGGCCATGTATTTTCTGCAAAACCAATACATAAGCTATCAAATGCATCCTTTGGCACAGAACTAGATGCAGTTGTAATATGTATACCACCAGCAATCACCTTAACACCTTTTTGTCTATATATAGATGCAATTTCAATAGCTCTAGGTAAAACATCTACAGTAACTGCTATGCCTACCAAGTCAGGCACATCATCAAAATCAATGGGTCTAATATTTTCATTTTCAATTGTAACTTCACAATCATGTCGAATAATATTAGCCACCGTCAACAAACCTAAATGAGGGGACATGCGTATTTTTAAATCTGTATCCATAGGACGTTTTAACATACGCGGTTGAATCAATTTAACTTTCATGTAAAACCTCTTATGTTACATCTATATTGTTATATATTCAAATATTGTACCATGCTCCTCTATAAGCTTAACAAGGTCTTTCCCTTGTAACCACACGGTCGCATCATTTTGATTTGGATGGATACCAATGAGATTATCCTTATAATCCGCATCAATGTAGTAATGCACCTTACGCTCCTCATCGTGAAGTAAGCAGAATGGTGATACATGACCTGGTTTAATCTTCAAAATCTCCCATAACTCTTCTTCAGAACCAAAGGATATCTTTTTAAGATTGTGGTCCTTACGGAATTGTTTTAAATCTACACGCTTTGAACCACGAACGGTAATTAAATAGTAATGCTCTCGCTTATGGTCTCGGATAAATAAATTCTTCGCATCCCATTCTGGATATGGCAGTTCTACATCTGGTTTATCGTCCATACTAAATAGCGGTGCGTGATCCGTAACTTCAAAATCGATATGATGGTCATGCAAACAATCATATACGCCTTGTTTATCTAACATGTCTATCTCACCAAATTTATTCTGGAGCCGTATAGGTTCCATCAAATACAAACAATTCAGGATGTTCATGTACGAATGTGTCTTCATAGATTCCATCATATTCATATACTACATCATCTTTTTTATCAAGGAAATCGAACAGTTCATCCTCATTTTCCCAATCTTTTAAAATGTTCCATCGTTCTTCTCTATCAAATGGAACTGAGCCACCAAAGTACTCGATGACAGTTTGTAAGTTATCTGCTAGTTCATCCATCTTAAAGAGACGTAAACCGGCTAGAGCATCTTCCCATACAATACCTGTCGAGTTATAGAAGAATTGATGATGACCACCATTATTAACCTCTGCGAAATACCAAGATATAGCATTAAGATAGCGTTGCTCTAAGGTGAAAGGTTTTGCGGATTCTATATAATCATCATAAGATCCATATATATTGATGGTCCAATACATAGGTTCATTAATGGTCCATACATCATCGGTAGCTTGTATCTCTTCGACAGTGATAGTCCGATGACGAGGTACACCTTTACGTTTCTTCTTTTTCTCTGCTACATATTCATTATAAGCAGAACACAAGTCAGGATAATCAGATTCACATGTTTCAAAATCCATTTGCAAATAGCACATATCAATGACTTCAAAACAATACGATTTTATATCATCTAGTTTAGCTTCCGTAGCTAAACGTACACCTTTATCTACTAATCTTAGCATCTGTTGCATAGTATTCGATGTGTACCCGTCACTATTATCCAAGACAAGGGCTCCATACGCATAGGCACAGCGATAATACCACACCGCATCACGATACTCTTCATCAATAGATTCTAATACCTTAATAGCCTCTTTTTCATTGCTATTATTGTTATAAGCTCTACCAAGCTCACCTAATAGAGGTACGGATAAATTTTCCATGCCCACATCAGTTAATATATTAATAACAGTTTCTACATTCCCAGAATTATTAAGCTCTTTAATGGTTTGTAATTGCTCCGCATCAGAAAATGCATTAAATTGTTCAACCGTTAATCCCATTATGTCACACCCTATCATATTTCATATATAGTCTTAAAATAAACATTATCTAGAAGCTAGCTACCACAAACAATATAAAATACAGGTATACCGTCTTCGTTATCTATGAGACCATACCCTTCACATTCATGTCCTTCGTATTCGATGCCTTCAAAGAATACGTGATCGCCAAGTTCTTTATTAGCCATTAAATTATGCAATTTAAAGAGTAATTCTTCTCTAGTAAAATATGTACCATTATCCGCAACAAGATGAGCCATAATTTCTACCTGCCACATGCCATCTTCTTTATCTTCTTCCAGCAATTCTTCATCGGTAACACGTTCATTATCAAAAAGTTGGTCTAAACTTTCAATCCAAGCTTCATAGGTTACTAGAATTTCAGGTTCTTCTAATCTATCATTGTCATCTGCTTGATCATCATCTACATATTTCTTTACATTATCATTATATTCTTTGGAAAACTCTTCTCTTCTATATGTTTGCTTATTAAATACCCAATGGACTACATCATATGTAGGATAGTTATCTTCATCGCATTCATTAACGTCTTCGACATCTTTACCTTCTGTAGCATCTTGACTGTTTTTCTTATCAAATACATTCTTAATGGTTTCAAATATCACAGGATAATCCTCCTTGTACTGTTTCGGCTTGATTTTAAATAGGTGATATTTTACTACTTCACAGCACCAACCAAGTTGTTTATCTAAATGGTCTTCTTTCGTCATTTTTATGCCTGTTTCTATTAATTGTAATGCCTTCTGTACATGTTCAGATTCATAGCTTTTACCATACCCTAGCATGCCATAAGCATAGCCACAACGATAGTACCAAGACCAATCGCGATGTGCCTCATCGATACGTTCAAATAAATCGATAGCCTCTGCTGCACGGCCATTATTGTTATACATACGTCCTAAGGCACTTAACAATATAGGCGACAAATTATCAATGCCTATGTTAGTTAATAACTCCATCGCACGCTTGAAATCGATGCCCTCTTGTTCATTAAGGAGCTTAACCTTTTCCTCATCACTTAATTCTTGAAACTCTTCATCCGTAATGTCTTCTATATTGAAATATAAGTTCTTAATAAAGTCACCAAAGTTATCTGCTAAGGGAGTCATTGAGTAATCACATTCTTGATCTACCCGTACAACCTTAGGTTCACCGGTTGGACCGCACTCACGATAATCGAGGAAAATCATGTCGTGACCGCCGGAAATTGTATCGGCTACAACGATACCGATAGGGGGATATTTTACTTTTGAAATCCAAAATTCATTACCCATCTCACCTAAAAGAGAGTATTTTTTATCTCTATCAATGCCATATATTCCTGTTATATATACACAATCGTCATCATCGTTAATAAAACAATTCTTATTTACTACACCACCATTATGGTTTTTAAGTAGTTCAATATATGCTGCAGGCAATGTATAGCCTAGTTCAGCTTCAGCATTCTTAATATCCTCATCGGTAACCTCCCTACCTATATAGGACTCAAATGCATAATCGGTGTCTTTCCAAAATCCAGTCCAATTGAAATCTTTTAGATGACTCATAATACTCTCTCCTAAACAAATAGATATAATCTAACCACATTTTATTTGATCAATGGAATATTTTTTTATTAAAGCTTTCACCTCGCGTCGTATCAAAATGGTATCTATAATATAGGAAAAAATGATATAAGGAGATACGTTAATAATCCCGACAGGGGCCAATATAAGAGCTGCCCACAATAAATTCAGTGAATACGCATACCACTTAAAATCAATGGTATTTAAAAATGGTATAACATAGTCAATAACTCTTACTTCCCATTGCATTAATGGGTTCAATTCCTCACTTGTGCCTAATAGCCAAGCGAAAGTAAGGGCAAATATTAATGCATATACTATGCCAACTGGAATTAATATCTTCGCTCTCTGTTTTAACAGATTGCGATAAATTTCATCTTCTTCCTCTGGTGCTATATCATATACCATATTACATTGAATCTGAATTCGTCTAAATCGATAGCGAATATACTTATACAAAAGGTTATTCGGTGTATATAACATAATAGACTCCGCATGCTATTGATAGTAACTAAATCATTGGAGAATATATTATCCATCTATGGCAAAGTAATGTAAATCTTTGAATTCATTATCCCAAAATGTAAAGGAAAAGATGTGCGTATCATCAAAGGTTTGCTCACAATAGGTCACAGCATCTCGCTCTGGTTCAATAATAGGCATACCTATCCGTGTTTTCACTTCATCAATGTTTACATCGCCATACCAATCTTGGATTTCGTTATGAATGAAAGTAACAATAGAATCTATATTCTTATGATAATTAGTAGCTAATAATTTAGCAGTATCTACATTAGCATCTGTTGGCTTCTCATCCCAACAAAATTGTATGCCTTCATAGGTCAATGTATATTGCCTTAACCGTTCATCATATATTATCTCATTAATCATTTTCAGTATCCTTTACATAGCTTTCCATCTTAGGTCTTAAATCTAACACGATTTCCCAATCATCTAATGTTGGAACCTTATGATGTGCAATAAAGTCTTCTATGATCTGTAATACCTCTTGAGGTCCTAGCTCATTTTTACCGTATATAATAGCACCCTGCTCACCATCATTAGTTACACTAAGCTCTATATGTAATAAATCGGTATCTTGATTACTACAAACCTGTACAAAGTTATATAGTTTATTATCTATGGAGATTGCCTTTGATGGAGAAATAACTACAAAGTCTTTCTCTTGGTCCTCAATAGCATACAGATTTTGTTCAACTTCATTCAGTGTAATACCTTCATATTTATAGGTGCCTACATCAATGGACCAATCCGTATATGTTTTCTCAAATGTATCTGTCATATGTATTGCCTCTCCTTTACGATATACATTAAAATAAGGTTTCTAATTGACCTGACATATCCGCCATAAATTCATCAAATTTACAAAGCTCTCGTAGTTCTTGATGTTCCATATCATAACAGGAAATCTTTTTAGATTTAGGATCCCATACAATTTGATAATCGTTGTACTCACCTAGCTCTTTAGATAAACGTAATAGTTTACGACGACCCCATTTAAATGGAACTGTATCAAGTAAAGGTAAGAACTCTATAGAGATAAAATCTGAGTCTGGCAATTCAAAGTAAAGATTATCTCCCTCTAAAAAGGATATTAACACTTTTGGTAGTTTAAATGGTTTTAATTGATCCATTTTATTCTGTTTATCATGGTACTCAGCAGGCTCTAAATTTTTAAAATATTCTGCCATTTCCATATCGTCCTTTTCAACGGCAATACTATAAGGACGCATACCATCCTTTTCCGTGATGGTTACATCTGCACCATGATCTACCAAGTATTTACACATCTGTAAATCCACATACCGAGCTGCTACGCACAATGGTGTTGGCTTAAATGGATATACAGAATCTGGCTTATTGTAATTAATATCTACACCATTATTAATAAAGAAGTCTAGAACCTCATAATTTTTGTCTGTAATGGCATTCCTAAAAGCTTTACCACCATACTTCTGTACCGTATGGCCTAATTCATGAATAAGCTGTAAGTTCTCATATCTCTTACCATATAAGGCAGCTTGAAAGGCATCTACATCCACAGAGTTCAAGGCATTAATATTAGCACCTTGAGCTACAACATAGTCTACTATCTCTTGATTACCATACCGAACAGCTAACAAGAAACTTGGATTTTCTTCATCATTTAAATCTGCGCCATGTTCGACCAACCATTTTACACTTGGCAAACAGTCCATTACTAACGCTAATTGTAGAGGTGAATACTCACTATATTTACTAATTTGTATAGGCTCATCTATATCCCAACCACCTTGTAATGCTCTTTCAAGTGCTGTTATATTTCCATTTATAATATCTGTCACTAAATCTGGTGCAGATTCAAAAGTGCCTAAGTCCTTAAGATGTATCATATCCCTCTCTCCTATATAATATTTACTTACACCACAACTGGTATAAACTTATCTTCAAAGGCAGTCAATATACCTAACAGTTTAGTATCTAAAAATGACAGAGCCTGTTTTCTAATATCCGTTGGAATACCATAATATGCCTGTGCCACACCACCACAAATAGCAGCAACAGTATCACTGTCGCCACCTATTGAGATGGCATTGCGAATGGCATCTTCAAAATCAGTGGATTCAAAAAAAGCTTGCAATGCTTGTGGGACTGTTCCTTGACAACTTTCATTAAACCTATAGGTATCTCTGATTTCATCCAATGTGAAATCCATGGTGTAATAATGCTGATTAATATAATCTCTGATTTCTTGTATATCTTTACCAGTTTTAGCTAAGTATACGGCAACTGCTGTCGCCTCTGCACCTTTCATGCCTTCTGGATGGTTATGAGTAACCTCAGTAACTAATTTAGAAAGAAGCTTTGCTTCGTCCAAACTATGTGCTGCAAATCCAGCAGCACTAACTCTCATAGCAGACCCATTACCATAACTATTATATGGCTTTGGATTCTCTGAAAAAATCCATCTATAGAACCGATCACCATAACCATAACCTGGATAACATCTTCCAATAGTCTGCATACATTCCACTGCATTTTTAGAAAGATTTCTGTAATCTGGTTGGCTCATAAAAATGGCCTTTGCTACAGCAAGTGTCATGATACTATCATCAGTTAACACACATTGATCTGTAAAGAAATCAAAGTCCTTCCGTCTAATATTATTAAATTCGAATCGTGAACCAACTATATCACCAATGATTGCTCCTAACATGTTAATCCCTCCCTGGATTTATTGAATTTATTATTTAGCTAATTTTTATCGTATTAACTATATACATAAATGTTCCACCAATACTATCCATTTAGTTTAATTATATTACATTTATAAGTATGAGTGTATAGTAAAAGCCCTTCGTATAAACGAAGGGCTAATCTATTATTTCTCTTGTACTTGTTTACCACTCATATGTTCAATGACGATTTCAAACATTTGAACGGCTCTACCAGCATGAGCAATCTCTTTGTCTACAAGCTGTTCACTAGGATAGTATTTCATAGCAAATTCTTTTAATCGATCTATAGATTCTGGTCCGGGCTCTAACAAACGGCATCTTCCAAATACGACTGCACTTTGTACATATGGGGCCCATGGTTCAGATTTATCAATACACTCATTACCATATACGGTAAAACATACCTTATCTGAAGTTTTCAATGACTCTACTTTATGACCAGCTTTAGCTCCATGAAAATAAATTTTCTTCTTATCGCAATCATAAAAATAATTAATAGGAATAGCATAAGGGTACCCATTATCGCCGTTCATGGCTAAAATACCTCGACGATTAGATTGTAATAAAGCTTCTGCAGCACTATGGTCTATTTCATTTATTTTTTTACGAATAGGTTTAAACATAATATATCTCCTAATTTTATTTACTTATCCTATTTACAAGATACATAAAAGTACCACTATTAGTATCATCAACTTTAGAATATTCTTTCCAATTTATAGGATATATCCCAGTTAATACTATAGGTGCTTCCATTCCACGCATTGTTCCTTTTCCTGTATTAGCAGCCCAATTCATACACCCAGTTTTTATAGAACCATCCTCAATAGAAAATTTGGCGTATGTACAATTTACTTTTGTCGGAGGCTTTAGATAAGATATCTCACTAGTTATCTTAATTGTATAACCTTCAATAAAGTTATTACTCTTATCCCTAAATTCCTCTATACGCATTATATCTTTTAAGTAGTTATAACAACCTTGGTCCTTAGCACCTTGCTCCTTCAACATATACACTTCATCATTTATAGTTTTAATACATTTTCTTGTCGTATATTTAAGCTCAATAGGAATCCATTTACCATCTAATATAACAAGAATATCAAGATGTAAATTAGGATTAAATTCAGGTACAAACTCTAATCTAATATCACAATTTGGATATTGTTCTTTAATCATCCAGGCTAAGCTAAACTGAAAATCTGCTTCCGAATGAAATATTGGTCTCCACCTACTCAATTGGTACATTATTTTATCAATATCTAAAATTAATTCCACACCACATACCTCATTCAATACAATTTAACTACTTATACTAATTATATTATATTACATTTATAAGTATGAGTGTATAGTAAAAGCCCTTTGCACAAGCAAAGGACTTTTACTATTAGTACTCAATTTCGATTCCATTTATATATGCAAATTCAATCATAGTGGATCCATAAAATTCACTCACACCTAATGAAATATTTTCTTTAGGAATTTCTTTCAACTGATTATAAAAGTCAATATACATACTTCTTAACTCAGAATTTTTGATTATTTTATTAAAATATTGTTGAGCTTTATCTTTTCCACCATAATGATAAATATAATACAGTAGATTATGATCGTTTATATCTTCCTCTATAAGTTTTTCAATATTACGTTCTGTATCTTCAAAATCTTCAAATAGCGGTATTATATATTCCTCACATAACTTGCTAACTTCATCTACAGTATATTGATAGCTAGCACCTGCTAATTGATACCAATGCCATTCCGTTCTATTTAACAAACGACCTAATTCTCCGCCATATACAAACCCGTTATGAATATTAGCTTTTTTCATAGATTTAGAATAAATGGCAATATGTGGAACAAACTCTACGCTATCTGCATAGTTATTTCTATTAGCTTGAAAGTAGATTTCAAAGATAATGTCTTTATTCTTAGAGGTTTTCTTTAATTTCTGACCTTTACTAACTACCTTAAAATCAGGAAATTTACTTGCTATCTCCTGCCAAGCTTTTTCACATAACTCTCTAGGTTTCAAAATTGTAAAAGTTCTCCTAAATAGTACTGTATTTCTTTTAAAGATTACTTTCAATAACTATAACAGATGTATATTAAAGTATTTCCTTTTCCCAAGCAATACATGAGTTTAAAACTCTAATGCATCTTTACTAAAGTTATAAGATCAACTTCAATATTTTGAATTAATTTAGTCCAATCATATACAGCTTACTTTATCGGTAAAAACATGGGTTATTTTTTGACACGATACACCATATCTCCGCTATTCCAAATATACATAATCATGGATACTGGAGATTTTTCATCGGCCCAAAGCCAACCGGTATATGTAGTTGTATTAGCATAATAGCCTTCAGTAATTATTTCAAATTCTGAATCTGCATACTCATTCATAAAATCATGTAAACAAATGGACTTTCCAGTAAATCGACCTTCCCGTAAGGTTTTGTTAAATATTAGTACCTTACACAAATCCACATCACAGTCTTTAAAAGATATTTCACCGGAAAAAGCTCTTTCTTCACCGTCTACCAATTGATACATTTCGTCAACTGTTAACGTCAATGTTTTATTATGAATTCTGATTCTATTTACTTTACTACCATAAAGACTGAAAAGAATATTACTCTTTCTATCATGTATAAACTCCATATTATTCCTCATAATATGAAATCTAAAATTGTAATTTAAATATATTATAAAACTATTATTTGATTATTTAAACGAAGTGTATTCTATTACAGCCGCTTTATTATATTAAGTCTAAATAAAAAATCAGATTTATTCAGTTCTAGAACAATGCACTTAAATAAATATTATTTCTTAACGATAAACACTGCATCACCTCTATAAAGTGAATAAGAGTCATCCAAAACATACTTATTTGACGAATTTAATGCTGGAAACTGAATTACCGCATCTCCAACTTTAACTGCATCCGACTTAATATGAACTTCAAAAGAGCTATTAGTATCGATATTAGATAAATCAAATAATGATTGATAACCTACTGTTACCCACATACCAGGACCTTCAAATTGATCATCGCCACGTACGGTCTCTGTTGGATAATATGTATTTCCATTTTGTACTATAGATATAACGACATTATTAGTATCATTATACATCTTACTTTCCGGCATATAAAGGAAAGATCTAACCTGTAATATATTAGTAGCATTTCTTGTTGAATAAGTACTTGCTACACCTCTAGCATCCTCCAATGCCGTATTTGCAAAAATTGCGAATGGAGTTTGAACATATACGATACCTTGCAATTCATTTCTTGGGAAAATTCCACCATAACGTCTTTTAATAAACTTTTTCTTAGCAGTAGATATCATTTTGATATTTTTCTTTTCTACTAAAGACTGTCCATAAGATGTTGCTGATGCAATATCTTCATTTGTAATTTGGTGTTTCTCAATAACTTGAGGATTATAAGTACGAATATCTTCAGCAGATACTGCCATAACAGACATAGCTAAAATTGAAAATAAAACAATTTGTTTCTTAAAGTTCATAGTCTCACCTACAAAACATATACTTTTAAAAATAAGCTTTTCCATAAATTTTGGACATCTCCAATATGAGCCATTCTAATCCTCACTACATCGCTTTGCTTCTAGTTAGCAAAGCCACTGCCTCAGTGGTTCGACGTTTCCAATCACACTTCGTCTTCGTCTCGTGTTCTTGGACGCCTATCACATGGGCAGTGCTAATGCTTACTGTGTCACTTCGTTCCTAGTAAGCAAAGCCACTGCCTCAACGTGAGCGGTCATAGGGAACATATCCACTGGTTGTACTTCTTTAAGTTCATACCCATAATGTGTAAGGATTTCAATATCTCGTGCCATAGTTGCTGGGTTACAGGATACGTAGACAATGCGTTTTGGTTCCATGCCAGCTGCAGAGGTTAGTACTTCTTCTTTACAGCCTGCTCGAATTGGATCGAATACGATGACGTCTGGTCGTACGCCAGCTTTATAGAGTTTTGGCATTTCTACGGCCGCATCAGCGACGATGAATTCAGTATTGTCATAGCCATTATTTCGGGCATTTTCACGAGCATTGATAATGGCTGGCTCTACAATTTCAATGCCGATAACATGTTTAGCTTTATGAGCAAGAAATAATGAGATGGTACCTGTACCACAGTACGCATCGATAACGGTTTCATTACCTTTTAGGTCTGCATAAGCTAATGCTTGATCATAAAGCACCGTAGTTTGTTCTGGATTGACTTGGAAAAAGGAATGTGGTGATAAAGTAAATTGTAGGTCCTTAATATGATCTGTAATCGTCCCATCACCGTAGAGCACATAGTTAGTAGGTCCTAAAATAACATTAGTACGCTTGCTATTCACATTATGAACGATGGTTTCCACTTGTGGTATACGATTGGTTATGTTTTTAACCCATTCTTCTTGATGCGGTAAATGTTCAGTAGCAGTTACAAGAATAACCATCCATCCGGATTGACCTATACGTCCGATAACATGGCGCAATACGCCCTTTCCCGTATGTTCATCGTATGGCTCAACATCAAGTTCTTTGGCTATGTCATAACAAACTTGAGCAATAGTATTATTTCCATCATCCTGGATAGGACAATTCGTCCCCTGTACGATATCGTGAGACCCCATCGCATAGAATCCCATTTGAATGTCGCCTCTAGCACCCCCTACAGGCATTTGCATCTTGTTTCGATACGCCCAAGGTTCTTTTGGGCCTAGTGCAGGTTTTACAAGATCAGGATTTTGGTGACCAATTCGTTCAATAACATCCTTCACCTTTTGTGTTTTTAGTGAAAGCTGCCCTTCGTAGGTAATGTGTTGTAATTGACAACCACCGCATACGCCATAGAGTTCACAAGTTGGTTCTATACGATTATCAGCAGGTGTAACAATGTCAATTAATTTACCTGTAGCATATGTCTTTTTCACCATGTTTATAGATACTTTCACAGTTTCATCAGGCAAAGCAAAGGGAACAAAGACAGTAAAATCATCTACGCGACCTACACCTTCCCCACTACTGCCGATACCATGAATGGTTACCAAAACCTCATCACCAAGCTTAACAGGTGCATTTAGAATGGCTTGTTGTTTCTTTGAAAGTTTACCGCCTGTATGTTGTTTAGATTTCTTATTACGAGATGTACGACCTGTACCGTTCATTACGCGTCTCTTTTCTTCCAAATTTTAATGATACCAGTCACGATGAGTACAAAGAATACCGCACCAAATTTAACGAGTAATTCTTCCCCTTGAATATATGGTAAAAGAAGTGGATCTTCTACGATCATTTCACCGGCAACCCATCCAAGTAGTGCACCGCCAGCCCAAAGAATGGCTGGGAATTTGTTAATAATACGAGCGAATAGTGTAGAACAAAATACGATGATAGGTACCGTAATTAGCATACCAACGATAACAAGCTCTAAATGACCTTTTGCAGCGCCCACAACACCGATGACATTGTCGATACTCATCATAGCGTCGGCAACGATAATCGTCCAAATAGCACCCATTAAAGAGTTTTTAGCTTCAATGTGAGCCTCTTCGTCATCACCTTTTAAAAGCTGAACGGCAATCCATATAAGTACAAGGCCACCGCCTAAATGAACGAGCGGAATCAAGGTTAACGCTTCTACCAAGACAGTAGCAAATATTAGGCGCATTAAAATGGCACCTACCGTCCCCCATATAATGGCTTTCTTTTGAAGTTCTGGTGCTAATTTACCAGCTGCCATACCGATAACTACAGCATTATCTCCGGCTAATAAAATATCTATCAATATAATTTTGCCAATCGTAACCCACGTGGCCGCTTCTAAAAATTCCATTATACGCACCTCAACTATAATTAATTCTATAACCATCCCTTAACTATACCATATTTTATGTATTTTCTCATCTAAAACAAATGCTTTAATATCTTTCATAATCTACTGCAAAAAAATATCTCTCCTCCTGTAAAAAAGAGAAGAGATATTATACATTCCAATTATTTTTTAAGTTGTTTTACTACTAAAGATGCGCCTACTACAAGGATAACGGCAACTATTTTAATATACAGAGCATACGGTTCAACTGTATGAGCAATCAATGTATCTTCCACACTCATGCCAGCGCCGACCCATCCAAGGATACCACCACCCACGTAGAGAATAATTGGGAAACGCTCGATGACTTTCACAAATAATGTACTACCATACACGATGATAGGCACCGTAATAAGCATACCAATAGCAACCATTGTCATGTGGCCACCTGCAGCGCCTACTACACCAATTACATTATCGATACCCATGATACCGTCAGCAATGACAATCGTCATGATGGCAGCTCGCAAACTATCCTTGGCCTCGATATTATGCTCACTGTCATCATCAGCAACGAGCTTGTACCCAATCCATAATAAAAGGATACCACCTACCAAACGAAGCGCTGGAATTGTATTTAAAGCCTCAACGAAGAGGAATGCCATAACGAGACGTAAAATGATAGCACCTGCTGTGCCCCAGAAAATTGCTTTCTTTTGTAAATGGGCCGGTAAATTTCGTGCAGCCATGCCAATCACAATGGCATTATCGCCGGCCAACAGAATATCGATGACAATGATTTGTAACATTGCCAACAAACCTTGAACAGATACAATGTCCAATTCGTACCTCCTATAACGAAAATATTTAATGTACTTATTATACTAAAGAGCATCTACCTTGTACAATACTGTAATGTATCCATCTATTCGTAATACGAATACCTGTATATAACTATATTCTATAGTTTTTAATACACCTAGCCATAATAGATAGACTATGTTAAAATATATCATCAATTTAGGAGGTCATTATGTATCAAACATATTCTATACTACAAAAATTATGGTTGTTCATTAAATTATTTACTCCTATGTGCATCACCCAATTTTCTCTTGTAGGGGGCACATTTATCGCCATCTTCTTAACAGGACAATATAGTACGATTGATCTTGCCGGTGTTGCTACAGGGTACAATCTATGGTTATTATTCTATATCTTTGCACAAGGGACCCTAATGGGTATCACCCCGATCATTGCACAGCTATTAGGAGCCAAGAAAACAGATAGTATACCTACCATCGTCTACCAAGGGTTTTATATTGCAACAACTCTAGCACTTATTATATTATTACTCGGTGTTTTCGGATTAGTACCATTACTAAATTTCCTTAACTTAGAACCTGCTGCTACGGCTGTTTGTATCAATTATTTGAAAGCTTTCGCACTTGGCCTATTCCCTCTGTTATGGGTTAATACATTGCGTAACACCGTTGATTCCCACGGGTTAACTCACTATTCTATGGTCATCGTAGTAACGAGTTTTGTAGTGAATGTATTCTTAAACTACTCACTGATATTTGGGCACTTCGGCTTGCCTGAAATCGGTGGTGTCGGTGCTGGTTATGGTATTGCCGGAGCATGTTGGACAAACTTTATTTTATTTAGTGCGATGGTGCTCTTCCATCCTAAATTAAAGGGATATCGTATCTATAAAGATTGGGTACGCCCCAAATGGCAATACATACGTGAGCAATTACAAATCGGCTTGCCAATCGGTTCTTCTATTTTTTTTGAAGCCAGCATTTTCAGTATTGCCGGCCTATTGATGGTACACTTTGGTTCCGCTGTCGTAGCGGCTCACCAATCGGTCATTTCCTTTACCAACGTGTTCTATTGCTTACCACTTAGCATTGCCATGGCTTCCACCATTGCTGTAGGCTATGAAGTCGGTGCTGAGCGATATAAAGAAGCTATTCAGTACTCCTACATTTCTCGCGTGTTAGCCATTGTCATTGCGGTTTTAATTTGTGCTTTCACATTCACTCATATGGAAAGCATATCTGCATTATTTACAAATGATGAAGAGGTATATAATCTAATTTATAGATTCCTCGGGTATGGCGTTTTCTTCTCCGCCTTCGATGCCATTGGTACACCGTTACAAGGTATTCTACGGGGCTACAAGGATGTAAAAATTGTATTCTATATTTCTCTCATTTCCTATTGGGGCGTTTGCTTCCCTATTGCATACATTCTTGCCAAGAACCCAAATTACGGCCCATTTGGTGTATGGATAGGCCTATTAGCTAGCGTAATTGTAGCAGGCATACTATTCACCATTCGAACCTGGTATATTCAACACAAACAAGTACATATAAAAGCATAACGCACAAAAGCAGCACTGCAAGTCATAATCAGCAGTGCTGCTTTTCTAGTATAAGATATTAACTATTTTTGTATTACATTGTATTGCCTTGTAATACATCTTGTTTTTCAACATTCGACATGCGGAAAAAATTGTATAACGTTTCCGCCGTCTTATAGTTCATAGAATCGACCTTAGCTAATTCATCTATACTGGCTTTTTTCATGGCCTCTAAGCTATTGAAATGAGCCCATAAAGCCTTACGTCGTTTAGGACCAATACCATCAATGTGATCGAGTACGGATTCTAAGTTACGTTTGCCCCGCAATTTACGATGATAGGTAATAGCAAATCGATGGGCTTCATCACGAATTTGTTGCAATAATTGCAACTCTGGTGAATGATGACTCAAAATGATGCTATCCGATTGCCCCTCTACAAAGACCTCTTCTATCCGTTTAGCCAAGGATATGACTGGCACATCTGTAACACCTACAGCGCGTATGAGCGGTATAGATGCATTGAGCTGCCCCTTACCACCATCGATAATAATGAGGTCTGGCATAGGCCAATCCGTTTCATTACCATAGCGGCGTTCCATGATTTCTGCCATCGATTTAAAGTCATCGGGCTTTCCCTGTGTAGTCTTTAATTTAAAGCGTCTATACTCCTTCTTAGCTGGCTTACCGCCTTCAAATACAACCATGGAGGCTACGGTTTCAGAGCCTTGTGTATGGGAAATATCAAAGCACTCCATACGCTCTGGTAATCTTGGCAAGTCGAGGACCTCCGCCAATTTCTTAACGGCACCTCCACTCTTATCGATTTGGTATTGCCATTGGCGGCGACGTTCTTCAAGGAATGTTTCAGCATTTTCATGAGCCATTTTAATCATGTCCATCTTATAACCACGTTGAGGCACAAGGACATCGACCTGTTGGCCCTTCATGTCACTGAACCAATCCTTAAATAGATGTTGCTCAGAACTTTCCATAGGCAATAATAGCTCTTTAGGAATAAAGGTACTATCCCCATAGTACTGCTTAATAAAATCAGTCATAATGGTTTCTTCCGAGTCACCTTCATTTTGCACGAAGTAATTTTCTTGGCCTAATAGACGGCCACCTCGAATAAAGAGTAGTTGTACACATGCCAATTGACCATCTACAGCTATCCCCAGTACATCTAGATCACCACGTTGCGTTACCATCCGCTGTTTTTCTTGAATTTTCTCAATGCTCGTCAATTGGTCTCGATAACGTGCTGCATCTTCAAATCGAAGCTCTTCCGCAGCTATCTCCATCTTTTCCTTAATTTCTTTAAGCAATGGGATTGGTTTTCCCTCAAAGAGCGCTATAATTTCATCGATGTATTTGCGGTAATCCGGTACTGATATCTTATGAAAGCATGGCGCTTCACAATAGTGCATATGATATTGCAAACAAGGGCGTTCTACCTTCATCGATTTACAGGTACGCAATGGAAAATACTGACGAATCAACTTGAGGACTACATGAACGGCTGTTACATCGGTAAAGGGCCCAAAATATTTAGCCCCATCCCGTTCAAGGCGACGTGTCATATATACGCGAGGATAGTCTTCTTGAACAGAGATTTTAACATAAGGATACGTTTTATCGTCCTTAAGGGAAATATTGTATTTCGGCTTATGTTCTTTGATAAGCGTATTTTCTAATATAAGAGCTTCCATTTCCGTCTTTGTTTGAATAATCTCTACATCGACGGCACGCTTCATCATCGCCGTTACCTTAGGCGCCCGATTCGCATCATTACGCACATAGGATCGCACGCGATTGCGTAAATTAATCGCTTTACCCACATAGATGATGCGGTTATATTGATCACGCCATAAATAAATCCCTGGGGTGGTCGGTAAATGGCTAACCTTTTCTAATAACTCTTCAGACGGCATATATCCTCCTTTCTTCGTCAATTCTCCATATCATTATAATTAATACTTCATTGTGGCAACCATACAAGGCAGTGTCATACAAATTATTTCTTTTTCTTTGCAGCATTCATAAATGTATTAGTCTGTTCTAATACAGGACCTAAGAATTTTCCTGTATAACTTTCTTTCACATTTGCAATCTGTTCCGGTGTACCGGTAGCCACGATGGTACCACCTCGATTACCACCTTCAGGGCCTAGATCAATAATATAATCAGCCGTTTTGATAACATCGAGATTATGTTCAATAACGATAACTGTATCGCCACCATCTACCAGTTTCTGCAATACATCTAAAAGCTTTCTAATATCTTCTGCATGAAGGCCTGTTGTAGGTTCATCAAGGATATATAATGTTTTACCTGTACTGCGACGTGCTAGTTCTGTAGCCAATTTAACCCGTTGTGCTTCACCACCAGACAATGTAGTAGCCGCTTGGCCTAAACGAATATAGCCGAGACCAACCTCTTGCAAGGTTACCATTTTCTTGTAGATTTTAGGGATAGCACTAAAGAATTCTACTGCATCATCTACGGTCATATCTAACACATCGGCAATAGATTTGCCCTTATATTTAACCTCTAATGTTTCCCGGTTGTAGCGAGCCCCTTTGCAGACCTCACAAGGCACGTACACATCTGGCAAGAAATGCATTTCAATTTTGATGATACCATCACCACGACAAGCTTCGCAGCGGCCACCTTTTACATTGAAACTAAAACGCCCTTGTTTATACCCGCGCATCTTAGCCTCTGGTGTTTGGCTATATAATTCACGAATTGCATCAAATACACCCGTATATGTGGCAGGGTTAGAGCGAGGTGTACGGCCAATAGGGCTTTGGTCAATGTTAATGATTTTATCAATATGCTCTAGGCCTCGAATCTCTTTGTGAGCCCCCACCTTGTGATACGAACGATATAGCTGATTTGCCAGCCCTTTATATAAGATTTCATTTATCAAAGTAGACTTACCAGAACCGCTGACACCTGTAACTACTGTAAATAGTCCAATTGGGAATCTCACATTAATATTTTGTAGATTATTTTCTTTGGCACCTCGAATTTCGATGCAGTTTTTACCAGGTTTACGTCGTTCGTCAGGAAGAGCTATAAACTTGCGGCCGCTCAAATATTGACCAGTAATGGAGTCTTTCACCTGCATAACCTCATCTACAGTCCCTGCCGCAATGACTTGACCACCATGCTCGCCCGCACCTGGTCCAATGTCTACAAGGTAATCTGCAGCGCGCATTGTATCCTCATCATGTTCTACAACGAGCAGTGTATTACCAAGGTCACGCAACCCTTTTAAGGTATCGATAAGTCGATCATTATCTCGTTGATGTAAACCAATGGATGGTTCATCAAGAATGTATAATACACCAACAAGACCAGAACCAATTTGCGTTGCTAACCGAATACGCTGTGCTTCACCACCGGATAAGGTGCCTGCACTCCGATTCATAGTAAGGTAATCAAGGCCTACATTATTGAGGAAGCCTAGTCGAGCATTAATTTCTTTTAGAATCTGTGCACCAATCACTTGTTCTCTGTCAGTTAACTGCAAATGACTAAAGAAATCTAGCGCTTCTTTAATCGTTAATTGGGTTACTTCATTAATGTTCTTATCCCCTACGGTAATCGCTAATACCTCGGGTTTAAGACGAGCACCATGACAGGTCGTACATGGTTTAATGGACATGAATTTTTCAAATTCTTCGCGCATAGAATCGGTAGATGCTTCGCTATGGCGGCGTTTCACCATCGGCAAAATACCTTCGTATTCGGTGAAAAATTCCTTTTCTTCGCCACGCATATTTTCATAAGTGAAAGCCACCTTATCCGTCGTACCATACATGACCTTCTTCTGTAATGCCTTAGGCAATTCATCATAGGTAGACTCTAAAGAGTAACCATTCGCTTTCAATAAGCCTTCTAACTGTCGCATAAACCATGCATTAGGATTAGAGCTCAACGCCTGTACACAACCATCGGCAAAACTAATAGAGCCATCTGGAATGACGCGTTCTTCATCAACCTCCATGGTAGAGCCAATACCCAAACAAGCGGGGCATGCCCCAAAGGGACTATTGAAAGAGAACATACGGGGCTCAATTTTAGGCAGTGAAATGTGACAATCAGGGCATGCAAAGTTTTGACTATACATATGCTCTGGGCCATCGACCTCTTGAACAATAACAATACCTTCTGCCCATTTTGATGCGGTCTCCATAGAGTCTGCTAACCGGGATTCAATGCCTTCTTTGACAACGAGACGGTCTACAACAATATCGATGGAATGCTTTTTATTTTTCTCTAATACAATATCCTCATCCATTGTGCGTACCACACCATCAACGCGAGCACGGACAAAACCCTCTTTTCGAAGTTGTTCAAAGACAGATTTATGTTCCCCTTTTTTTCCTTGAATCATAGGTGCTAAGATTAAAATCTTAGTCCCTTCAGGAAAGCTCATTACATCATCTGTCATTTGTTGAATGGTTTGTTGTGTAATGGGTTTACCACACTCTGGACAATGAGCATGTCCAACACGGGCAAATAATAGACGTAAATAGTCGTAAATCTCCGTCACCGTACCAACTGTAGAACGAGGATTTCGACTTGTAGTCTTTTGGTCGATAGAAATGGCTGGAGATAAACCTTCAATATAATCTACATCAGGCTTATCCATTTGTCCCAAAAATTGACGCGCATAGGCCGACAGTGATTCTACATAACGCCGTTGGCCTTCTGCGTAAATCGTATCGAATGCAAGGGACGATTTACCAGATCCACTTAAACCAGTTAAGACAATAAACTTGTCTCGCGGTAGTGAAATATCTATATTTTTAAGGTTATGCTGACGTGCACCTTTTACAATCAATTGATCTTTCATATATGTACCTTTTTACTTTTTGGTGATTGTTTCTTAGAATTTTTTCGTGGTTTTTTTAACTTACTGTCACCGACACTATGCATATCGGACCATTGTTGACGAAGTTCGCCCAATTGGTCACGTAATTTGGCAGCCTTTTCAAATTCCAACTGTTTAGCAGCCACCTTCATTTGACGGTCAAGCTCTTCAATCTTGTTATATAGTTCTTCCGCCGTAATCTCTGCTACCTTAGTAGCATCTGCATCTTGAGCATATGGTTCGTGGCCATGGTCCATACCAGCTGCAGAGGACTTCTTTTTCCCCTTCTTTGGTGAAAGCCCTTTGCCATCGGTGACCATATCTTCTTCAATTTTAGTAAGCTCAATAAGCTCTTTCACATCTTTAGATACAGATTTTGGCGTAATATGATGTTCAATATTATATGCCTCTTGTACCGCACGACGACGATCTGTTTCGTCCATAGCGCGTTGCATAGAACCTGTTACACGGTCAGCATACATAATAACATGACCATTCACATTACGCGCTGCACGACCGATAGTTTGAATCATAGCTGTATCAGAGCGTAAGAAACCTTCCTTATCAGCATCTAAAATAGCCACCAAGGAAACCTCTGGCATATCGAGGCCTTCGCGGAGCAAGTTGATACCGACTAATACATCGAATACACCGGCCCGCAAATCACGAATGATTTCAGCCCGCTCGATAGTAACGATATCCGAATGAAGGTAACGAACACGAACACCCATTTCCTTCAAGAATTCCGTTAAATCTTCAGCCATCTTCTTCGTCAATGTCGTAACGAGAACCCGTTCATTCTTAGCGGCTCGTTTGTGTATTTCCCCAAGCAAATCATCCATTTGCCCCTTAATAGGGCGAATTTCAATGGATGGATCAAGTAGCCCTGTAGGACGAATGATTTGCTCTGCTACATTCGTTTCTACTTCCATTTCATATGGTCCTGGCGTTGCTGATACATACACGATTTGATTGATTCGTTCTACAAACTCATCGAATTTCAATGGTCGATTATCGAGAGCTGACGGCAAACGGAAGCCATATTCGATAAGAGATTCTTTACGCGCTCTATCCCCATTGTACATAGCGCGAACCTGTGGAATCGTCACATGCGATTCGTCTACCATGATGAGGAAATCATCTGGGAAGTAGTCTATCAATGTATATGGTGCTTCCCCTGCTTTACGCTCCGACATATGGCGGGAATAGTTTTCGATGCCTGAGCAGTAGCCCATTTCTTGCATCATTTCTATATCATAACGGGTGCGCTGTTCAAGGCGTTGCGCCTCGAGCAGACGATCTTCTGCTTTCAGTTTTGCCAACTGCTCATCAAGTTCTGCCTCAATGCGCTCTACCGCAATTTTCATTTTTTCTTTTGTTGTAACATAGTGAGATGCAGGATAGACCGCAACATGTTTGCGCTCTGCAATGACTTCTCCCGTTAATGCATCCACCTCAACAAGACGGTCGATTTCATCGCCGAATAGTTCCACCCGAATGGCTCTTTCACTATAGGCAGCAGGGAAAATTTCTATGGTGTCCCCTTGTACGCGGAATGTACCGCGAATAAAATTCATATCATTACGCGTATATTGGATATCTACGAGTTTAGACAGAATTTCATCACGAGATTTCGTCTGACCTAATCGCAAGGACAATACGAGATCAGAATAGTCCTCCGGATCACCTAAGCCATAAATACAGCTAACAGAAGCAACGATGATAACGTCTCGACGCTCAAATAAACTCATAGTAGCACTATGGCGCAATTTATCGATTTCATCATTAATAGATGCATCCTTCTCGATATACGTATCGCTAGAAGGGATATACGCTTCTGGTTGATAAAAATCGTAGTAAGATACAAAGTATTCTACCGCATTATTAGGAAAGAAACTTTTAAACTCGCTGCAAAGTTGAGCAGCCAATGTTTTATTATGGGCGATAATCAAGGTCGGTTTCTGAACCGCCTCGATGACCTTTGCCATGGTAAAGGTTTTTCCTGTACCAGTCGCACCTAATAGGACTTGAGCCCATTCGCCACGCTCAATCCCGTCTGTAAGAGATTGAATGGCTGTAGGTTGGTCCCCAGTAGGCGTAAAGGGCGCCTCCACTTTAAATGGTTGGCCCCCTTCATAGTTATAGCTATTATGTTTCATTACTGTTCATCCTGATGTTTACGGATAGCCTTGAGTTCTTCCTCTGACAAACGACGACCTGCATTTTCAGCTTGGTTCAATGTATCCTCACCTTCTAACACTTCGATGAGCATAGCAATGGAGAAGCGATCTAATGTAGGCGTGGTCTTTTGAATTTCATCGGCCATCATCCAATCTGATTCAGTATAGTTATTAATACGATCTGTAATTTCTTCCCAGTTTGAAAGTAGTAATCTCGTAATAGGACGATATAATTCAATACCGAAATACTCGATTAAGCTAACGATTTTTTCCATGTTTTCTAGGCTTACATTACATTCATTTTTTTTATTTTCAGATTCTACATATTCAAGTAAGAATTCCCGGTTATATTTATTTGTCACCTTGAATCATTCCTTTATTAAATAGTGCATTGGCAAACTCTTTTGCATTAAATGGACGTAAATCGTCCATGCCTTCACCAACGCCAATCCAACGTACAGGTACGCCTAGTTCTTCTTTAATAGAAATAACTACGCCACCTTTCGCAGTACCATCTAATTTAGTAACTACAATACCATTAACAGGTACGGCTTGACCAAATAATTTAGCTTGGCTTACCGCATTTTGACCTGTAGTGCCATCGAGAACGAGCAATGTTTGATGCGGAGCACCCTCTACATGATTGTTCGCTACGCGGCCCATTTTTTTAAGTTCTTCCATAAGATTTACTTTTGTATGAAGACGACCAGCCGTATCGACAATTACCATGTCTGCATTACGAGCCTTTGCGGCTTCCATCGCATCATATACAACGGCAGCAGGGTCCGCACCTTCCTTATGTTTTACGATAGGTACGCCTACGCGGTCAGCCCAGATGGATAATTGGTCCGCCGCCGCCGCACGGAATGTATCTCCAGCAGCGATGATAACCTTTTTACCTTCTTTAGTATAGTAGTTTGCCAATTTAGCAATAGTTGTAGTCTTACCCACACCATTAACACCAACAACCAGGATAACCTCTGGGTGGTGAAGTGTGATTTCATCCTCTTGGTCAACTAACATTTCTGTGATGCGGTCTTCCATGAATGGCATTACATCACCAGTATTGTTAATAACACCTTCTGTAACACCACGGCGGATTTCCTTCATCAAATACTCTGTAGTCTTAGGACCTAAATCGCTAGTGAGCATGACCGCTTCTAAATCATCAAGAAAATCATCATCGATTTCTGCATAACCAATGATCACTGTTTCTACATTTTTTACAAAGGACTTACGAGTTTTTTCTAAGCCCTCTTTAATTTTATTAAAGAATCCAAATGCCATTATGCTAGATCCTCCTTCACATCTTCAAATGAAACCGTTAACAATCGAGATACACCGCGTTCCACCATGGTAACCCCTTGTAATACTTCGGCAGCTTCCATCGTTTTCTTACGATGTGATACGACGATAAACTGTGTTTCCTTATTTACCCGATTCAAATAAGAACTAAATCGCTCTACATTTGCTTCATCCAAAGCAGCATCAACTTCGTCAAGCACACAGAATGGAGCCGGACGATAGTCAAGGAACGAGAACAATAAGGCAATAACTGTGAGTGCTCGTTCTCCACCAGATAGCAACGTCAATTGCTGACGCTTTTTCCCTGGTGGTTGGATATAGAAATCAATACCACCAGTCAAGATATTTTCTGGGTCGGTAAGTACGATTTGAGCCGTACCACCACCAAATAATTGACTGAATACATGTTGGAACTGCTTACCTACCACCTCTAATACATCATAGAGTTGCGTGCTCATGGCCTTATCCATTTCAGCGATAACCGCCTGTAATTGCTCTTTTGCGGTATCGAGATCTGATAATTGATTCAATAAGAAATCATACCGAGTTTTCGTCTCTTCATACTCTTCTACAGCATTAGGATTTACAGATCCAAGTTCTGCGATTTCCGCCATTAAACGAGCTTGTTCCATTTTCCAATCATTCACAGAGCCGGCAATATTTATATGCTGTGCATCTTCCAATGAATAGCCTAATTCATTCAAATCCTCTACAGCACGATCACAATCCATACGATAACGCGTCAATTTACCTTCTGCTTCAACTAGACGATTTTGAACCACCTTATACTGCTGGTTGAGTCGGTCTTGTTCAGCTAAAATTGATTCAATCTCCTCCCGTGCACCAGCAGTCGATTGATACGCTTCATCACGTAAAGCGCGAAATTTTTCAACCTCTCCACGAATCGCTACAAGAGACTCATTAGCAACTCGAATTTGTTCAGGAATCACAATATTCAAACGCTCTTCACTAGAGTGTAATAACTCCATGAGAGGTTGTAAGCGAGATACTATGGTTTCCAAATTTTGCTTTCGTTGCTCTTGTTGTACCTTACGTTCTTCTATAGTGCTTTCTAAACGTTCACAAAACAATCTAGAGGCTGTAAAAGCTTCATAGGCCTCTTGCTGTGCCTTTTGCAGCGTACTTAATCGTTCCATAATTGCCGATTGATCACCTTGTTGTTCAGGTGAATTATGTAACGCTGACAATTCTGATTCAGATTGTGAAAGCACATGTTTTGTTTGTCCCATGTCCACGTCAATTTGAACGATACGTTCCTGTTCATCATGAAGCACACGCTTTTTACGTTCTAATTGATTTTCAATGTTCTGAATCTTCGCTTGACTGGCCGAGAACAAAAGATTGGTGTGTTGATATTGTTCATCCAACACACTTCGCTCACGTTGCGCCCGTTCAATATGATTTTCTTCATCCTTGATTTGTTGTTCAAGCTTGGCCGTACGCTCTTCTACAGAAGCTAATTCGGCCTCTAAACGAGCCGCTTCTTCACGACGACTTAACAAGGAACTGCGTTTTTTCTTCGTTGCACCACCAGTTAAGGAGCCACCTGGTTGGAATTGTTCACCCGTTAATGTAACGATGCGTAACTGCTGATTATATTTCTTTTGTAACGCAATAGCCCGTTCCATTGTTTCTACAACTAATGTACGGCCCAACAAATATTGGAATATATGATTATAGGCAGCATCGAATTCAATACAGTCGACAGCTGTCCCAATGACACCATCTTCCGACAATGCAGGAGTATCATAAGGTCGCCCTTTTACAGAATCCATCGGTAAAAAGGTAACGCGCCCCCCTTGTATTGATTTAAGGAATTGAACGCCTTCTGATGCGGCTTTAGCTGTCGTTGTCACAACATGGTTAACACTACCACCTAACGCGATTTCGATAGCAACAGTAAATCGGTTATCTACGGTAAATAAATCACCTACCGCCCCTTTAATCGCTTCACGCCATGGGCCCTTACCGTTAAGGATGTTTTTAGTTCCTTCTAAGTAACCTTCATGTTGTTCTGCCCATTGTGCTAATAATTCTAATCGCCCCTGTGCCTTTTGCACATCGCTACTCATGCGATTTAATGCCTTTCGAGCTTCTCGCAATCGTTCTGATGCAGACCGTTCTTCATCAACTAAGGACTTCCGTTTATTAGATAACTCATTAAATTGAGTATCTAAGGATTCATGTTCAGATTTCGCTGCCGATAAATTGGATTGAACCTCTTTAATTTCCGCTTCTAATGTTTCTACTTGAATAGCGGACTCAGATTTACGAGATTCTAAATTTCGCAATGTAGCCTTCGCTGTTTCAATACTAGCAACTAAATCTAATTGACGCTGTTGAAAGGCTTGTCTGTCGCTTTCTAAGGACTTCCATGATGATTGTTCCGCATCTAATTGAGCAATGGCCTTATTATAATTTTCCTCTAAAACTACGAATTGAGTGCGTTCAGATTCTAATTGAGCCGTTTCATCCTCAATAAGGCGATCTAAAATGAGCAATTGCTGCTCTTCACCCTTTTTAGACGCTTCTGCTTCGCTAATACGCAGAGAAGTATCTTCTACTTCGCGCTTAGTTGTACGCAACTGTTCTTCTAGTAGTGTTACAGTACCATTGATGCGTTCTTCTTCCCGTTGTTTTTCACTAAACTGTGCTTCCCAAGATTTTAATTGTTCTTGATCCTTTGCATTTTCAGCTTGTAATGTATGACGTCGTGCATCGAGGGTAGATAATTGCGTTTGTAATTCAATTTCCTCATCCTTCAATGCAATATTGTCATTTTCTGCACGGGTTAATAGTCGATCAGCCGTCTTATAATTGTGAAAGCCGATAACACCATCATATTCGCGTTTACTACGGCTTAATGCCATATATTTTTTCGTCGTTTCCGCTTTTTCTGCCAGAGGTCCTAATTGTTCCTCGATGGTCGCCATAATATCGCGAACGCGCTCCATATTCCGGTCAGTGCTCGCAATACGACGCAATGCATCCTCTTTATTAATTTTAAAACGAGAAATGCCTGCAACGTCTTCAAATATAAGGCGACGTTCTTCTGGTTTACTATTAAGAATAGCATCGATACGATTTTGCCCAATGATAGCCATCGAATCTTTACCAAGGCCTGTATCAGCTAATAACAGGTGAATATCCTTTAGACGGCAGGTCCGTTTATTGATGAGGAACTCACTTTCACCTGTCCGATAGATACGACGCATAATGGCTACCTCTTGCATATCCACATCGAGTTGACCATCTGCATTATCAAATACAAGGGTAACCTCGGCGGCACTCATCGGTTTTCGTTTTTCTGTGCCTGAGAAAATGATATCCTCTGCACGTTGGCCCCGTAAATTACGCACATTGGATTCCCCTAAAACCCATTTCATAGCATCCGTAATATTACTTTTACCACTCCCGTTAGGACCAATAACGGCAGTCATCCCTGGGGAGAATTTTACAACTGTTTTATCAGCAAAGGATTTAAATCCTTTTAATTCTAGCCGCAGTAATTGCATGACTGCCTCCTTTCTTAGTATAACCCCATTAAATCATATCTTTAATTATACCACATATACCATGCCATCTATACTGCATTGTACTGTATCAATATCATTATTTTCTCGCCATGTGAAAGTTATATCTTCATATGCTCGTTCGAAATATGTTACATTGCGTTTTTTTAATCCCCTTACCTTAGACGTAAGACATCGTGGATAGGATATCGTAATGGTACGAATTGGATTTCTAAAATATTCTGTATGCTCATCGATACAATATGCTATGCGCTGCTTCCACTGCTCATTAGTCACTAGTTCTCCCATGGCAGGCTCATAAGGACCTGCCAATAGACTAGTACCTGTATCGAGTTCTTCAGTGCTTTGCAATCCAGTCCGAATAACAGTAATATGATGCGATTCAAACCAAGTCTTTAAAAACGCACAATACTGTAATGCTAATTCCAATGATAATGGCTCATATATACCTGACTTGTATTGTTCCGCCAATTCCGTATGATCTATGACAAGAACGGGATAAATACGTACAAAATCAGGCTGCAATGCAATTATTTCAACAGCTGTTTGTATTATCGTTTCCCATGAATCGCCTAAAAGCCCCGGCAACAGTTGTAGTCCTACGGTAAATCCAAACTTTCGTAATTGTTTAACAGCCAATTTTACATCATCAGAGGTATGACCACGTTTAGCTAAGGATAGTACGGTATCATCCATCGATTGTACGCCGAGTTCTATGGTCTTCATACCAAATGAACGCAGTAATTCTAATTGTCCATCACTTACGGCATCAGGCCTTGTAGAACAACGAATACCATCTATAATACCCGCTTGTAGCGCTTCATTAGCAGGTGCTAATAATTGTTTTTGTAATTCTTGATCAATAGCGGAAAAGGAGCCTCCATAAAAACAAACCTCCCAATATTTATCCGCTCTAAACTCGCCTACATAATCTCTAATGGTCGATGTAATATATGCTGGAGTCAAATACCCTATGCCTGATATTTCTGTAATACGAGACTGATTACAAAATGTACACACATGAGGACACCCTACATGAGGGATAAAAAATGGAATCATGCCATATTTCATGAATATACCTCCTCCCTATTCCTATTTACGATTCTAATTACATACATTTCGATTTTAATATTCTCATATTAATAGTTCCTATATAAAAAGCGCCTTGCGGCGCTTATTATATAGCAGCCATTAACCGTTCTAATGTCAATTGTGCTGCATGTTGTTCTGCTATTTTTTTACTTTTACCAGTACCTGCCTCATAGGTAATCCCATCGATGGATACCTCCATCATAAAAGTCTTAGCATGATCAGGACCAGACTCACTGATAAGACTATACACTATATGTTTATCACCATCACGTTGTACAAATTCTTGTAACAATGTCTTATAATCTTTACCACGCTTACCTTCTAATGCTTGCTTAAGATTAGGAGCTAACTGATGAAGAACAAAGTCCATTACTGTTTTATAGTCAGTCGTTATATATAACGCACCAATCAATGATTCAAATGTATCAGCTAATATGGATTTTCTATCACTACCACCAGAGGACTTTTCCCCATGGCCCAGTAATAAATAATCACCTAAATGCAATGTACGACTAACGGTAGCTAATGAATCTTCGCAAACTGTAGCCGCCTTAATCTTAGTCAAATTACCTTCAGACATATCGGGATATGTTGTAAATAAATATTCACCAATAATTAAATCCAATACAGCATCACCAAGAAACTCTAAGCGTTGGTTATGATGAATATGCTTAGATTTATGTTCATTCGCATAAGATGTATGAGTAAAAGCACAATCTAAAATCGAGATATCAATATTCGGTATATGTAAACGACTAACAAGCTCATGAAGAGAATCTTCACGAGCTTGTGTCATTATAGTATTCTTATGCGATACGTGACGCCCCATTAGTCTTCATAACGGCGAACACAAAGTGTACCGTTATGACCACCAAAGCCAAAGGAGTTGGAAAGAGCTGCTGTAACATGTAAATCACGAGCACCTTCACGTACATAATCAAGGTCTAAACCTTCATCTGGATTATCACAGTTAATTGTTGGATGAACCTTACCTGTTTCGATTGCCATTGCCATTACAATAGTTTCAATCGCACCAGCAGCGCCCAACAAGTGACCGGTCATAGATTTTGTAGAGTTAACAGCGATATCTTTTGCATGGTCGCCGAATAATTCTTTAATAGCCAATGTTTCGTTTTTATCATTCAAGCCTGTAGATGTACCGTGAGCATTGATGTAGTTAATTTCTTTAGGGTCAACACCTGCATCTTTAATTGCTAATTCCATACATTTACGAGCTTGTACACCACCAGGAGCTGGAGCTGTAATATGATAAGCATCGCCATTAGTGCCATAGCCCACTACTTCTGCGTAGATATGAGCACCACGAGCTTTAGCGTGTTCTAATTCTTCAAGTACAACGATACCTGCACCTTCACCCATTACGAAACCGTCACGGTCCTTATCAAATGGACGAGATGCTTTTGTAGGCTCATCATTGCGTGTAGACATAGCTTTCATAGCCGCGAAGCCAGCTACAGCAGCAGGGGAAACAGCAGCTTCAGTACCACCTGCAAACATGATGTCTGCATCACCACGTTGAATAATGCGGAATGCATCACCAATTGCATTAGTACCAGAAGTACAAGCTGTCACATCTGTAATAACAGGACCTTTCAAACCTAGGCGAATGGATACACGTGCAGAAGACATATTTGCAATCATCATTGGAACTGCAAATGGGCTAACACGACCAGGACCTTTTTCAAATAATGTTGTATACACATCATGGATAGAATCAATACCGCCAATACCAGTACCAACTACTGTACCACAACGGTCCAAATCTTCTTCATCAAGTGCTAATTTTGCATCATCAGCTGCCAAAACAGCTGCACCAATTGCAAATTCAACGGAACGGTCCATACGGCGAGCTTCTTTTTTATCTACGCCATATTGAGTAATATCAAAATCTTTTACTTCACCTGCAATGCGTGTTGCATAGTCAGATGCATCAAAGCGTGTAATTGGGCCAATACCAGATTTACCCTCTAACAACGCATTGTAGAAATTCTCTTTACCGATACCTACCGGAGTAATCGCTCCTAAGCCAGTAATTACTACACGTTTTTCCAATTATTCCACCTCTTATAGCTATATAGCCCCTTTAATTAATCAATTTCTGCTACTTGTTGTTTTAACTGTGCAAAAATATCTTTAACTGGCATAATCTTATCGACTTTTCGCATATTATTGCCAGAGAATACTAACCCCGTTTCCACATCACCTTGTTGCGCTCTAGATAAAGCACGGATAATACAGAATTTATGGGAACAATGTTTTAAACAATTGTCACATACTGTTGGTGGCGCTACAGTGCCATCAAGAACAGATTCAGCAAATTTATTTTTAATAGCTTGGCCTGGTAAACCTACTGGACTTTGAATCAATACAATATCCTCAGGATTTGTAGCACGCACATACATTTTTTTCAATTCATCAGATGCATTACATTCATCAGAAGCAGCAAAGCGACTGCCCATTTGAACGCCATTAGCACCCAATTTAAACATATCCACGATATCTTTACCATCTAAAACACCACCAGCTGCAATAACTGGAATATTTTTAACGGCTGCTACAACTTCTGGTACGATTTCACGAGCAGAACGATCCGTTCCCAAGTGACCACCAGCTTCGCTACCTTCTACGATAACCGCAGCGGCACCTAAACCTTCAGAAATGCGCGCTAATTTTGCAGAAGAAACAATAGGTACGATTGGAGTACCAGACTCTTTACCCATTGCGAACATATCTCTTGAAAAACCGGCACCTGCCACTACAAGATCAATGCCCTCTTCGATGGCAGTTTTTACAAGACCCGCAAATTGCGTTGCTGCTACCATCGCATTTATACCAATAATACCCGTAGGTGATAATTTTCTAGCTAATTGTATTTCATATCTTAATTCATCAAAAGGCAATCCAGATGCTGCAATAAGGCCAATACCACCTTCATTTGCAACGGCTGCTGCCAACCGAGCTGTAGACAATCTAATCGCCATACCACCTTGAATAATAGGTACTTTGGCCACTAGATTCCCAATGCGAAGTTCAGGGAGCTTCACTATCAATTCCTCCTGTAAACAATACCGATTAGGGGAGCCACTCGGCCCCCCGCACGGCTGAATTGTCAGCTATACAGCTTATTTAGCAGAATCAATATATTCTACTGTATCCTTAACGGTTTTGATTTTTTCTGCAACGTCGTCAGGGATTTCAACATTGAATTCTTCTTCAAATGCCATGATCAATTCAACGATATCCAAGGAGTCAGCGCCTAAGTCGTCGATGAATGTAGAATCAATGGTAACTTCAGCTTCATCAACGCCTAATTGTTCCACAACGATTGCTTTAACTTTATCGAAAGTGCTCATTAGTGGTTCACCTCCTTTCAAATGAGATTTATATATAGTCTAATTTTGTAACTACATTACCATGCCGCCATCTACATTGATGACTTGACCTGTAATATAGCTAGCAAAATCACTAGCAAGGAATGTTGTTACGGCAGCCACTTCTTCAGCTTTAGCCATACGGCCCAACGGAATTTGTGTTACCATAGCTTCTTTTACCTTTTCAGGCAATACATCTGTCATATCAGTATTGATAAAACCAGGTGCGATTGCATTAACTGTGATACCACGGCTAGCTAACTCTTTTGCACAAGATTTAGTAAAACCGATTACACCAGCTTTAGAAGCCGCATAGTTAGCTTGACCAGCATTACCCATCAAACCAACAACAGAAGTCATGTTAATAATATGACCAGCACGTTGTTTCATCATGATTTTGGATACTGCTTTTGTTACCAAATACACACCTTTAAGGTTGATATCGATAACGGCATCAAAGTCTTCGTCTTTCATACGCATAAGCAAACCATCACGAGTGATACCTGCATTATTTACTAAAATATCGATGTGACCAAATGTTTTATGCGTTTCTTCAACCATTGCTGCTACTTCTTCAGCATTTGCAACATTGGCTTTAATTTTAATCGCTTTGCGACCCAATGCTAAGATAGCGTCTACTGTTTCTTGAGCAGCAGCTTCACTGCCACTATAGTTAACAGCAACATCAGCACCAGATTGTGCAAGTTGAATAGCAACGGCGCGACCGATACCACGAGAGGCGCCAGTTACGAGAGCTACTTTACCCTCTAAGTGCATTTTATCGAACCCCCTTTAAAAATTCAAGCGTTTTCTCTAAGGATGAAATGTCTTCTACATTAGCTAATTCCATTTCTTTATTAATCTTTTTAGTGAAACCTGTTAATACTTTGCCAGGACCAACTTCTACAAAGCGAGTTACACCGAAGTTAACCATTTCTGCAACACAATCTTCCCACAATACAGGATTAGCTGCTTGTGTTACTAAAGATTCTTTAATGTCACTAGCATTTGTCAAAATTTTGCCGGTTACATTAGCTACTACTGGAATCTTAGCATCGTTAACTTGGATCTTATCTAATTCTTCTTTTAAACGAAGCGCTGCAGGTTCCATAAGACGACTATGGAATGGAGCACTTACAGGAAGCATTACTGCACGTTTTGCACCGGCTTCTTTCATTTTTTCAGCTGCTGTTTCTACGGCAGCTGTTTCACCAGCGATTACGATTTGACCAGGGCAGTTAAAGTTTACAGCTTGTACGGAACCAACTGTATCATTAACTTGTTGGCAAATTTCAACAACTTGTTCTCTTGGCAATGCTAGAATAGCTGCCATAGCACCTTTGCCCAATGGTACAGCTTCTTGCATATATTCACCACGTTTATGAACTACATACACAGCATCCTTAAAATCAAGAACACCGGCAGCGACTAACGCACTATATTCACCTAAGCTATGACCACCTACGATATCTGGTATAAAGCCTTGTTCTTTCAACACTTCATAGCAAGCTACGGAAGCAGTTAAAATAGCTGGTTGTGTATTAGCAGTCTTAACCAATTCTGTATCAGGTCCTTCGAAGCATAATTTAGAAATAGAATATCCCAATGCTTCATCAGCTTCTTCAAAACGTTGTTTAACGATTGGGTATGCATTATACAAATCTTGTAACATGCCTACTTTTTGGGATCCTTGACCTGGAAATACGAATGCAGTTTTCATAGGATGGCCTCCTTATTTGCCAAAAGTTTGTAGATTTTTAATCACTGTTTCAGCTTCTGTCATAATGTCTGTAATGATTTCTTTACAAGGTTTCACATCGTGTAGCATACCTGCGATTTGACCAATCATAACGGAGCCTTCTTTTACATCACCTTCAATAGCAGCTTTACGAAGTGTACCTGCGCCAAGATTTTCTAATTCTTCCTTGGAACCACCACTAAATTCAAGATTTTTATATTTATGTGCTAATTGATTCTCGATAATTCGAACTGGATGACCTGTTGTAAGACCAGTCATAACAGTAGAACGATCTTTTGCTTTCAATACAGCGTTTTTATAGTTTTCATGAGCGATACATTCTTCAGATAGGACAAAACGTGTACCCATTTGAACTGCATGAGCACCTAGTGCAAACGCAGCTGCTACGCCACGGCCATCTGCAATACCACCAGCAGCAATAACTGGAACATCGACAGCATCTACAACTTGTGGTAACAATGCCATTGTTGTAATATCCCCAACATGGCCACCTGATTCAGTACCTTCTGCAATAATCGCATCAATACCACCACGAAGTAAACGTTTCGCTAAAAGAACGGATGCAACTACAGGAATAACCTTTGTGCCAATTTCTTTCAAAGCTGGGATATATACACCAGGATTACCCGCACCAGTTGTAATAACAGGAACTCGTTCTTCAACAACGACTTCCATAACTTCTTTTACAAAAGGAGACATCAACATAATATTACAACCAAATGGTTTATTAGTACGTTCTTTAACTTTGTGAATTTCGTTGCGGAAAATATCAGGAGGCATATGTCCTGCACCAATTATGCCAAGACCACCTGCTTCAGATACTGCAGACGCAAGTTCAGCCGTTCCTAACCAAGCCATACCACCTTGAAAGATAGGATACTCAATCTGTAACAAATCACAAATATCAGTCTTAATCATCTTGATGTTTCCTCCTTAATACCATTTCAAGACGAGGCTAGCCCAGGTAAGGCCAGCACCAAATCCTGCAAGTGCTACATTATCACCGCGTTTTAAGCAACCTTCTCGGTTTGCTTCATCCAACGCAATGGCCACTGATGCAGCAGATGTATTACCATACTTATGTAAATTTACAAATACCTTTTCTTTTGGCATATGTAAACGCTTAGCGGCTGAATCAATAATACGAATATTAGCTTGATGTGGGATAAAATAATCTAACTCATCTAAATTCATATTAGCTCGTTCTAGAGATTTTAATGCCGTTTTTCCCATTGTTTTAACAGCAAATTTATATACTTCTGGACCATCCATATGAATGAAAGTCAAGCCTTCTTCTATGCGTTGATCATTAGCTAAAACAGCTGTACCACCAGCTGGTATACACAATGCAGAACCGCCAGTACCATCAGCACCTAAGTCCACACCCTTAATACCATAACCCTCTGGAACTTCAGAAACTACGGCAGCACCGGCACCATCACCAAAGAGAATACAAGTACCACGATCTTTCCAGTTAACGCGACGAGACAAAATTTCTGCGCCTACAACGAGAACATTTTTAAATAATCCAGAAGCGATATAGCTTTGAGCAGTTATCAACCCATACACAAATCCGGAGCATGCAGCTTGTAAATCATAAGCTGCTGCATTTTTCGCACCAAGATTTGCTTGCAACATACATGCGGCAGAAGGAATCACCATATCTGGTGTCAATGTAGCAAAGATAATCATATCGATATCTTCTACATCGAGCTTAGCCATTTGAAGTGCTTTTTTTGCAGCTTCAGTTGCCATATAGGATGTATTCATACCTTCTGGTGCAATGCGTCTTTCTTCAATGCCTGTACGTTCTCTGATCCATTGGTCATTTGTATCGACCATTTTCTCTAAATCAAAGTTAGTCACCACATTATCAGGAAGGAAGCTACCTGTACCAATAATACCGACAGGTTTATTCATCATACTCATATTTTACGGCTCCTTCAATTTCCATTGTTTCTCGAATATGTTCAATTATTTTGCGTTCTACTAAATCAGCTGCAATGGTAATAGCAGTCTTAATTTCTTTAGCCTTTGAACTGCCATGAGCAATCATAAACACACCATTTACACCAAGTAATGGAGCACCACCATTTTCAGTGTGGTCCACCTTCTTGGCCATTGGTTTCAACGCTGGTTTGATAAGCAATGCCCCAATTTTAGCTAATATTCCGCCATTCATAATGCTGTCTTTAATGAGCTGTGTCAAACCAGTTACAAGACCTTCTGCAAATTTAAGAATTACATTGCCTACAAAACCATCGCAAACGACAACGTCTACGGTTCCTTTCGGAATATCGCGACCTTCTACATTTCCTTTAAAATTGATTGTTTTCATATTTTCCAAGATAGGATATGTAGCAAGCACAACTTCATTACCTTTAGTTGCTTCTTCACCAATATTTAAAAGGCCTACTGTAGGGTTTTCTTTGCCAAGTAAAAGCTTCGCATACTCAGCCCCCATCAATGCACCTTGTACAAGATGTTTTGGTTTACTATTTGAATTCGCACCGGAATCCAACATAACAGTAATACCATTTACAGTCGGCATTGGCGTAGCAATAACAGGTCTATCGATACCTTTGATACGGCCTAGACCGAATAATGCTGCCGCTACAGCTGCACCTGTACTACCTGGGGCAATAACAGCTTCACATTCTTTACTTCTAACTAAAGATGTAGCCACCACAACAGATGCATCCTTTTTCTTGCGCAATGCTTGACCAGGATGCTCATCCATTCCGATTACTTGACTCGCATGATACACAGAAATGCGAGGATTATTTGTTTCATTATTATCTTCTAAAATTTTGAATATTTGAGTTTTATCGCCTACGAGAACAACATCAATATGTTCCGTTTCTCGCACTGCTTCCAAGGCGCCTAAGACGATTTCCAAGGGAGCAAAATCACCACCCATGGCGTCAATTGCAATTTTCATATACTACACCCGATTCTCCACAGACTCCATGATAAATTTAGCTCTAAATACTTCTTTTATTTTATCTCTAATTATAACCCAAATAAAGTATTTATCTCCACGACGACGAACAATTTCTGCTTTCGCCACCAAATTAGTACCAGACTCTACTGGATTTTTATATTTAATATTCCCCACCTCTGCAGAGCAAAGGGTTGAACCCATAACTAGCTTGGCCAAGGAATTTGCTTGAGCATACAAATACTGTGGATCAATATAACCAAAACGATCTTCCATGTCTGGCGTCGTATGTAACATGGATAAAGCTTGTTTTCCTTCTGTTACATCGATGAGTTCGCCTACAATTTCATGCTGTATTGGTTCCGGTTGCTCATCCTGAGCATGTTCAGTAGCCATCGCCTTAATACGCTCACGCAATTCAGGAATTCCCAATTCTAATCGATCGAGTCGAATTGTAGGTACACTGACACCAAAGTGCGATGCCAACTCTTCATCAGTAAGAAAAGGCGTAATATTCAGTTTTTCTGTTAACTGTTTCTGTCTTTCTTGCTTCTTCAACCTACTCATGGGACCACCTTTTATGACCTAGTATTAATATTACATCTTAAGTATATATAATAATTCCCATATTGGCAAGGTTTTTCGCATATATAGTGATATATTTTATGGAATATACTAAATATTGTCGTTATTTTAAAATTAATTAATACTTTATAGGAGATATTAATATAAAGCATACATTAATCAACAACTATCCATTTTTGGGCAGTAAAAAACACCTACACAAATGTGTAGGTGTTTTACACGCTCAATTAGGCTTTTGCAACTACTTGTTCACCTTTATAGTGACCACATGTAGGGCAAACACGATGAGGCATCATAGGTTCGTGGCATTGTGGACATGCTACATAACCAGGAGCTTCTAATTTCCAGTTTGCACGACGACGATCGCGACGGCATTTGGATAATCTACGCTTAGGTACTGCCATTATCTGCACCTCCTTAGTACAATCATTAGGATAGTCTATCATCTTTCTCATCAAGCAAAGCACGTAACTCTGCGAATCGAGGATCCACCACAAAGGATTCACAAGAACAAGGTGAAACATTCAAATTTGCTCCGCAATGAACGCACAATCCTTTGCAATCATCCTGACATAACACTTGAGAGGGCTCATTGATGATTAATGTATCCCGAATCAGTTCGGTTAAGTCAATTTCCTCTCCGTTAAAAGGAATCACATCTTCATCGGCATCTCGAGAATCACTAAAGATTTCCTCGAAGAAATCGTTACGCTCATGTTCCGTAGTCGTTAAACAACGAGAACATTCGTAATCACCTTTAGAATTAATCGAACCTTGAACGATGTAGTTTTGACCATCAAACCAAAACTCACCACTAATAGTTATATCATGACGGCTCCAAGGAAAAGCAACTACGTCACTACCAAGTTCTTCACTCGGCATCGTATAGCTATAAGGAAATTTCTTTCCTATATGTTCTTTTGCTTGCTCTACTTGCAGTTTCATAATCTTACCTCGACTTATAATATTATAAACATGACAGTGTGCTTTGTCAAATAAAAAAGGCTATCTCAATATTGCTTAAGATAGCCTTTCTAATGTATCAATTACATTTTTTCGAATTGATCTTTGCCAACGCCACAGATAGGGCAAACATAATCAGCTGGTTGATCTTCGAATTTAACGCCTTCTACAGCTTCGTCATAAACCCAACCGCATACTACGCATACGTATTTTTCCATGTCTATTTCCTCCTTCACTTGAGATTATATTAATGTGTTCATATCGTTAAGATACTTTATCTGTAATATAGTATAGCAAAGACATCGAAACTTTTCAATACTCATTTTCCATTTTTCTACTAAATTTTCAATATCCTCTGAAAACTGACTATTATTACTTTCATACGTAATTTTATAATGAAATCTATTATCAATTAGATTTTTATGATATACTATTTACTAGAAATATATAGTGGTATACTAAATATTCGCCACAAAAGTAGATTTTATTATCTTATATATAACTATATTATAGGAGGATTCATGAGAACAAAACTGACTGAATTACTAAATATCGAATACCCTATCATCCAAGGTGCTATGGCATGGGTTTCTGAAGCTACATTAGTTGCAGCTGTAGCTAACGCTGGTGCTACAGGTGTTATCGCCTTAGGCGGTCGCGATGCAGAATGGACTCGCAATGAGATTCGCGCATGCAAAGAACTAACAGATAAACCTTTTGGTGTAAATTTAATGCTTATGGCCCCAAATAAAGATGAATTAGTAGATGTTATCATCGCAGAAAAACCTGCATTTGTAACACTTGGCGCTGGCAACCCTACCCCATATATTAAGCCATTCCAAGAAGCAGGCATCAAGGTCATTCCTGTTGTACCTTCCTTGAAATTAGCAAAACGCATTCAAGATGCTGGTGCCGATGCTATCGTCGTAGAAGGTATGGAGGCTGGTGGTCACATCGGTTCTCAAACGACAATGTCTTTGATGGAAAACATTCTACCAGAAATCACTATTCCTGTTGTTGTGGCTGGTTCCATCGTTGATGGTCGTGGTTTAGCAGCAGCTTTATTGATGGGTGCTGAAGGTGTACAAATGGGTTCCCGTTTCTTACTAGCCGAAGAATGTAAAGCTCATCAAAATATGAAAGAAGCAATTATCAAAGCAACAGATACTGACTCCGTTGTAACAGGTCTTCTCTCCGGTCACGGTGGTGTACGTAGCTTGCGCAGTGATTTTACAGACCGTTATATTGCAGCAGAAACTGATGGCGTTACAACAAAAGAAGAACGCAGCAAAATGTCCCAAGGTACAAATAAATTAGCTGCTATCGATGGCGACGTTGTCAATGGTGCTGTACAAGTAGGCCAAGCGCTTAATAGACTTAATGAAATTGAACCAGCTCAAACTATTGTACACTCTGTTATTAATGAAGCTATTATGGCAATCCGTAAAGCACAACGCTTTATCGAAGTAATTTAATAGGAGGTCCTATGTTACCTTATCATGGAAAGTATCCAAAATTAGATCCAAAATCTTGTGTTATGCCTGGTGCTGAACTAGCCGGCGATGTAGAGTTGAAAGAATTTGCCTCCATCTGGCAAAACTGTGCACTTCGTGGCGATGTTAATAAAATTGTAGTAGGTCGTTATTCCAACGTACAAGATAACTCTGTGCTTCACGTTGATGATGATGAGGCTTGTATACTTGGCGACTATGTAACTATAGGTCATGGCGCCATTGTTCATGCGTCTACCATCGAGGATAATGTACTCGTTGGCATGGGGGCTATCGTACTAAGTGGTTGTCATATCGGTACTGGCTCTATCATTGCAGCCGGTGCAGTGGTAAAAGAAAACACTACAATCCCTCCCTATTCTTTAGTCGTTGGTATTCCTGCACGCATCGTACGTACTGATGAATCCCAAGTTGAAAGAATTCACAATCAAGCATTAAAATATAAACACCTTTGGACTGTAGAATATGGTATGCTACCAGATTGTGGTGGCGAAGAATACGACAAAAGCGCCAAAATTGTATAACTACAATGTAAAAAATAAGGTTTTCTATAAATAAAGCCTTCACACATAAAATAGCGACTAGTTGATCATATGGTATCAGCTAGTCGCTATTTCTTTATCATCAGAACATCGTCCGATATGGTATATAGTTTGTTTTATAATTGGAATCTTGCTTTTACAATCTGCTGAGTTATCAATGCGGAGCCCATAGCTAGCGCCATTGGGAAGCACATTTCCACGGAAAATCGTGAAAGTTCTAACATAAACACACAGGATGTAAGCGGCATCTTTTGTGCCAATCCTAAGAAAATTACGGCCCCTATAAATGCAGCAAAGCCAAGGTGTACAGGGCTGACCATAATACTCCACAAGGCTGCAAAGGCTAATGCCAATGTACTACCTAGCATCATGGATGGCGTAATTCGACCACCATAAGCACCAGCCATTAAGGCAAGTAACACGGCAATCCATTTAGTAGCTAATAAACCTAATGCATAATCCCATCCTACTAAATCTGTAAAGGTCAACTGATTACCAGCTTTACCATTACCGAGGATTTCTGGAAAATACATGGCCATCATCCCAATAACAGCAAATGATAAAAGAGCTATGACAATCATTTTAGGGCTTTTTCTATCAAACTTAGGTAATAAGGATTGTGTTTTATCAAATAAAACAACGCCAATAGCAATGACAGCGCCAAGGACGATAGCAAATTCTTGATAGCTACCATATAAAGGTGGTTGTGGCATCGTATACTGAACAAGATCTCCTATCCCTGCCTGACGAACGACCAATGTAGCTAGTCCACACGATAAAAGGGCTGCACTCATGGCTCGAACATTCCATGTGATAAGTAATGTCTCTAGCGTAAAAATAGCAGCTGATAAAGGAGAATTATATACGGCAGCTAAGCCTGCACCAGCAGCACAAGCAATAATAAGCGACTTGTCCTCAGGGCGCATATCAACATAGCGCAATAATCCAGACATGATACCAGCACTAGCTTCACGAGGTGCGACTTCTCGACCAAGCGGAGAACCCATGCCGACCGTGATAATTTGCAATGTAGCATGAATAAATGTGGTCAACGGAGGCATTTCTTTTGTAGAATCCTGGACAGCTTTTTTTATATCTACCAGTGGATCTCCATAACGATGGATAAGAACCCAACCTACACCGCCAACAAGACCACAGGCCAGTAAGGCTAACAATCGATGTTCAGGCGATACACGGGCCACAGCTTGACCAAACGTCAAGCCATCGGATGTCGAATAGGCATACATAAAATGCTGGATATAATGTAACAAATGGGTATAAAAAGAACCGATTAAGCCCGCCACCAGGCCAACGATTATTATTAAACCAAGTAAACGTTTATCTAACATACTCTCTATATCACTCCATAGCCAGTATTACTTCACCCTGTTTCAACGAAGATTGTACATCAATAATTCGTTGATTAGAAGAGCCTCTAAATCGTAAGGATGGATCTTTTAACTCATCTACAAATCGACCATCAACAAGAATATCAATTTGTTCCACTAAGCTACGGCGAGATGGATCAGATATAATATCATCCCATACATAGCCAGAGTAAGCCCAAATAGGTTTTTCAGGCGCTGCTTCACGCACCGCTTTCACTATGGCTAGCATACCATCAATATTTTGAAATGGTTCACCACCTAACAAGGTAAGGCCTGCACAATTAGGATCTTTTACATAAGACACAACCAGCTGTGTTTCTTTATCAGTCCATTCTTGACCAGCATTAAAATCTTGATATTCTTCATTAAAACAATTATAACAGCAATGGGTGCAACCAGTTACAAATATAGATGTGCGTATACCTTCCCCATTGGCGATATCATATTGTCGGATCTGTCCATATCTCATAATAACCCCCATATTTGCCTATGATCAACTTTGACCAAATTAAACATATAGATATATTTCAATTTATCATGTATATAGTAAAAGCTGTGCCGATGGCACAGCTTTTAACATGTTTACGATTAATAAAATTAAATATGCATTACACGATCTTTAATTTCTTTTGTGCGACCTTCGTTCCAGAAGTTTTCACCAAGGTATCCACACGTACGGCGGATAACTGTTAATTTATCGCGGTTTGTATTATGACAACGAGGGCATTCCCATTGATTGTCATCATTAACCTTGATTTCACCATCAAATCCGCATTCATGACAGTAGTCAGATTTCGTATTGAACTCTGCATAGGAAATATTGTCGTAAATATATTTAATCATCGTCAATACTGCAGGAATATTATTGGACATATTCGGAATTTCCGCATAGGAAATGCAACCGCCAGTCGATTTCTTTTGGAATTCAGATTCAAAGGCAAATTTATCAAATACGTTAATTTCTTCACGAACGCTTACATGATAACTATTCGTATAGTAACCTTTGTCCGTTACATCTTCTATAATACCAAAGCGTGCTCGGTCCAAAGAAGAGAAGCGATTTGTTAAGCTTTCAGCAGGCGTACCATAAAGACCAAAGCCTAAGTTATGTTTTTCACGCCATTCATTAATAGCTTGGTTCAAACGATCCATAATTTTCATGGCAAAAACACGACCATGTTCACCTGTATTAGATTCGCCAGTAATCAAGCGACATGCTTCATAAATACCGATATAACCAAGGGAAATCGTCGCATAGCCACCAGTCAAAAATGGAGCGATTTTTTCACCTTTTTTAAGTCGCGCAATAGCACCATGTTGCCAGTGAATTGGGGATACATCACTTACTACATCTTTCAATAGATTGTAACGTAACATCAATGCTTTTTCAGCTAACTCAAGGCGTTTATCCAAGATTTCAAAATACTTTTCTTCACTACCGCGTGCTAAAATACCAATTTGTGGCAAATTCAAACTTACTACGCCCATGTTGAAACGGCCATCAAATTTATAATTGCCTTCTGCATCCTTCCAAGGAGATAAGAAGGAACGACATCCCATAGGGCTGAATACATTGCCTTCGTAATTTTCCTTCATCTTCTTTGCAGAAATATAATCAGGATACATGCGTTTAGCCGTACATTGAGCAGCTAATTCTGTTAAATAATAATATGGGCTATCCGGATAAACATTGTGTTCGTCTAATACATAAATCAATTTAGGGAATGCTGGTGTAATGTATACATCGGCTTCATTTTTTACACCCTTAATACGTTGACGTAAAATTTCTTCCGTAATTAATGCCGCTTCCTTAGCGTATTCATAATCCGGTTGGAAATACATAAACAATGTAACGAATGGGGATTGTCCATTTGTAGTCATCAATGTATTGATTTGGTATTGAATGGTTTGAATACCGTCCTTTACCTCTTTTCGCGTGCGTTTCCAAGCAATTTCACGAGCCTTTTCCATATTTGGTTCCATGCCGTAAATCTCAACTTGTTCTTCAATTACATTATTGAGGATTTTTTCATAAGATTTACGTACGAATGGTGCCAAAATACGGTCAATACCATTAATACTTTGACCACCATATTGACCAGATGCAACTTGTGCAATGATTTGAGTTGTTACAGTACATGCCACTTGGAATGATTTTGGCGTGTCAATGCGCTTACCATTGATAACTGTACCATTTGTCAACATATCTTCTAAGTTGATTAAGCAACAGTTAAACATCGGTTGGATGATATAGTCCATATCGTGGAAATGGATAGCACCGCTATCATGTGCTTCTAGTATATCTGTAGGAATCAACTTACGACGCGCAATATCCTTGGACACTTCACCAGCAATTAAATCGCGTTGTGTAGATACAATGGCAGCATCTTTATTAGAATTTTCATCAAGAACACTAACATTACTACGATCCAACAAACCGATGACATCTTCGTCAGTCGTGTTTTGGCGACGTTTGAAAGCTTGTACCGCTTTATAACCTTCATAAGCACGAGCTGTTGCAGGATTATGATACTCAATCAACTTATAGTATACTTGATCTTCTATAGCATAGATTGTCATATCCTTTTGAAGTTTTATAGCATATGCTTCAATTTCGTCAGCAATGCGTTCAGCTAAGCCAGATTCATATAACCCCGTACTACTATGTTCTGCCTTTTCAATAGCTACTGCAATTTTATGTTTATCGAAAGGTACCTTTGTACCATCCCGTTTAATGACCTGCAACATCTCGGAACCTCCCCGTTTCCCATACTCCGAATTAATTAATGTCATTACATATAAAAAAGTATGGAAAAAACCATACTCAATCTATATTATTTACTACGAAAAATACAAAATTCAAAAGATTATTTCGTATTTCTAACCGCTTTCATAGTATACTATATATAGTGTTTTATTGCAATAAAAAATACAACATCATGTAAAAAAGAGTCTTTTTGCTATACTTAAACGGCATAACAAAAAAACTCTTTTTTTTTATAAAGCGATTGATAGAAGTCGAGTCCAGAAATTAGGTCGTTTTCCTGCCCAATGATCCGGTACCGTAGGATAAAATACTCTATCCGCTAATAAATCGCGTTCATTTAATCGGACGTCACTAAGTAAATCTTTCTTATATTCAACATCTAGTTTAGAAATTACATCTACATAGCTACCATATTGATTGTTCATCACATCATAACCAGTACCAAAGAAGTGTATTAGACCATTCGTATACAATTCAATAGCTCTCGTATAATGCTCAGAATGATGTGTAAAAGACATAATATTACATTCAAATAAAATGCCCTTATCAACCCATTCCAATAGTTGTTCAGGTTTATTAAAGAAAAGGTCGCTACGTTCCACTTCACTTATGATAGGCGTGATGCCTAAGTCACATAAAGTCTGTAACCACGCATCTACATGATATAACTTACAATCTTGTGGAATAGTAACTAACATAAAATGGCTATTACCTAATACAAGTGATTCTTTATGATTGCGTATATAGTCAATCATACCATCACCTAACTCAACAACGGCACCACTATGTAATGTAACCGGTATCGCTTGTTCAGATACTACTTGTGTTAAATTTTCTACCTGCTCCACTACTGACTCAACAACGGTCTGTACATTTAGCTCATTAACCTTAGGTGTACAAAAAATATCTGTAATACCAGAACGGACTAAATCTTTAACCATTTGCACAGATTCAGCCATAGATTGAGGTCCCTTCCCGTCTGCCATAGCTGGCAAAATATATGTATGTAAATCTAAAATACGTTTCATCTTCTTCCCCATTCTCATCTTTATATCGCCCCTTACCTCGATATAAATCTCTTAAATATAATCTCTTTAATTGCTAAAATTCATTTTACATTCATATTATACCAATGAATCTATGTCTTGAAAAGTACCTATACCTAAACTTTTGATAATATTTGATTGCTTAAAATTAAAGATTATTTAATAATTTCATTTTGTTTTCACAAAAAAACAAGGCTTCTATAAATAACTCATAGCAGCCTTGTATATTTAATTAAAATCCATCTATTAACTATGCCGGATTCTTCGATAAATAGATAGTATAACTTGTACGACAGCAACACCAATGATGACGCCGGCTGTATCGATTGCTACATCGCGAATCGATGCATGTCTACCAATACTTGCAAGTTGCAAGCATTCATCCATAACGGCAATAACTAATCCTATAAAAATCACTTTAAGTCCTGCATATTCACGATTAAATTGATGCAATGCTACATACAAACATCCACCAAGTACAGCAAACTCGAACACATGCGCCATCTTGCGGACAATACGGTTTAATGACCACATATCTCCGGAGATTCCCAATTTATAAAGAATTGGGCTTAACCATTGTGTAAACATAAGACTCAAACCATCTGAAGAAATATCATTTTGTAATGAATTATCCCATATAAAGAGAATAACGAGAATAACTAAGGTAAAACTTATCCAATGTTTTTTTAACATCTACTATCACCGCCACTAATCTCGGTCAAAAATATCTCTAGTATAAACTTTATCTTTTACATCGGCCAATGATTCATCCCAACGATTGGCTACAATCACATCGCTAACCCGTTTAAAATCATCAAAGTTTCTAATGACTGGTGAATGGAAAAAATCATCCGCCTCTAGTGTTGGTTCATACACAACAACGGCAATCCCCTTTGCCTTAATACGCTTCATGATACCCTGTACCGCAGAAGCCCTAAAATTATCGGAATTTGTTTTCATTGTCAATCGGTAAATGCCAACAATCTTAGGATCCTTTCCGATGATGGCATCTGCAATATGATCTTTTCTCGTCCGATTTGCATCAACAATGGCAGATATGAGGTTTTGTGGCACATCATTGTAATTTGCCAATAGTTGTTTTGTATCCTTTGGCAAACAGTACCCGCCATATCCAAAAGAAGGATTATTATAGAAATCTCCAATACGAGGATCTAAACATACGCCATGAATAATCTCACTCGTATTTAATCCACGCACCTCTGCATAAGAATCTAGTTCATTAAAGTAAGCTACACGCAATGCTAAATAGGTATTAGCAAACAATTTAATGGCCTCTGCCTCTGTAGAACCAGTGAAACATAAAGGTATATCATCTTTAAGAGCACCTTCTGCTAATAAGTGAGCAAACGTATGAGCACGTTCCGAATCTTCACCAACTACAATACGAGAAGGATATAAATTATCATATAACGCTTTACCTTCACGTAAAAACTCAGGAGAGAAAATTATATTCTTCGTATTAAACCGTTCTCGCATCTGTTCTGTATAACCTACAGGGACTGTAGATTTAACAATCATAATCGCATCAGGATTAATATCTAAAACTGTTTTAATAACAGATTCTACGGATGATGTATCAAAAAAATTCTTTTGTGGATCATAATTGGTAGGTGTAGAAATTATAACATATTCAGCACCTGTGAAAGCCTCATTAGGATCTAATGTAGCACGAAAATTTAGCGACTTATTCTTTAAATAATCGGCCAATTCTGAATCAACAATAGGTGATTCTTTACGATTAATCATATCTACCTTTTCAGGAATGATATCCAATGCAACCACTTCATTATGTTGTGCTAATAATACGCCATTTGAAAGGCCAACATAGCCCGTACCAGCTATTGCTATTTTCATTTATTTACCATCCTTCATATAAAAATCTTTATACCATATTGCAAAACGTCTTAAACCTTCTCGAAGTGTTGTACTCGGTTTAAACCCAAAATCCGTTTCTAATGCAGATGTATCAGCATATGTAATCGGCACATCTCCAGGTTGCATCGGCACGAGTTCCTTATGGCGCTCCATGTTAAAATCTGTTGGTAATACACCAGCACCTATTAACTCTTCACCTAAAATCGTCACAAAGTCCAATAGATTTTCAGGACTATTATTACCGATATTATAAATTGCATATGGTGGTACTGGTAATCCATCAGCCCCATTTCTTCGTTCAGGAGCTACCTGCATAACCTTATAAACGCCTTCAACAATATCATCAATATAAGTAAAGTCACGCTTACAATTACCATAGTTAAAGATTTTAATCACTTCACCTTTGCGCAATATGTTAGTAAATCCAAAGTATGCCATATCAGGACGCCCTGCTGGGCCATACACAGTAAAGAACCGAAGGCCTGTACATGGGATGTTATACAACTTAGCATAGGAATAGGCTAATAATTCATTAGATTTCTTTGTAGCTGCATATAAGGACACAGGATTATCTACTTGATCATCTGTAGAATAAGGAATCTTTTTATTAGAACCATAAACGGAAGAGGATGATGCATATACAAGATGTTCAACACCTTTTGCCCCATTATCATACGAATGACGGCAACATTCTAATATATTGTAAAAGCCAATAATATTTGATTCTATATATGCGTCTGGGTTCGTAATAGAATAGCGTACACCTGCCTGTGCTGCTAAGTTCACAACTACATCCGGTTTATATCCGTCAAAAATAGATTGTAAAAACTCTTTATCCGCTATATTCCCTTTTTTGAATATCCATTGATTATCATGTTTTACGGAGGAAACAATCTGTTGAAGTCTATACTCCTTTAAACTCACATCATAATAATCATTAACAGAGTCAACACCTATGATTAGGCTATTTTCAATATTATTAAAAAGCGACATAACAAGATTGGCACCTACAAATCCTGCAGCCCCGGTAATGAGAATTACCTTGTTATGTAATGATACATTTTGTAAAAGCATAGTCTGTCCTTTCCTTTAGGAACGTCTTAGTCGTGCTAAGGCGCTATCCCATATTTTAGCAAGTACAACCCTCTCCGCTGGAAATAAATACAACACAACAAGATACGAAATAAGACTGACACATATACAGAAAATCGTCCAAATCATACTATTATATAAATGCAACAAAGCATAGGAACCAATACCTATAATGGCGGAGGTAATGATATAGGCTTTAATATTAAAAATTACACTCCACGCATTCATCTTCACATACACAGCTAAGAGATATAAAAGTACACCAATCATTTGAATCCGTACTATAGAACGAGCATAGACAAATGTAGTGAAATCATATTGAACACATATGTATATAACCGGAATTAATACGATGAGATGTAACATCTGTGCAAGGAATGAAATATTTGGCATTCCCTTAGCACGAAATGCTTCAGATATTAAATATGAAATAGCGGTCACGAGAGATGAGCTTAATGCCCATGATCCTAGCACTATTCCGGCTAACTTCCACTGAGGTCCCAATAAAATTTGTACAATAAAATCTTGATATACAAACATACCAACACCTAATGGAACCAAAAATAAGGCCATATATCGTTGAAATGTTAAAAATGTTTTTTCAAACTCCTCTTTATTATGTTGATGTCGTGATAAAGCAGAGAATAAAACAGGAGCCATCGAAGATGTAGCAATAGCCATAACAGTAGTAACTATAGCTGTTGGCATCTTATAAACGCCAAGATAATATGCGTTCAAAAAATGACTAATAATGAAGGTATCTACCCATGCCGTAAGCCATATAGAGAATGCCTCCGCCAAGGACCATGCACTAAAACTGAACATATTACGAAATATAGGATACGAAAAATAGATGGATATCAATTTTTCTTGTCTCACACATAATGCAATAGCTGTAAATAGTTGTGCCACTAAAAGCCCAGCAATCAAAGACCAATAATCAAAACCTGATAATGCCATTGGTATAGATACGAACAAAGGAGTAATGATAGTAATCATTCGTATGCTTAAGAGAAATTTGAAGTTAAAATTTCTTCTATACATTGCCATTTGAATGCTACTAAATGCACTCAATGGTAACATAGCCCCCATCACAGCTAAAGGAATACCTAATCCTTCATTGCCAACCAATGATGCTAACTCATCACGGCAGACAATGATAGCAATCCACAATACAATAGCTAGTACTATATTTGAAATAAAGGCAACACTAACACTTTTCTGTTTAGCCTCTTCACTTTCAAATTCGTATTGAACAAGAAATTTCTGGAATCCCGCATCTGCTAACATTTCCGCAAATGAAATAACCATCATTATAGTGGCTAAAATACCAAATGCTGTAGGGGCCAAAATATGCGCCAATATGATATTTGTAATTGGTGTAATAAGCTTTGCTAAGATCTCCGTTATAAGTGACCACTTAGCAGCAGCTACAACTTTAGTATCCATTGATATTCAAATCCATTTAATTACGATTTATATTCTTTAAGCCTTGTAAAAATAACTCATGATGTGCTTCACATGACAAATAATTCTGTATTGCTGTAAACCCATTAATCGTTTTTGTAGGTGATTTTAAATTATGCCCAAATTTATCAATTGGTGTATCGTTATCTGTAGGAACAAAATCAGCTCCGATGTATACCTTCAAGATGTAACCACTCTCCCATTTCGTAATCAAACTCCATTGGTTCCATCTTTATAAATCCTGCGCCAGGATACAATGTTAATTCTCCAATATAAAGATGATTATTCACGTCATAAAAATCAACCCGTAAAAACGGAAAATCCTTAGATAATTGTTTGCATAATGATCTCATCTCTTCATAGTGTGGCGGTTTTTCAAATGTTTTGTTAGAGGGCTCATAATGAAGAACGGAAAGATTAATATAATTCCAATCCTCATCATAATAGTTCATACGTGTTCCACCTTTAGAAAATCGTTCAGAACAAACTACAGTTAGCTTTGGTTCTCCGTGAAAGGAATACATCTTATAGTCTAATAAATCTGCATTTCCTAACTCATCTATATACTCTTCTGCTAAAATACGGCGACGTACATTTTTATAGGGCCATTCACGAGCTATAAGATAAAAATCACGCTGTAAAGATTTATTAATAATTTGACGTGCTCCTTCTTTATCAAACTTAGACTTATCTTTACAAATTACAATACCACCACTGTCATGAGTGCATTTCAGTACAAACTGATTCGGTAATGCATCAAAATCAATTTCATCAAAAGAATCCCATACACCTAAAGTAGGAATGATGTACTTTGAGTCAATCCTATCAGCTAAATACTTTTTAGCCTCATACTTATCAACCATAGTAGTATATATGGATTTACGATCATATAATTTCATCCACTGCATCTTTTCACTAAAGGTCTGTGGATTATCTAAATTTAATGGATATCCCATATATTGAGGAAATATCCTTCGTAGAAACGCTTCATCGCTTAAGGAATCATAAGCACCCATTTTTATCATCACCCGTAAACGGTAATAAGGATCAGAGATGAACCGCTTTCCCTTGGTCAAGATTGTTTGTATGTTCATGTAATTTCTTCCTTTTAGTCCGTAAAATCTGAACTTCTATAAAAAATAACATCATATAAAAGTAAGTACTTTTACTTTCATAGGAAACCAAACCCATATCCATAACTAATTGAGACATAAGTAATATAAATACCATGACATATTCATTGCTGTGAAAATCATGATATCGTATCATGTTATAAACGAGATAGGCATACATGGAGTAGTATGTGACCACACCTATAACACCAGTACCCGCCAGTAATTCAATGTAATTATTGTGAAGGTAGTAATTTTCTCGACCGAAAATAGAGTATGTATATACCGCAGGATTATTAATCCCAACGCCTATAATTGGAGACTGATGAAATAAATCCCAACCAATATCGACTAAGGCCATGCGAACAATAGCAGAAGAATCCCCACCAGTGCCTGTGAAAGCATCTACCATGGAACTCATACGTTCTAATACTTCACTAAAAATAGGTAGCTGTAATATACCTATAAAAGCAATAATTAATATGCTCAAATAAGCTACTAATTTAGCTAAGGAATTAACAATATTTTTACTACGAAAGCTTTTGAATACGAATAATAAAACGATACCTATAACGACAAATACCAATGCTTTCCGACTACCTGTAGCCGCCAATATACCTAATGTTGGTAGTGCTATGATGTTCCACCATCGCGGTTTATCGTACATCATATAATACACAGTCATTACAATAGCATTGGCACCTAATAGTCCTACTGTATTTGCATTTAATGCATCATTTGCTATACGAGCCGATGATGAAAGAACATTGATAAAATAATCGAGCCCATAGTAATACACCGTATAGAAACAGACAATATATCCTGTCCACATACCGATTTTCAATAAGGAATCAACTGATTTTTCTCGTTGAAAGCACATATACAAAACAATGAGCATACAAAATATTTTTACAATATCAAAGCTTCTACTCATGGCTACAGATGGATCAAGAGCATTTAGAGAACTAAGATAGCAAACGCCTATGAATAGTAGCATATACATATGCATCCATGTAAATGACACTGTAATTCGCCCCTGGTCTCGTACGAGATAACATAGTATTAATCCAAACAAGCATACGAATAGCACATAGGCACCGTAATCTGCATCGCCGAGGGCGAACGATATGGTCAATGAAAGTACAAGAAATACTAATGTTATAAACCATATAAGACGATTAGATATGGTCGTAATATTTAACTTCAATACTGTCCCTCTTCTCTCAATATATGTACATCACAACACTAATTTTTCTATAAAATATCAATCCAACGTTTAGCAATTTTACTTAGTGGGAATGTATCTCGCACCTTGATTGCTTCAACAGATATACGTTTAGCCAACTCAGGACTTGCTAAGATGGATTTCATTTTTTCATACATCGTTTTCGTATCCCCTACAGGCACTAGTAATCCATTGACACCATCTTGAATGACCATACGCGCACCGCCTACCGGGCAATCTGTAACAACTACAGGTAGCCCCATTCCCATAGCTTCTAACATGGAGTTAGATATGCCTTCAAAATCAGACGATGACACAAACATTGTACATGGTCGCTCTTGTTCCAAGATGTTAGTTGCGAACCCCGGTAAAAGAACTCTGTCTGCTAATCCTAAATTTGCAATTTGTTGACGAAGTTCATCCTCTAGGACACCTTGACCATAAATGACAAGTTTATATTCCTTAAACTCATCTGCCAACATGCTAAATGCATTGATCATCATAGGTAAATTCTTTTGCGGATGCAATCGACACGCGGTTACAATAATCTTTTCACGTTCCCCTTCGTAAGGTTCTGGTAAATTGCCATTAATCGGATTTGGAATGATATGCCCTCGTCTTTGTATAGAATTTGAAAAATACGATTTTGCATCTTCAGTTTGAAATACTATGGCATCAGCAAATCGAAATGCAAAGTTTCGAAGTATTTGTTGATGTTTGCCGACAGGCACCTTACGCGGATTATTTCGTTCAGAAAATACCATGCGATTTTTCACAAACCACGAACTAATAGCCAATATAAAACTGGACGCACTCAGAAATGATAAACACGTTGCATTAGGACGTTGTTTTAATATGCCAATAAGTGCTTTAATTTCTTGTAAAAATCGAAGAATCTTATTGGAACTGGTCGTATGTATTTGAATTTGCTCTATACCTTCTGGCAATGCATATTCGGTGCCATAGCGATTGGGACTTGTTTGAATAACTGTAATATCGTGTCCATCATGATGCCATTGGCGAGCCAATTCTGTTAAAATACGTTCAGCACCATCATTTCCAAGGGAAATAGTAACAATAATAATTTCTTTACCCATTTTGACGCTCCTCTGTGATATATTCGGCTAAACGTATATATGCGTCTTTCATTGTTACCTTTGGTTCCCATGATAGATTGCGCATCTTCCTAGAATTTAAAAACATATGAACTGTAGGCGCATATCCAAAGGAGGACACATTTTCAGGTATATCAAAGACAACAGAAACTTTATCGCCCCCCACATGGCACGCTACTAAATTGGCAATACTAGCAATACTACGAGTTTCCTCGTCATGGCACACATTATAAGCTTCGCCCATATCACCTTGGGTCATCAAAATAATAATGGCCCGCACTGCATCCGTAATATAACAGAAGTTGGACATGGAATCGCCCTTAGTATGAAGGATAATATCACGACCATCCAAGGCATGTTGGGTGAACTGCATAAACACCCGATTATCATCTAACGGCACACCAGCGCCGAAGGTCTGCGCAAGGCGAGCGATTTTAACAGGAACACCAAATTCAACAGCATAGGATTTACAATAACATTCGCACATACGCTTACTTTCAGAATAGGAACTACGAACGTTTAGATGATCTAAATATCCAATGCGATCCTCCGTCATAACTTGACCAGATTCATAAGGTATACCATACTGTTCCATGCTCGATAGATATACCATACCTAAAATCCGCTGTTCTTTTCCCAGTTCTAACATACGTTCCGTACCATGTATTGATGTACGAATCGTATCCACTGGATGTTCTACAAAATATTTAGATTTTGTAGGGGCAGCCCCATGCATAATATAGTCACATGCTACAGTTAGAGAATCTAATGGCCTATCAACAAATGTGATTGCTTGTGAATTTAGAATATCTCCAAACATAGAATGTGCCTTTTCTATATTGCGCACATGGCATATGACATGTAATGAAAGATGGTAGGCATCATTGGCGGCTACTAATGAACGAGCCACAATAGAGCCTATTAAACCTGTAGCACCTGTTACAAGTATTGTCTTATCCTGAAACGCCTTAAATATATGAGAATCACCTATAATTTCTTGTATGTCTCGTTCAACAACCGTATTAATTGCCCTCACCTCCACTTTCTCTATTTTTTAATATACCTGTGAACATATAATAATCTGACGGGGTTGTAATCTTAATATTTTCAGGTTCCCCCCATACGGGGTACAAGGGATACCCATAATGCATCATCATAGATGCAGAATCGATAAAATCATGAATTCCTTCAGCTATTGATGTATCATGAACTGAAAGAATATCAACGAGCCTAAAACTTTGAGGCGCTTTTGCCATCAAACATTGTTGACGATTTAAAATCGTTTTGATTTCTCCATCATCAGTAACCATAACTGTTTCAATAGCAGGAGTTACCGTAATGGCACTCCCCTTTGTTTCAACAGATCGTATATTTCTAACAATGGTAGAACGATCAACCAAAGGTCGTACACCATCATGAATTAGTACTGTTATATCATCAACACCATATAATCGTTTCACTTCAAGCAAACCGTTATATTGAGAGTCCAGTGCAGTCTCGCCACCAGGAACAATGGATACGATTTTTTGAAGGCCTTCTTTTGCTATCAGAGCCTTTGCATAATCCATCCAGTCTGACTTACACACTAATACAATGCCATCAATGAAGGGTTCTTCTTCAAAAATGGATAGTGTTTGTATCAGTATAGGCTTACCATTCCATTCAAGGAATTGCTTTGGCATTTTATCATTTTTCATACGGGATCCTACGCCACCAGCAAAGATAACTGCTATTCTTTTCATAGAACCTCCCTTAACTATTAACGATGTGTATTTACTAAATAATGAATGCCCTTGTAATTGGTATAACTACGATCCATATCGATATATACGGCATCATGCTTTGCTACACGCTGTTCCACTGGAGGCAATTGCATATAGTCGCCCCAAATCAAACGTAAGTATCGTTCATAACCAGCCATAACGGGAATCTGATGACCTTCAAATTCCTTATATACAACGTGATCAAAATCTTGGCGTGGATGGCGTAACTTCATACCTTTCAAACTACCAATCAGTTCCGTTACTTCATGGGATGTGTCAAAATCATATTGGCTCATTTGTTTTTCTGCAAAGCGCCATATGTGATAACGCCACGAAGGTTTAGAAATCACCTTATAAATGCACCCAGCCAACATGCGATATACCTTGCCCTTGTTATCAGGCAACCGTTGTGCATTAAACAAAGCAAAGGTCATGGCCCACATTAATTGAAAGAATCGTTTGACAGTACCCTTGGGACAGCCATCGATAGGCATAATTTCAAGGGCTAATCCATGACAAATATCTTCATTCACACTATGGCGATTGATGAAAGTCGTTTCTTCATCGCGAATTGATGCACCCGCATCATGATAGATCTTATCTCTCGTTGTTCTACAATAGGTATATCGTTTATCACCGTGTATAGGCCAAAGTTCAGCCAATCTTTCATAATCAGGACGAGGCATAAAAATATCTAAATCATCATCCCAAGGGATAAACCCTTTATGTCGAATAGCTCCTATAAGACCGCCACCACATAAATAGAATCGTAGATTATGAGCATCACAAAATTCTTTAAATACTAAAAGCATATTCAATTCTTTAGCTTGTATATCATGAGCTGTTGTTTCTGCCATACTACCTTTCTAACGTATAACGGCCAATACCGTTTCCACCATAACTTTTAATTCTCCAATGAACGAGAATTCTTTAAGACTCCGTAAATTCCATTCCATCTTTGCAGGCAATACATTATGAATATAGCAATCATCAACATCATCTGCCGCATCTAACAAGATATCTTCATCCTTATACCGAATACTAGCTACACTCGTTACACCTGCAGGCAGTAACAATGTCGCTTTCATTTCATCTGTATAAGCTGCTACATACCTTGGGACCTCTGGACGCGTACCGACAAAACTCATGGTACCTTCCAATATATTTATCAACTGAGGCAATTCATCGAGTCGACATTTTCGCAAAGCCTGTCCTACAGATGTAACACGCATATCATCTTTAGACGTAACTTGTGCACCAAGCTGTTCAGCATTTTGTACCATAGTTCTAAACTTGTAAATTCTAAAAGATTTACCATACTGCGTGACCCGTTCTTGTCTAAAAAATACAGGGCCTTCACTATCTAGTTTTATCCATACCGCTAATAATAGAAATATGGGACTTAATACTACTAATAGAATGGCTGCCATTAAACGATCAAATACAGACTTAATCATTAAATCACGACGTTTGGATGCTAAGATGTCGTAATAAGGACGAACTGCTTCACATCGCATATCATCGGGCAACTCCTGCCATGATTTCCAAATCATAATGCACCTAAACATTCTTTAAATGTATGAATCACATAGCTTACCTCTTCATCTGTCAAATTAGTATGAAGGGGCAATGTAATTTCATTTTTGAACTGATCATATGCATTCGGATAATCATCGATAGAAAATCCCAATTTTTTATAAGCCGTATGCATTGGAATTGGCTTATAATGCACATTTGTAGCAACACCTTTTTCTGCCATTCGTTCAATTAATTCATTACGTTGTTCTGCGGTTGCATCATTGATACGCACTAAATATAAATGACCACTACTCATATGCTCATCCGTATAATGAGGTACTACAGATACAGGACAATCTTTAAACGCGTCATTATATCGATTAATAATTTCACGACGCCGTTCTAATAGGCCAGGATATCGTTCTAATTGGGCCAATCCAATAGCAGCCATAATATCCGTCATATTGCACTTATAATAGGTACCTTTAATATCATATTCCCAGGCCCCCATCTTAGTTTTGGCCAATGCATCCTTATCCTGCCCATGTAAAGATAATAGTTGAAATTCCTTATAGAGAGCTTCATCATCAATGCCCTCTATATGATTCCACGTAGCACACCCACCTTCAGCAGTGGTAAAGTTTTTTACCGCATGAAAGGAAAAACTACTAAAGTCAGCTACATTGCCTGTATGCATCCCTTTATAGGTTGCCCCAAAAGAATGTGCACAGTCTGCAACGATTGGAATTCTACCTAAAGCACGTTGTATATCATTACTTGGTACAAATAAAGATTTTGCATCATTTACAATTGTAAATAAACGGTCATAATCACAAGGTACACCACCGATATCGACAGGAATAATGGCCTTTGTCTTATCGGTTATGGCAGCAGCCACCTTATCATAGTCCATTTCATAAGAATCAGGTGCTGTATCGATTAATACTAGTTTTGCCCCTACATGAACTACAGGACTTGCACTAGCCGTATAGGAGTAAGCACTAGTTATAACTTCATCACCTGGTCCAATACCCAATACGCGAAGAATCATTTCTAAGGCTGCAGTTGCTGAATTTAAGCACACTGCCTTTGGCGTCCCTAAATACGTTGCAATACGTCGTTCTAATTCCTTAGTACGTGGTCCAGTTGTAATCCAACCACTTTTTAACGCTTCTACCACCTCATTGATTTCTAATTCTGTAATATCTGGAGGAGAGAAATTAATTTTCATAGCTTTCACCTATACTTTCCATTTATTCCATATCAATAAACACTGATCCGATAATAGGTACTCCAATTTGCTCTAATCGTTGTTTCGCTAATGCCATATCATCAGGTTGAACATAATCACCTTTTACAACCAAGAGAACCCCATCAGCTTTCTCAGCTATTACCAAGGCATCCGTAACACTTAACACCGATGGTGTATCCACTATGATGAAATCATATTCATCACGAATGTACTCAAATACCGTAGATAATCGATGGGAATCAACCACCTCGGATGGAGATTCCACTGCAATACCACTGGTAATTAGATCTAGATGAGGCATCACATGACGATGAATCGTCAAATCTTCATCCATAATGATATGATTTGTTAATCCTTGATTTTTTACATCAAATACAACATGTTGCACTGGATTGCGTAAATTACCATCGATTAACAGCACCTTGTCATTATTCTTAGATAAAGAAATCGCTAAATTAGCGGCCACCTCCGATACACCTTCACCTGTTGTAGCAGATGTAACACACAACATTTTTCTATTTTCTGCATTACAGCGATACTGTAAATTGCTACGCAATGTTCGATAAGATTCCACAAGAGGAGTATCACCATATTCATTTGAAATTAATCGTATCGTATCCATCTTAACCTCTCACCTTGTACAACCAACGCAACACTTTATTCTTAGGTTCTTCTGTTACTAATTTTCTGTGATTAGGAATGACACCTAACATTGGCACCTGTAACATATCTTCAACATCTTTTGCAGTCTGTATTCTACGATTTCGCAAGGAGTTAACTAATGTATACAAACATCCTAAAATTAAACCGATAATAGCACTGGCAACCATAACAAGTACACGACGAGGAGCAATCGCTTTTTCTGGTAATGTAGGAGCATCGACAATTTGTACCTCATTCGGTACCATAACCTCTGCCACCTTAGCTTCTTCCAGACGTTTAGAAAGCATTTCATAAATATCTTGGGCTACATCTACATCACGCTTAGCTTGAATATACCCCCGTTCCTTTTCAGGGAGTGCTTTCATCGCATCTTCGTTATCTTTATCTAAATCAGCTAACGTAGCCTCTTTACTTTGAGCTACTGCTAAAGCAGCTTCATTTTTAAATTTATCTGTTAATAACCCTTGTTGAGCGGAGTTACTTGATGGAGCTTGCTGTGAAACAATAGCATCGATTTCCTGTTGTAAACCGGCTTGTGCTTTAGCAATCTGATCATTTACTTCCTTCATTGCAGGATGTGAATCAGTATATTTACCTACGTAACTTGCCTTACGAGCCTCTAAATCTGCTAGTTGTGATTTATAAGCTTGTACCGTTGAACTATCTGCAATACTAGCACCTGCCGAACCTAAATCAGCATTAATGCTACCTAATGCAGCTTGCGCCGTTTCTAAATCGAGCTTATTTTGTGCCTTTTCACGATCGATTAACGTAATCTTATCTGTAAGCCCCTTCATTTGATCATTGGTAGAATAAATTTTATTATCTACTTGAAATTGTTGGAGCTTTTTCTCTGCTTCAGACAATTCCTCCTTCGCTGTTACCACTCTTTTTTGTAAAAACTCACGAGTCGCTTTTTGTTCAACTTGGGATAACTCGGCTAAGCGTTTTAAAAATGTATCAATTAATAACTGATTAGCTTCTTGTGCCTCTTCTGGGGACTTACCAGTCACACTAACTTGTAATAACTGTGTTTCTTTATATGGCTTTGTTTCAATACGATTTTTAACAAATTCTTCATACGTTGGTAGCTTACTACTATCTCCGGCAATTTCATTGATAACAGGTTCCACAACATTACGACTTTTTAAAATCTCTGCATCAGTATTCATCAATTGACGAGCCATCGTATCAGAGTAGCTTGGGTCACTAGATAGCACTGAATTACCTAAGCCTTGCGTCTGTTTAATACGCAACATAGCTGTAGACTGATAGGTAGATGGTGTCACGATTAAGTACGCACCGCCAAGGAGAATACAAATGCCAGTCACATTTATAATAGTTCGCCGTTTTCTAACAAGAATCTTGGCTATATCTTTTATATCTATAATTTGTTCCATCCCAATACCCCTTTCAAGTAGGCATACAACACCGCGGTCTCTCTTTCCGCTTAAATATTATGGTTAGGTGTATATGTTGGAATAATATCCTGTAATACGCCAATTACATCCATATCAGTTTCACAAGAATCAAAGGTGCTAATTTTTTCTATCAACCAATCACGATCAACGGTATCTAACGGGGCTTCAAAAATCTTTGTATGATTCGTTCGATTAGTTCCTTCTTCAGAGGTAAGTAATTCTTCATATTTCTTTTCACCTGGTCTAAGTCCTGTAATTTTAATATGAATGTCCTTATCAGGTTCCAATCCTGATAAACGAATCATATTTCTTGCTAAATCAATAATCTTTACAGGTTCGCCCATATCAAGTAAGAATACCTCTCCACCTTTACCCATAGCACCGGCCTGTAACACGAGTTGACTCGCTTCTGGTATGGTCATAAAATAGCGTGTCATTTCAGGGTCTGTCACAGTTACAGGGCCACCAGCTTCAATTTGTTTTTTAAATAAAGGAATGACGGAACCGCGACTGCCGAGAACATTACCGAAACGAACAGTAATATATTTCGTATCATATGTATCATTCATAGATATGATAACCTTCTCTGCGACGCGCTTTGTGGCACCCATAACGCTAGTTGGATTGACGGCTTTATCCGTAGAAATCATAACAAACCGTTCTACACCATGGCGACCTGCTACGTCGGCTACATTTCTTGTGCCATAAATGTTATTTAAAACGGCAGCCATCGGTTGAATTTCCATAAGAGGCACATGTTTATGAGCTGCTGCATGGAATACAACTTGCGGATTATATTGAGTGAATATTTGATCTAATTGTTGCTTATCTCTAATATCTGCAATAATTGGTATAATTGGGCCATCTTTATATATATTTTTCAACTCCTGATTGATCAGGTATATACTATTTTCACCATGGCCTAATAGTAAGAGCTGTTTAGGGCCAACACGCATAATTTGACGACAAATTTCTGAACCTATAGATCCACCAGCACCAGTAACCAGAACAACCTTATCGCGAATATAATGTTCTACAACATCCATATCGAGACGAACCTCATCACGTTCTAATAGGTCTTCTATGGATACAGGATGTAAATGGGATACTAGTACCTCATCATCTAACAATTGATACATCCCCGGTAATGTATTGACTTTACATTTAAGAGGTGAACAGATTTCCATGATATTTCTGATTTCATTACGTGTAACAGAAGGCATGGCAATTATAATTTCTTTCACCTTATTTTCTTTTACAATAGATGGGATATCATGGCGATTACCTAGTATACGAACGCCGCCCATTAGACGATTGAATTTAGACTCATCATCATCGATGAAACCAATTACCTTACGAGACCGTTTATGATACCGTTCAATTTCACGAGCAATTGTGGCACCTGCATCACCTGCGCCAATGATTAAGGTATTTACCATATCAGCATCAGTACTTTGTTTTCCACCATATCGCATGGCAATATAATGGAGTACCATTCTACCAATTCCGATAACACCGGTACTAAGAATCCAGCTAATCAAATATATAGATCTAGGTAAAGATTTATCAAATACATACATCCCTGTATAGAAAAGTCCTGCTCCTAAGGTGGTCGCAATCAATACCGCAACCATTTCGCGCATACCTGCATAGCGCCATATGCGCGTATATAGATGCATGGACAAAAGCATAACAATATAGGAGATTACCATTATAGGCAATGCATCTATCATCTGATGCAGATAATGTGATGTTATATAACCATCAAATCGTATAAGCAAACTGATCAATGCCACACCAATAATAGTAATAACATCTACAATAAGTAATAAGCCGGGTAATAAATATGAACGCAATGAAAGCCCCCCTTATATGACTTACATATGATACTATTTTTACTAATTAGTCTTTACCTATGCGAGATACCATGTAAGCACCTGTCAAAATAGGAGCAATATCTCTAGAGAAACTAATCTTACTGTTCTTAGTTAAGTACAAGATATCGCCTTCACGCATAACGTAATTTTGGGACATATCACCAGTTTTCAACATATTATTTAAATTGATTTCAATAGGTTTTGTAGGATCATTTTGATGAATTAAGAATATCTTCTTTTTAGCCGTATCCCAGTTGAAACTACCCGCGACCCCAATCGCATCAATAACGGTACTCGATTTTGTTAATGTATAAGCACCTGGTTTATTAATTTCACCAAATACATAAACGCGTACGCCACCTAATTTTGTAACATTAACCGACACATCAGGATTGATAATGTATGTGGATAATGCGTTAGATACATTTCGGGTGAATTCTTCTACTGTCATTCCATCCGCCTTAATATTACCTGCCATAGGAATGGATACATATCCATCTGGTCGAATGGTGAAAGTTTTATTTGCACCTAAATCTGCTTGTTGTACTACATCAATCATGAGTTCATCCCCTTGTCGTAGACGATACTCTTGATCAGAACCAATTGTAGATGCAGACGTATTCATATTTGATGTTGTAACTACTACAGGAGAAACATCCTTTGCAAAACCCGTAGTGGCTATCGTACCTATGACAAGAGATAAAGCAATCCATTTTTGATTCATACATGCACCTCATAGCATTCATTTCAATTAACAAAACACCTTAACACAACTATTTAAATAAATTTAATATTTAATTAATTATCGTACACATATTTTATCATCGTTTCTTTGTAACTACTATATAAGCAAGATGAAGCTTCTTTATATGGTTTTCATGAAGCATCAAGAATACTGAAATTATCTATGTTTAATGCTTACCCGTATATGTGTATTTTTCTTCACATATCGAAGTGTTATTTTGTTCTATATATTTCTATTACTAATAAAAAATTTCTATATTTAGGAGTTTGCAAAAAAAATGGATGTATATATCCGTTTAATAATAGATATATACATCCAAATAAATTGTATTTAATTTTATTCGACACGACCGCCCAAATAAGCTTCCATGACACGAGGATCATGTCGTACTTCATCAGCTGGACCAGACAATACCATTTTGCCTGTTTCCAATACATACGCATAATCAGCGATTTTCAATGCTTGACGGACGTTTTGTTCTACCAAGAGAACGGTAGTACCTTCTGCACTAATTTCTTTGATAGTTTCAAAGATTTCATTAACTACCAAAGGTGCAAGGCCCATAGATGGCTCATCTAGTAGCAATAACTTAGGACGTGCCATAAGAGCACGACCAATAGCTAGCATTTGTTGTTGGCCACCTGATAATGTACCCCCTAATTGGTAACTACGTTCATCAAGAATTGGGAATCGCTTAAATACCTTTTTAATATCCGCTTCGATTTCGTTATCGTTACGGATATAGGCACCCATTTCAAGATTTTCATAAACGCTCATATCTTGAAGGATTTGACGCCCTTCTGGTACTAAGGAAATACCATTATGTACAATTTGATGAGTTTTATGGCCCGTAATATCTTGACCTTCAAATAGGACCTTACCAGATGTAGGTTTAACAAGCCCCATGATGGTTTTCATAGTTGTAGATTTACCAGCACCATTGGCGCCAATCAAGGATACGATAGATCCTTGTGGTACTTCTAAACTAATGTCTTTTAAGGCTGTAATATGTCCATAACCAGCCACAATGTTTTCTAGCTTTAACATATTACGCCTCCTCTTTACCTAAGTATGCTTCGATAACAGCCTCATTATTTTGAATTTCTTGAGGTGTACCTTCAGCAATCTTTTTACCAAAGTTGAATACTACCAAACGGTCACAGATATTCATCATTAATTCCATAGCATGTTCAATTACTACAACAGTAATGCCTAAGTCGCGAATTTTACCAATCAATTGGCGTAATGCTTCTGTTTCACTGTCATTCATCCCCGCTGCTGGTTCATCAAGCAAGATCAATTGAGGATGTGTAGCTAAAGCCCGAGCAATTTCAAGACGACGTTGCTTACCATATGGCAGTGATGTAGCAACTTCTTCTGCATCATTTTCTAGGCCTACGAGTTTTAAAAACTCATAGGCAATACCACGACAACGTTCTTCTTCAATACGTTGGCGTTTTGTTCTTAAGAAACTAGCAACGAAACCAGAACCAGTTCGGCAATGCATACCAGTTAATACTGTTTCCAAAGCTGTCATATTGCCAAAAAGTCGAATATTTTGGAATGTACGAGCAATGCCCATTTCTACCGTTCTATGCGGTTTAATGCCTACAACAGACATACCATCAAATACAATTTCGCCAGAACTTACAGGGAATACACCTGTAATCAAGTTAAAGAGTGTAGTCTTACCAGCACCATTTGGTCCGATAACACCAAACACTTCACCTTGCTTAACACCAAAGGATATGCCTGTGAGAGCTGCAACGCCACCAAAGCTTTTACTTACGTCATTTAATTCTAATAGCATTCAGTTCCCCTCCTATCCTTGTTTATCTTGTTGTTTACGTTTATACGCTTCAAAACGTTCTGTTAATACTTGTGTTTCAGGAATGTATGGAGCTTTTTTAAAGCCTAATTTACGGCTAATCTTATCTACCATAGATTCGGTTAAAATACCATCTGGACGAACAGCCATCAAAATGACTAACAATGCACCATAAATGATATCGCGATAGTCGGATAAGAAACGCAATACTTCTGGCAACAATGTAAGAATGAAAGAACCGAGTACGGAGCCCCATACTACATTAGAACCGCCAAATACAGGGAACAATAAGATTTGTACTACTTTATGATAACTGAAGTCTGTAGGGTTGATAAAGTTTGTAATATGAGCATACAAACCACCACCAATACCGGCGATAAATGCGCCGATGATGAAAGCCATCATTTTATAGTACACTACATTAATCCCCATCAACTCAGCAGCATGATCATCTGCCTTAATAGCGGCAAAGGCACGACCGACACGGCTATTGTTGATACGTACACAGAAAGCAATAATAAAAATCAAAACGATTAGTAAAATAATGATAGCCATAATGTTGCCCCATGCAACCGCATCAATTCCCATAAGGCCATCAATATCAATTTCGTAAGCAAAATTTGTCAATTCTTGAGGAATAGATGGAATGCCGGATAGACCAAGAGCACCATTTGTCACATCTAAGTTCAAGAAGATAACACGCACGACTTCACCAAAACCAAGTGTGGCGATGGCAAGATATAGACCTTTCAATCGAGTTGTTGGCAAACCGATGATAACGGCAACTAAAGCAGCTACAAAGCCACCTGCTAAAATACCAACTACGATAGGTAAATCAGCTTTCAAAGAAAGCAATGCACCCACATATGCACCAACACTCATGAAACCAGCTGCCCCAAGGGATAATTGTCCACTAGCAAGGGTGAAATAAATAGAGATACCAAGGATGGCATTGATGATGAAAAACATCACAATTTGTAGATAATAAGGGTTAAAAATATCCATTATGGTCTGCCCCCCTTATCTTTAGAACCAAATAAACCTTGTGGTCTCCAGAATAATAAGACAATGATTAAACCGAAGGCTACCGCATCACGGAATGTAGATGCACCATAAGCGACGGAGAAGATTTCCGCAATGCCTAAGATAAAGCCACCTACCATGGCACCGGTAATATTGCCAAGACCACCTAGGATAAGTACAGCCAAGCCTTTAAAGCCTATAATAACACCCATAGTAGGTTCAATAGCATTGAAGGATAGGCCAACAAGTACACCGGCAGCGGCACCTAAAGCAGAAGCAATCATGACGGTAACAGAAATAATCATCGTTGGATTAATACCTAAAAGCGCTGCTGTTTCAGTACTCATGGATACGGCACGAATAGCTTTACCAATCTTAGTCTTTTTAATAACCACGTTTAAAATGATCATTAATAGAACAGAAACACCTAAACCGATAATTTGCACCATGGAGATTTTAAATACCCCAAAGTCGATAAGACCACCAATATAATCTGGTGGGAATGATCTCGTTTGAGGGCCCCATAATAATAATGCCAAACTTTCAAGGAAGATGGAAACACCAATGGTGCTGATAAGTGGTGCTAAGTGAGACACCTTTTTCTTACGTAGTGGGCGTAACGCCACAAATTCTAATAAGTAACCTAGTACGGCACCTACAGCCATCGCTACGATAAGGGCTACAAATATGTTTACGTTAAAAACAGTTACCATAAAAAGACCAACGAAGGCACCTATCATAAAGATGCCTCCGTGTGCCATGTTGATGATATTTAAAACGCCAAACACAAGTGTTAAGCCAATAGCGAGTACAGCATATAAGCTACCGAGGGTTAACCCGTTAACTAATTGTTGTAAAAACACTATACTACCTCAACTTTTATTTTTTTAATGCGTCAAATTGACCGTTTCTAATTTGCAATACTTGAACTTCCATGGAAGGGTCGCGGTGATCATTAAATTTAAATTGACCTGTTACACCAACGAAGTCGGCAATATTTTTCAATGCTTCGCGGAATTTTTCACGATCAGTAGTGGAACCAGATTTTTTCAATGCTGCTTCATACAAGTAAACTGCATCATAAGCTTGCGCTGCGAATTGATCTGGTTCTTTACCGTATTTATCTTTATAAGCTTTACGGAAGTCTTTTACCTTTTGGTCATCTTTGTTAGGGAACCAAGGTGTACCTACGATAACGCCATCAGCTGCAGCACCTGCGATTTTAATAAATTCAGGACTGTTGAAGCCATTGGAACCAACTACAGGTTGTTTCATACCCATTTCACGCATTTTTTTCATAATCAATGCGCCTTCTTGGTATAGAGAAGCAACAACGATTACATCAGGATTAGCTTGTTGAATCTTAGTTAATTGTGCAGAGAAGTCTGTATCTTTATCTGCGAATGTTTCAGTATCAACGATTTGTACACCTTCAGCTTCCAATGCTTTACGAGCTGTATTATTTACAGATACCATTTGGTCATTGTTGTTGGAGTACATAATAGCTGCAGTTTTAAAGTTCAAAGTTTTATGTGCTTCTTTAATTGCAGTATCTACTGCCAAGGATTCTGGTACAGCATTACGGAAAATGTAATCGCCAATATCCGTAATACCTTCAGCTGTTGTAGATGTACCAAGAGCTACAACTTTGCTCTTATTTGCTACAGGGCCAGCAGCCATCATTTCACCAGATAACATAGGACCGATAACGCCTACCACTTTATCTTTAGAAATAACTTTGTTCATAGCATTAATTGCTTCGTTTTTATCACCTTTAGTATCTTCAACGAGCAAATTAATTTTTACATTGTTAGCGTCTGCATTGATTTCGCTAACAGCCAATTCTGCACCAGCTTTGATAGATTCGCCATACGCAGCAGCACCGCCTGTAGTTGTTGTTAACAATGCGATTTTCGCTTCATTATTATTTGCATTACCTGCATCTTTATTGCTACCACAACCAGCAGCAACCGCCATTACACCAGCAAGGCCAAAAATGGCTGCTTTTTTTAACATGGATTTATTCATGTTACACCCTTCCTTTAATCACAATAACAGCAATTATAATAGTATAAATTATATATACTTCTATATTATGAAATATTTTTTATGTTTGTCAATTAAATCATGTATATCTTCTATAGAATTCAGATATACACCTTATAATTTTTATTTATTATGCTAATAATTCTGAAAAATATTCCCATTTCTCATACAACTTTTGTAAGTTGCTTTCCGTATCTGAAAGCTGCTTAGATATGTTTTCCATTTCCGCCAAATCTTGTTGGACTACAGGATTTGCTAATTGTACTTCATACATTTTCATGGTCGCCTCTAATCTAGCAATTTCTTCTTCCACTTCAGCTAATTGCTTTTCAACCATGTATGTATTTGTTTTTTTCTTAGGATCATCAGATGGAGATGGAGAAATGGTTTTAGCTTCAGATTTCACATCTTCCTTAGCTACTTCTTCTACTACTTCTGTAAGAGCAGCTATATCCTGTTGCTCTTTTAATTTCTCTTTATAGTAAGAATAATTACCCAAGTATTCAGTAAGACCTTTATTCTCTAATACCAATGTTCTTGTAGATACTTGATCTAAGAAATACCGGTCATGGGAAATAATAAAACACGTACCACCGAATTGCTGCAACGCACGTTCGACAATTTCACGGGTAGGTACGTCTAAATGGTTGGTAGGTTCATCGAGAATGAGGAAATTATCACCTTGTAAGAATAATTTTAACAGAGCTAAACGCGCTCGTTCACCACCGGATAAATCACCTACTAGTTTAAATACATCATCCCCTTTAAATAGGAATGATCCTAAAACATTGCGAGCTTTTTCTTCGGTGAAATTATAATTATTGATAATCTCATCTACCACTTGCCACCGATCGTGTAATTCTTCATGTTCTTGTGAAAAATAGCCCACTTGTACACGGTTGCCAATATCGATATGACCTTCTGTGGGGAATAACTCCCCTACAATAGCTTTCACCATGGTAGATTTACCAGCCCCATTAGGACCGATCAAGGCAACAGATTCGCCTCGCCTTACAACTACAGATACATCATCAATGATTGGATCATCCGTTTTGTAGCCAATAGACACATGATCTAATACAAGTACCTTATCAGCACTCATAGCAGCCGGTGGAAATTTAAAATCTAACGAATGTGAAGTTTCAGGAGCCTCTAGTCGTTCTAATCGATTTAGTTGAGATTGGCGTCCCCTCGCCATCTTAGACTTAATACCAGCGCGATACTTATCAATATACTCTTCTGTTTTCTTAATATATTCTTGCTGCTTTTCATAAGCAATCGTATCTGCTTTTAAACGTTCTTCTCGTTGTGCCACATAGCGACTATAATTACCGCGATATGTTGTAGCCTTGTGATGATCTAGTTCTACCACACCAGTAACGATGCGATCCATGAAATACCGGTCATGGCTGACGATCAGAATGCCACCTCGATAGGATGATAGATAACCTTCTAACCACTCCAACATTTCCATATCCAAATGGTTTGTCGGTTCGTCGAGGAATAAAAAATCTGGACTCCGTACTAAGGCCTTTGCCAAATTAATACGCGTTTTTTGACCCCCAGAAAATGCATTAGCCGGTTTATATAGATCTTCATCGGTAAAACCAAGACCATAGACTATGCGTTTTGTTTTTTGTTCATAGTCATAGCCACCTAACCATTCCAATCGATTTTGTAAATAGTCTAAGCGTTGTAAGTCACTTTCACTAGCCTCATGAGTCTCTAAATATGTGGTTAACTCTTGTAATTTATTTTCTAATGCATGAACATCTTCCCAAGCTGTTTCTATTTCTTCAGCTAAACTAGCATCACCTAAGTTAACATCTTGTTGCAAGTAGCCAATGCTTGCCACAGGAGACATTACAACTTGGCCTTCATCTAATTCCTCAATACCGAGGATACATTTCAGCAGTGTTGATTTACCAGCCCCATTAGGGCCAACCAAGGCAATTCTATCGCCTTCTTTTATTTCAAAGGACACATTGGAAAACACTTGGCGCACCCCAAATGATTTTCCTAGGCCGATCATTCGAATGCGTTCCATTCAATACCTCCTTTATCATTTCGTAACTATTATTATACCACAGTCGCTTTCACCAAAATGACCATTTCCACGCTATCCTTTGTCTTCCGGCTATGTCTAAATAATTTACCTAATAAAGGGATATCACCGAGTATTGGGATTTTCTCAATCTGCTTTTGATCCCGATTATCCATTAAGCCACCTATGACCAATACTTCTCCCGGTTGTAGACGCACTCTAGTCTGTGCTTGTCGAGTAGTTATTTTATAAGATTTTATCTCAGATACCATAATGGGTGAACTCACCTCAGCTCGTATAGACGTATCAATGATACCATTTTTCGTCACTACCGGTGTATAGTCAAGTTTAATACCCACCTCTTCGTAATGAATGGATCTTTTTCTTTCACCATTAGAAATTGACTCTTCGATTACAGGAATTCGTTCACCTATCAAAATATGTGCGGCTTCACCATTTAAGGCCATAATGGAAGGGGTTGCAATAACAACTGCCTTTCCCGATGTTTCTAAAAGGCTAAGCTCAGGTTTAACAAAAAATTTATAAGCTTCCCCATCTGGAGCTTTTCCAAAAGAAATAGCACCATAAGAATTTGTCTTATCCTTACCATGACCGGTTAAACTCAGCCAAGACCATCTAAATCCCGTCTCCTTCGTATAGGAATGCTCCATAGCCATAATGGTGGCTTCCAAGCGCACTTGTTTCATATCTCTATCTACAGATTGAATGATAGAGTTTAACCCTTTTTCCTCGTCTCCGGTTACATTTAATACAATTTGATTGGTTTCCTTATGTACAGCGAACTTTCCATTAGGTACTACAGTTTTTATGACAGATTCTAATGATGTCGATGATGCCATCTTTGGTTCTACTACCACTACATGACGATGTTCCTTAGCACCAGAATGCCCCGTAACGGTTACCACACCCTGATCAGCCTGTATATCAAAATTATACATATCCCCTAAATGATGTAGCATTTCTAATGGCGACTTACCGTGTATCGTTCCTGTCACAGTTCCGTTTAATGTGTTAATACCAAGTATATCCATTTTATAACTACGACTGATGGCCTCTACCACATCGGACAAAGGCGCCTTGCTAACCGTCATACTATATGTATTTTGACCTGACTCAGATTGTTGTACATGTATCGATTCTTTCGCCCATACACAAGGATTTTCTATTACACCTAAAAGTAAAACTATAATCATGATTCGCCAATAGATACACATCGTACATTGCCTCCTTCATCAAGGGTTACACCATTTTCATCTACATTAATTACCTTTACACCATGCCAAGAATCACCTTCCATAACAACAGTAGATTCTGTGCCACTGCTTAAAATTACAGCCCATTGAGGGCCATGTATTACGCCATTAACATGAATCGTTTTCTGCTTATTATGTTTTGTTGTAACTGTTTCTGCACTAGAACTGCTATCTTGGTCTACTGTCTTCTGACTATGTCTCCGTTTACCTTGTTTTAATTTTGATGAATCATCTTTATTATCTAAGTTCTGCTGACCTTCACCGCTATGTTCTTCATCCATCATATGTATTGGTGCTGCATTGCTTTTTTCTAATGATTCGCCTAATACCTCACGCCAAGAAAGAGCTCGCAAGTTATTACTCGTACTGTATAACAATGTTGTTTCATGAGATTTATCTTCTAATTTTGACATTGCCGTTGAATCAGGCTCCATCTGGACATAATCAGCCTCGGGTGTATAAAATATGCCCCAACCAATTGCTATTCCGCCTAATACAAACAATACACCTAGACTCTTCTTGTATCGTTTACATTGAATCACATAAGGATACAATTTTTCTCGTAAACGTTCCTGTATGTTCATTCATCAGGACTCCTTTCACATAGTAGAATTAAAATATCTATCTAATATCAGTATGCAACACAAATATACATAAAAAAAGGACACTAATAGTCACCCCCGTGACTATTAGTGTCCTTGACAAATCATACAATGTATAATAGCAATTATTGTTTTTTCATAGCTTGAAGTTTTGGACCAATCAACCGTTTATAAACTTCAACACCAGGTTGATCAAAGGCATCAACACCAGCTAAAATTGATTCAAAATACACAGCCCAACAATGCATGAACATGATTTCCCCTAAATGAAATGCATTTAATGTTGGTACCGATATGGTCATATTAAAACGATTATCTATCGATAGGGCCTCACGATTCGCGTCGAGTGCGCTATTTAAAATATCGCTAATAGGAATATCACCAATTGCATCAAGTTTATCGTACTCACTATATAAATTTGGAACAACTAATGATGTATTCCAATCTCGTACCTTAATAAATTGAACCACCTTATTAAGACGCCCCTCTTGGTGTTCTTGCACTTGTGCGTGCATATCCATCGTGCCTACTGCAGGAACAGGTGTACGTCCATAAGGGAGACAGGTATTACTCATTTTACCTAATGATTCGGATAAGAGCTGCACATACCAATCGGATAAAGAGTGTAGAGACTCACCATAAGGCATGAATACTTCTATAATACGTCCATATCGTTCAGACGCAATATATTTCAATAATGCACTAAATAGTGCAGGATTTTTATAAACATCCTCTTCTTGGCAAGCCATATCCATCGATGCAGCACCGGCTAAGAATCCTTCAATATCAAATCCCACAAGAGCAGCTGTAACGAATCCTACCTCAGTAAAAACGGAGAATCGGCCTCCTACACCATAGGGAACGGAGAATGTTCTCCACTGATGCTTGATAGCCATATCATGAAGAATAGTAGGATGTGCCTCATCATTTGTTTCTGTAACGACGGTAACTTCATAATTAATATGATGATCCTCTAGTGCTTTTTGAAGAATCATAAAATTAGCCATCGGTTCAATAGTGGAACCAGACTTTGATGTAACTACAAGCATAACTTTATAGTCACTACCCTTTTCACCGGCCTGAGATACTAAGGTTTTAATTAGCCCTTCTAAGTATGGGCCATCTACATTAAACCCAGCAAAATAAAATCTCGGATAGCCGTTGCGTTCTTCATCAGTATAGTTATTCCAAAATGAACCACATTGCACATCAAAGAGTACCTTACTACCTAGATAAGATCCACCGATGCCAATAGAAACAACAGTATCAATACTTTTACGAGCATAGTCACCCAAGTCATGTAAACGGTCCATCATATCCGGTGTATTGATGCCGTTTTCTGATATATATGGCAACTGATAAAACAAGATTGGTTCTGGCTGACCATCTTTAGATAGGTGGCCTTCTTCATAACCTGTGGATCGCAAAATATTGGTATGACGCCATACATTTTGAATAGCTCGTTCAAAGTTTTGTATGTCCCTTGCCTGTATGCAGCTTTCATTATAGATATTGTTATAATCTAGCTCAAATCCAGAATCTAACTGTAACATCAAGTATCTCCTTTATGCACCAATCCAACCATAGCCATAACCGATACCAAATACGGACCAAAGAATAGCGATGGGAATCAATAACTTAAATTTCAATTTTGCTGTTTTATGATGACATACTACCATGCCCAATAAAGCGCCTAAACCACCAAAGGCAAAGGCTAAAAATAGCAATGTAAATTCAGAAATCCGCTCATACCCCTTTATAGCGGATAACTTATCATATCCATATATACAAAAGACAATAAAATTCCATACGGTCATAATAATCAGAAAATACGTTTCACTCATAATCCTATATTTATTTCCCCTTAAAATATGAGAAGGTATCACCCAATCCACAATCTAAACTAACAGTGGCTTCAAATCCAAAATCCTTTTTTGCTTTTTTATTACATAAGCGAGAATGGCGTATATCTCCAACCCGTTCTGCTTCATAATTAGTTACAATTTCTTTACCACTGATAGATGCAAAATAGCCTACCAATTCATTGACAGATGTACTCGTATTGGTAGAAATATTATAAATTCCTGTTAAGTCAGGATGATTCATAGCTTTAATATTAGCCTCAACTACATCAGCTACATATACAAAGTCACGTGTTTGCTCACCATCCCCAAAAATGGTAAGCGGCTTATCCTCATTAATGAGGCGATTGAAAATACTGATTACACCGCCTTCTCCACCATCCCCTTGACGTGGCCCATATACATTAGCATATCTAAAGCATACTGTTTTTAATCCAAAAGCTTGTTCATAAATACGTAAATATCCTTCAGCTGTCAATTTTGTAAGGCCATAAAATGATGTCGGTTTACCAGACATGTCTTCTGTGAGTGGTAATGTATCGAGATCACCATACACTGCAGCAGAGGATGGCATTAGAAAATGTGAAACATTATGCTTTCTAGCTGCTTCGAGCATATTAATTAATCCCATTAGATTCACATCACAATCCATCTTAGGATTTTCCATAGATGCAGGTACCATCGTTTGTGCCGCTTCATGAAATACCACTTGAGGTTTAAAATCTGCAAAAATAGATTCTATGTTAACGTCTCGTACATCCATTTCTATGAATGTTGCTTTTGGATTAACAAATTCTCGTACCCCTGTTGTAAGATTATCTATTACCAATACTGTATGACCTAATGCTATGAGTCGATCGACCAGATGGGACCCTATGAATCCGGCGCCCCCCGTTACACAAACGCGCATTGTTTTCCCCTTTTAGATTATTTACCTATCGCTGCCCCTGCCTTTGCGAGTTGGTCAGCCATTTCATTATATGTATCACCAGTATGAGCATGTACCTTGTGAAAGTATACTTTCACATGTGGAAATATACATTCACAAAATGCTGCATATTCATTGGTTAATACATTATTTCGTTTCCACTTCTTCGTGGCCCACATTTCTATCCCCATATAATCATAATATAAGGAACACTTAGAAATCCCATGAGTTAAAGCATATTCCATAACATGCATGGCCGCCAATAACTCACCAGATACATTCCAAAATTCTGTATATTTTGCATCCCGGGTACCGAATGAAAATGTTTCTTTATTTCCATTTAGAAACATAATACCACCTGAACCTACCGATTGATTATATTTGTCATAACTGCCATCGATATATGCAATTAAATGATTGGTTTCTGAGAAATCAGGAGCTATAGATTTCTTTGTATGGTTTGTTTTAGACGTTTTTGATGATGCTAGATAATCACCAATACTCATGCCTTCATCACCTATAAAAGCCTGGGCTTCTGACTTAGTGAAAAACGATTTATAAATAGCTCCACCAAAACCTTTGACCTGTTTTTCACAATCGCTCCAAGTTTCATAAATACCTGGCGTACGGCCTGCTTTTACAGCATAAAATTTCTTCGCCATACAACCTCCTAATGCTTCATGGTAAGCGGTACAAATTCAGCATTTACTACAGATTGTAAATCTTGTGGATTAACATGCATCTGCATGCCTCGTAAACCAGCACTAACATATACAGCCTCTTGAGCTTGCATCGTTTCATCAAAATATGTAGGAAATAGCTTTTTCATACCTACCGGCGAGCAACCACCTCGTAAATAACCAGTTATACCTAATAAGTCCTTAACATGAATTAATTCAACTGATTTATTACCACTGACACGAGCAGCCTGTTTCATATCTAGTTCTTCAGCTACAGGAATACAGAATACTACATATCCTGTTTTATCACCCTTGCCAACTAAAGTCTTAAATACTTCTTTTTCATCAAGACCTAGTTCATCAGCTACATGAACACCCTGACCTCGTTCTTCAGACCATTCATATTCATTAATCGTATATGCTATGTGATGAGTATCTAATATGCGTAATGCATTTGTTTTTTTATGCTTTTCCTTACTCATACAAGAGTCTCCTATTTATTAACAATTTTATTTATATTCTTTAATTCAATGCGTAAAGTACCATCATCATTAGTTTTAATTTCGATAAACTCTCGATTTTGCATATATTCTACAGGGAACGAAATTTCTATGCCTGTATCGGTTTTAATCTTATGATGTTCGCCTACCTTCGTAGCAAATTCACGATTTACTGGTAAAGGCCGCATCATATCCTGTTCAGCTAACTCCTTTTTAGCCGCTTCTTGTTGAATGGGGTTAGACTTAAATACCTCTTCCACAATGCGAATAGGATTAACCGTATCAGATACTTCTGCATTTTTAGCAATCATAGACTTTGCCATCGTCAGCTCTGCTACACCATCGGATTCGTGCGCTTGAGCCACCTTATCTATAATGGTTTTTACCTTTTTAACAGTATCTCTAGAGGATTGATCTGTACCGAGTTGTAACACCTTATCTGCTAAGATATAACAAACTTCACCGTCATATTCACCTTTGGGTTCAAAAATACGAACAGATAAATCCAATGTATTTATGGCAACAAAAGCTCGCAACTTTTGTGTCGGCATCGGCAATACCGCCTTATGTGGTACAAGTTCTGTCGATAAGGAGCCATCATCTTCACTAAACAATTGATGCGTAAAGGCATCATGAGCCTGACATAATAGCATACAAATATAGGATGTGTCTGTCACCACATCGCATACAATAGTATCAATGACAACGCCTACTGTGGCTTGCTTCATATAGTCAAAGGTTTTCTCCCCTAACTCTTTTGCTAACGTAACAAAGGAGATTTCACCAGATTTATATTCACCGATTCGCTTTCCCATAGGGCTATGTGCATGTAACGTCCCTGTTCTCGCACCGGGATCTTTAAAAGCTTTCGTTACATGGCCTGCAATATAGTCATGTATGTCTTGCTCACCTATTTTTAATTCATGTTCAGAATAGACCGCTAAAGATGATGTAAAATCAAAAATCTCTAGGGCTGCTTTATTAATTTGCATGATAACTCCTAAAGGATAAAAATATTACTCTTTATTATACCATTCTTTTAGCAATTCTTTATCTATTTTTGAACAATCTGTTAATGGTATGGCATCAATATATCGTAAATATTTAGGTTGCTCCTCATGAGGAATAGCTCTACGCACATCGAATTCTACCTCAGATACCGTAACGCCCTCTGCAGGCACGATAAAGGCCACAACCTCTTCTCCTCGTAATGGATCAGGCACACCTATGACTGCAATATCCTCTATAGTTGATAAGACTTGTAACTGCGATTCTAAATCTAATACAGCAATCTTATAACCACCTCGGTTAATAATATCCCCATTACGACCATCAAATATAATGTAATCTCCACACCAATGGCCCTTGTCACCAACTGTTACCATCCCATCAAGTCCGCATATACCAAACCGTGTGGTTACATAAATATAATCATCTTTTATGTCAACAGTGACTCCAGGAAATGGACGACCTACAGTACCAGGATACGTATGCCATTCTTCACCAGTACAATGGCTAATATAGTTTAGCTCTGATGCTCCATAGTACAGAATGAATTCCATCGTTGGATATAGCATGTGTAGAGAATGTAATAATTCTCTATCTACAACTTGTGAGCCTGCAATAATATATTGTACACAAGAACAAGTACTGCTATTCCATCGTAATAGTAAACGCAGTTTTGTAGGCAACATATAAATATGAGTGCATTGATAAGAATGAATCAATGATTGCCATCTCTTCGGTTGCATTTTATCACTCGTTACGATTTGACCGCCAGCCCATAAGACAGCTAACATCATATTCGTATTGCCTGTAAAACTAAAACTGCCATGTACAAATATACGCGTAGCATGATTAATATGAAAGATATCATTTTGTATATCAAAATAATCCGCCCAGGATTTTTCAGTTCGCCACAAAGGTTTTGGCATGCCTGTAGTTCCAGATGTAAGGACGCCAAACTGCGCTTCTATCGGAATATCTATGGAACCAAGTAGACGCATTAAGCGACTGCGATATGTATTATCCATGTGTGGATGAGAAACAATAGGAATATATCCACAATGTAAAGCAGCTAACCACAATATCAATTGTTCATATACAGACTCTGTATCTATAAAAATAATATGACGTTTACCGTTTATAATTGATGTAATACAGTTGTCATTCTCTATCTCTTGTACTCTTTCAACAACATCATCATATAAATCCCTATAAGTATGTTGAACCCCATCTACAATAATGGCAGTATTCAATTTCTGCTTATGACCATGGTTAAATATGGCCTGTAATATCATATTCATCGTAAGATCCTTATCTACATACGCTCAATAATCATAGCGGTTCCCGTACCGCCGGCGCCAGCAATGGCACATAGTCCATAGTGACCATTACAGTACTCTAGAGCTGCCATGCAATGTATCAAAAGCATAGCACCAGAACAACCATACGGATGCCCATAGGCTAGTGCACCACCAAGCATATTATATCTATCAACAAAATCTGGATATTCTCGTCCAAATAAAGCAGAGATAACAGCGAACGCTTCATTCCATTCAAATACATCAATTTCAGTTGGAGAAAGACCGGTAACATCTAATATTTTCTTTGTACTTAACAAAGCACCTTCTGGACTATATAGAGGCTCTCCCGCCCAAGGCATGGCATGCACAATCCTAAATGGTCCTTCTTGACTGCTCAATGTAACAAAGGCTGCACCATCATGAGTAAGGCACGCATTGCCAGCAGTTGTGATAGAATTAGGTCCTAATAAGGGCTTCATACGATTTAACAGTTTTTCATTCATAGATGGTCGTATCGATTCATCAATACAGCGCTTTCCATCTATTTCAATGTCCAGTATATATGGTGAAAGTATTCCTTGTTCGCGAGCATGTTGTGCACATTGATGGCTCCTAATAATGTAAGGATTTAACTCCTCTACACCTACACAATGTTTTATCATGGTACGTTCAGCCCCTTCTAACATTGCTAAAGGCGATATTTCATTTGGTGCAAATTGTGCCACCATATAATCACCACTGCGATCATCATGGTCTGCATATGTCCTTAGTGGTTGTAAAGACGAACTTTCAATACCACCAGCAATGACTGTATCCATCATTCCTGATGCAATATGAGCATAGGCCATCTCAACGCTCATCATACCTGACGCACATTGCATGTCTACTGTAACTGCTGGTATCGTATTAGGTAAATGACTATAAAGCCCCATCAATCTAGCAATATTCCCACCAGTACCAACTGCATTGCCACAAAAAATGGCATCCAACGAAGATTCTTTTTTTGAGTCAAATAGCTGATTTAATACCTTGGCGCCAAGTAATTCAGGGCGTATTGATTTATATTGTCCATTAACGACACCAATGGGGGTGCGTAATCCATTATGAATGAAAACAGGCATAGCATTACTCCATATAAATAAGGAGGTGTACTAATAACACCTCCTACACATATCATCATTATATTTTAATTTTTGTAGCTAACCAAGAGGCAACTAAACATTTAACAATGTCACCAGGAATATATGGAAGCATCACAATAGGTAGAGATGCCCAAAATGGAGTACCTGTAACAATCATAAATCCAGCGACACCAAAAATATATACTACAGGGATTGTGATGGCTATAGAACGCCAGCTATAGGATAAGAAACTTCTAGATTTACCTTTACAGATACTTAACAATGTATACGCTACGGGCCAAGAGAAAATAAAACCGCCAGTAGGTCCGAGTAATTTACCCAATCCAGATGTACCGCCTACAAAGACTGGCAATCCTACGGTTCCAAGTAGTACATACACGATAAATACAATTAATGTATCCTTAGGGGATAGTAATAGACCCGTCAAAGTAGCAACTAATGTTAATGCTGTCACCATAGCAGGGCTAAATGGCAATGGAAATGAAATCCATGCTGATACACACAAAAGAGCTGTTAATAAAGCCATTTTTGTTAAACGTCTTGCTTCCATAATATACCTCATTCACATAAAATCTTAATTCGTTCTATGCTCATCATAGAGACGAGCCTTAAAAAGAATCATATCATCTAACGCGCCAACTAAGACATTACCTTCACGTTGGCTTTCAATAGAAACACAATCATTAGCAAGCATAGGAGATAAAAAACGAATGGACATGCCTACCTTTATGTTACTATTTATCATATGCATCCAAAGATACTCAAGTATAAGTAACCCTGGCACAATATAAGGAACTTCACGATGAATACGATTGCGATCATTTACATCCTCTACAAATTGTATAATTTCATCCTTTGTAAATGTAATACGTTTAAGTGAATCATCAACTTTAGGAGTTTCACGAATTTGTAAAGGTCTTGTTAGTTGTAATAAATTAACCCATAACGTACCACTTGTATTGGACATACAAACGGATATATGATTGCCTTTATACTCTACACCATGAAACACAATTTCATCTGTGCCTTGCGTATCAAAATAAGCCTTCGTAATAACGCAATTAGTAGGTAAATTTAACGTTTCTTCATCCGTTAAAAGAGCTAATAGATCTCGCATATTACTCCTTATAATTTAATCAGTATAATAATAGTTTTATACCATTACTATTAAATTATAATCAACGGAAACACTATAGTCAACCTAGTATGACATACGAGTTAACAACAAAAGCGGCTCTATAATAAATGTTGGGGTGACACCACTACGGTGTCACTTCCAACATTATTTTTTTGCAAAAAAATAAGCATATAAGGCTCACATGCTTTACAATAAAAGTGTCAAAGTCCTAAAGAAAGGATGTGAGCTTATATGCCTAC
>ERZ506969.32-NODE-32-length-107601-cov-30.1337_pt1 | contig 107601 bp, 124 predicted proteins | sample MGYA00512891_ERZ506969 | MGnify/ENA metagenome assembly ERZ506969
GTACTACGGGCTTATAGCCCGTGAGCAAACCACCCGTTTTACGGGTGGTTCTGATTAAGGAGGAACAATGAAGGTTGGCATTATCATGGGCAGTAAATCTGACCTAGACACGATGAAAAAAGCATCTGCTATATTAGATGAATTCAATATTCCTTATGAAATGGTGATCGCTTCTGCGCATCGTACACCAGAGGCTGTTAAGTCTTTTGTGGAACGCCTTGAAGCAGAAGGAGCAATCGCCTTTATCGCAGGTGCAGGCGCTGCAGCCCATCTACCTGGAGTGGTGGCAAGTTTTACAACCGTACCTGTTATCGGTATCCCTCTTAATGCAACCGCATTAAAGGGCATTGATTCCCTCTTGGCAATTGTACAAATGCCGTCTGGTATGCCAGTAGCAACAATGGCCGTAGATGGTGCAAAAAATGCTGCATTATTTGCAGTACAAATCGGCGCTACTTTCAACAAGGAACTAAAAGAAAAATATGTTGCCTATCGCAAAGATATGGCTGACAAGGTTTTAGCAGATAATGCTGCATTACAAGCAGAATTAAATAAATAATTATTACATAGGAGGATTACTATCATGGCTAATATCGATTTGGAAAAATTAACACTTTTATACGAAGGCAAAGCAAAACAAGTGTATCAAACAGATGACAAGGAAACATATATTGTTCACTACAAAGATGATGCCACTGCATTTAATGGTGAAAAACATGATACTATCCTTGGTAAAGGCGTATTGAATAATAAAATTTCCTCATTCTTCTTTGAATTATTGAAAAAAGAAGGCGTTCCAACACATTTCGTTCGTCGTGAAGATGACCGTAACCAAACAGTATTGACGTTGAACATTGTTCCTCTAGAAGTTATCGTTCGTAATATTGCTGCTGGTTCTATGGCTAAACGTTTTGGCATTGAAGAAGGTACGCCTCTTAAACATCCAATTCTTGAATTCTGCTACAAAAATGATGAACTTGGCGATCCATTTGCTAACGAATCTCAAATCACAGCTCTTGGCTGGGCTACGCAAGAACAATTGGATAGAATTTCCGAAATTACTATGAAGGTTAACGATATCCTTAAAAACTTCTTGGCTACTAAGAATGTAACATTAGTCGATTTTAAACTTGAATTTGGTACACATAATGGAGAAGTATTGCTTGGTGACGAAATTTCTCCTGATACATGCCGTTTCTGGGATGCAACAACAGGTGAAAAACTCGACAAAGACCGTTTCCGTCGCGACCTTGGCAATATCGAAGAAGCTTATAAAGAAATGTTATTCCGCTTAACGGGCGAACGTGCATAACCTGGGGGTTATTGATGAACTACGATCCAATTTTTGACAAATGGCATGAAGAATGTGGCGTCTTTGGTGTGTTTGACCGCACTGTTGACGTTGCACGATATGTATACTGGGGATTGTTTGCCCTTCAACACCGCGGTCAAGAAAGTGCTGGTATCGCTATTACCGATGGTAATGAAGTGGCTCTAAAAAAAGGTATGGGTTTATTGACTGAGGCTATCAAGGAATTACCAACATTAAAAAGCCATATGGGGACTGGTCATGTTCGGTATTCTACAACTGGCTCTAATAACCCACGTAATATTCAACCTCTCGTAATCCATTATCAAGGTGGCCAAATTGCAGTAGCCCATAATGGCAATTTGACGAATGCTCTAGGCATCCGTCGTCAACTTGAAGCAGATGGTTCCATTTTTCAAACAACTATGGATTCAGAGGTTATCGTAAACTTAATCGCTCGTTCTAAGGCTGAAACGCAAGAGGAACGCATTGCTGATGCGGCTCGACAAATCGAAGGGGCCTTCTCCTTGGTTATTACAACTAATGACTCTCTCGTTGGGCTTCGCGACCCTCAAGGCTTTAGACCGCTTTGCTTAGGTAAGACTGAACATGGCTATGTGTTATCTAGTGAAAGCTGTGCTTTTGATGCTATAAAAGCTGAATTTATTCGCGATATTGACCCAGGTGAAATGGTTATCATCGATGATCGTGGTGTGCGCAGCACAATCTATGCAGAACCTCAAAAAATTGATAAAAAACTTTGTGTCTTTGAATATATTTATTTTGCGCGCTCCGATAGTAAAATTGATGGCCAATCTGTATATGAAACACGACTCAATATGGGACGTGAACTATATAATGAAACTAAATATGATGCAGATATCGTCATGTCTATTCCCGACTCTGGCACGACGGCTGCTCTTGGATATGCTCGTGCGTCGGGCATCCCTTTTGCAGAAGGTTTGATTAAAAATCGATACAGTGGACGTACATTTATCAAACCTAATCAAGAAGAACGGGAACTAGCTGTGCGCATGAAGCTAAATGCTATGCCAGAGGTTGTAGGCGGTAAACGTATTGTATTAATCGATGACTCTATCGTGCGTGGTACCACAAGCGGCCTTATCGTTAAGATGTTAAAAGAGGCAGGCGCTAAGGAAATCTATATGTGTGTTAGCTCGCCGGCTATCGAATATTCTTGTCACTATGGTATTGATACGTCGGTTCGTAAAGAATTGATTGCGGCCACACACACAATCGAAGAAATTAAAGATTATATTAAGGCAGATAAATTGCATTATCTATCAAAAGAAGGCTTGTGCCGAGCTATTAGCGGCGTGCCAGAAGCGGATTTATGTTTCGCTTGTTTCAATGGCGATTACAGGGTAGATGTGCCTACAGAACAAGAGGAAGGGGTCAAATATGTGCTCGAATAAAACAGGATTAACCTATCGTGATGCAGGTGTAGATATCGATGCCGGTAATAAAGCCGTAGAGTTGATGAAAGAATCCGTAAAAAGAACATACACAGCAGGTGTTGTAGGTGATTTAGGTGGCTTTGGTGGTCTATACTCCTTAGCAGGTCATTCCATGGAAGAACCAATGCTCGTATCTGGCACAGACGGTGTTGGCACAAAATTGCGCCTCGCTATCATGATGGATAAACATGATACGATTGGACAAGACTGTGTTGCCATGAGTGTAAATGATATTCTTGTGCAAGGGGCAACGCCTCTGTTCTTCTTAGACTATGTAGCAGTTGGTAAACTTAATCCCGTACAAGTCGCTGATATCGTACGTGGCGTCGCTAATGCTTGTGAAGAATCAGGTTGTGCTCTCCTTGGTGGGGAAACAGCTGAGATGGCTGGTTTCTATGGTGAAGGTGACTATGATGTGGCAGGTTTTGCCGTAGGTATTGTAGATCGTCCTAAACTGATTACAGGTGAACATATTAAATCTGGTGATGTCATTCTTGGTTTGCCATCCTCCGGTGTTCATTCCAATGGCTTCTCCTTAGTTCGTAAAATCGTTTTCGACCATAAGGGTTTCTCTATAGATCAAGATATTCCAGAATTTGGTAAAACCCTTGGCGAAGAACTATTAACACCAACACGCTTGTATCCTAAAGCTGTATTACCGTTGATTAAAGAAAACTATATCAAAGGTATGGTTCATATCACAGGTGGTGGTTTCTATGAAAACATTCCACGCGTACTACCAAATGGCGTAACTGCTGAGGTAGATTGTGATACATGGCCACGCCTTCCTGTGTTTACAAAATTGCAAGAATGGGGCAATGTGGATTGGCATGAAATGTACCGTACGTTTAACATGGGTATCGGTATGATTCTCATCGTCGATGCCGATGATGTAGATACGGTGAAAGCTAATCTTGAAAGCCGAAATGAAGCAGTATATGAAATTGGTCGTATCGTTGCAGGCGAAGGTCCTGTTGTCGTAAAAGGGGCGGTATTTAATGACTAATTCCGTATCTAAAAAGCGTCTTGCTCTATTTGCCAGTGGTAGAGGCTCAAATGGCGAAGCCTTGTATAAGGCGATGCAAGAGGGGCTTATCAATGGCGAGTTTGTCGTTATTATTACAGACCATGCAGATGCAGGTATTGTAGAACGCTCTAAAGGATGGGGTATTCCACTCATTGCTATTGAACGTAGTCAATTTGATTCAAAGCAAGCCTTTGAGCAAGCTCAATTGGATGCTCTTGAGCCGTATTGTGTCGATGGTATTGTGTTGGCCGGCTACATGCGTATTGTAGGGGCCGGTCTTATTGCTCGCTATGAGCATAAGATTTTAAATATTCATCCCGCTTTATTGCCATCTTTTCCAGGACTTCATGGTCATCAACAGGCTATTGATGCGGGCGTAAAAGTAACAGGTTGTACCGTTCATTTTGTAGATGCCGGTATGGATACAGGTCCTATCATCATGCAAAATACAGTTCCTGTATATCCAGATGATACAGAGGATACTTTGTCCGAACGATTATTGCCCGTAGAACATGCGACCTATCGTGAAGCACTTCGCTTGTTCTGTGAAGATGCATTACGTATAGAAGGACGCAATGTACATTATATTTAGGAGGAACGATGATTCAAAACGCATTACTTAGTGTTTCTGATAAAACAGGTATTGTCGACTTTGCCAAAGGTCTTGTAGATTTAGGGGTGACTATCTATTCTACAGGTGGCACGTTGAAAGCTATTTCTGATGCAGGCGTTCCTGCAAAGGCTGTAGAATCTCTTACCGGTTTTCCTGAAATGATGGATGGTCGTGTAAAGACGTTACATCCAAAGGTACATGGTGGCATCTTAGCGATTCGTGATAATGCAAAGCATCAAGCCGCTATGGAAGAACACGGTATTTTACCAATCGATTTAGTGGTTGTAAATTTATATCCTTTCCGCGAAACGATTGCAAAACCAAATGTTTCATTAGAAGATGCTATTGAAAATATAGATATTGGGGGCCCGACTATGGTGCGTTCTGCGGCTAAAAATAATGCATATGTAGGCATTGTGGTTAACCCTGATCACTATGATGAAATTCTAGAAATGCTTAGAACAAATGGCGCGTTGACCCAAGACTATCGTTTTGCACTCGCTAAAGAAGCATTTGCTCATACTGCAGCATATGATACGGCGATTGCTAATTATATGAGTGGTGTTATTGGAGAAGGCCCTACACCTCCTGAATATTTAAGTGCTTATGAAAAGGTTATGGACCTTCGGTATGGCGAAAATCCTCATCAAAAGGCAGCTTTTTATAAAGAAATTGGCAAGGCTCACGGCATGGGGGCATTAAAACAACTACACGGTAAGGAATTATCTTATAACAATATCGTCGATATGGAAGCTGCGTGGAATATGGTGTGGGAATTTACTAATCCTGCTGCTTGCATTATTAAGCATACGAATCCTTGTGGTGCTGCAACGGCAGCAACATTACACGATGCGTATATCAATGCCTATGAAGCCGATTCTGTATCCGCCTTTGGTGGCATCGTTGCGTTAAATCGCGAAGTTGATGCGGCTACTGCCGAAGAAATGAGCAAGATTTTCTTAGAAGTTATCATGGCGCCAGCTTTCACAAAGGAAGCGCTAGATATTTTGGAAGCGAAGAAAAATATTCGTCTCATCGAGTTATTTAAGCCTGAATCTGGTCAAGTAACTGTGAAAAAGGTGTCTGGCGGTATGCTCGTACAAACGGAAGATGACATCGTAGAAGACCGTGCTAATTATAAGGTTGTTACAAAGGCGCAACCTACAGAAGAACAATGGAAAGCTCTTGAATTTGCATGGAAGCTTGTAAAGCATGTAAAGTCCAATGCTATCTTAATTTCTAACGAGAAACGAACACTAGGTGTTGGTGCCGGTCAAATGAATCGCGTTGGATCGGCTAAAATTGCCCTTGAACAAGCTGGAGAGGCTGCAAAAGGGGCTATTCTTGCATCTGATGCGTTCTTCCCATTTGGCGATACCGTAGAAACAGCGGCTAAACATGGTATAGCTGCTATTATCCAACCAGGTGGTTCTATCCGTGATGAAGAATCCATTAAGGCTGCTGATGAAGCAGGTATTGCGATGGTATTTACAGGCATTCGTCATTTTAAACATTAGAGGTAACTATGAAGGTTTGCGTAATCGGTAATGGCGGCCGCGAACACGCTATAGCGTGGCGTTTATCCATCAGTCCGAGTGTAGAAAAGGTGTATGCCGTTCCTGGCAGTGCGGCTATGAAAAATTGTGCTGAACTAGTAGGCATTGATTGGTCTCATACGGATCATCTTATCCGTTTTTTGAAAGATAATAAGGTGGACCTTGTTGTTGTAGGTCCTGAAGCGCCTCTTGTGGCAGGTCTTGCAGATGCGTTGCATGAAGCAGGAATCCCTGTGTTTGGGCCTTCCAAGGCGGCTGCTCAATTGGAAGGTTCTAAGGTCTTTGCTAAAGATCTTATGAAAAAATATAATATCCCTACAGCTGCTTACGGTGTATTCTCCAATGTAGATGAAGCAAAACAATTCATCGCCAAAACAGGGGCCCCTATTGTGGTGAAAGCAGATGGCCTAGCAGCTGGCAAGGGTGTTGTAGTGGCAATGACTGTTGAAGAAGCTAATGCAGCCGTTGATGACATGCTAAGCGGAAATCGCTTTGGCGAGGCTGGTAGTACCGTTGTTATTGAGGAATTCATGGCAGGTGAAGAAGCGAGCCTTCTTGCCTTTGTAGATGGTAAGACCGTAGTTCCTATGATTGCGTCTCAGGATCATAAACGTATCTTTGATGGTGATAAGGGTCCTAATACAGGCGGTATGGGAACCTATGCACCAGCACCTGTGCTAACTGATGCATTGCGCGATGAAGCCATGGAGACCATTTTAGAGCCTATGGTAGCAGCCATGGCAAAGGAAGGTATGCCATATGTGGGCTGTCTTTATGCAGGCCTTATGATTACCAATGAAGGTCCGAAGGTGGTAGAATTTAATGCACGCTTTGGCGATCCAGAGACACAAGTGGTATTACCATTGTTGGAAGGTGATTTGGGCCAAATTATGATGGCCTGTGCTACAGGTACATTACAACCTAATATGGTGAAATGGAAAGACTCTTCTGCTGCCTGTGTCATTCTCGCTTCGAAAGGCTATCCCGAAACCTCGTCTAAAGGCGATGTCATCTTAGGTGAACTTGTACAGTATGATACATCCATCATTTTTCATTCTGGTACGAAGTTAGAAGGTGACCATTATGTCACGAATGGTGGTCGTGTTCTTGGCGTTGTGGGACTGGGTAAGGATTTGCGAACCGCTTTAGATCGTGCCTATGAGCGTGTTGATCATATTACATTTAAGGGCATGCAATATCGTAAGGATATTGGTGCAAAAGCTTTCAAATAATACAGAATCCCCTATACTATATGCATATGCATACGGTGTAGGGGATTTTTATTGCCTATAATTTAGTATGTACCCGTGATATAATAATATCGATATACATAGAAACACCAATGTAGATGACATTTGGTGATGTAATAGAGTCTGTTTTCTTTGTAATAGCGATATACCATTATGATTTATAATAAAGAACCGTTACAACTGAATAGTCCTGTAGCTTTTTGGCTTAATTTCCCCAATGAGGAACGTGTTTTTTGGGTGGACCGGCAAAGTAATCGTATTGTTGTAGGCGCTAAACGTCTAGCCACAGTTAAAGATGATGAGGACCGCCATAATTATGCGTATGTATTTTATGGGGATACTTTTTTTGACACATCAAAGGATCCTAAGTGGTTGGGAATGGGGCATGAAATGATTGCGTTCACCCATTACTACATCGTAGAAAATGGAGAAGCCTTTTATTTGCATGCTGGTGAAAGTGTTAGCATCGAAGATATAGAAGTGCCTCATATTCGTCATGATTTCCGTGAAACTAGTGATGATAAAGGCGATTGGGACCGCTTGATGAATGCCATTTCAGATGGCATCGGCCGTGGAGAGATGACAAAGGTGGTTGCATCCCGTGAAGTGCAATTCACAAGTGATACACCGTTTAATGTGGCGAGTATCTTGGCCAATTTGGTTGAAAATAATCCGAACTGTTTCATCTTTGGCTATGAGAAGGATGGGCGCACCTTTGTGGGGGCCTCTCCTGAAATTTTGGTGCGTCATCGTGGTAGCGAAATCCTTAGTTATGCACTGGCTGGAACCGCGCCAAAGGATGGCCCTAATGCGTGGACTAAGGAACAGTTGCTAAGTGATAAGAAAAATCTCTTTGAACATAATATCGTCCGTGACCGTATCGTGAACACGATGAAGCAAATCACTCCGGACGTTACGGTGGGGGAAACTGGCATTATGGAGCTAGCTCATCTCTATCATTTACGTACCATTATTACTGCAAAAGATAGCACAAAATCTCTCGTAGAATGGGCAAAATTACTACATCCAACACCGGCTCTTGGTGGTGAACCACGAGAGAAGGCGATGGCTCTCTTAGAAACATACGAAGCTCATGAGCGCGGTATGTACGCTGCACCATTTGGTTTTATGAAGGATATGGGGGATGGCATTGTTGTCGTTGCCATTCGTTCTGCCTTGATTATGGATAATATTCTCTATGCCTATGCAGGATGTGGTGTGGTTGCCGATTCTGATGCGGATGAAGAATATATAGAGACTAATAATAAAATGCGTACTATTCTAGATGCATTGTAAATGGTAAAGATCTAGTGCGAAAAAATATGATGAGGAATATATCCTCATCTATATTACGGAGAAATTACATGAATGAATATATCGCCGCCTTGGTGGATGAATTCGCCCGATTAGGCATCACATATGCCGTGTTTAGCCCTGGTTCGCGCTCTACAACGATGGCCATGCTATTTAGGGAACACGGTGCTTTTGAAACCTATATGAATATTGACGAAAGGTCCGCAGGATTTATGGCCTTAGGCATCGCAAAGGCCCATAGAAAGCCTGTAATTCTCGTGTGCACGTCGGGCTCAGCGGTAGCACATTATATGCCGGCTGTACTAGAAGCACAATATAGCGGTGTACCCTTGATTATTTTATCCGCAGATAGGCCTCACACATTGCAACATGTAGGGGCTCCACAAACGGTAGATCAACAAAAAATATTTGGTACAGCTGTTAATTATTACGAGGAATTGGCAGTACCACAACAGGAGCATTACTATACATATCCGCGCCTAGTAGCTCGTAAGGCTTATATGAAGTCTATGGATGTGAAAAGGGGACCGGTGCATATTAATGTACCGCTCTTTGAGCCATTGGTACCGGAGTTAGATAGGAGACATTTTGAATGTGGCAGGCAACCATTTTCTGTTGTTCCGGCTGCTATTCAGCCAGGTGATGTATGCACTATCTATGACCTCCTTGCGAATAAAAAAGTGCTTATCTTAGCGGGGCCAAGTACGAATCTTGAGGATACCGATGCCATTCTTGGTCTATCTAATATATTCCATGCGCCAATATTAGGTGATCCATTGTCCAATATGCGTCGTGTTTATGATGAACGAGTCATTACATCTTATGATGCATTGCTTTCACAAGAGGTGTATCGAGATACATTGCGACCAGATTGCATGTTACAAATTGGTCAGATGGTCGTATCTAAACGCGTTCAGCAGTGGGTGGCATCCATGCAACATATCCCAATCATATCTGTTAGCCCTACAATGGACTATACAAACCCTGCAGGAAACACGACCCTCTTTGTACAATCGACACCACAAGGTTTGGTTGATGCACTGAATATGGAGATTTCTGAGCTTCATGTAATGGCAAATGAGGTCCATGCAGAAGTCGCTGATGAGGAACTCAATACAGCTGATAATGGCTATTTGGCTACGTGGATTGATGCAGACGGTGTAGGCCGTAAACAACTCGATACAGTAGCTAGGGAACAAGAGCTATTTGAAGGATATACGATTCATCTATTACAAGAATTGTTGCCGAAGAATAGCCAACTTGTGGTTGCCAATAGTATGAGTATTCGAGATATGGATTATTTCTGGTCTGGTAATCGTCACAGTGCTATTATCTATGGTAACCGTGGCGTTAACGGTATTGATGGTACCGTTTCTACCGCCCTTGGCATCGCTACAAATGGCATGCCTACCGTATTGCTTACGGGGGACTTGACCTTCTTTCACGATTTGAATGGCCTCGCCGTGGCGAAAACGCACACCTTAAATGTAACCATCATTGTTCACAATAATGATGGGGGTGGTATTTTTGAATATTTGCCGCAAAAGGGAACGCCGCATTTTGATTACTTATTTAGTACCGCACAAGGCCTAGACTATAGTGGCCTTGCGACCCTATATGGTATCGACTTTGTACGTGTATCGAGCAATGATGAATTGAAAAATGCGTTACAAAACTATGTAGGAATAGCAGGTGTTCACGTTATTGAAATCCCCACATCTAAAGAACGAAGTCGGGAATTACATGCGCTATATACGACGATTCCTACAAACAAGGAGGACCGACTATGAGCCAATATGCTTGCAGTATTATAGATAACTCCCTATTCAATCCAGCACTTCGCATGTATGTCGATCTTGGTGAGTATCGATATGGGGTGACGCTAGCTGGCGCCGGTAAACCTCTTGTGTGTTTACATGGTTTTTCTGAGTCTGGTTATACCTGGGATGGCATCGTTGTGCCAGGCTATCAACTTATCCGTATCGATACGATTGGACATGGAGATTCGGATATTCCAGAGGATGAGACTGCCTTTTCTATTCCTACTATGCTCAACGATTTGCATACGGTGATTTCTGCCGTGGCTGGTGAAAGCTATTCTCTCATGGGATACTCCATGGGGGCACGATTAGCTTTACTATATGCTCTTGAGTATAGTTCTGAAATTGAAAACCTCATCTTAGAAAGTGGTTCTGTTGGCATTGAATCAGAGGTAGAGCGACAAGCGCGTAAAGCTGCTGATGAACAATTAGCACTAGCTATAGAAGATAATGATGGAGAGTGGTTTGCTACTAAATGGGCTGACATTTCTATTTTTGAAAGTCAACATCAGCTTTCACCAGTTGTACAAGATAAGTTGTTTCAACGTCGGTCCCATAATAGTCCTTATGCATTAGCAGCTACATTGCGTGGCTCGGGGCAAGGTGTAATGCCCTATGTGGGTCATCGCTTACAAGAATTATCCATGCCATCTTTATATATTAGTGGCGCACTAGATACAAAATATACTACAATAGGAGAAGAACTGTTTAGTAATGTACCAAACTGTGAACATGTCATCGTCAATGGGGCGGGACATAATGTACATTTAGAAAAGCCGGGCCCGTTTATGACGGCCTTAGCAGATTTTTTATATAAGGAAAGGTAATATCCATGAGCAAATTTGATTGGAAAGTATTGGATCGTAATTATGAAGATGTAATTTACGAAACCTATAATGGTATTGCAAAAATCACGATTAATCGCCCAGAGGTGCGAAACGCATTTCGCCCTAAAACCGTAATTGAGCTTATTGATGCATTCACAATTGCTCGTGACGATGCAGAAATCGGCGTTATTATCTTGACTGGTGCTAACCACGGCCAAGGTGAAGATAAAGAGGCATTCTGCTCTGGTGGTGACCAACGTGTGCGCGGCAATGGTGGTTATGTAGGTGATGACAATATTCCTCGTCTTAACGTACTTGACTTGCAACATTTAATCCGCATCATTCCAAAACCTGTTATCGCTATGGTAAATGGTTTTGCCATCGGTGGTGGACATGTATTGCACATCGTATGTGACCTTACCATCGCTTCTGAAAATGCAAAATTCGGTCAAACAGGTCCTCGCGTAGGTTCCTTCGATGCTGGTTATGGTGCTGGCTACTTAGCACGCATGATTGGTCACAAACGCGCTCGTGAAGTATGGTTCCTTTGCCGTCAATACACGGCTGCGCAAGCTTATGAAATGGGCATGGTTAACTGCGTGGTACCATTCGACAAATTGGAAGAAGAAACAGTTCAATGGTGTAATGAAATTTTGGCATTGTCCCCAATGGCATTGCGCATGTTAAAAGCATCCTTCAACGCCGATACAGACGGTCTTGCAGGTTTACAACAATTTGCAGGCGATGCAACATTGATGTACTATACAACAGATGAAGCTAAAGAAGGCCGTGATGCGTTCAAAGAAAAACGCAAACCAGACTTCAAACAATTCCCTAAATTCCCTTAATCGGAATATGGTTATTAGTCCTTATGTATGGACCTGAATCCTTTACATGATAAGCAGTGCGCCTCTATATGAGGCGCCTTTCTTATACGTATATGTTTTATAGTATTATGGCTAGCTAAGAGGTGAGATGATGGAATGGTTACGATATGGAAAACAGTACTATCCGAATCGTATATGTATGAATAATTACACCTATCAGGATATATATAGTGCTGTTGTGAACGTGGCGACGCGATTACAAACACTGTCAGATACACGTATCGCTATAGTGTCAGATAACTCCGTAACAATGGCCGTTTATCTCTTGGCAGCCATGCTAGTCCGCAAAGAGGTACTCTTATTAAATGTTCATCTTACAGCGGGCGAAATAGAAAAACAGTTATGCCAGCTGCATATTACAACTGTGTTACACAGTGCTAAGCGATGTGGCCAAGTACCTAAATCGGTAACGTCTATGGAGTTCGAATCTATGGAGTCTATGTTGCATAATGGGGAAAAGGATATCTTTGATTGGATTGTTAATGATAATGATATAGCAGCTATCATGAATACCAGTGCTACAACGGGGCAGTTTAAATCAGTGCCACTTCGTTGGGGTCAAATTAAAGCGCATGTACAAGCATCACAAGAGGTGCTAGGTAGGTCTGAACAGGACAATTGGCTCATGGTATTGCCCTTATTTCATGTAAGTGGATTATCTATTTTGATGCGATCTCTATATAATGGCACGGCTATGACAATCATGGAATCCTATGACGAAGAACAAGTACTGCAATATATTCATGATGGGCGCATTAATATGATGTCTTTGGTGCCTACCATCTTAAAGAAGTTAGAACCGCGTATTACTCACCATCAATTGCGTGTCATCTTATTGGGCGGTGAGTTTATACCGCGGCCTCTAGTTGATGCATGTGTGGCAAAACAACTTCCGATTTATAAAACATATGGCATGACAGAAACCTTTAGTCAAAGTGTGACCATGCCTGTATTATCAAATCTAAATAAACTCGATTCGGTAGGTAAACCATTGCCGAGGATGACCGTACATATCGTAAATCCTGATGGCGATGGGGTCGGGGAAATCCATTTGAATGGGCCCATGGTTATGAGTGGTTATATCAATCGCGAGCTGATTCATGGCGATTTTAATACCGATGATATGGGTTATGTCGATGAAGATGGGTTTTTATACATCTTAAATCGCCGTACAGATTTGATTATTTCTGGAGGCGAGAATATCTATCCGAAGGAAATTGAAGATACTGTATATGCTATGCAAGGTGTGAAGGAATGTGCGGTTATTCCTGTAGCCGATACGAAATGGGGACAGGTGCCTGCACTATTTGTTGCTTTTGATGATATAGATGCATTAGGGGCCGATTTGAAAATGATCGTACGAGACTATCTTTCTAGTAAGCTAGCCAAATACAAGGTGCCTAAATACATTACAATTATGGATGCATTGCCACGTAATGGGACAGGTAAGATTATGCGTAAGTCGTTGGCCTCCTATCTCGATATGACTGCGTCAAATGGAGGTTCTCATGAATGATGTATTGAACTTTAAATCCATAACGACGTATCGTGTGGCTTTGCCGTTAAAGTTTGAATTTAAAACGGCTAAGGGTACTGTTCGTGTTCGTGAAAGTATCATCGTTCGTATCGAAGATCAACAAGGCTATGTTGGATACGGGGAATGTGTCGCTTTCACAGACCCTTTTTATACGGCAGAAACTATTGATTCCGCATGGAAACGATTGGTGGACACCTATATTCTAGAGTTGCGCTTGATGCGGCCAAAACCATTAATGGCCTATATTCGGCAGTTACAATTTTGGTTAAAGCGCGATAATATGCCCATGACGATAGCAGGCCTTGAAAATGCTTTAATTAATCTAGATTGCAACCGAAAAGGCGTGAATTCTGTGTCGTATATTATGGGGCAGTCTTTAGAATCAACTATTTCCAATGGCATCGTCATTGGTGACGTGTCCATGGATGAACTATTAGGTATCGTGGAACAGCATGTAGCCAATGGTTGTAAACGAATTAAACTCAAGGTATCGCCTCGTGATGGTTATGAACGGACACGACTTGTGCGTGATGCTTATCCAGAATTAGCCTTAGCTGTTGATGCTAATCAAAGTTATACCTATGACCAGCTGGATATGGTGGCTGCCTATAATGATTTGAATTTACTATGCATAGAGGAACCCTTTAGCATGACGAATTTAACTACCTATAAAGCGTGGAAGGAATCATTGCCTAATTGGCCTATTACGACCTCTATTTGTTTAGATGAGTCGATGTTATCCTATGATGACTTATCTTATGCAATCGAGTATAGATTAATCGATGTACTCAATGTGAAAGTAGGTCGTCTTGGGGGCTTAATACAGACGCGAGCCGCTATTTTACGATGCCGCGAAGCAGGTATTCCCTACTGGATTGGTAGCATGGTTGAATCAGGAATCTCAAAGATATTACATGTTCAACTTGCTGCCTTAGGTGATACCTATATGGCAGGGGATTTATCTGATTCTAGTCGCTATTTTGAACATGACCTTATCAATCCAGCAATTTTATTTACCGATGGGTCCATGCAGGTGCCTAATGGTGCTGGTCTTGGCGTTGATGTATTGGATAATCGTATTGAAGAATATACAGTGGAGAAACGAACACTATGACAATGATAGACGCATTACAAATCGATTGTGTAGAGCTAACTGGACCTACCAGTGGGCAAGGGGTGATGCATTTAACTAGTTATCATGCGCAGCCACAAGGCTCTCTCAATGGCGGAGCTACCTTGGCCTTTGGTGAAATTTTATCGGGGATGCTCAGCAATCAACTGATTCGAGATAATCAATTTGCTGTAGGACAATCGGTAACCGCAAATCACATGCGCCCTATGAAAGCAGAAGGCGATTTGATTGCTAAAGGACAGCTACTCTTACAAGGGAAAACATCTCATGTTTGGCGCTTTGATATGTATGATGAAAGCCATCGCTTGATATCTCAGGTTACCGTAACCTGTGCGATAGTACCTAAAAATCGATAAGAAAAAAAGACCTCTTTCGTAGTAAATACGTTTGTAGAGGCAGATAACAGCAAAATTCTCCACCGGCCGGGTCTGTCTACGCCCTTCGGGCTTCGCAGGGCCAAAGTCGAATTTTGCTATCATCTGCCTCTTTTTCGTATTAACCTAACAAAAGAGGTCTTTATTTTCTTGTGATTTTATAAAGTGCTTCGATATCTGGGATATCATAGATAGCCCAAGTTCCGTCACCGATGTGCTTCATAAGTACTCGAATGGGAGCTGTTTGGTTTGTTTTTGTATTGTGAATCGTTACGGTTACTGTGGCAGTATCGCCATCATCTTCAGAGGTAATGTTCTTGATTTCCAAATGGCGTTGTTTAAATAATTCACCTCGTTGGATGCGGTCTACCATAGAAAACGTATTGGATGTATCTTCGCTTTCAACATCTGAATCACTACTATTTTGCGATTTGAAACTATCTGGATCCTCTACATACTTACGAATTACATCATCAAGAAGGGCTGGACCGAATGTTTTCGTTGCTGCCACTGCAGCCTTGCCTAATGGTGAGGATGTATCCACATAGGTATTGCCTTCACGGGTAACGATATTTTTAACCAATGATGTTGTATCGATATGTTCTAATACAGTATCCGCATCTTTGTTTTCAACGGCTTCACGGATAGTTTGGAATGTATAGACCGGTGTATGAGGGATATACCATAAGAAATACCACATAGCACTCAGTGCAGCTATGATGGCAATAATGATTGCTATTGTTAATATTTTTGATTTCATAATGTTGCTCCGATGTATATAATACATATATTTTAACATATAAACTTCTCCTTCTCTATAGTTGTCAAAGCTTTAGATTATAGGTATAATAAAATGTATTCATCTTGTATTCATCGTTAAGATGAATGTGTAAGAGGGGAGTTAGAAATGAAAGACAAATTAATACTAAAAGCTCTGGTTTGCAGTGCTTTTATGTGCAGTCTAAGTGTGGGAACGATGGCTGCAAATGTAAGCACTGATGTAAAAGCTGGGGATACTGAACAAAGTAGCTGGATGGATCGTACGGATATCGGTATTGGGTTACAAGGTACTCAGAAAGATTCTTATCATGATTATGCAATGCCTAATAAACAAATGACTGATAATAATCTAAGCTATGATACACGATTCCATTATCATAATCATAATTCTAAGCAGAAAATGAACGCAAAGTATTTTATAGAAACATTGCAACCTATAAAGAAATATGATAAATCTATGGTTTTTGTACAGGGGCGCTTAGATGGTAATGGTGGCGAAAAAGTTTCCACTACTACATATTGGAATGGGTCGGACTCAGATTTTGGAAGAATTGACGGTCAAGGAACTTATATTGATAAAGGTGAAGTAGTAGAACATGATACTCTTGGTGTTGTCGGTACTGCTGGTATTGGCTATCGTCGTCTTAGTACACATGAGCATGCCTACGTCGGTACCAATGTATTCTATGACTATGCTTTTAAGAATAAATTTTCTCGTATTAGTGCAGGATTAGAATATGTAGCTGGTCTAAATACGATTAGTGTCAATGTATACCATGGACTATCAGAAAAAACGGTGGGTCCTTATCACATTAACACACCTTTGCGTCAAGTACCACGGGCAATAGATTTTCATGATAGCTTAAGTTCACCGCCTAATGGTATTCGAAAAACACCTCGATATTCTTATGAACATGTATTGGATGGCTTTGATATACGGTATACACGAGATTATAAGAATGCTCGTTGGCTATCTAGTTATGTGGAAGGATATCATTGGAAAACAAAAGCGCCAGGAAAACATCCAGAAGAGATGTACTATATTGACCAACATAAGTGGCAATCTATACATGGATTAAAGGTAGGCGCTAAAATGAATGTGACGCCTCATATTTCTGTAGATTTAGGAATTGGTAAAAGTAATATTAGTTCTGTAGAACCGTATGTATCTGTTATGTATACCTTAGGTAAGTCTAAATATGCGTACTTTGGTGGTAAGCATAGCGAAAATGTGATGACTTCGCCACGTTCTAAGATGTTCGATAAGGTTAAACGCAGTGATATGAAGGTTGAGTATTATTGGGAACAAGACTTGCGTGATGGTCCTTGGGATCATCTATAATCAGTATCATGCTGGTAGAAATACTATAATCAACAATTTCATATAACTATATTTGAATTGGCACCTAAGGTTTCCTTATAGAAATCTAGGTGCCAATTTTATTTCTATAAATTTGGGTCTAATCTGGAGTATATTAAAGTATACTGAATATAAATGATTAATATATACGATTTTTGATGTATAATTCATATTTCTATATATTTTGGAAAAATTCATTTAAAAATTAGAAAAAAGTACTTGCATTATATGAGTGGCTCATGTTAATATATACGAGTAGTCAACGAGAGTTGATACGCGGCCCCGTGGTGTAGCGGTTAACATGTCGCCCTGTCACGGCGAAGATCGTCAGTTCAAATCTGATCGGGGTCGCCATTTTTTTTTACAAAAAACATGCCTCGGTAGCTCAGTCGGTAGAGCAACGGACTGAAAATCCGTGTGTCGACAGTTCGATTCTGTCCTGAGGCACCATTTTTGTATTCCACGCGGTTGTGGTGGAATGGCAGACACGCCATCTTGAGGGGGTGGTGAGCGTACGCTCGTGAGGGTTCAAGTCCCTCCAACCGCACCAAGCTGATTAAATAAGGGCTTACAGGTAATTCTGTAAGCCCTTATTTTTGTTTGACATCATAAAATCTTGCGTGGTTTGACATCATTTTGACATCATAATATTTTAGAAATACGTTTTACAATGTCATCTTCCATTTTAGGTGTCACATGTGAGTAGGTATCCATCGTTTCTTGAAATGACGCGTGCCCTAGACGTTCTTGTATGGCTTTCATATTTGCTCCATTTTCGATGAGTAGGGTTGCATGGGTATGTCTAGTACCATGCATAGTAAAAGCGGGCTTACCGATTAAACTAGCGTATTTCTTACATAGTTTGCTGACCTCATCAGGACAGCGAGGAGCACCCTTTATACCAGGGAATACAAGGTTATTATTAATCCAGTTCATGGTTTTAATTCTACGCTTGTCTATGACTGTTTTATGCTTCATAAGCTCCTGGAGTGTTTCCGTATCAATGGCAATTATCCGTTTTGAGGATGTGGTCTTGGTTGTATTGGATATAACTGCAGTAGATCCGATTTTGAGTGCAGTCTGAGAAATGGATATAGTTGATTTTTTGAAATCGATATCCGACCATCTTAAGCCTAATAATTCAGATCGTCGCATACCTGTTGCAAATGCTAATTTAAATAGCGCATGATGTTCTGTATTTGATATATTGGATAAGAAGTCTTTAACCTCATCTACAGATAAGGTAACCATATGACGGACTTTAATCTGTTTTGGCCTGTCTATGTTTTTCATGTAGTTTTTAGGGATGATGTCATCTTTTACCGCCTGCTCTAATATGGAGCCTAGAATTGTCATGGTGTAGGATATAGTCCTTGATGACAATCCATCCATTGATTCAAATACATACCGTAATGTATTAGGTTTAATTTCGGCTAACTTTACACCACCGATTTTATCTCTGATATAGCGATTGATAATTCCTGTATAACTTTGATATGTGGCAGGGGTTATAGTCTTTTCCTTTAGATTCAACCATATATTAATCCAGGTGTTTAATGAAATGGTATCGTCGAAATTAGCACATGATTGATTAGTATTTATGTATTTCTCCATAGCTTCTATGGCCGCTTTCCTAGTGGTGCCATAAAAGAATTTACGCTTACCGTTGATGGTTTTCGATACCTGGTATCGTCCATCGGCTCTCTTTTTTGCCATAAAAATAACCTCCTAGGCCTAAATTTGGGTATAATAAATAAGCCTTAGAGGTTTTGTGGTATAATAATAGTGTTCTTTGGTATATACCTCTAAGGTGTGTATCATGGCCCCTATTCTGTTGGTAGCAGAGTAGGGGCTTTTTTTATTAGTTTTGTGTTTTAGGCGTGTACTTACCAGTGCGCTGTGCATTTCCTAGGGCACCCATAGCTTCTAGATACCCATAAGTATTTGGTTGTAATTCAACGCGTTTAGGTTTCTCCCCTTATGTGTAGTTACACATTAAAATGATGATAAAAGTCGATATTTTCTAATTCCGAATCATCTATATGTGACCTACGAACCATTTGTTCGACAAGGTTCACGTGTTCATCTAAGTAAAAATCATCATTAATAATATGCATTAATTCATGTTTAATTTCCTCTCTCATGCGATCATGAGGGAGGTTTTTGTTTATGTAGATGTTATGAGTATCTACATCTTCACATTCCTCTGACACAGCATTAGCATGTGGCAAGTCGCAGTAAATCAAATTTACAACCAACGATAACACTCTCCCTTGTGTGTATTACTTGTGTTTAGATTTTAAGAACTCTATGTATTTGACTGTTTCTTCCATCTCCTCTTTAGACATATCTTTTGCAGCAGAAAAAAGCATGCGTGCACCTGGTCTAGTGCGTAGGTATTCCGCAAATTCGGCTGCTTCAGGGTCATCATAATATCCTTCAGTAGGCTTAGGTTCTATTGATTGTTGGGAATCAGTCCAACCCATTAAATATGCAGGCGTAGTGTTAAGAGCTTTAGCTAATGGTTCAAGAACGTCAATTGGCATGTTCTCAATATCACCATTTTCATATCTATATATAGTAGCTCTGTTTTTATTTAACATCTTAGCCAATGCATCAGCTGTATACCCTAATTCTAGTCTTCTTTGTTTTATACGTTCTCCGATTCTCATGGGAAGCCTCACTTTCTAGTTGTTTACATAATACAATATAAATCGCAAAAATGCAACAATTATTCTTAAAATATTTATAAAATCGCATAAAATGCGAAAAATATTGTTGACATGCATTGTTCGATGGGTTAATATCAAATCAGAAGATGTCGCATAAAAGCGACTTGGAAGGAGGTGTAATTTATGAACACTAGAAAATTAAAAGCAAAATTAGTAGAAAAGGATGTATCTATTGCAGATTTAGCAACAATATTAAACGTCGATAAATCGACTGTTTACAGGAAATTTAATAAGTCAGGAGAGGCTTTTACGGTCAGTGATGTAGATAAAATTGCTAAAGCATTATGTCTAACTTATAACGATATCAATGAAATTTTTTTTACAAATATAGTCGCATAATATGCGACATAGTGAAAGAGGTGAAAATATGGAGTTTGTCATCGGATATATTATAGGGCTCGTGCTGACAGGGATTTTGATTATTGTAGTTGCTGGACGTGAGTCCTAAGCCGTTGAATTTATAACAGAAATTAAGTGAAAAAAATAAAAGCCACCAACAACGTTAGTGGCAATAGAAAGGAGGTATAAACAAAATGACTGTCGTTATTAATACAGAGACAAGTACCAAAGAACAACTCAAGGAAATTGTAAAGCTTATAGCTGAATTAGAAAAAGAGCACACTTGTGAGTGCACTCTTAATCTAGTCTTACGCTAATTATTTTTCAAAGGAAATATACACAATATCATCGGAATGTAACAGATGGATTGTATTACCAATAAAAGTATATTGCGTTTGATATAGCTTAAAGTTTTCAAAATCAGTAATATCAATTGCTTTTACGTAGGTAGACTCATGTTGGCGTATGAGTTGTAAGTTATCAATTCCGATATATTCGCCATCCTTTAATTTGATAGTCGCTTGCATATAATCACCTCCTTTCAAGGTGATTATATCAAAAGTATTTATTGTGTCGAAAGGAGATTATCATGACAGAAAATACAATACTGAATACTGATATGTTTACCAAAATAGTTATTAAAAACGAAGACGACGATACAGTAGTCGCCGTTATTACTGCTGATGATGTTGAACCGGCGCCGCATTATATTGCTGTATTAACTCCTAAGTATAAGTAGCCTTTTAGTGAATGAAATATTGATAAGGAGGGCTCAATGGATAGAAGTAAGCTATGTATCACTGTTGATGAAGCTGCAGAGATGGCAAGTGTAGCACCTGCAGTGATTCGCCAATGGGCGGAAGACTTTGATTTTCCGTCCATGAAGATTGGACAGCGTGGCGGTAAACGCTTAATTCATTTAGATTCGTTTAATGCCTGGTTGGCGAAAAGATGCCAGGCAAGAATAGGAGAGTGAAAGATGAATAAATTTATCATGATAGCGTCCCTTATAATGTTCGGGTTGCTAGAGGGGTCGGATGTACAAGGCTACGTCATACCTGATCTAATCATGGCCGCAGGGTTCTTATGGGCGTGTGCCATGTTGATATATGTAGTTAAACATGGAGGTAAATAATGGAAGTTTTGATGCAAGCCTTATTCTTGACTGTATTTGTATTTAATACCTGTATGTTTTTTATTTCCCTGTTTGCATTGATGCCCTTTTGGTTCTAGGAGGTGATATATGAAACGAGTCGAGTGTACAAAATGTGGCGTACGCATTATCCCTTATAACTATAGCTATATATTTGATGCAGTGAATCGCCGAGCGATTAGGGTTTGTAAGCGTTGCCATGATGAACATATCAAAAATAAATGTAAAAAAAGCCCGTACTCACGGCAATGAGATACGAGCTCTAGTTAAACAACCAATTTAATTGTAACACATTAAGTCGTTACTAAAAAGGAGATAACATGCCTGAAATAAAATCTAAAAAATCATTGCCATCTGTAAATACATTTGACTTCAGTTTTTTTGCTGATAATAAAGGAAAGCATCATGCAGCAGATACAGTAGCAATTGTTGTAACTAATAGTTATATCAAGCTTTCATTAGCTGCTTATAGAAAGTTAAAAGGTCCTGAATATTTTAGAGTTGGTATAGACGTTCACAATAAAGTGATTTGTGTATCCACTGCGTTAAAAACAGAATCTCATGTTTTTAAACCAACAGCAAAGCAAATTGAAAAAAACGCTATTTATATTACTAAAAGTAGTAGCGTAATCAAAAAGCTTAAAGAACTTGGCATTCCCAAGATGGTAACCGGAATGCTAGTTGATGGCGAGTTATTATTCAAATTTTAAAGGAGAAACTATCATGGAAAATCAAAATATTTTAACTATTAAATTCAACACATTGGACGATTTAGCAGTGCAAGTAGCAGATTGGAATGAGCGATTAAATCATCAATGCCAAGGCCAATGTATGTCAGAAAAGCCAATTGTTAAAGTAATGTCAGGCGCCAGTCTTGAACTAGCAGAAAATAAACTCGAGGATACATTCAAGAAAGCAATTGAAAAGAGTAGTAAAAAGATTGCAGAAGGTATAAATCAACTTGAAGCTGAAGGTTGTAAGGTAGAAATCTTAGAAAATGAAGTATCAGCGCCTGCAGGCGATGTTCCTGTGACAGATTTCGAAGGTAAGCCAACAAAAGCTAAAAAAGAAAAAAAGGTTGAGCCGGCAACAGAATTGGTTGCAGAGCCTACTCTTGCTGAAACACCAACTGAGGAACCAGCGACTATTGAAACCCCAGAACAGGATGCAGCATTAGATATAACTGCTGAACCGATTGATAAAAAAGCATTCTATAAAGAATTCCGTGAATGGATGGGCGAAGATGGGGTAAAAGCAAAAAAAGCACTTGCAATTTTTAGCAAGCATGGTGTTACTCGTCCATCTAGTGACTCTTTGACAGATGATATTATTACTGATTTGAAGTCCGCAATGGCAGGGGAGGAATAATATGCCTAAACAACAATTTAAAGCTCAAGCGGATATTTGTAAAAAAGCGCTAGATATATTACATAAAGCAATCGAGCTTGACCCTGGTAATGCTGAAGAATACCAAGCAGGTATAGCGTATACAGAAGGTGTCATGAAAGCATCCAATGCTATTGTAAAGGCTTGTGAAATTGTAGAACCTACTAAAAAGCAAAAGGAAGAGCCTAAAGCGGAGGAAGCTGAAACTAAAAGCAAGAAAGCAAAGACTACGGCTAAAAAGTCTAAGCCTAAAGAAGAACCAAAGCCAGTGATAGAAGTAGAGCCTGCACCTGTTGAAGAGAAGGAAGCAGAAGACCTATTCGCTATGTTTGGTGATTAAAGGGGGTATTCACTGTGGAGATTGTATCCAGTACCTATATTCACAAAATGTTCGATAGTGTAATTCTAGAGGCTCCTTACGGTGCGGAGTATACAACTATACACCATATCGATTGTGGATTTACATTTGGAGGCAGCTGGCAACGTAGATATTCATATCAGAATGGATATGTTACCGGTTCAAAATACTATACCTGTCCAAATTGTCGAGCTTCTTCTAATCCTTATGATCATAAAATTTACTTCTCTATAAATGATGAGAGCGTATATCCTGTATCGACCTATGTTGAGGTTATCAATTACAAGCATTTTCTGGATTTGAAGATTCGATATCAAGCTATCCAACTTTTCTTTGATGGCAAAAAAAATGACTTAGGGATGTGTACAGAAACATTGCGATTCGACTTCAAGAAACGTAAGGCAACATTTATTGATAGATTTAGAATCCATCATGAATTGACTGTTGACTATATCCGTGAAAACGAGATTATGCCGGTACTGAAATTCTTTGGCGATTCATACGCCATGACAGATTTTAACCGGAAGTATTTAAACAAAACATTTAAGACGTTACGTCTAATGTTTGAAAAACGATTGAAGGAAACTTACGGATATGGAACAAAGGATGTATATGTAGCACCTGGCGCTACAGAAGAAAACGGTTACCATTTTACGATGCTGCTCAATATGATTCTGAAGCTATCGGCACCTGATATGCCTAGCATTGTTAGCTTGATGAAACAATATGTATATTGGACTAATGCTTACTGCTTATATCGATATACAAATATCCCTTTTGAAGATGATGTGTTAGTGGCTACAAGAAAAGGCATGAATTTTCAAGCAGCGCTTAGACAATCATATAAAGCTCCTAACAGTAGAGCCTTGCGGAAGCGTATGGTTGATGATCCATTGAGCGTATACATGTCTGATGTCCTTAATCTTTTTAACGATGAGAATTGTAGACGCACTATACTCACATTACGGCGTAGTAGGCATGAAGGTACGGACCCATATTTTGGTAAGGCTCACAATGCTAATGATGTACGTAAGGCGATGAGATTAAAAAGTCCACATGCAATGTTTATGTGGCAACAATTAATTAACCGGTGCGGTGAACCTACCATATTACGTTGGCTATTAGGCGAGGACATTCGTGTTATAGAAGATTGTGTGGATATGCACGCCAAACTCGAGCCCAAATATCAAGAGGCATTATGGAAGAAACGATTCAAGTTGAAGAACTTCCATGACGAAGTAATCAACATATTCAACAAGCAGGAATATGGAGATGTAATATTACCTGCTCAACCTCAATTACAAGCTGATATGGATGGGATGCACTTTATGGTGCCAAAGACTGCAGCTGATTTAATGACATATGGAAAGCGATTGAAGAACTGTGTAGGTTCATATCGTGACCGTGTCATTCAAGGGCAAGCAGCAATTGTGGTTGTCACGGATGATGACATGAATCCTATTGCATGCCTAGAGTTAGCCACCGGTAATAAGGTTAAAAAGGGTCAACCTAAATTTAATCATCTAGTGCAAGCGAAGTTATTCGCGAATGCACAACTAAAAAAAGACAATAAAATTCACTCTACAGTGATGAAATGGGCCAATCGTTTAAAGATTGAACCTCACACTATTGATGTGGACGCTAATGTTGTATAGGAGATCACTATGAAACTCACAAAATTAGAATTACTAAATTTTAAAGGTTTGAAAGCCTTTACTATAAATTTCAACGGTGATGTTATTATCCGTGGGGATAATGCTACCGGCAAGACGACTGTATTTGACTCCGTATGTTGGTTGCTATTCGGTAAGGATAGCTTAGACAGAGCCGATTTTGAAATCAAAACATTGGATAGGGGCGAGCCTATCCATAAAGTTAATCACGAAGTCACAGGCACTTTTACATTGGATGAAGGTGGCACTGTTGAATTAAAGCGTGTGTACCGGGAGAAGTACTCATCCCCTCGTGGTGGTGAAGTCACTATGACAGGTCATACGACAGACTACTTTGTCGATGGGGTTCCTAAAAAAGAAAAGGAATATAAGGAGATTGTAAACTCATTAGTTGATGAAAATATTTTCAAATTAATTACTAATCCGTTGTATTTCAATGAAACATATTCCTGGCAGAACCGCAGAAAGTTATTACTTGAGATGTGCGGAGATATATCAGATGAGGATGTTATTGCAGAATATAGTGAGCTAAAAGCATTGACTGATATCTTATCAGGCCATAGTGTAGACGATCATCGAAAGGTAGTAGCTGCCAAGAAATCCGCCATCAATAAAGAGCTGGATATGATTCCAGTTCGAATTGATGAGGCCTTGCGCGGAAAACCTACCATTGATACTCCTCGAGATACTCTTATTCAGGAGATTAGCTTAGCAACTACAACGCTAGAAACTCTAGAGGCAGACAAAGCATTATTAGTGAATGGACATGCGGTTGTTGATACTAGAGCGGAGCTTAGAGATGTACAACGTCGATTGATGGCTCGTGAAAGTGAACTGCAGATAGAATATAAAAAACAATCTGCATTAAAGTCGAATGAATACGATATGGTTGTATCTGAACTTAACAATCTATCTTCTAAGGTTGAGAGCACCAAGCATCGCCTTGATACATCAAATAGGGATATTCAACGTATCGAGAGTGTTATTGACGAGCTGATGCATCAACGTCAGCAGGTCAACGAGGATGCATTTGTAATGGATATCGATGAGGCTTGCCCAACCTGCGGACAAAAACTTCCTGCAGAGCAAATTCAAGCCGCACGTGAAAAAGCTGAAACGAAGTTTAACCTTAGAAAATCTAAGCAATTAGAAGAACTTAATCAGTCTATTGAACTGAAGCAACAAGACATTGAGAACATTAAAAAACGAGATGCCGGCTTAGAGCCTGTTGAAACTTTAGAGGCTCTTATTAAGGAGAAAGAACTTGTCAAACAAACCATAACTGATGAAATTGGACAGCTAACAGCTCCAGTGCTTGATGATGATTCTATATATGCTGATTTAAAAGCAGAAGAGTTTATGCTGCAGATGAAACTCGATGAATCTAATATAGATCATTCTGAAGAAATTGCAGACATAGACAAACGTATTGCTACAATGAAAGAACACCGCTTTAACCTTGAAACTGAATTGAATAAATACGAAGAGGCTAAACGGATTGATACTCGTGTAGCAGAGCTAGAAAGTCAACAGGCTGAATTAGCAGCAGAAAAATCAAAGCTCGATGAAGCATCGTATTTGATGGATGAATTCGTTAAGGCCAAGGTTAACATGCTGGAAGATGTTATTAACTCGAGATTCAAACTAGCACGATTCAAGATGTTTAATGTTATGTTGAACGGCAACGTTGAGGAATGCTGCGAAACCACCTATAAAGGGGTTCCGTATCGCAGCATGAATAACGCTGCACGTATTAATGTAGGCCTTGATATCATCAACGCACTAACTAGCTATTTCAAAGTGAATGCTCCCGTGTTTATTGATAATGCTGAAGCGGTGACTGAGTTTGTTCCTGTAAATAGTCAAACAATTAAGCTTATCGTTGATGAATCAGAACCACAATTAGTGGTTAAGGAGGTGTAGATATGGACGAATTGCAAGTTTTCAATAACATTTCTTTTGGGCAAGTTAGAGTCCAGGAGTTAGACAATGAAGTATGGTTTGTAGCAAAAGATGTATGCGAATGTTTAGGAATTAATGATACATCTAAAGCTGTAGGGCGTTTAGATGAAGATGAAAAGGGTACGAATTCAATTCCTACCCCTGGAGGCAATCAGAATTTATTGACTGTAAATGAATATGGGTTATATAGCCTGGTGCTTTCAAGTCGAAAACCTGAAGCCAAAGAATTCAAACGTTGGATTACGCATGATGTAATCCCTGCTATTAGAAAAACCGGTTCTTATTCTATGGTGATTCCGCAGACATTGCCTGAAGCTCTTAGAGCATATGCCGATGAGGTAGAATCACATAATGCAACGAAAGCCATTGTAGCACAACAAGAACAGCAGATTGCGGAGTTTAAACCGGTTAAGGATTACGTAGATAAAATTCTATCAAGTAAATCCTGCTTAGCGATTACTCAAATTGCAGCTGACTATGGCCTTAGTGCTCAAGAGTTAAATAAAATTTTGCATGAAGCTGGTTTACAACGTAAGGTCGGTGATCAATGGATTCTGTACAAGCAACATATGGCTAAAGGTTTCACCAAATCAGAAACCTTTACATTCTGCAGAAGTGATGGTCGCTTAGATTCAAAAATCACGACTAAGTGGACACAAAAAGGCCGCTTAGAAATTCATAGTATCTTAACAAAATTAAACATTCACGCTGTATGTGAAGACGTAGCATAGGAGGCGCACAATGGGAGAAATTGCGAAATCGCAAACACAATTACAAACTCAATCATTGAAGACTTTAGTATCGAGTGAGTCTATAAAAAAACGATTTAATGAAATACTAGGGAAGAAGTCAGCAGCATTTGTATCTAGTTTGATTTCTGTTTCTAATAATAATGAACTCTTAACTAAGGCAGACCCTACGACTGTAGTTACTGCTGGTATTATGGCAGCTACACTAGACCTTCCTATTAATCAAAATTTAGGCTTCGCTTACATTGTTCCATTTTATAATGGCAAAAAGAAAATTTATGAAGCCCAATTTCAAATGGGATACAAAGGGTATATTCAGCTAGCCATTAGAGCTGGCAAATACAAAAAGATTAATGCCATTAAAATCTATGAAGGTGAAATAAAGAAACGGAATCGACTAACAGGTGAATTCGAATTAGGGGACCCTACCGGGGATGATGTTGTTGGATATATGGCCTATTTCCGATTAGAGAATGGGTATGAACAATACCTATACATGACTAAAGAAGAAATGGAAGCACATGCTAAAAAGTATTCTCAAACTTATAAAAAAGGTTTTGGACTTTGGAAAACTGACTTCGATGCGATGGCTATTAAAACCGTACTTAAACAGTTGCTAAGCAAATATGGTATTTTGTCTGTTGAAATGCAGAATATGGCGAATGCTCTCACTTCAGATGGTGCTGTTATTCGTGATAATGATGGAGAACTTACACCTGATTTTGAAGGAGAAACCATCGACATTCAATCTGATGTGGCTGAAACTATCGCTAATAACGCAAATTCAGAAACGATTGATATTGAACCTACTCCTACGAATGAATCCGTAGATCCTGAAACAGGCGAAGTCGTCCATATGTTTGGTGATTAATTGTGATTAGTATTCAAGCATTCGGTAGTAGCTCAAAAGGGAACTGCTACCGAATCAAAACCTCAACTAATGGGGATGAATTATTACTAGATGCAGGGTTAGCATTTAAAGACATACAGCGGTATTGTCGATTTAATTTTGTGCATTTATGCGGCGTATTGGTGACTCATCAACATGGAGACCATTGCAAGGCCGTTCCTGATTTATTAAAACTCGGACATCGCGTATACATGCTAAAAGATACAGCTGAGGCTATCTATGTTGCCGGACATCATAAAGTGGTCTATATAACGCCTAAGATTCAATTTTCTATTGGTAATTTTACTATACTACCATTTGAATTAGAGCATGATGTTCCGAATGTTGGTTTTTTAATTACTGATGGGGAAGAGAAACTCTTATATATTACAGACACCTATTATTGTCGGTACACATTTAAAGATGTGAATCACATTATGGTCGAGTGTAATCATTCTTATGAGATCCTAAACCAACGCGTTGACGATGGATGCCTACATGAGAAACGTATGGAACGATTAATTCAATCCCATTTTTCGTTAGAGAATGTCATTAAATTTCTAAAGTCTATGGACCTTACTAAGTGCCAGGACATTCGACTGCTTCATTTATCCGATGAAAACTCTGATGCCGCTATGTTTAAACAAGCTGTTGAAGCCGCTACCGGTAAATATGTAGTCGTAGAACAAGAAAGGAGTCCATTATGATTGTTAAATCTATTCAAATTACAGATAACGATATCAATATCGCCTATCAGAAACCATCTGCTACTGGTCTGACAGATGTCTTTACCATTAAATCTAAAGATGATCCACGACCTGAACTCATGCAAGCTTTCAGCCGGCTACAGGCTATTATGAAAAAGAACTTTGAATTCTTGGAAGAGTTTAACATCCCATTTGTCGTACGGTCATTCAAGTTTAAATATGGTGTTATCGAGGATGTGGTGGAGAAAGTCAGCGTTGAAGGCATTATACAAGATGCATACTCAACTGATGAACTGAAATTCAAGACTGATTGGTTGCCGGTAGAGTATGCAGACCGTACATTCGCTATTTCAGTGCAAGACTTAATCGATGAATGTGTAAGGTTTATTATGGGACGTCGAGCCCAGGACAATTTATTTACAAACGAGGAGTAATAGATGGCTAAGGATGTATATTACTTCAGCCACGATGTAAATGCCAGTAATGATCCTAAGATAGTAGCAATGGAATCGCAGTTTGGAGTTATTTCATATGCGTGGTGGTGGAAATTAATTGAAAAACTAGCTTCATCTGAGGACTATAGACTGCCTTTTAAAAAATATACCTTTATTGCTCTCGATAAAGAATTGGGAATTTTGAACGAAAACGAACGACCGTTGAACGAAAACGAACGACCGTTGAACGAAAACGAACATACTTTCTTTTGTTCAAATAAGTCATTTTTGTTTGTAAACTCGTTAATTAATGATTTTGAATTGCTCGAATGTGATGACGAGTATTTTTGGTCTCCTAGTTTAATTCGCAGACAAGAAGAGCGAAGAAGTAAATTTGAAAAAAAGCAGGAACAGCGTAGGCTCGCAGGCATTAAAAGTGGCGAGGCGCGAAGAAAAAAGGAACAAAAACGAACGGTCGTTCAACGAGATTCAACGGTCGTTGAACAAAACGAACAAAAGGAAAGGAAAGGAAAGGAAATTAATAATATAGAGAGAGATACGCGCGCGCGTGAAGATGAAAATCCTCTATCTATGTTTGACGATGATGAAGTAAAAAATAAACCCATTTACGATTTGTACATGAAAGCAATCGGAGATGTATCACCTGTCATTAAAGACCGGTTAGATGATCTGGTTGAGTCTTATGGGAAGGAACGAGTTATTGTGGCTATCAACACCACAGCTGATAATGGCGGTAATAGCATCAAGTATGTTGAAACTGTCACAGCAGGAAATCTAAAGAAGGAGGTGCAAAAAGATTTTGGAGCAAGTAAACATAACGGAAATGCTAGAAACGTTTCTCGAAAAAAGGAAGAAGTCGACTGGCAAGCAGAATACGAGAGAGTCCACGGTAAAGGATGAGTTTTTCTATCCTGTGTATGATAAGCCTGTAGTGATTAAGAATGATGTCAATGGACATTATGCTGCAGTTGGTATCCCTCGGCGATATTATGATATGGATTTTGAGTGGTTACGTAAACATGGCAGCTTCCCTAAAGAGAATTCTGAAGCATATGCCGTAGTGAAACAGTATGTGGATAACCTAGAGACAAATCTTAAAAGTGGCAAAGGATTGATTTTAAGGGGCCCTGCTGGCACTGGAAAAACTTCTATAGCAGTTAGTATCCTGAAAGAGGTTCTAGCGCTGAAACGGGGCTGTATGATGATTTCTATGCCTAGTCTATTGGATATCATGCTCACCTTATCAAAGGGTGATAGAGTTGCGTTTCTAAATTATGAACAAAAGCTCAGGAATATTCCGCTATTGTTGTTAGATGATTTTGGAGCGGAGTATTCTAAATCTGATTGGGTGCACACAAAAGTTGAAAGCATTATTATTGGCCGATACCATGATATGAAGCCAGTTATACTGACAACTAATTATAATAACGACCAAACAAAAGACCATTATAGCGAACGAGTGATTGATAGATTACGTGGCAAAGATTATGAGGAAGCTATATTTTGGGGAGAATCACACCGATGAAGATTATCCTACGTTGTCAGTTTCGGTTTAGAAAGAAAACTCACGACAGGTTCCCCACGTTGAATGAGTACATTGATTGTGAACGTGGTTCGACTATAGCTGCTGCTGCTATGAAAAAGAAATGTACAGAGCAAGTGAAAGAACAATGTCTATCACAACAGATAGAATCGGTAAAGGGAAAAGTGGACCTGTTATTTGAATGGCACTCATCGACCAGGCATGATCCTGATAATGTAGCGTTCGCTAAGAAATTTATTCTTGATGGTCTACAATTGGCAGGCGTGCTAGAAAATGACAATAGAAAGTTCATAGGCACGATGGCAGATGAAATTATAACTGATACAGAGAATTATGTAATCCTGCACATATCGGAGTGTATGAGTATATTCCTGTAAAGAGTGTTAATTAAAGCGAGGTATTATGAAGAAAAAGCTTGTATATGTGGCTCATCCATATGGTGGAAAGAAGAGCAATAAAGAAAAAATAGACAAAATCATGCAAGAACTGGTGATGGTTGATATTACACATGACTATGTATCACCTATCCATAATTATGGGTTCATGTACTTAACCGGAGACCAATATCAATTTGGCTTAGGGATATGTATAGGCCTACTTAATCATTGTGATGTACTTGTCTTGTGTGATGGCTGGGAGACTAGCCGAGGCTGTAAAGGCGAATATGAATACGCCAAGAAACATGGTATTGCTACATTTGTGTTAAGCGAATGGAAAGCAATGAACATGATTTAATTTTTAGTTAGATACTTCTTTCAAAGTTGGTATAAACACAATTCGGACTAAACTACAAATTAAAAAGGGGGAGATGTATTTGAATGAATACGAAATTGAAAAAATCACTAGGTTGGCCACTGAGGCGGCCACCAAAACCTACTATGAATTAGCCAAGCAAGAAAATGCACAGCTAGGTCGCAAACTTCGACACAACACGATCAAGCTGCTTAAGCATTATAGTCAGTTACAGTCATACGTTGACAATGCTATCACGGATTCGACACAAGCCGAGGATATATGGCTCAATGAACTGTTAATTGATATGTTTGACGATAAAAGCATTGTGAAAGTAAATGCGATTGTCAAAAGCAAAGAAAAAACAGCATTGATGATGAGGCATGTGAATAACATGCTCGATATCTATGCTGAGAAGTGTAGTGCAAAGCAATTTAAGTATTGTGAGTGTATGCGCAGGTATTATATTGATGGAGAAACATTAGAAGAGATTGCAGAATCATTCCCTGAAAAGCCTGATGTACGGACTATCAAACGTTATATTGCAAGAGGTATTGAAGAGTTATCAGTTTTGCTATGGGGCGTTATTGGATTAAATACAAAGCTAGCCTGAAAATTGTCCCAAAACTGTCCTAGACCTGTCCTTCTTGACAGTTTATAATGATAGTGTGAGTTAATAGGGAAACGATTAATCTCTCTCTCGACATAGTGAATACCTAGAACACAAAAGCGAAAAAGCCCTTGCTTCGGCAAGGGCTTTTTGCTATAGGGTAGCTAATCCTATAAGACAGTGCGATCGCAACAGGATGCAAGTTAATGGCAAGTTATATACTAAACGTAAATAACAAACGCGCGTTTACCGTAGTCACGAGCATAACGGCGTTTACCAGTCTTAGGGTCTGTTACATATGCAACAAATTTCTTTGTGCCACGTTTAGACCCGCTTTGAGATGTATTAGATATATTAGCTTTTCCTTTCATAAATTTCTCTGAAGAGATTTATGGCGGGCCCGCACTATTTATATTATAACCATTATTTGTTGATTAAACCAGTATTGAGATGTAAATGAAAAAGACCCCGGAATCCGGGGTCTTTTTCTTAGACGGAACAAGTAAACTTGTTTTGAAATAAAATGAGTTGTAGCTAATAACTCAAAGCATCCTTTATACGTCTAAACATCTCACTAACATAATATCACTAAAATATAAAAAATCAATCGTAGGATTGCAGAAAAGTTTACTTTTATTTTATAAATGAAAAATAGAACGAATATTCCATACTAGATATTGTTTTTATAAAACAATATAACAATATATAGTATATTATGATGATAAAATCGAATATGGTTATGCAAAAGAAGAATGGAACGAGGTGAATACGATTGACAGATGTGTATTGTGAAAAGAGGCGATGCCTTAATAATGTGAAAGGTTGGTGTAAGGCCAATGGAATTCATATAGACCATATGTGTAAATCGTATGCACCATCACATTCGTTAGTAAAAACAAAAACCGCAAAGGTTCATAAGGAGTGCGGTAAATATAAGCAGAATAAAGGAGTGCTGAAATAATGGCAGATAACATTATGATCCATTGCGCATATACAGATTTAGTAGATATTGCCGCTGTAGTTCCAAACCCTAGAAATCCTAACCACCATAGTGATAAGCAAGTAGAGTTGTTAGCCAAAGTGATAAAAGCACAAGGTTGGAGAGCTCCGATTACGGTGAGTAACCGTTCTGGGTTTATTGTAAGAGGTCATGGGCGGTTAATGGCTGCACAATTATTAGGCCTAGATACTGTTCCAATTGACCGGCAGGATTATGAAAGCGAAGCTGCAGAGTATGCAGACCTGATTGCAGACAATAGAATCGCCGAACTATCAGATATCGATAATACCTTATTAGGAGAGTTATTAGCTGATACGGGAGATTTTGCTGAGTTCACAGGTTATTCTGACGATGATATAGCTAGCCTATTAAACCAGGTAATGGCAGATGAAGTTCATGAGGATGATTTTGATACAGAAGAAGCTATCAAATCAATTAAAGAACCTATGACAAAGTTCGGTGATGTATGGATGCTAGGTGAGCATATGTTATTGTGTGGCGACTCAACAAAGACAGAATCTCTTAATTGTCTACGGTGGGGGGGACGTTGTTGATATGGTATTTACAGACCCACCGTATAACGTGGCTTATGAGGGAGGTACAAAGGAAGCTCTTACCATTCAAAACGATAATATGTCAGATGCTGAATTTGATATATTTCTTGATGATGTATTCGCTTTGGTTAACAAAGCATTAAAACCTGGTGGAGCGTTTTATATCTGCCACTCTGATAGCTGTGGTGGTCAATTTAGACGTGCGATTCGAGATAATGATTTACTTATCAAACAATGCCTGATTTGGGTTAAGAATACATTTGTAATGGGGCGCCAAGATTACCAGTGGAAACACGAACCAATTCTATATGGATGGAAACCTGGTGCTAGTCATAAGTTTTATGGTGGTAGAAAACAATCTACTGTGATTGATGACAATCTTCCTCTTGAAATCGAAAAAGATGGAGATGACTATATTCTTCATTTTTCTAATGAAACGGACCATATTGTAGTAAGAGTGCCTGGCTATGAAATAGAAGGTAATAATGGCATTGAATGTGATTCTATATGGCGATTTAATAAGCCATTAAGAAATGGTGAACATCCGACGATGAAACCTATTGCATTATGTGCACAGGGAATTAAGAACTCATCCAAACCTGGAGAACTTGTATTCGAACCGTTTGGTGGTTCAGGTTCTACATTGATTGCCTGCGAACAAACAAAGCGTAGATGTAGATGCATCGAATTAGATCCTAAATACTGTGATGTAATAGTAAAACGATATATCGAATTTATTGGAAGTAATAAAAATGTATATGTGATTAGAAATGGGCAACGCTTAGAATTTTCTGAGGTTGCCCAATAGTTTTTGTAAACAACATGAATTGAGTGAGGTGGTGCTGCCATGTGACGACACATCAGCAAGCGCACAAGGACTACCTAAACGGCATGAAGTATAAGGATATTGCCGAGAAGTATGGGGTGTCATTGGCGACTGTTAAATCGTGGAAGACACGCTATGGGTGGTTCCGCGATACATCAAAAAAAAGTATGCATACAAAAAATAAAAGTACGCATACAAGAAAACGAGGGGGCCAGCCTGGTAATCATAATGCATTATACAATGCTGGTGGTGCGCCTAAACAAAATCAAAATGCTGTTAAGCACGGATTGCTAGCGAAATATTTACCAAAAGAAACTTTAGACATTGTTATGGAAGTCGAAGAATCAAGCCCCATTGATATTCTATATATGAACATAAAAGTTCAATTTGCACGTATTATCAGAGCACAAAAGCTGATGTATGTTGAGGGAATAGAAGACCATACACGGGTCACTGAAAACAGAACAGAGGTTACTATTGACCCTGCTAAAGGGACCAGTCGTTCTGTTACTAAAACAGATAAGGTCATTTCTTCGGTAGACAAAGAAGTAGTATTTATGAAGGCCCAATCAGTGGCAATGGCCACTTTAACTAAAATGATTCAGCAGTACGACGTTATGTGTCGCAGTCCGCTAGCTACAGACGAACAACGAGCAAGAATTGATAAGATTCGCGCTGAAGTTGCCAATATTTCTATGGGGAATCGGACGATTGATGTTAATGTAAATCACAATCCATTAGCTGGGTTAAGTACTGAAGAAATAAGAAAAGTTATTGAAAAAGAGGATGGATAATATGGAATTCACACCGGCTGTTGTACAGGAGTTCAAATATGAACTTGCGAGACGTGAATTCTTTTATTTTTGCCATCTATTAGAGGGTGACTTTTATGAATACGACCGTCAATATTTAGTTGATTTGTGCGATGCATTACAAGATTTTTATGAGGGCGATATCTACAATGTTCTTATTCTTAACTTACCGCCACGGCATGGGAAGAGCCGCACAGCCCAAAACCTGTCAAAATGGGTACTTGGTAAAAACCACAAAGAAAAGGTGATGACTGGATCTTACAATGCGACTTTATCCAAGACATTTGCCAAGGGAGTGCGAAATGCAATCAAGGAAGTTAAAGCTGATGAGAATATAACCGTTTTCTCAGATGTATTCCCTGGAGTTGAAATCAAAGAGGGCGATGGAGCAGCTCATATGTGGTCTTTGAAGGATGGTTATAATAGCTATTTGGCTACATCCCCTGACGGTTCATCTACAGGATTTGGTGCGACACTCTTAATAATTGACGACATCATTAAAAACGCTGAAGAAGCCTATAATGAAAACGTCAAAGAGTCACATTGGAGTTGGTTTACAAACACAATGCTCTCTCGATTAGAAGAGGGCGGGAAGATTATTATAATCATGACACGATGGGCTTCAGATGATTTGGCCGGGCGTGCAATCGAGCATTTCAAAGATGATCCTAAGTTCAAATCTAAAGTGATTATGATGAAAGCGGTTCAGGAGGATGGCAGTATGCTGTGCTCGGATGTACTGTCAAAAGATAGCTATCTATCTAAAATTAGAGCAATGGGCGAAGATATTGCATCAGCCAATTACCAACAAGAGCCTATTGATATAAAAGGTAGGCTATACTCTTATTTCAGTACATATGAGGATGTTCCTAGGGATGATAAAGGATATCCACTATTCTCTGCAGTGAAGGCTTACGTAGACTCTGCAGATACCGGCGACGACTTCTTATGTGGCATTGTGTATGGGGTATATAAAGACTATGCATATGTGTTAGATGTATTGTATACAGATGCACCTATGGAAATTACTGAAGAACAAACTGCAGATTTAATAAATCGAAATAGTGTAAATATTGCTGATATAGAGTCTAATAATGGGGGGCGTGGTTTTGCTAGAAATGTTAAACGGATACTAAAAGAAAAGTATCCAGGTAATCGAACAAAGATTACTGCATTCCATCAAAGTAAGAATAAGGAAGCTAGAATATTATCAAATTCAACACAAGTTATGGATTATGTTTTATTCCCAGTTAACTTTAAGGACCGCTGGCCTGAATACTATACATCCATGTATAAGTATCAACGCAAAGGTAAAAATGCACATGATGATGCTCAAGACGCAGCGACAGGCGTTGTTGAACGTTTGAATGCGCCTGTTATTAAATCCATCAATTCTGATATTTATTAGGAGGAACTTCATTATATGTTTACTACAAACGAACAGAAGTATGCATACCAGTTATTACATGATGCGTACTATGGGTCCGGGTTATTCTCTTTAGGTCGTGGTTTAAAACAGCATCCAAGAGAAAGCATAGACAATTATAATTTCCGTAAAAAGTTATCAAGCTATTCTAATCATACAGCAGCGATTATTAATGCGAATGTAGATCCTATCTTTAATGATGAAATTCGAAGAGAGTATAAAGAAACGGCTAAATTCAAAGTGTTTTTAAAAGATGCAGATCGATTAGGTACATCATTACAAGAATACATTCAGCAACAAGCTTTGATTGCCAAAATGTATGGTGTTGTGTATGTCATTGTTAACAATGAAGCAGAATTTGGTGAAAGTTTGGCTGATAATGTACGTGATAGACGGCTACCGTATTTAACTTCAGTTGAACCTAGTGATGTGACTGGTTGGAAACTGGATGACAAAGGTCGAATAATTAGATTCGAATATAGAACGATTGTTACTGATGATAATGGAGGTAGTTCAACAGTATATTATGAATGGACAGACACAAAATGGACTATTCGTGACAAAGGGCGGGGCATTATTAATGAAGGTGAACATGGGTTAGGACGTGTTCCTGTAGTGCAATGGTTTGGTCGTAGCACTAAGAAAACAACTATATTACCGCATCCAGAGTTCTATTCGTTAGCACAAAAGAACTATAGAGTTTATCATCTTGATAGTTTATTGACACAGATTTTGAACTCTCAAACATTTTCTACTTTAACAATGCCATCCGATGAAGGTATAGAAGATTTAACCTTGGGTGTCAATAATGTACTACTATATCCATCAGAGGCTAGTCATCCTCCTGCTTTTATTGCTCCAGATAATGGACCGGCACAAATTATCATGCAAGAAAAGGAAGCGGAAATTAAAGAAATGTACCGCATAGGTGGTGTTGATTCTGTAGTAGGGGTTCAGCAAGAAAAATCAGGGGTTGCTAAACAGTGGGCATTCAAAAGAACAAATCAACGGCTAGCAAACTTCGCTGTACAGTGTGAAAATGCAGAGAAAGCCATTATTGCATTATATGAATTGTGGACTGGCGAGCAGTTAAATTATAAATGCGAATATCCAAGGGACTTTGACATTAATGATGTAGCTGATTGCTTATCTCAAGGCCAGCAAGCCCTTGATTTAGGGTTTAAATCTAAAACATATTATGTTGAAGTGCTTAAACGCATCCTTGATGGATATATGCCTAATATTGACGGTAATGTGTATGATGCTATTGTTAAAGAAGTGGAAGCTACTGCACAGCAAGAAGTATTAGATGACATGTATTCAAATGGAGAAAATCCGGATGAGAACAGTGAGCGACTAGATGAATAAGCATACCGAACGTGTCATACGCGATATAATTGATGAATTTGAAGCCGAAGTACGTCGATTGTTAGACGAAGGGCACACGCCTAAATATGCTGTTAAAGAAGCATATAAAAAATATCCTGTAATGGAGGCAATGAAAGATACGTTAATCGATGAGTTGGTTGAGGAGTGTGCTAGGGGATATGGTGTAGATATAGGTGTAACAAGTGATGCAGCTAAAAGTGCAATAATCGCAGGTATGCCATATAAATTACAAACCATTTCAAAGGCAATGCAAAAGGCATGGGCACCTGATGGATTAAACTTATCTGATAGGCTACATAATGCATCAGGTACCGTAAAACGTGAAGTTATTACTACGATTCAAGATGCTATGGCTAAAGGAAATAGTACGCTTGAGACCGCACGATCATTATTTGATGGCTATGGGACTGATACGGTTATTGATAAAGCCGAATTACCTAAATTTTTAAAACGGATTAATGGCCTAAATATTACATTGCCTACTAATGAAGCAGAACGAAAAGCTGTTAAGTATCAACTTCGACGTGTTAGAAGTCTGATAGAACAACGCACTACGCCTGGTATGCGTGCTGCCTATACTGAATTGATAGAAGCAATAGAAAAAGGAAATGCCGCAGCCGTTAATCGTGCGGTGTACGTTGCAACTCAAGAAAAGGCAAGATATCATGCAGAGCGCATTGCGCGGACAGAACGAGCGAGGGCATATGCTGAGGGGGAAATTGCAAGACATTTAGATGATCCTGATGTGATAGCCTTTCGGTGGCGAATGAGTTCGAGTCACCCTATTGTCGATATTTGCGATGTATATGCTAACGCAGATTTATATGGGTTAGGCCGTGGAGTGTATCCAAAGGATAAGTTCCCACATTTGCCAGCACATCCACATTGCCTTTGTCGCATTATGCCAGTTATCGATGGCATGATTAATAATACTGTTGCAAAGCCTAATGTAGAAGCCGGTGGATTGTCATATTTAAAGACGTTGAATAAAACCGAACAAGAACAAATATTAGGGGTAAATGGACGCAACTTAGTAATGAATGGGCATATATCGTGGACTGAAAAAGCTAGGGGGTGGAGTGGAGATGTTTTTAAACGCAGACTCCCGGTGATTGAGAGTCTAAAAGACTACATAAAAGATGGTAAAGTTCGTGTCGAAGAAATCTCAAAACGGAAAGATGGCGAAATTAAAGAAGATGTCAAAGCTCGCATTATAGACTATATTAATTCTCCATATTTTAATAAATCATATGTAGCTCGGCAGAGCATGCATGTAAAAGATGGTAAGCTATATGATGCCTCAAAAAATAAAAGCTATTACGATGTCGAACCATCACATTCTGATGTATTGAAGGCAATAAGAGTTGGAGCGAATAATGGAGGAATAGGGTTTACACGTAATGGCGATTGGAACTATAAAATACTAGTTGATATATACCCACATATTGGGTATGATGTACATGAAGAGACAGGAGCGAAACGGAGTACTAGCTTTGCGACTGTGCATGTATCTAATAAAGGCATTCATATAGTACCGAAGGGAAGTGAACGAAAATGACAGAAAAAGAATTGCGTAGACGATACGATGAAATCAAGTCAGAAAATATTGAAGTCATATTCGTTGATGGAGATACTATGAAAGGCAAATTATTGGGTTATACATCTAGCGTAAATAATGAGCCAGACGAAGCGTCTATAGATGTTGGCGAATATGAATTGTATGCCAGTGAAATCGTAGAAATACGAGAAATTTAAAACTTAATTTAATCAATCAAGCACTTGCTTATGCAGGTGCTTTTTTATTTGCCTTTTTAGTATTGCAGGCGTAAAAGAACAAGACCGCGGTCGTGAGGTGTGGCTCACGAAAATAAAGCGAAGAGGGAAAGTTTATTTTACAGGAGGTCATACAGATGACAAAAGAGGAACTAATTAAGTTAGGGTTAACGGAGGAACAAGCAGAGGCAGTGACTAAGGATTATGGTGAAAACTATGTTTCCAAGAGTCAATTTAATGCCAAGAATGATGAGGCGAAAGCAGCAAAAGCGGCAAAAGAAGTCGTCGACCGTGAGCTTGCTGATGCGCAAGGCAAGCTAGAAAAAATCACCTCTACAGGGATTAAGGATGATGCAGGTATTGTAGCTATGCAGCAACGAATTAAAACCCTGGAGGATTCTGTAGAGGCCGAGCGTAAAGCAAGAGAAAATGCTGATGCACAACGTGTACAGTCTGAAATTTCTGCAGCCGTGGTTGATTCTTTGACGAAGCGTAACGCTATGGATCCTAAGGAATTTTCAAAGCTGATTGTTGGTAACATCAAAGTCAACGAAGATGGTACTTATGGATATATTAAGTCTGATGGTACTAGTGGAACTGTTGACGATTGTGTAGATGAATGGCTAAAAGGTAAAGATTATGCAATTAAAGATGTACAAAAACGCGGGAGTGGTTCAGGCACAAGCGGTGCAGGAAGCAACAATTCTGGCAGTAATAAGCCAGTAGGTTTAAAGGGGGCCGTAGCGGCTGCTATTGAAGCCCAATAAATTTTATAAATTCTAATAACGGAGGAATAAACTAATGCCAATTACATTAGCTGAAGCAAAACTTAACGTACAAGACGATTTACAAATGGGAGTTATTGATGAATTCCGTAAATCGTCTTTTTTATTTAAAAACTTAACATTTGATGATGCTGTATCTCCTACTGGCGGTGGCGGTACTTTAACCTATGGTTATACTCGATTATTAACACAACCAACTGCAGATTTCCGTGATATTAATGCTGAATACACACCTCAAAGTGTAACTCGTAAACGTCATACTGTTGATTTGAAAGTATTTGGCGGATCCTTTGAAATCGACCGTGTAATCGCTAAAATGGGCGGTATTGTTGATGAAGTAACATTACAAATCGAGCAAAAGGTCAAGGCTGCAACTGCATTGTTTAATGACACAGTTATTAATGGCGATACTGGTACCAACGCTAAAGCATTTGATGGTTTAGACAAGGCGCTTTTAGGTTCTTCTACTGAATATACACCTACAGCAGCTATCGATTTGTCTGATAGTGGTGCTATTGATGCAAACTACAAGACATTCTTAGACCAACTCGATGAATTCCTTTTAGGCTTGGATGGTGCGCCATCTGCCATTATGGGCAACTCTAAATTGATTGCTAAAATTCGAGCAGTAGCTAGACGTTCTGCGATGTACTCTACTCAATTAAATGAATTCGGACAACAAGTTGAATATTACGGCATTACACCGTTAGTTGACCTTGGTGCCAAAGCTGGCAGCAATGATCCTGTGGTAGGTATTAATGGTCAAGGTGAAACTTCTTTATATGTCGCACGCCTTGGCCTCGATGGTTTCCACGGTGTTTCTTTGGCTGGCGATAATGTGGTTAATTTGTGGTTGCCTGACTTCACCAATGCTGGTGCAGTTAAAAAAGGCGAGGTCGAAATGGTTGCTGCTGTTGCATTAAAAGCATCTAAGGCAGCAGGCGTATTCCGTAAAATTAAGGTTAAATAAGGAGGTCAATTATGCCGATTATTAAATCTCCAGTGCCTGATTATACAGGTCAAACTGGTTCAGTTGTATTTGTGAATGGTGAAGGCTTCACCGAAGATGCTAACCACATTGAATGGTTTAAAGAGCACGGCTATGAAGTTGTGGAAGATAAACCTGTAAAGGAACCTAAAAATACAACCCCAAAGGCTGACAAAGAGCCTAAGGATGAAAATCCTCCGGACAAAGATCCTGAGGACAAAGAGCATAAGGATGAGGGCACTGAGGATAAAACCTCCGGCAAGGGTTCCGGTAAAAAATAATTGCTATGAATAGCCAGGATATTTTCAACAAGCGTATTTGTCAGGCAGTAAAAGCAAGTACTATTGAAGTTCGAGATACTGCACAGGAGAAACATAGATTTACCTCGAGAACAGGGAATTTAGAAAAGGCTGTTGATTATCGAATTTCTAATAGTGGAATGCAAGGGGTTGTATTTATTGATAGTGATGTCGCTAAATACGGCCCTTTTGTACATGCAGGGACACCAGCACATGTAATTCGGCCGCATTTTAAGAAGATATTGAGATTCGTACCACAAGGCGGTAATGGGTTTATATTTGCTAGGAAAGTGGTTCACCCTGGGACTGCCCCAGATCCATTTTTGTATGAAGCGTTGCAGAATAATGTCTCAAATATTACTAGTATTTTTTCCAGATATACCGGTATTGCACTAGATGATGTGGCACAAGGGCTAGTAAAAGATGAGATTACGCTAAGTTTTGAAATATAAGGAGTACTGTATGCTATATAATTTTGAAGATATGGCCGACCTATTAGGGGATGAATTGCTAACGCAAGAGGTAACAGAGACCGCTGTATCCAAAGCAGAACAATGGCTATATGTACTTGCGGATAGATTGGGTGTGTCAAAGGATAAAGTTATACGTAGTTTTACTATCGATGAATTAGTCCTTGCATATATCTATCGAGAAGTCTGCGTTAATAAATCGTATGCTTTACCAGGAAGTTATACTAGTAATGGTTCGACGGATGACTTTTATTCTAAAAAATTAGAATACTATGAAGCTCGTATTAAATTATTGGAATCGCGAATAACACCGGAGCAGCTTACAGGTAACCCTACAGAGTACAAAGGATATCGTTCTGTTGAAATCTATAGGGGGTAATATGTGGTTTGAGTTAATGAAACATATTAAAGATATCATTGTTAGCTCCGGATATGATTTTAATGTTATATTGGGCGCTATGCGCCCACAGGCTGCTAAGATTGATAGTCATGGAGTTATTATGGTTATTCGAGGAGAAACGATGCCAGGAGACAACTCTGTGCAATCTGAAATGCAACAGGAATTATTTGTTGAAGTTTGGGGACGGAATGATGACCCGGACCTATCAGTTGGATATGAACTAATAGCAAATCTAGAAACAAAGCTTGAAAAAATCATGACTAAGCTGCGTGATGATTGTGGATGTTTAAATCCCAATATGTGTATCTTGCAAGATAGTGGCTATCAAATCATCGATATTAAATGTACAAGTAAAGTAGGCGACCATGATTCAGTACGTCCATTGATTGGCACACAGTACAGGTTTGTGGCTCGCCTTATTAATTTGAATGAAGAAACAAACGGAGGTATCTACTAATGCCAGCTCAACCAGCTACAGCAAAAAAACTTTATAAACCGCAACAGGGGGCAATGCCTACTGCCGGTAAAAATTATTTGATTTATGTTAATGTTGGCACCGACGAAACAACAGGTGCTGAATGGCTTTTATTAGGTGGACAACGTACAGGTGATGTATCTCGTAAAGCTGATAGCATCGACGCATCTCATAAAGGCACTAACGGTTGGAAGTCTACTATTCCAGGGCTTAAAGAGTGGTCCATTGACCTTGAAACATTGCTTATGCCTAACGAAGAGTCATTGCAATTGTTAGAAAAAGCGTTTTTGAATGATGATCTTATCAACATCAAGATTGAATATCCTAATAAAGCCTACATGACAGGTATTTGCTCCATTACAGAATTGTCTATGAACACACCACATGACGATGTGGCAACGTATAAAGGCAGTTTAAATGGCGTAGGTGCATTGTCTGAATTGAAACAACCATAATTTATATTTGATATAAGGAGTGCGCACTCATGAAAAAAATCACATGTGATGTATTTAATACTGGCGAAACAATTTACTTTACGATTGGTCGAATCGCTGAACTTGAACAGCTATGGGGTGAACCTATTTTTAAGGCTGTACAAAGTGGCACAATGACATTTAATCAGCTTATTACTGCATTTGTTGTTGGTATGAAACAACACGGTAAAAAGCGTGATTATATCTATTACCAAGATAAATTACAAGAATTGTTTGATGAAGGCACGGTTCAATATAGCGACCTAGTAGAATTAATCGTTCAAGCGTTAATTGGTAGCGGTGTCTTTGGTAAGGCTGCATACTATGCATTGTTTCCGGAAGAAGCTGACGAAAAAGCACAATCTGAAGTAGAAGCAGAGGCAGTAGAAGCAAAAAACTAGAAGGGGGCTATACAGCCCCCTCTTTTAATTTATGGATAACTAAGGCCGAGCGTACGGCTTATGGTCCGCTAAATTTAAAGCCTTGGGAGTTTATGAAACTAAGCCCTATGGAATATTACAAACTGGTGGAAGGGTACGAATTGCGAATGGAGATTGAGGACCGTAGACAGGCTTATTTTACGTGCATAATGACAAACGTTCATATTGCTGGCAATAAGCGGTTAAAAGTCGAGGACATCATGAAGCAATTACACCCTATTACGTTGGCACAACGCAAAACGGAAGAAAAGTTATTCATGGAAGAATTTAGACAGGCGGGAGGTGAGATATAAGAAAATGGCAGATTCACAAATCAATGTACGCATAGTCGGTTCATCTAGTGGTGCCGAGCAAGCACTTGATAGGGTGGCTAAGAAAGCGGAAAATGCACTAGGAAAAGACGTTACTGCTTCGATGGAGGCTGTTAAAAGCAAAGCGCAGAAGATCTTCGGTATAGAAATTCCTAGTATCATGAACGCTGCAAAAAGTGGTGCTGCATTTGGTGCTGCGGCAATAGGTATTGAAGCGGCAGGGCGAGCCATGAAAGATATGGCAGTTAGTGCTGTTCAAACCACCGACCAACTTACACAGATTAGGGCACGTATCAATCTAATTAATGACGGCAGTCAATCTACTGCTGAAATTATGGACAAGATTTATAGTGCAGCCAATCGTTCTCGTGGTAGCTATTTAGATATGGCCGATAGTGTGGCTAAGTTGAATATGCTTGCAAAAGACGCTTTTTCATCTAATGACGAAGCAATCTATTTTGTTGAACAGTTAAATAAGCAATTCAAAATCTCAGGTGCTAGCGTTGAAGAAACAACATCAGCTATGTACCAGTTAACGCAAGCAATGGCAGCTGGTAAGCTACAAGGTGACGAATTCCACTCAATTATGGAAAACGCTCCGATGTTGGCACAATCTATTGCCAGTGAAATGGGCTTGACTGTAGGTCAATTGAAGGATATGAGCTCGCAAGGTCTTATTACTGCTGACATTATCAAGGAAGCCCTATTCAATAGTGCAGAAGAAACAAACGCTAAGTTTGCAGAAATTCCTATGACGTTCCAAGATATAGGAACACAAGTTCAGAACGAATTAATAGCTGCATTTCAACCAGCTATGGAAGAAATAAGCAACATGACAAGTTCGGGTGTATTAAACGATGCACTTGCGGGGTTATCTATTGCCTTTCGTTTGGTTGGCACTGCTGCACAAGCAGCCATTATTACTGTAAGGGGTGCATTTAGTGCGTTATCAGTTGTAATTGGTACAGCTAAGAATATTGTTACTAGCTTTGCGAACCTGTTTAGAACCGCCATGCCAGGGATTGCCACTGCCATTGTAGGTGTTACCACTGCATTTATTACTTATAAAGCGACAGTCGCATTATGTAGCGCTCAAACTGCTGCATTGACTGTAAAAACTGTAGCGTTAAAAACAGCACAAGTAGCCTCTGCGATTGCAACTAGGGCTTATGCGTTAGCAATGACTGTTGTTAAAGTAGCTATTCAAGGTACTATCTTATCGATAGGCGCATTGACTTTGGGGACAACTGTCCTTAAATCTCTATTTCTAGCTTTAAGAAGTAGTACATTAGCTGCAGCTACTGCTCAGCGTGTATTAAATGTTGTAATGAAGGCAAACCCAGTCGGAATATTAATATCCGTCATAATGACTTTAGTCGGTGTATTTGCGACTGCCTCTGCTGCATCAAATGGGTTCGGTAATACGTTAAGTTCGGTATTTTCAACTATTGTTCATACCGCCGTTTGGGGTGTAAATAAGATTATCGAAGGGCTTAACTGGTTAATTGCAAAACTTAATAGCGTAGGCGATAAAGTAGCAAAATTCTTTGGTACATCTTTTACCGCTATTCAACAAGTTGATACAATCAGTGCTGAAACGGCACAAGATATTGTAAATACTGGCGTTAATATGGCTTCACAAATAACACAAGGGTTATCCGGTGGCGGTGATACAGGCCTAGACGTTGGCGGTGGTGGCGGTGATGATGGCGGTTCCGCTGGTACCGGTAAAAGTGGAAAAGGTGGCGGAGGTGGTAAAGGCCACTCCGGAAAGGATCTTGCAAAAGAGGCCAAAGAGGTCCACGAAAAAATCTTGCAATCGTTCTTGGAAATGCAAGGCAATCAAGTCGAACTAATCGAATTGCAATACAAAAAGGAACTCGATGAGCTCAATAAATCAAAGAGTGCTAACGTTAATTATCAAGAAGATTTAAAGAACCTTAACGATGTTTATGCGGATAAACGTATCAAGGCTAAGCAAGAGGAATTTACGAAACTCCGAGCTATTGAAACTGGTATTCGTGATATGCAACAAGATTTTGCGTTTAAAACTTCAAGTAAAGATAGTACAGGCAGTGTATCTCCTGCCGTGCAGTTGGCAACAGATTATGCCAACGCCATTGATGAAGTCGAGGACCGCTATGCAGAAATGGTTGATAAGTTCATGAAAATGGACAAAATGGAGCAACAACATCATATTGATCTGTTAAAACAACGAGGTGTTGAATTCGAAATGAGTGCTGACGGACAAATCTCCTACGAGAAAATGAAAAACGAGGAGTTGTTAGCGGCACAAGACGAGTATGCAAAAAAGGCTTTGCAACAACATACTGATCTAGTTAATGAAAAGTATGCTATTGATGAGGCTATGCGTACTCAAAACTTTGAGGCACTTCAAGCTGCATTGACAGATGAGTACATTGCAGAACAACAGCACTACGACTTAAAAAAACAGCTTCTTGAGGAGTGGAAAGAAGCAGTATTCGATGCTCATTGGAATGGACAACAAGTTATGTTTGACGCTGCACAAGCCGGCTTGGATAGTTTTCAAAATTCTATTTCAGGGCTTATTCAAGGTACAACAACGCTTATGCAAACATTCCAAAATCTAGGCAAAGCGATACTCAAAACTATTGCGGATAGCGTAGCACAATGGATAGCCGGACAAATTAAACAAGCCGTATTCGGCAAAATGTTGGCAGCTCAACAGGCTGCAACTGGTACTGCTGCGGCTAACGCTCAATATCCGGCATGGGCTGCATTGGCTCAACAAGTTAGCATGGCAACAGGTGGTGCTAGTGCTATCGCTGGTATGGCTGCATGGAGTGCTAACACGGCAGCTGGTGCAGCTCAAACAGCTACACAAAGTGCGTTCTCCGGTATGTTTAATTCAGGCTCAAGTGGATTCAGTAGCAATCTATCTTTACCTAAACTGGCGAGCGGTGGTGTAGCTTATGGTTCGACCTATGCTGAGATTGGAGAAGGTAAGTATAAAGAAGCTGTATTACCTTTGAGCGAAAGTACATACGATGAAATTGGTGGCGGTATAGCTCGTGCCAATGGTGGCGGTGCTGGTAGTATTACGTTTAACGTATCTGCTATGGACGCTCAATCATTTGGAACATGGCTCGAAAACTCAGCAGGACGCTCACTAAGGCAGTTTTTAGTTAATCAGGATAGGGAATTCATAGCAACGGAGGGAACGTGGTAGTATGGCAGATTTAATTAAATTTCCGGATATCAAATCCCTTGCGTGGAAGTCTACGAAGGCTCAAAAATGGGATACTAAAATAAAGCGTACTGGGAGCGGTCGAGTGCGTACCATGACAACGTGGCAGTATCCGCAATATACAATTACTACTGAATTTGCAATATTAACTCCCGAGGAGCATAAGCAAATCATGGGGTTCTATGCAAAAGTAAAAGGCGGTACAGTTCCTTTTCTTTGGTTAGATCCAGAAGATTTTGAGGAAAAGGGCATTCGTTTAGGCACTGGAGCTCAATCTGAATGGCAAGCAGTTCGTTTGTATGGTGATTTTATGGAACCGGTAGCACATATCGAAAACCTAAAATTATATGCTAATGGAGCACCGATAAATGCTGTATCCGATAAGGGTGTAATTAGGTTAGCACAAGGGGTAACAGTAGCACCAACTGCGATTATTACTGCTGACTATATATATTATTGGAAAGTTATGTTCAGTGGTGATTATACAGACGAGATTATTTATAAAGATATATTCAAGTCTAAGTCTTTTAAATTGATAACAGTGAGGTGAGTAAATGAAGGAAGTCGGACAGATTTTAAGCAATCATTTAAGCACATCTCAATCATTCTTGTCATGTGATTTATACGAGCTAAAACTAAAAAGCGGTATCAGCTATTACTGGGCCGATACCGATGCAGATGTAAATTATGGGGGCCACACTTATAAAGGTGATGGCCCTATTATTACGCGTGAAAAAATAGCTACGAACAGTACTGTTAGTGTTGATAAATTAAGCGTAACCATTACTGCTAGTCAAAACGACCAAATTGGTGGTGTGCCTGTATTGGAAGTCGCTCATAATGGTGGTTTAGACGGTGCAACGCTTGATCTACGCCGTGCCTTTTTTGACGATGCTGGTAAGGTGATTGAGTGCATAGACCTATTCCATGGAATTTGCGAAGTAACACAGGGCGGTGGCTTTATATTGAAGATTAGTGCAAAGTCAGTTGTACAAAAGCTCAATATCGAATATCCAAACCGAAGATATTATCCTCAATGTCCTTATAGTATTTACTCGAAAGAGTGCGGTGTCGATATTAAGGCTTATCGCAAGAAAGCAAAAGTAACGGCTGTTACTGGTACCAATACCGTGCAAATCGATATACCGTTTGAGGACGGCTATTATACAGCCGGTGGTATGGAATGGATAAGCGGACCGTTAGCAGGGCAAGCAACGCAAATTATGGATAGTAAAAATAGCACTATTATTTATATGAGTGCGACTAACACATCACCTCGTATTGGTGATGTAGCTTATATCTATCCAGGGTGCGACAAAACACCGACTACTTGTAAGAATAAATTCAATAATTTTAGTCGAAATAGGGCGACACCTTATGTTCCTTTAAAGGAGACGATACGATGAAATTAACAACAGGTGAACGTATAGCAAATGCTGCATGTGAATGGCTAGGCACTCCGTATCAAAATAACGCTATGGTGAAAGGTAAAGGGGTAGACTGTTCATATTTATTGGTGGCTGCAGTTGTTGATAGTGGCCTAATGAATATTGCAGATTTTAACATCGAAAACTATTCCAATGAATGGCATTTACATCGTTCCGAAGAAAAGTACCTGAAATATGTTAAACAGGTAGCAGACGAGGTGCCTTTTGATGATCTTCGTATCGGTGATTTTCTACTATACCAATATGGACGTTGTATTTCGCACGGTGCCATTTATATTGGTAACAATTTAGTAATTCATGCGTTCGTTGACTTGGGCGTTATTCTATCATCGATTGACGATGTATTATTTTATGACGCAAAAGGAAAAAGTCGCTTGCGTGCTGTATATCGTTTCAGGAAAGGTGGTAAATAATGGGATTTTTATTTAATCGCGGTAAAAATACCACTAATCGAGCCGATATGATTGCTGATTTTCAAATCAACAGTGCTTCATATGGTGAGGTGGTGCCTGAAGTATTAGGCACTACACGATTAAGTGGCAATATTATTTACTACGACGATTTTACACCTCATGAACATCGCAGTACGACGAGAACTGGTAAGGGTGGCGGTTCAAAGCATACAGAAATAACCTACACCTATACTGTTGCATGTGCTATTGGCTTATGTGAGGGCCCTATCGCCGGTATAGGGAAGGTTTGGCGAGACAAGGAAATATATACCTATCCGAGCGAAAAAATTGAACTGACGGCATATAATGGCGATTACGGACAAACTCCGTGGCCTTATGTTTTATCCAAGCACCCTAATAAGGCATTGCCTTATAGTGGCTTGGCATATATGGCTGGGGTGGTTGATTTGGGGGAAAGAGGGAGCCTACCTCAATTTAATTTTGAAATTAGAGGGAAGCTATTAGATACTGGCGACGGTATCGATGTAAACCCTGCCGATTATATTGTGCATGTGTTAAAGTCTATCGGCATTGACGATGTAAGTATAGACGGATTAGAAAATTATCGTGCATACTGCAAAGCAGCAGATATTCTAATTAGTACCCCTCCGGACAGTAAAAGTTCAAAGGCTCAAAATGTTATTAATGATATAGCTGAAATTACAAATAGTCTTGTATTTTGGAGCACAGACCGTTTGAAAATTGTACCATTAGCCGATAAGCCTATTGGCGATTGGTCGCCAGCTAATCAAATTGAATATAACTTAACAGCAGATGATCTTATTCCGGCTAGCGATGGACAACTTATTGTATATAAGCGAAAAGATAGCTCGGAAACATATAATCAGGCAACAGTTGAGTTCATTAATCGAGCCAATAGCTATGAGAAAGAAACCGTATCATTCGAGGTAGTAGCAGATGTTCAAAAGAATGGCCTCAAACCAGCGTCTAAGAAGTCCGCTCATTATCTCTACACTAAGGCAAGGGCTCAATACTACGCTGAACAGCTGGCTATGAAACGGCTATATGCAAAGAATCAATATACATTCCATCTCGACTGGGCTTTTTGCAGATTGGAACCAGGCGACCTAGTAACAATTACAGATGAGTTATGCGGATTGCGTGAGCAAATAGTAGTTATAACATCGGTATCCGAAGCTGCAGATGGACAACTAGAAATTACAGCAGAGGGTAAACCGCCAGGAACATATGCTCCAGCAAAGTATAACGTTCATGAAAATGAACGACCTTTTATTGATTATAATGTGCCTGCTCCAAGTGTAAATGACGTGGCTATTATTCAAACGCCAGGTGATGTAGGGGGCAATGAATTATATATCGGTGTTAATTCAGAGCCTAATTGGGGTGGCTGTTCTATATGGTTGTCGGACAATAATGAAAACTATAAACGAATTGGCAATATCTCACAACAAGCTCGAATGGGTAGGCTAATAACAAACCTAACACAAGGAAGCAACACCGCTAATGTGATAATCAATCAAGGAACATTAAAAGGTGGCAGTCATGTTGACGCTGAACGAGCCAACACTCTATGCTGGGTTGACGGTGAGTGCCTATCTTATGAAACAGCTCAATTGCAGATTAATGGCGATTATGCTTTAGGTGGTATTATACGTGGCCAATATGGAACTAATGATACAGCTCATAATGCTGGTGCTAGGTTTGTAAGAGTTGACGAGGCGTTATATCATGCTCCGTACCGTAAAGAGGATATCGGAAAGCAAGTTTATTTTAAATTTACATCGTTCAATATGTATGGATCTAACGAACAAGGGTTAGATGAGGTGCAAGCATACCCATATACAATCACACCATACTATATTCCGGAAGTAAGCGATTTAGCATTATTTACTAAATATTACGAAATTGGCGATGGTGTATTGTCATTTGATGTAGTGGCTGCATTTACTCAACCAACTATTAATACATTTGATACTGTCGAAGCATGGTATCGTGAAGGTACAAACGAATGGAAGTATGGCGGTAATGGTGATAATCAAATCGTTATTAGTGGTTGTGAATTAGGCCATACATATGAAGTGCGATTAAAAGTAAAGGACCGTCATGGAAACTACTCACAAGGCATTATCAAATCTGTATTAGTTGAGCTCAAATCAGAAGTGCCTAATACTCCGCAAGGGCTGGGCGTTTCGTTTGGTGATGTTGCCACCTTTAATTGGTTAGAGGTGCGTAACGCTGATATTGATTTTTACGAGTTGCGATATGATCTGCACCCAGGTCAAGAGTATGGGCTAATTGGTAAAAGCAATAACACTACTTTAAGCACTCTATTAACAGAACGGAGTGCAAAAGTATATTTATATGCTCATAACCCTACAAAGGGGTATAGCGCTCCGGCAGAGTTGACATATAACGTACCTATTCCACCTAAACCATCAACTATCAAAATAGTTAGTTTGATTAATGGTATCGGTATTACTACCGATAATATCAAGTTAGGTTGTAAAGGGGTTAATATTTACGTTGACGGCACTAGGTATTTTTTTACAACAAATGTAGCAACAATACCATTGGAAAGCGGTGTTCATACCGTACAGGTTGCATTTGTTGATCTATTTGGAGAAGGCCCTAGAAGTGATGAGCAACTAGCGACAATCAAAGCTAAAATTGATAAGTCCCTACTCGATATGGAAAGTCTAGGCCTAGCTGGTATCGATAAAGCAGTAAATGACTTAAAAGGCGAAGTCGGAACAGTCAAGACGGCAGTCAACGGAATGGATAGCAAGATAATTGACCTTGGCAAGGCTTACCAGCGCACTTTGAGCGATTATCAAAATAACGTAAATTCACAAATCACGCAGATTTCAAGCGGCATTGATTTGAAAGTAACGCAAGCCATGAATAGCCTTGACGGTGCTGAAATAGTAAGTCGTATTAATTTAACACCAGCAGGTACACGAATAGACGGCAAATTATTGCACGTTACTGGCGAGGCGTTATTTGATAACAATATCATCGCTAAAGGAATGATACAGGCTGGTGCCGTCACCGCCGACAAAATGCAAGTAGATAGCCTTTCGTCTATTACGGCAACAATTGGTACATTGCGGACTAAAACAAGCGGCGCAAGGGTTGAAATTAGCGATAATCTTATCGAAGTATATGACGATGACAATCAATTACGAGTGAGGTTAGGCGTATGGGAATAATTACATTTTTTAAAAAGTTATTTAAGCGATTATTTAAGCATGGGGGTGAAAATAACATGCCAGCTGGATTACAAGTATTTAATAAGAACGGCGTACAAATTGTTAGCTTAACGGATAGACTTACAAAAGTATCTGGCGTTAAACGTTTCGATGTGATTGAGGAAAGCGGCAGCGCTACAGTCGAATTGAGCAAGGACCAGCATATATGGTATTTCTTGAATTCGTATGCAGGCGATAATGACGACATTTTGTATGGCTTTGGGCCTAGTTACAATATCGTTGTTGAGGGTGGTAAAATTTCATGGAATTTAAAAGCACCTAATAACGTCAATAAACCTTGTAAAGTAGCATTAATATATGGGGTGATGTAGCATGAAACATTTTGAAAGTCATAACAATGACAGCATAGTAACAATTAACGATACAGATAGTTGCTTATACTTAAAATATAAAATCAGTCTCAAGGGTATGCCTATTAAGCCGTCGGCTGAGGTGGCTCAAAATAAATATTATGGATATAATGGCGACGGAATTACCTACGGTATTCAACGTACGCCTAATGGTGATATATATCACGCTTATTTGTATATTCCAATATTGCAGCGACAAGCCAACGAGCAATATGTATATGCTATGAGTACAAACTTGCCTGTCAATGACATTGAACTTGCAGAAATTAGAAATAAGAACCACCCTACTCGTATCGGCAAATGGACGAATTACTTGCGAATCAGCTTTAAAACAGATAGCCTTGAAAATATACGCAAGATTGCCGACACTATGGAAGTGTATGTATTCTCTAATAAAATGCCTAAAACAGATAAGTACGGCATGGAAATATATGATAAGAATGGCAATGTTATCTTTAACAGCAATTTATTAACAATGCGATTGGCGTTAGTAATTCATAAGGATTATCCTGCTACGTTCTTATCTAAGGAAGAGTACGAAATCGGCAAGGTTAAATTTCAAGGCATTAAAAAAGCCGGGTTAAGTTTTACATATCCATTGGCGGCTATTGGCTCAGATAGTGGCTTTATGGCTCATAAAGTTAGCTGGGACGGCGACGGCGTGGATATTATAACAACGTACGGCGGAAATGCTGGCGGTATTATTCGACAAAACTCAATCACAACAACGCAAGTATTGATTTGCGAACTCGACGGAACGCAAAATATTCCAGCTATTGAAACAATGATGATCTAATAGCGAGGTACACATGAACTTTATAAGAAATGAGCCAGAGACATTACACATCGGCGCTGATTATCGTAGAGGTTACGAAGTCAGTGCCGATTTTGATTTGAGCAACTGCACGGCGGTAATGAAAGTGCGGAGCCTACAAGGCAAATTATTGGCCGAGGCTGAATGTGTAATTCATGATAATATCGTGTATTGTACTATTACCGCCGAGGCAACTAAGCACATAGGCCGCAATTATAGTAGCGGTCAATATGATGTGTTCCTTATTCATGGGAACGAAGTCACTAAAATCGTAATGGGTGATATGAAATTCATTCATGATATTTCAGCACATTAGGGGGTGCAATTATGGAAGATACAAGAAATTTTGAATTAATAAACATTCAAGCAAGGGTTCCGAAAGTGATTGACGTTACAATTCCGGGAACGCAAGGCCTTAAAGGTGATAAAGGCGACCCATTCACCTATGCAGATTTCACAGCCGAACAGTTAGAGGCCCTAAAAGGCCCTAAAGGCGATAAAGGTGAGGACGGGCTAAGTGCGTTTAATATCGCTCAATTAAACGGATTTGAAGGCACATATGTTGAGTGGCTAAAATCGTTAAAAGGCAAGGACGGCGCAAGTGCTACGGCCGACAACGCTCATCAGTTGTTGCTGCAAGGTAACGTATGGTGCGAAAGTGCCAGCGTTGACGATGTACTCACCGCCTTAATCGGCAATATTGGTAAGCCATTCCCTCGGACTGAATTTAAGCCGTTGACTATTCCAAGCGTAATCCAAGGTCAACAAGTGGTATCCATTACAGGCGAACCACATTATAGCGTTAAGGTACTTGGTAATGATACACCTTTCACGCTAGATAGTACTGGTGCTTGCGCTGTTACAATTCCGCCTCTAGGCGAAGATGATATTAAACTCACTTATCATAATTTTACAGGCGTAAAAGTAGGCGATTATAAGATTGCTGGCGTTCAAACTGGTGCGCCTGCTGATGATACTATCGAAGTAAATGGCAGTGTGTATAAGTTGTACGGTGATGTGCTTAAGATTAATGTAACGAATAGCGTGGCGACTGGTACAAATATCGCGTTTGACTTTATTCCTTATGCATGGTTATCTAAGCCAATTAAGGGAATTACCATTAAAGCCAATCGAAAAGTAACCTTATTGTGTGGCGTTAGCTACATGGGCTCAAAAAATTCTACAATTCTACCGTCTAAAGAAACACCTATCTATGTAGATACGCCAGAAAATGTATCGTTTACTATCAATCATGGTGGTAAATTTGATAATAAGCTCAACATCGGTACGTTAACGGAGGGTACCAAGTTGCAGACCTTTAGACTTAGCAGCTTAGAATATGACAAGGCTCAACATCGGTACGTTAACGGAGGGTACCAAGTTGCCATATTGGACCCTTTATAATTAATCAAACCACAGGGGGAACACATGCAAGAATTAACTGATTTCATGGGCGAGGCTTGGCGGACATTGACGGATTCATTTGTACTCAAAGCCTTGCTTGCCGTTATCGCTGATATAGCGATATATATGATCGGCTTAAAACATGTGCAGGTGCTAGGTATATTCATATTACTGGTATTCCTAGACCTCATCACAAAATGGGCGGCTATATCGTATCAAATGCTTATTGATATGGGGGCGAACGCTGACAATCTAACCGCGCTAGATAAATATATAGCCATTCCCGCTGCATGGGGTAAAGGGTTAATATCCTCTAAGCATATGCGCAAGCCTTTCGTTACAAAAGTGTTGACATATTGCCTAGCCACAGGCGCCGCATGGTGCTTTGACTATATGGCGGGGGCTTATGCGTTCGCCGTCAATATCGTATGGCTATATCTCGGCTCAGTGGAACTGTTGAGCATACTAGAGAACATGAGAGACGGCGGGAATACTACTATATCTGGCTTGCTTGACGTGGTTCATGCAAGAGTAGATATGATTTTGAAAAAATAATATAGTGTTGTTTGTGCCACGCTCGAGATATATGGGCGTGGCTTTTGTATTGCAGAAACAGAGGTGCATATAATGAAAATTGGTACATATTTTGAGGATTATGAATTCTCATGCAAATGCGGCCGTCATGGATACGATAGCGACGGACACCCTATTCTCGACCATGTGATTGATAAAAGGCTCGTTGATGTATTAGACGCAATCCGCGAACGTATTGGCCAGCCTATTGAAGTGTTAAGCGGTTATCGTTGCCCAGAACATAATGCAGAAGTAGGGGGCGTGCCTAATTCTCAACACGTTGAGGGTACAGCGGCCGACATTACTTATGACGGCATTAACGTGGATTATCTCGCCGAAGTGGCCGAGGAATGCGGCGCCGACGGCATTGGCTGTTACTATCACCAAGACTTCGTACACGTTGATGTGCGAGGGTACGAGGCACGTTGGAATGATCTTGATTAAATAGGGGGCTAGATATGTATGAGAAAATCACGAACTACATCAATGCGGTTAAATCTCAAATTACTGTTAAGCGGTTTATTATGCTTGCTGGTGCTATTTTGCTCATCATTGGTGCATGCCAGCTCATCGGAGGTTACCTCACAGCAAGAGGAAACTATCAGCGTGCCCTTGAAAGACTGGAACAAACTCAAAACGAACTTAATCGAAGCCGACGCCTCAATCAAGAACTCAAACTTGTCATTGAGCGAAGCTCAGAGCTTAACAGTCAAGCAGGCGACCGAATTGCAAGAATTGAAGATTATCAACGAAGAGAGGGCGAAGGACTTAACCGCCTTGAAGGATATCAACAAGAAACAGGGCGAAGAGTTAGCAAAGGCATCGGAAGTAATAACCGAGCAAGCAAGCTCATTGGAGAAAGCCTCGACATCATTAGACGAGTTGAAAGCGGAACTAAAGAACAACCGAAGAACTGAACAAAGGTTACGCCGTCAACGTGATACATGGGCGATTAGTAATGCTGCACTTTTCTTGGCTGGTGCATTACGCAGATAACATGGAGGTGATTCCATTTCTCCTTACTGCATAAAGGTGGATATGCAGACAACTTTTGATTATTAAACAACGGCACTTACTATAAAAGTAGGTGCCCTATTTTTTTTGCAGTTTTGACATCAATTTGACATCAATTTATATTAAAATATGCTAAAATATATAATTATATATGTTATATAAAAGCTGATAGATGCTGTATTCCTTGAGTTTATAAATATTTATTAAATGCCACGCCATCTTGAGGGGGTGGTGAGCGTACGCTCGTGAGGGTTCAAGTCCCTCCAACCGCACCAAATATAAGGACCTACAGTTCGCTGTAGGTCCTTTTTCTATCTGGATTAGCAGAATTTTATGGGAGAGAGATATGATTAAAAAATGTATTGCCTTAGGTCTGCTTTCACTAGCATTGTCTTGTCAATCTAGTTTAGCTGCATCGGTAGAAAGTCAGGAGTCAAGTGTTACAATCAAAAGTAATATAAAATCTGAAGATTCTTTAACATCGGAGTTTATTGAGGTAATTCCTGGAGCTTTTAAAAGTGTTAGGATGAGTAATTCAAAATATCCAAGAGAGCTTTCAGATGAAGAAATTAAGTTGTTAAAAGCACAAAGCCAGAAACGATCTAAACAACGATTAGTAGAATTACAAAAGTCAGACATGAAGGTGGAGTATCAGATTTTTGATCCCCTTTATAATGATCGGGATGAAAAGGCACTCAAACAAATCACACGTTATAATACTTTGGAAACAAATAAGCAAGGTATTGGATATGGTAATCGAGATAAACCATTACGTATCGTAAGCCCTTATATGAGAAAAAATGGACACGGGGAAATTAAATTAACGAATCCAGTTAATATTCCATCCTACAGAACGCGTGCAGATAAGAATAAAGCATATGATAAAGAATTTAAAGCCTTTCTAGAAAAGAATAAGGGGAAATCTTATGATTTATATACACCTAGAACTAAAGAGGAGATAAAAGAATCAATAGAGGCGTTTTTTAAGCCCATAGAGTTAATTGAGTATCCTGTTAATAATCCTAAGGATTACAAGTTAGTTTCTACGATCCCAGGGTTTCCTAAACAAATACCTAGTTTTGCAAAGAATATTCATCTACATAGTAATCCTCCGTTCTTGCAAGGTGGTTCATATGTACAACTGGCTTTTGGTGGTACACCAGATCAATTGAAGCCTTACATTGATGAGGCAAGGACAGATTCTAAAGTTGTCATTTCGAAATCTGATCTATCCAATGTATATGTAAAAAACTATGTTGATTCAAATATGGAGTATGCAGATACTTTGAAAACCTTAATGCCTACATCGATAGTTATTGTAGAAAATACAACAGTACCTATGGGCAAATATGTACAAAATCAAGTGGAAAATCCTATTGAGAAATCTGTTGATGAAATGTATGCATTACAGAATCAAGTGTTGGCTGAATTTAATAAGATTAAGATTGATGGTGAGGATAGCGAAGCTAAGTATAAACGTTATGTAGAAACGCGCAAGAGAGTAGAGGCTGAGCGAGATAGATTAAAACCTAAACCGACGGATACGGTAGGTTTAGGTAAGAAGAAATATCCTATTTATACAGAGTCGGAGAATCGAAAACTACAGAAACAATATTTACATAGATTCTCTTTTAATGAAGATTCGGTAGAAATACCTGATGATTATGTAATATATTTATTTGATTTTGGTGGTAATTGGAATCATCCATATGCGTTAGGCGCAGCGGTGAGCCCTGAGAAAAATTATATTATTTATTTCTGTCAGCGCGGTTAATTGTAGGTCTAATATTGTAATTAGCAGGTTTAATCTCTTTACAAATGACAATTGTTAAACTAAAAATAAATTATTGACATAAATTATTTTAAAATATAAAATAATTGTAGACATACTGGCGTGTCAAAAAGGGATTAGAGAGTTCAGCCAGATACAATATGATATAGTTCGAGAGATCTATATACAAATTAAGACATGTTACGAGAGAGACGAGAGAAGAGTAACATGTCTTTTTTGTATGCCCAAAAATAGATGATGGTTCACTTTTTGCTCATAAAAATATCTTCATTTTACACTTGATTATTTGATAAATATACTTAAAAAATAAATAAAATATTGACGTTAGAATTATAAACAGATATATTGATGGTGATATTCATTTTCATAAATAGAGATAGAGAAAATGATATAACAACTATAGTATGAGAGCTTTAGAAGGGAACTTTCAAATGAATAAGGTGTATCGAGTTGTTTTTAATGTCAAAAAAGGATGCTACACAAGACACTCAATTACAAGAACTTCGTGCAGAAATTGCTGCATTAAAAGCAAGCATGACAAAATAATATAATTATAGTTATAGACAGGCACCTCCCTATGTATTACAATGTAATACACAAGGAGGTGCTTTGTATGTCAAATATTTCTGTGAGACTTAATGAACAAGAAGAAACACTGTTTAAAACTTATGCGGAATTTATGGATGAAACCTTGTCAACACTATTTAAAAAAGCTTTACTAGAAAAAATCGAAAATGACTTTGATCTTAGGGTGGGTCAAGAAGCTTTGAAAGAATATAAACAGGATCCTGTTACATATTCTGTAGCAGAAATGCGTGCAAAGTATGGTTTATAAGCTAGAGTTTAGTAAACGGTTTGACCGACAATTTTCAAAGTTGGATAAGTCAACACAACGTTATATTTTTAATTGGTTGATAAAACATTTGGATAATGTAGAAAATCCACGATATTCTGGTAAATCGTTAACTGGTAATAAACAAGGATTGTGGCGGTATAGAATTGGCAACTATAGAGTTATTGTTGACATTAGTGATACGAATTGTGTGATTATAGCGGTAGAAGTAGGTCATCGAAAATTTATTTATAAGTAGAGGTCATATTAATGAAATACTTACGTCGTGAATTAAACCAAGTAGAAAAGGAATATTTAAAACAATTTGGCGAAGACTCCTTAAATCGTGTTATCCTTCATGATCCTAATACAAAGGACAAGCAAGAGGTTCAAGATACAATTGATATATTGAAAGAAGCGATAGCAAAAAACAAACCTTTAGAACAAGTACCAGAGGATATGTGGAATCTTATTGAATTCTAATGTAAAAGACACATTGCAAATTATAGCAATGTGTCTTTTATGTTATAGATTATACAGTTCTGGTTTACGGTCCCTGAATATATTGATTTTGTTGCGAATGTCTTCGACAACATCGAAATCAATATTCGCAGAAGCAATACCTTCCTCAGTATTCATTTCTAATAGATTTGTACCCCATGGATCATATACGACGGAGTGTCCCGTACTTTGGACGCGACCAACCGTGCCACAGCCGTTTACAGCACACACGAATAATTGATTCTCTATGGAGCGTACTTCATTAAGTACTTGCCAGTGTCGTAGGCGCATAGTAGGCCATTGAGCTGGCACAAATAGCAATTCTGTATTCGGTAATGCGGCCATGCGCACTAATTCTGGAAAGCGGATGTCGTAGCAAATAACGGTGCTACACGGAATGCCATCTAACTCAAAATGTGTGGTGTGCGTGCCACCTGCGAAGTATTGATCTTCTTTTGCGGGACTAAATCCATGCATTTTAGAGTACTCTCCAACGAGCGTGCCTTCTCGGTTATAGGCATAGGAGGTATTGAACACAACATCGTTTTTAGCAACTGCTACGGAACCGCCTACGATGTTTACGTTGTGCTCTTTCGCAAATGTACTTAATAATGATTGAGTTCGTTCTCCGTTTCTGTCAGCGATGTTGATTAACTCTTTTGATGGATAGAACCCGGTATTCCAAGTTTCTGGTAATACGATAATATCTGGATGTTCAGAAAGTGATTGAGAGAGTAATTCCTGAACACGAGTATAGTTATATTCTACGTCATTTACATGGACGTCCATTTGAATAATAGTTAGGCGTTTTTTCATAGTACATCCTTTATCTGGTGAAATGGTATCGTTTATATGAAATATATTATAATTAAAATATTAAAACATTATTGAGTAGATTACAATCACGGGTAAACAATTCGCTAGTTTTTACTATTCTCCTTATAAATGATATAATATAAGTTATTAAATTGTGTCTATATAAAGGGGGACCTATGAAACGATTTTCATTGGTAGTGCTTTTCACAATTGTAATTGCTACAGCGTTAGCAGGATGTGGAATGCTTTCACAGCAAACGACAGAAAATGAAACTAAAACGCCACCTACACAACAGGTTACGATGGTACATCCGTCGGGAGTTCCGGTACTCATGTATCACAAGATTGGCGATGATAAAGATAATGATGCGGTTATCCGCGAGGATTTATTCCGTCAGCAAATGAAGTTCCTCAAGGATAATGGGTACCATCCGTTGACGATGGATCAATTATACGATTATGTAGTTAATGGTGCAGCGGTACCTGAAAAGCCTGTAGTACTAACCTTTGATGATGGTTATGCAGATACATACTCTATCGTGTATCCATTGATGAAAGAATATGGTTTTGCTGCTACTGTATTTGTTAATCCAGGCGATGTAGGAACGCGGCTTACATGGGAACAGCTAAAAGAAATGAAAGATAATGGTATAACTATTTCTAATCATGGATTCCAACACGTGGAAATGGGCCAACTTTCAAAAGCAGCACAAATGGAAAATATTCAGAAAGCACAACAAGCGTTAGCTGATAAGTTAGGAATTACAGATAATCCTTGGTTCTGTTATCCCTATGGGGACAAAAATAAGGATACCGATGCTGCTACAAAAGACAGTGGTATAAAGATGGCAATGGCTATGAAGTCCGGTTGGGCTCATACAGGGGATAATCCATACAATATTTTACGTGTTTGGGTTGGTAATGCCGTAGACATCAAGCATTTTGAAGAACGAATTAGCACTGAACATTACAGTGATTTATAAGGAGATATACATTGTTTAAAAAGAATTGGGTAAAGTTCATCATTATGGTGTTCTTATTTACCGCAGTCACATCACCATTCGTTGTATTGTTTGGACCATTTAATAATGTAAAACGTGCCGTAATTGGTGCTATCTTACAATCTCGTCATCCTCAATACATTACATGGTTATTCAGCAACGATGAATTGCAATCTATTTTGGGGACAGTAGGCGTTGTAAAGAGTCAAGATTTGTTTAAATTTAATGCTCGCGAAGATAAAGACTTAAAATTGGAAAAAATTGAGTCTTCTCGTTATGTAGGGTACGTACTTGAAATTCCAGATCCACGCCGTATCCAAGTTGCGACAGCTGCAAACATTCAAGAAAAAGGGGATACTACAAGTAATATTGCTAAAATGAATGGTGCTGTAGCGGCTATCAATGGCGGTGGCTTCCACGATCCTAATGGTACTGGTACAGGCCGCTTGCCATATGGCTTTATCCTTCACGAAGGGGATTATATCATCGGTAAGGATGTAGGGCCTGATGAATCCGTTGATTTTGTAGGCTTCTCTAAATCTGGCAACCTCATTGCGGGCAACTATGATAAAACTGAATTAGCTGATATGAAAGCTATGGAAGGTATTACCTTTGGACCACCTCTTATCGTAGATGGTAAGAAGATGATCACCGATGGCGATGGCGGTTGGGGCGTAGGTCCTCGTACGGCCATAGGTCAACGTAAGGATGGTACTGTGTTGTTCGTTGTAATCGACGGTCGTCAACCAGGTTATTCCTTGGGTGCTACCTTGCGTGATGTGCAAGATGTACTTTATGAAAAGGGCGCATACATTGCGGCTAACCTCGATGGTGGCTCTAGCTCTACATTGTATTTAAATGGCAAAGTTGTAAATAAACCAGCCGATTTGTTAGGGGAACGGATGATTCCTACGGCGTTTATCGTGAAATAGGAGGAACAATGAAACCTTTTACGCGTGTACTGAGCGCCTTTGCGGTAGGTATTCTACTGCAAGGAGGGGTGTATCTGTACCTTGATCAATATATGTTTGCACCGACTACAGAATTTAACGTCTCTGGTGCGTCTAAGGATGACACGAAAAACTTCCCTGACGTAAAGGAGGGACGTAAATACGTATCTTATGACCATCAATTTATGGCTGTTGTTACAGATGAATCTCTTCGGATTTATAAGGCTGGTGAAAGCAAGCCTACAACGGTTAGTTTGAAAGGTCGCTCCATTAGCTATTTTGACTGGATGCCAGATCGTAACTACGCAATTATGGGCCTGTATACGGACAACAAGGTTGTTATGGCCCGACTCAATGCAGATGATCCGGAACACGAAGTAGATACAGAACTTGAAGATGTACCAAAGGGAAGTCGCATTGTTGATGCGGCATATTCCGAAGCGACAAATGTGGTGTACATGAAGGTGAAAGTTCGTGAAGGTGCATACCGGATTTACAGAACTGATGCGAACTATGATACGCGTCGCGTTTACATGCAAGCTACGGACATTGGTCGTATTGCTGTATTCTATGATGAAGATAATTTCTTCTATGATAATGCTAAAACTGGCGACATCTTCATGTTTAATGGTATCGAAGGTGGTTGGCGTGTTATCAATCCACCTGGACGATTCCGTTTGCTTGGTGTAGATACTAGCAAGACCATCTATATCGCTCGTGTCGATGAAGATAATAATGTATTAACTGTATACTCTGGTAAATTAGGCGTAGGATTTAAACCTATTTATAAATATAATAATCCGACTACCTTGTCTGAAGTAACTATGAATGCGGTGAAAGAAATTATTGCCAATGGCAGTGATGATACGACCAAAGTAACAGAAGATAACGATAAATCATCTAAAGACTCTAGCTCTAAGAAAAAGAATTAATATAAAGCCTTTATAATCGCAGGTTATAAAGGCTTTATTTATAAACTTATTTAGTTTTATACGACATAATTCAAGTTGAACTCATATATATTTCGTTATAATCGGTATATGAGTATATGAGATGATGATTTAACGGGCGACGATAATACATGAGAAAGGCGGTTGTCTATGAATATATTGTTTGTACGGCTCAGTTATATTGGTGATATACTGCATGCCACAGCCGCCGCAAGGTGGATAAAGCAACAGTATCCGGATGCAAAATTACATTGGATTGTTACACCGAGCATGGCTGAACTATTAGAACATAATCCCTATGTAGATCATATAATTCCTTGGGAACGGGATGAATATGAGGCTCATTCAAAAAAATTACACCTTCGTACCATGTGGAATATGTGGTGGGATTTACGAAAACGTTTAAAGCCTTATCACTTCGATATAGCTGTTGATGTACAAGGTCGGCTTATTACGGGGCTTGTACTATTGGCATCTGGTGCACCTATACGGTTAGGATTAGGGGGTACTAAAGAACTGAATTGGTTATTTACTAATTACAAATCGAAGAATCGGTCAAAGCATGTTATAGAGCAATATCTTGATGTAGCTAAATTACTGCCAGGTGCATTAAACACAGAAACTATCCCTGTTGAGACTAAGAATATGAATCTAATGGATCTCATTGTAACAGCTGATGAGCAACAACGGGCTAAATTCGAAGTGGAAACGGCGTTCGCAGAAAAAGATAGACCGTTGATAGGTTTAGTTTTAGGTTCATCATGGCAGACTAAGTCCTGGCCTTATGAAAAGTGGCAACAACTAATTGATTCCCTGTCCTATAGAAGCAATTTTATATGCTTGGGTGGACCAAAAGAAGCACAAGAGTTTGAAGAATTGATGCAACATGTAGAGAAAGAAAATTTGCCAGTTTACAATAAATTAGGTAAGACTACTTTACGTGAAATGGCGGCTCTTCTTGGTGAATGTGAGGTGGTAGTGGCCTGTGATACGGGTGCACTACATATGGCCGTGGCTCTACAACGCCCTGTAATAGCTTTATTTGGCCCTACAAACCCCGCAGAGTGGGGACCTCTGACTGGAACCTATAAAGTGCTACAAAATCATGATATGGAGTGCTTAGGATGCCGTAAACGAAAATGTCCGAAGGGAAAAGCGTACTGTATGTCTGGTATTGATCCAGTTATGGTGAAGGAACATATTATTGAATTATTAGGTGTAAAGAATTAGACTTAAATAAGAGTGATAATATATAAAGTTAGTTAGAATACGCATTATGTTGGTCGTCTAACTAGTAGAATAGGAGTATATAATGGCAAAGTTTAAAATTCAAAAAGGCTTATCAGACGCAGAAATGATGAAGCAATGGGGTGGAAATGATAACTTTGAAGAAACTATGATGCAGGCGGAACGCAATGCAGCGAAACCTGTGATTCATCAAAGTCCTAAGCAAACACAAGATGCATTTTATCGTGAATTTTTAACTGAGAAGGTGGAAACACTTATCGGTAAGATGCTGTTAGATATTAAAATGGAGTACTTTAAAGCGGGCGAAGGGGCATTCTCTATCCAAGTAAAACGAGATGGAAAGAATATTGTTCTTGAAACAGCACCTAAAAAGGTAAAATAAAAAGTATATTTGAAATAGAAAATGTATATTCATGAATATTAGATTACCTTTGTCAGTCATCAAAAAAAGTGATAACAAGATCTGTAAATCAAGATAATTCGTTGTACTACATCAATAAATACTGATATACTTTCGTACATAAATAAAAATTATAACGATATGAGGATTAGTTTGCTTTTACATTCTCATTAACATACTTATTTGGTAATGATTAAAAATGCAAGATAAAATCTAGCATAACGAGAGTTTTTGGTGATTTTTTTTACACTTTTATATCAAAAATGCATGCTTTTTGATGATAAATAAGCATAATATACTTGTTGACAAAGAATTTTAGAAGTAGTCTAATATAAGTATGTTCCAATAATTCCTAGCACATTTTACCTACATAAGTAGAAACTATAGGAATTGTTGATAAATAGGTATGAGATAGTCATTGCGTGTATGTATAAAATTACATCACCTTACTATTTCGAATTGGAGGATTAACATGGCTAAAAAATTAAGAATCTGTGAAACCGTTCTTCGTGACGGTCATCAATCTATTTTGGCAACTCGCATGCGTTACGAACAAATGGAACCAGTGCTTGGCCTTTTAGATGAAATCGGTTATGAAGCTCTTGAATGTTGGGGCGGCGCTACTTATGATAGCTGTCTTCGTTTCTTGAACGAAGATCCATGGGAACGTCTTCGCAAATTAAAAGCTAATGTAAAAAATACACCACTACAAATGTTACTTCGTGGCCAAAACTTGTTGGGCTACAAACATTACTCTGATGATGTAGTGGAAGCATTCTGTAAAGCTGCTGTAAAAAATGGTATCGACCGTATCCGTATTTTCGACGCATTGAACGACCCTCGTAACATGGAAGCTGCTATTAAATATTCCAAAAAAGCAGGCGCACACGTTCAATCCGCTATGGTATACACTATTTCTCCAGTTCATACAACTGAAAGCTTCTTGAAAGTTGCTGAAACTTTGGTTGAAATGGGTACTGATTCTCTTTGCATTAAAGATATGTCCGGTTTGTTAGGACCTGCTGATGCATATGATTTGGTTTCCACATTCAAAAAACGTTTTGGTGAATTGCCAATCGACTTGCACAGCCATTTCACTTGCGGTCTTGCAAGCACTACATACTGGGAAGCTGCTAAAGCTGGTGTAGATATCATCGATACTGCTATTTCCCCATTTGCTCATGCAACTAGCCAACCAGCTACTGAAACTATGATCGAAATGTTCAAAGGCACTGAATGGGATCTTGGTCTTGACCTTGATAAATATATTCCATTAGTTGATCATTTCCGTAAAGTAAAACAACAAATCGCTGAAGAATTCAACTTGAAACCAGCTAGCGATGTAATCCCAGCTGTTCGTCGTTACCAAATTCCTGGCGGTATGTTGTCCAATACTCAAAACCAATTGAACGAAATGGGTATGGGCGATCGCTTCTTCGACGTAATGGATGAAATGCCACGCGTTCGTGAAGACTTGGGTTACCCTCCATTGGTAACTCCAACATCCCAAATCGTTGGTACAATGGCTATGATGAACGTTATGATGGGCGACCGTTATAAAATGGTTCCTAACGAAGTTAAAGACCTTGTACGCGGTAAATATGGTGCATTGCCTGGTAAAATTTCTGACGAAATTCGTCACACTATCATTGACGATGAAGAACCTATCACTTGCCGTCCAGCAGATCTTATTGAACCTGAATTGGCAGGCTACACTGAAGATTTGAACTCCAAAGGTTACACTGGCATCACTGAAGAAGACGTATTAACATATGCTATGTTCCCAGAAGTTGCAATTAACTTCTTCGAAGCTAACCGTCGTTAATCTTAATATTAACAGCTCTACCTTTTAGGTAGGGCTGTTTTTATGTTTATACGAATTTTATATTTTCTCTTGCTAATCATGAGTAAAATAGCGTACACTATAAGGAGTATCTACTAATTATGATATTGAGGTAATCCTGTGAATTTACAAATTAGAATTTGGATATCCAATGTTGTTCTATTTGTAGTTCCTATATTAATTGCAATTATTCTATTTTTGTTATATTTTTCAGGACTACGCATTTTAGCGAATGCCGGATACTATTTGCGTATCGAGCAAGAACAACAGTTTAAAAGTGTTAGCCGTGTGGCTGAGACTATTACCTTTTATGGTATAGACAATGGTTTAATGGATTCTCTTGTTAAACCAAGCTATAGTTTGTTAGACCCTAATGAGGTGTATGTAGAAATTCTCGATCAAGGAAAGGTTCTGTATTCTTACGGTACACAACAGATTTATAATGAATCTGCTATCGTTGGCTTGATTGATGTAAATCCTGAGTTACAAGGGATTGTCTATCAGTCAAATCATACCTTTGTGTACGAAATGCGTAAGAATGAAGGACGTCATGCATATCTATATCACATAGCTATTAAACGAGCTGTGCATGGTAGTGATAGCTTGATGGAGACCGTTTCGTTCTACATTAGCATTGTTGCATTACTTTTGTTTATAGTTACATTTTTTGCGATCAACCGATTTGTAACGAAGTTCATTATGATTCACGTCCGCAATATGACGGAATCATTACGAGCTGCTAATTACCAAATCGAAATGGAGCAGGAGCAACAAAAAGAATTGCTTGCAGGTATCTCTCATGATATCCGTACTCCATTAACTGCAATTAAGGCCTATGCAGAAGGCGTTCGGGATGGTATCGCGCCAACCGAAGAGCAACAAAAACGCTACATGGGAATCATTTTGAAGCGCGCTAATGATCTAGATTCTATGTTGGAGGAATTGTTCCTTATTACAACATTGAACTATAAAAAGGAATCTAGACCATCAGAGAAAATAGAATTAGGGAAATACGTACAAGGTTTTGTAGAAGATCATATAGAACATTATAAGTCTAGAGGTCTTGAACTGAGCCAACGTGTTACAGTTAAGGATGCTACTATTATGGCGAATCCGCAGTTATTACAGCGGGTTTTGCAAAATATTTTAAATAATAGTGCAAAATATAAGATGGCAGATATAGGACATAGTGTTATTGATGTCACCGAAGATGAAAGTCATGTGTACTGTGTGGTAAGTGATGATGGCCCTGGGGTTCCGCCAGAGTCACTTGACCGACTTATGCGTCCGTTTTATCGAGTTGATTCGTCCCGCACTAATCCACAGGAGGGGAGTGGACTTGGTCTTTCGATTATTAGACGTATTATGGAAATTTTCGAAGGTCGTGTAGTGATAGAAAATATTAGACCACATGGACTTAGAATTATTTTAGAGTTCCCGAAAAAAGGAGAAAATCATGAGTGAACATATTCTAATAATTGAAGACGATATTGATATTGCTAATATTGAGCGTGATTATTTGATGGTTGCTGGTTATGACGTAACTGTTATGAATAATGGTACTGATGGTATTGAAGCTGCTTTGAATACGCCAGTAGATTTAATTATTTTGGACGTTATGTTGCCAGAAATGGACGGCTTTGAAGTGTGTCGCGCCATTCGTGATAAAGTGCGCGTACCAATCGTGATGGTAACTGCACGCCTCGATGATATTGATAAAATTCGTGGCCTTGGCGTAGGTGCTGATGATTACATCGAAAAACCATTCTCTCCATCTGTATTGATTGCAAAAATTAAGGCTATGTTAGCACAATATAAACGACTTACTGAAAAAGATGTTGTTGATACAAATGCTATTCAATCCGGTGATATTCGCCTTGATCCTAAGATGATGAAAGTTTGGGTAAATGACAAAGAAGTTCATCTTAAGAAAAAAGAATTCCAATTATTAGAATTTCTTATGCGTAACCGCGATATCGTATTTTCTAAAGAAGAATTATATTCCCGTGTATGGGGGTTAGATTCGTATGGCGATTATGCAACTGTAGCAGTTCACATCAATCGTTTGCGTGAAGAAATCGAAGAAAATCCATCTGATAGTAAACATATCATTACAGTTTGGGGCGTAGGTTACAAGTTTGTATAAAAAGCATAACTAAATTCACTTTTAGTTCATGGATTGGTGAGCTATTGATGTTATATATGTTTTTAGGGACTATCTTATAGAGAAATAATCGAAGTTTTATATATTTTTTATATACTATGCTTTATTTTTTAGAGATTTTGTGTATACTATAACTGTAAGGATTATTATGAAGATATACGGAAAAGATACACTTAACTTCTCTCTCTTAATAAGTTCTCTCTCAACTTTTCCGTCTTCATATATAACTCTCTCTCACAGTCCTTACACTCTCAAACTATATGCAAAAGAGGTATTCATTAGTTAATACTAATGAATGCCTCTTTTGTTTTTCTGTCTTTTTACATATTATTTAGAAATGGTAGAAATTGTTGTATTGCAAATCTAAGGAATAAGACCTATAATGAGTGTGCATTGATTGTATACAATTAAAAATAGGAGACAGTATATGAATATAAAACATTATAAGAAACAGATTATAGCATGTGCTATTGCACTATGCATAGGTGTAGGAGGAGGTTATTATTTCTTTGGTACACCAGCAGGTACGCAACAAAGTGTTGTGACAAATCAAACTAAGCAAACAAAACCGTTGACTGAAGCTCGTAATACCTATGTTGTACAAGCGGCTAAAAAATCGGGCCCCGCCATAGTGGGTATTACAACACAAGTATTCCAAAAGGATATTTTTAATCGTACCATTTACGCAGGTGAAGGCGTTGGTTCAGGTGTTTTAATAGATAATGAAGGTCATATTGTAACGAATAACCACGTTGTATCCGGTGCTAGCAATGGTGAGGTTACAGTTTCGCTGTCTGATGGTACTACCGTCAAAGGTACTGTTATGGGTACTGATGAACAATCTGATTTAGCTGTCGTAAAGATAGATCCACCTAAAAATATTCAACCTGTTGCTATAGGTGACTCCGATTCTTTACAGGTAGGTGAACCAGCAATTGCCATTGGCAACCCATTAGGTCTTGAATTTAAAGGTTCTGTTACATCTGGTGTAATTAGTGCTTTAGCTCGTACCATTGATGATCAAGGACAACGTTTCCCATTGATTCAAACTGATGCTGCTATTAATCCAGGAAACTCTGGTGGTGCATTGCTAAATGCTGATGGTGAGTTAATAGGCATTAATAGCTCTAAAATTTCTAAAGAGGGTGTAGAAGGAATGGGCTTTGCCATTCCTATTAATTCTGCAAAACCTATAATTGATTCTATCATTAAAAACGGTAAGGTCATTCGTCCATATTTAGGCGTATGGGCTGTAGATCGGCAAACAGCGGCTCGTAATAATGTAAGCTATGAAGGAGAAGGCCTTCTTATTGTACAATTGGATTCTACCGGTCCTGTGGCTCGAGCTGGTATTGTAGAAGGTGATACGATTGCTCAAATCGATGGTAAGAATGTAAGTACATTAATCGAATTGAAAGAGCAAATTGACGCCAAGAGCCCTGGCGACACTATTTTAGTATCCTATACTCATAATGGTAAAATGAAAAGTACTCAAGTTACATTAGGGCAATCCTCGTCTAACTAATAGTTTTAGAAATAGAAAAATTATATATAAAATCCTTTCGACTGGTGGAACTCTAGATATTATCTGCATTTTCCAGCACGTTGAAAGGATTTTTTATTTTATAAAAAGTTTTTTACAAGGTACCTTGCAATTCGAGGTACCTTGTGTTATTATGTATTTGTCAGTACATGATAGTGACCGTAAGAGAGCTTTCACATTGGCAAGTAGGCACAGCCTAAAGGGAGGAACTATGCAAGTTCAATTAAAAAAAGGTGTTATGGATATGTTGGTGCTAGCATTATTAACACAGCAGGATCGCTATGGATATGAAATTGTAAGCACTATTTCGGAATACATAGAAATTTCTGAAGGAACGATATATCCATTATTTAATAGATTGAAAAAAGAAAAGTATGTTGAAACGTATTTGAAAGAGTCGTCCACAGGGCCATCTCGAAAATATTATCACATCACGGCAAACGGCCGTGCAGCATACAATCAGATGCGCCAAGAATGGGATGAATTTTCTGGTGTCATCAATATCCTGTTGAAAGGAGTCGACTATAATGGACAAAAATAGCTTTTTAGAGGCATTGCGCAATATTTTTAAAAAGGCGCACGTTGCCGATGTAGAGAGTATTATAGAGGTTTATGAGGAACACTTTGCTGTAGGCCATGAAAAAGGCCTTACAGATGATGAAATTATTAAATCCTTGGGGACTCCAGAGGAAATTTATGCATCCTATGTAGATGCTGGAATTATTACAGATACGTTAAATGAGGATGGTAATACAAGTAAATCTGTAAATATGCAAGAAATCTATGCTAGATTTGATGAGTATAAAGAACGCTTATTACCACAACTGCCGGGAATGGCAAAAAAGGCATCGAAGACATTAGTTGCTATTGGCAGTGCGTTAGCCTATATTGTAGGCGTACTTATATTGGTAATTACGCCAGCTATTTTATATTTATTAGGTAGCTCATGGCAACCATTTGAAAATGTAACCGCATTTCCTGCGTTATCTATGATAACTTTAGTTGCACTCGCAGGTGTAGGCCTTTTTGGTGGCCTTACATGTATATTTATCGGTGCTGAACTTCGTGGTGTACGCGAACGTTATTTCAGCAATGTAGATTAAGGAGGACCTATGAGACGAATTATAATTGCTGCCATTCTAACTGTAATCAGTGCTGTAGGGGTAGGTACATCCTTTGCTGTAAATGATTTACCAAATTTTGGTGAATGGATGAAAACCAATGAACAACAGTTTAGAAAACCACATAGACATGATGGTTCTAATATGCATATGGACCAACATATGATGGATGGAAATAATCAAATGATGCCTCAAGATGGTATGGGACCAAATAATGGTCAACATATGTACCAAAATTGTCAAAACCAAATGATGCCTCAAGATGGTATGGGACGAAATAATGGTCAGTATATGGATCAAAATGGTCAAATGCCTCCACAAGGTCCAGGACCACAACAATCTAATGGTAATGCATCACAACAACAAACTGGTCAAGGTGCACCAGAAACTACACAAAACTAACCATATTTTATGAGTCCTTTTCTCTCATAAAATAATAGAGAACGTGGTCATGAAAGTGCATTCATGGCCACCATAGAGCCACACACTCTATGTGATACATTCGTATCAGAATCTCTCTCTTACACACAATAACTACACACAAGCAAAAAGAGCTCCTCAGTGAAGGAGCTCTTTTTGTATTTGTTTATAATTTTATTTGATATGTTTAGAACCGCGTTCTGTCATAGCTACGCCTTCTTTGCAGAGAGGGCATTCTTCTGGTTTGTATGTTGGTACTTCAAGGTTAAGTAATGCTTGTACTTTTTCTTTTGGTACACCGAACTCAGCTTTGCCGCCAGAACGGTTAACGAGAAGACCTACGCCTACGATTTCACCGCCGGATTGGTTAACTACGTTAACAACTTCTTGTACGGAACCGCCTGTAGTTACGATATCTTCTACGATAAGTACGCGTGTACCTGGTTCGATTTTGAATCCACGACGCAATGTCATAACGCCTTTTTCACGTTCTGTAAAGATAGCGCGTGTGCCTAATTCTTTACCGACTTCGTGAGCTAATAAGATACCGCCGGTCATAGGTCCAATAACGAGTTCTACGTTTTGATCGCGGAAGCGTTCTGCCAATTCTTTACACAATGTTTCAGTGTACTTTGGATGTTGTAACACGTTGAATTTTTCAACGTACATAGGGCTATGTAGACCAGAAGTCAATAAGAAATGACCTTCTAAAATTGCTTGAGTATCGATAAGTAATTGTTTTACTTCTTGTTCTGACATCATTTGGATACACTCTCCATTTCTTCAATAATTAAACGTACCGCCTCTTGTGGATGTTCAGCCTGCGTAATAGGTCGGCCAATAACAAGGCGAGATGCACCATCCTGTAATGCACTCGATGGTGTAGCAATGCGCTTTTGGTCATTTGTAGCTGCGAAGGATGGGCGAATACCTGGTGTAACGATAAGGAAATCAGGTCCACAGGCCTCGCGAATCATCTTAGCCTCTAAAGCGGAACATACAACACCGTCCATACCGGATTCTTTTGCTAGTTTAGCAAGGCGAATGACTTGGTCTGCAATTGGTAATTGACCGCCAATAGATGTCCAAGATTCGTCATCAAAGCTCGTTAAAACGGTAATAGCCAATAGTTTTGGACGTTCGATGCCTAGTTTTTCAGCGCTTTCACGAGCAGCCTCAGCGGCAGCTTTCATCATTATAGGGCCACCTTGACCATGAATGGTAATTAAATTGGCGCCTAAACGAGTAAGGGAAGATACGCCATGGGCCACCGTATTAGGAATATCATGTAATTTCAAATCGAGAAATACATGTTTGCCGTGCTCTTGCAAATAGCGAACCGTTTGGTCCCCTTCGGCGTAGAATAATTCCATGCCCACCTTGTAGAAACTAACGGAGTCCCCGAGTGAGGACACGATAGATTTCATCGCATCCATTGTGGATACGTCGAGGGCGACGATTAATCTGTCATCTGCCATGTTATAACCTCCATAGTACTTATATATCTAAATAATTTTCACATAGAATAGGGCGTCCTGTCAATGAAAATCCGTTGTGAAAGTCGGCTTAAGAACTGCTTTTATACATCGATTTTCTTCGCGTTCATGATATAATAAATACAGAAGTGAAGATGATTCCTAATACGAGTTGATATATGTATATCGGACTGATGTATATAATATGTTGTTAATAGCTAAGAAAGGATTACCATGTTAGATTTTGTAGCATTGGATTTTGAAACAGCTAATAAATATAAAAATAGCGCCTGTTCCTTAGCGGTTATTACCGTTGAAAATGGGCAGATTACCAAAAAAGCGTATAGTCTTATTAAACCACCGTTTATGTCCTTTGACCCAGAATGTATTGAAATTCATGGAATTGAACCTAAAGAAGTATTGCATGAAAAGACATTTGATCAACTATGGCCTGCTATCTATGAAAATCATTTGAAGGGAAAAATCATGATTGCCCATAACGCAAAATTCGATATGAATGTATTGCGTGCCACTCTTGATTACTATAACATTCCTTGGCCAGAACTTGACTATGCGTGTACTGTAAAAATTTCTCGTGCCGTATGGCCCGATTTAGTAAATCACAAATTGAACACAATGGCGGCGTACTTAGGCGTAGAATTTAAGCATCATTATGCATTGGATGATGCTGAAACATGCGCCAAGGTTGCTATCGAGGCAGCTCGCTTGAAAGGGGCGAACTCACTACCCGAACTACTTTCAAAAACAGGCGTACCTCTTGAACCATTCATCGATGAAAAAAATAAAGCTGCACAAGCAGAATTACATAAGGAACCAGAACCAGAGCAGATGTCCTTTTTCTAAAAACGTGCTCGGTTACGATGGTAACTAATCCTGATAGAATAATAGATTGTTTTGGAGGTAGTCATGTTAGGTAAAGAACTATTAACTTATGTGGATCATACATTGTTAAGACCCATTGCTACATGGGACGAAATTAAGGTGATTTGTGAAGATGCATTGGCCTATCATACGGCATCAGTTTGCATTCCCCCCGATTTTGTGGCATCCGCTCATAATGCATATCCCAATTTGAATGTTTGTACCGTTATTGGGTTTCCTCTAGGCTATCAAACGACAGAATCCAAGGTGGCGGAAGCGAAACAAGCTATTGCAGAAGGTGCATCAGAAGTGGATATGGTCATCAATCTAGGTGATGCGAAACAAGGGGACTTTCATGCTATAACAGAGGAAATCAAGGCTCTTAAATCCGTATGCGGTGATAACATTTTAAAGGTTATCATCGAGGCCTGTTTCTTAACGAATGAAGAAAAGATAGAACTATGCCATTGTGTAACGGAAGGCGGCGCAGATTTTATCAAGACCTCAACTGGATTTGGTAGTGGTGGCGCTACATTAGAAGATGTGCAACTATTTAAGAAGCATATTGGTCCTAATGTACAGATTAAGGCAGCTGGAGGCATTCGTTCCATTTCTGATATGAAGGCTTATATTGCAGAAGGATGTAGCCGTATCGGGGCGAGTGCGGCCGTAGAGCTCCTAAAAGATCATTTGGACGAAGAAGTATAAAGAAAAACCACCTAGGCAGTGCTTAGGTGGTTTCTTAGAATGGCGGTGTAACTATGCGCATGTATGATATTATTTTGAAAAAAAGAGCCAATTTAGCACTAACAAATGAGGAAATTCGCTTTGTCATAGAGGGCTATGTAAATGGTACTATTCCTGATTATCAAGTAAGTGCTCTATTGATGACCATCGTATTTAATGGCATGAATGCTCGTGAACTCGGTACGTTGACACTCTCGATGGCTCAGTCAGGACAAATGGTGGATTTATCGTCAATTGATGGTATCACCGTAGATAAACATAGTACAGGTGGTGTAGGGGATAAGACGACACTTATCATTGCTCCTTTAGTGGCCGCCTGTGGTGGTAAGATCGCAAAAATGTCTGGTAGAGGCCTAGGGCATACAGGGGGGACTATCGATAAAATGGAATCGATTCCTCATTTGAAAGTATCCTTAAGCCAAGAAGATTTTATCGCCCAAGTGAATAGAATAGGCCTTGCCGTTATAGGTCAATCAGAAGGCTTGGCACCAGCCGATAAAAAACTCTACGCTTTGCGCGACGTAACGGGAACAGTGGACAGTATTCCTCTTATTGCTTCCTCCGTGATGAGCAAGAAATTGGCATCTGGTGCGCAAGCCATTCTACTAGATGTAAAGGTCGGTAGTGGGGCCTTTATGAAAACCATTGATGATGCCCGTGCCTTGGCTAAGGCTATGGTAGATATTGGACGTGAAAACGGTCGTTCCGTTAAGGCTGTTTTGACGGATATGGATCGGCCCCTTGGTCATGCCATAGGCAATGCCTTAGAAATTCGTGAGGTCATTGATACATTAAAAGGTCATGGCCCTGAGGACTTGACCCATGAATGTATTATCATGGCTGCTCACATGCTCGTTTTAAGCCGCATCTGCGACTATGAAACCGCCCTAACTCGTGTGCGTGAGACTCTCGATTCTGGCGCTGCACTCGAACGTCTACGCCTCATGATTGACGCTCAAGGTGGTAATAGCTCTGTGATTGATGATGAAAGCCTACTAGCTATCGGCCAATGTACATATGATGTAATAGCGCCTAAGGCTGGTTACATTACCCATATGAATACCGAACAATGTGGTATAGTATCTGTTATGCTCGGTGCTGGGCGTACCATAAAAGATGGCCCTATCGATTATAGTGCAGGTATTATCATGCATAAAAAAACTGGTGATGCCATTACTGAAGGTGAAAGTATTGCGACCTTGTATGCCTCTGATGAAAACTTACTTGCTAATGCGGCTAAGACCTATATAGAGGCGATTACGATTGGCGAAGAAATGCCAAATGTAGTGGATACCATTCTTGATATTGTGGAATAAGGAGCCGTATATGACAGAATTAGAAATTCAAAAACTTATGGATTGCGCCATAAAAGCTCGTGAAAACGCTTATTCTCCATATTCACATTTCGCTGTTGGCGCTGCCTTGTTATGCGAAGATGGTACCCTTTATGAAGGGTGCAATATAGAAAATGCTTCCTATGGTCTCACAAACTGTGCTGAACGAACGGCCATTTTTAAAGCCGTATCCGAAGGTCATATAAAATTTAAGGCCCTTGCCGTAGTTGCTGATACGGAAGGACCTTGTGCGCCATGTGGCGCATGTCGTCAGGTAATGGCTGAATTTAAAATACCTCTAATCATTATGGGAAACTTGATGGGGAATATAAAAATAGTAACTATAGAGGAACTATTACCATTTAGTTTTTCTGAATGCGATGTAACTGGTAAATAGATCCTTCTACAGTGAAATATACGTAGTACAAGAAAAAGGCTGGAGCGCGTGGCTCCAGCCTTTTAGCATAAGATAATGACCATTAGAATGCAGGAACAATTGCACCTTGGTATTTATCTTGAATGAATTTTTTGATTTCAGGGCTATGAAGAGCTTCCATCAATTTCTTGATACGAGGGTCGTTTTCATTGCCTTTAAGAACAGTTACGACATTTACGTAAGGGGAATCATTAGATTCGATGAACAATGCATCTTTACCAGGGTTAAGACCTGCACTTAATGCATAGTTTGTGTTGATAGCTGCTAGTGCAACATCGTCGATGGAACGAGGCACTTGAGCTGCTTCTAATTCTACGAATTGGTAACCATTAGGATTAGAAGCGATATCTTGTACAGTGGATAAGATATTGTTAGAGTCTTTCAATGTGATAAGACCAGCTTTTTGTAATAACATTAATGCACGACCACCATTTGTAGGGTCATTAGGAATAGCGATTTTTGCACCTTTAGGAAGGTCTTTTAAATCTTTGATTTGACGGGAATATAAGCCCATTGGTTCAAGATGAACGCCACCCACAGATACTAGAGGAAGGTTATGTGCTTTTGCGAATTCCTCCATGTATGGCACATGTTGGAAGAAGTTAGCGTCGATTTCTTTATCACCTAATGCTAGATTTGGTGTATTGTAATCAGTGAATTCTGTGATTTGTAAATCGATATTATCTTTTGCTAAAATCGGTTTTACTTGTTCTAAGATTTCCGCATGTGGTACTGCAGTAGCACCAATTTTTAATACTTGTTTGTCACCGCTGCTAGCCGCTTTATTATTATCGCTGCCGCAACCTGCGATTAATAGCGCACCGCCAAGAACGACTGTAGCCGCTAATGCTAAAAATTTGTTCATACAAACACTCTCCTTTTCGAGAAAATTAAATGTAATTTAATAAACTTATAGTACTAAATTATTTCCTATTCCGCAACTATGTATTATTAGAAGTTATCCATAACTAAAAGTTATATAGAAAAAGGAGCTGCTACTCAAAACCGACTTTGGCCCTGCGAAGGCCGTAGGCCGGAGTCAGACCCGGCCGGTGGAGGTTTTGAGTGGTAGCTCCTTTGCTTATTGTCTTTTAGTTTGGTTAACGGCTAATAATGAGCCCTATACTTAATAGTAATTGGTATAACATGGCGGCACCAGCAGTAGTACCCATGGCTTTATCTAATTTGATTTCATCCACATGGGTATAGAATGTTTTGATGGTTTTAAATGCTGGGATGATGGCGAGTAATGCGAGTAATGCTGGGATTGGGAGGACTTTCAAATAGATCCAGGCACCAATCCAGAAGAAGTTAAAGATATAGGTGATGCTCATTAGGCTGATGGCACGGTCGCGGCCTAATACAATTGGTAATGTGCGACGACCGTGTTTTTCATCGTTTCGAATATCTCGAATATTGTTGGTGAGCATGATGGACCCAACTAATAGAGTAGCTGGTAGTGCAGGGATTAGGAATGCTAGTGAAAGTTCACGCGTCCACGCAAAGCCTGTAATGAGGACAATAGCAAAACCCATGGCGATACCGGATGAGATTTCCCCAAATGGTGTGCGAGAAATTGGCTTTGGGCCACCTGAATACAAAAAACTAATTAAAATACAGATGATGCCGGCCGGAATGTACCACCATGTAATGGTGGCTGATAGGTATAGGCCGATGATGATAGGTACAATCATAAGAATCTTGATCATAGTGGAGATGAGCTTTGGCGTCACTGCACCACGGGTAAGGGAACCAGCATTACCTATTTTTTGCCCCGCATCAAGACCAGATTTAAAATCTTTCAATTCATTCCATAAATTGGCGATGATTTGAGCCGATACGACGGCTAAAAATATAAGAATTGTATGGAATATGGCGAGTCCTGTGCCATGAAGTGCACCGAAGGCATAATAACTAAATGCAGCACCTAAGATGGTTGGCCCTAATGCAGCGGCCAATGTGCGAGGTCTAGTGAGGGGAATTAATTCTTGTATCATACTAGTGTGGCGAAATGCCAACTCCTTTCTGTTAGAAATACGTTTTCTTATCTCTAAGTATTGTATAGTACATTAGGAGAAATGTAAATTTGGTGCACCTATCATGTTAGTGCAATTATATAGTATAATATTATATGTATATTTAAAATTCTTAATTTAACTTACTTATATAATTCAATTCATATATTCATGAGGTGAGACTATGAAAACGTGGAGTAAGAAGGTAATGACACTAGCTTGCGCGACCTGCTTAACGGTCGGTATGGCGGCTGTAGCTTGTGCCGATACAATTGATTTAGGCTATGGTCAGTATGCTACCACTAATAATGGTGTACACGCGGTAGCTGTAGATGCGATTCCTACAAATCCTACTTTCAGAACGATGGAACAAAATAAGACCCTTCAAAAGGCTAATGAGCAAGCTGCACAATCTATGAACGACCGCATAAAAACATCCTATCCCATGGTAAAAGAAGAGTTTAAAGGTACTGCTCTAGATGGATATAGTTTGTACCAATTATCTGGTGATAGTACACTAGGTCATCATACGGGCTGGTTACTCACGTATAATGTAAATAAAGAGGCTATTAATTATCTAGATCGTATGACTACGCAAATTGTTAATTCCGCAATGGCCGATAAACAAGTGAAAGCACAATCTGTTAGCGAGCCTTACACAAAATCTAATGCAGAGAAGTTTATTTCTAACATGTCCGCAGTTACACTTGATCGCAAAATGTTAGAACCACAAATGGCAAATTTAAATGCTACTATGCATCGCGACATGATTAAAACGATACAACAAAGTGCAATGCAAGATGCATCGTTGTCGCAAAAGAATAAACAAAGTGTGCAAGAGGGCGTAGATCTGTTTAAGAGAGTCATCCCTAACTTTACAATGGGCGCTACAGAAATATCATTTAAACCATATACATCTAAGTTTGGTGCTATGGCCGGTATGAGTGTGCGCGGCAGCTTAAAATATGATGGCTTTGTATTGCCTGGTAGCTTAACTATGTATGCAATGCCACAAAACGATGGGCTTACAGTACAAATCTTGGCTACCGAAGATACGAGCCGAGACTACTGGTCAGGACAATTAGAATCCATGTATGGATTGAAAACCCTAAAGGGAGGCAATAAATAATGAAACCATTAAAAACTCTTGTACTAGCAGCTTGTTTAGTTGGTGCAGTTACTAGTTTTGCTGGTGCAAAAGATGTAAAAACCATAGCAGGCTCCATGTCTGTTCCGAATACAGTTACGGTAGCAACCGCATCTACTACAGATTCTGTGGATATTATAAAGGATTTGCTTATCAAGGATAATGCAAAACCAACTACGAATAAACGGACTCGCCAAAGTAATGAGGATGCATTATCTGCGCTTAACTATATGGGTGTTTCCTATGATGTATATCAATTACAAGGGGAAGATAAAACCGGCCAAAAGGACGCTTTGTTAGTGGCCGTAGATTTGAAAACGGCAGCCAATGCATTGTTTGATAACCCTAAGGCTAATGCGTCTGTCCTTCCTGTATTAGCCATACTCAATAATGGTGAGTTGGATCCGATTACAGAACAACTCATGTTGACTACGGTTAATAATCTGTTGCCAAAAGAATCTAAAACATTTACATTACCAGATAAGAACGTGCCCGGTTCCATCTATGTAAGTGCTGGTAAAGATTACAGCACCGCCGTTGGTATTGTCGGTGAAAGCAAAAATCCTACTACCATTACTGTAGAAAACACAGAACAAATGGAGAAAATGAATAATACAAAGTATCAAACATATACCGTAGGTTCTCGTGTATTAGTTGATGCGGAAGGTATTAAATTCCCATATTATGCAAAAGCGGCACTCGTAATGAATCCACAAAAGCCTACATTGTTCTTGGCATTGACTAGTGATGTACAACGTCAATATTTTATGCCAATCTTTGCAGATGCTTTCAAATCTATTAAATAAAATATATTGAAAAACATCGATATTAATGTATAATAATTTCTATATGATGTATGTATTGTAAAAAGGAGTCCTATTATGAAAACAATTCACACAGATAAAGCGCCTGCAGCAGTAGGTCCCTATTCCCAAGCTAAAGTAGCTGGCGGTTTTTTGTTCGCTTCTGGTCAGGTAGCGATTAACCCTGCTACAGGTTCCGTAGTTGAAGGCGGTATCGAAGCACAAACTGAACAAGTATGTAAAAATATTGAAGCTGTATTAGCCGAAGCAGGTTCTGATTTCTCCAAGGTTATCAAAACAACATGCTTCTTAGCTGATATCAATGATTTCAAACCTTTCAACGAAGTATATGCAAAATATTTTACATCTAAACCAGCTCGTTCTTGCGTGGCTGTAAAAGATCTTCCATTGGGCGTTGCAGTAGAAGTGGAAATCATCGCGGAAGTATAATATGGATTATATTTCATTATTACAAAAAGAAATGAAACCTGCCTTTGGCTGTACAGAGCCAATTGCGCTAGCCTATGCAGCAGCCAAGGCCGCATCCGTATTGGATGAATTTCCCAACCACATTCATGCACGATGCAGTGCCAATATCATTAAAAACGTAAAATCCGTGGTCATTCCGAACTCTGGAGGCCGCAAAGGCTTAGCTGCGGCTACCGTGCTCGGCGCCATCGTAGGTCATCCTGAACGAGAACTAGAGGTATTAGAATCGGCTACCGATGAAGATCGTAAATGGCTGGGTACCTTATTAGATGCTAACTTTTGCACTGTAGAACTAGCGGAAGGTGTTGATAATCTCTACATTGAAATTACGGCAACCACCGATGAACATACGGCAGTGGTACGCATTGAAAATGCACATACCAATATTACCTATGTGTCCGTAGATGGGGACGTGATTTCTGAAACTGTTAATGAAATTAAAGAGGCTGAAAGTAGTACTTGCCCTATGACATTCGATAGTATCTACGAATTTGCAAAAGCTGGCGACATTTCCGGTATCTTACCTAGCATTAAGCAGCAGGTAGAATATAATACGGCCATTTCAAATGAAGGGTTATCCAATGATTATGGTGCCAATATTGGTCGATTGTTATTGCTTGATGATGAAACTCCATCTCTAGAAACAAAGTGTAAGGCTCGTGCCGCAGCAGGATCCGATGCACGCATGAGTGGGTGCCCGTTGCCTGTAGTTATTTGCTCCGGCTCTGGCAACCAAGGATTGACCGTATCTATGCCTATCATTACAACCGCGGAGGAGCTTGGCAAAACCGATGAGGAATTGTACCGAGCTCTTGTGTTTGCCAATTTGTTAACGCTTTACGTTAAATCTGGTATTGGTAAATTATCGGCATACTGTGGTGTCGTATCGGCTGGCATTGTAAGTGTAGCTGGTATTGCCTTCTTAAAAGGCGATAGCAAAGATATCATCGAAGATACACTCGTAAATGGTCTTGTTAGCCTATCCGGTATCGTATGTGATGGGGCGAAACCATCTTGTGCCGGCAAAATTGCCATCTCCTTAGATGGAGCTTTCATGGGCTATAAACAAGCTCGCCTTAACAAGAGCTATCAAAAGGGTGATGGCCTCGTAGCCCGCTCCGTTGATGATACGATTAAAAGTATCGGTGTCGTAGCACAAGGCATGAAAGAAACTGATGTGGTTATTTTGAATGAAATGTTAAAGCATTAATTGGTTTTATATACGGAAAACAGTTCGTCCTATAATCCTATAAATAAGAAAACAGCGTTATGACCCGTTTGGTTATAACGCTGTTTTTCTAATGTTATTGTAATTTTTTAGGATCCTTTAGTAGCAATGATGCGACCAGTCCCACAATAAGGAATGGAACTAGTGTCATCATGGCTGCTGGTAGGGAATAGGTATCTGCTAAATTCCCTACAACCGGTGCGATGATGCCGCCGATTGTTTGGCTTACGCCAAGGGTGATGCCTGATGCAAATCCGATGCTCTTAGCTAGATAAGTTTGGCCCAGTACAATAACAGGGCTGTAACTGATGGCCTTTGCAGCACCAATCATGAGTAAAATCAGATAGGCGAGTGGCATCATAATCGTTACAGAAAACTCAGGGACTTGTGTTAATAGGAACATGGATGGCAACCAAATCAACAGAGATAATCTAATGATTTTGATAGGACCGTATTTATCGCCCAATAAGCCACCGATGTAGGTCATAAAGATGCCGATGCTAAAGAATACGGTTAATGCAAAACTACCTTGTTCGGGGCTCGTGCCGAGTTCATGAGTCCAGAATACAGGGATAAATGCATTAATAACGCGGAAATTAACCGATTGGCTTAGAATAATGATGAACAATATGCCAAAATATTTCCAATAATTTTTCAGTGGCTGAGCCGCAACTGTTGGATTTTCGGTGGCTACAGCTTGGTCGATAGTTTGGGCATGAGCTACGATACGTGGCATGAGTAGGAATACAACGGTAGATATAATAATACCGGCTACGGTGAAAGCTGCTAGACCATGTGCACCCACTGTATAGGCGATAGCGCCAGCAAATAGAGGACCAAAGGCGAAGCCTGAACTACCGCCGATGGCGAAGGTTCCCATTGCTTTGCCCTTCTTGCCACCTCCGAGGCGGTTCATAATTTTTGCCCCTTCAGGATGGAAAATAGAAGAACCTACACCGGCTAGTGTGGCACATACAAGGAGACTTTCATAAGACGAAACAAAACCCATCATCCCCGTACTACATGCGGATAATAACGTGCCTGCTGCAATGAGTCGTGGCTGATTGAGCTTGTCTGAAATATACCCTAGCAATGGCTGTAGCAATGACGATAATGCCGTGTTCGCTAAGATAAGAAAACCTGCTTGCTCCAAGGACAGTCCATACGTATAGATAAACAGCGGCAATAATGCAGGTAATACACTTTGGCATGAGTCATTAATCATGTGACTCAGCGTGATGAGATAAGGATAATACTTTTGCATAGTAAACCTCGTTGATTGATGATGTAATATATAATATATTTATATTATATACTATATGTATACAAATAAAACCTAGATAACATCTGTATTATGTGTATCTAGGTTTATCTATTATATCTCTATCATTATCATTTTAAATATGGCAGAGGAGGAGGGATTTGAACCCCCGCGCCGGTTGCCCGACCTACCGCATTTCGAGTGCGGACCCTTCAGCCTCTTGGGTACTCCTCCGTGCTTTACGACGCTCTTTAAAGAAATCTTTCATCAATTGGCTGCATTCATCAGCGAGGATGCCTGCTTGCAATTGTGGCTCATGGTTCAATCCCGGGTGGGATAGCACATTAAACAGAGATTCTACAGCGCCCCCTTTGTAGTCGCTAGCACCATATACAACGCGATCAATACGGCTGTTAATAATGGCCCCTGCGCACATAGGACACGGCTCTATCGTAACATACAGGGTGCATCCAGTCAACCGCCAACGACTTAGGCTATTACAGGCTTCACGGATGACGAGAACCTCGGCGTGAGCTGTTGCATCATGATCCAGTTCACGGCGGTTATGATGACGTGAAATGACTTGATTATTGTGGACCAAAATGGCGCCAATAGGAATTTCGCCAAGGGCATACGCTTTTTTGCCTTCTTCGATGGCAAGGCTCATAAAGTATTCGTCACGACTGCGCTCGTCCATTGTATTAAGTTCGGTTGAATCCATTAGGTCTTTTGTCATTATTGCACCTCTTAATGTATAATATCTTACATAGAGTCTATCATATTTTATCGTATTTTTGCGAATAGATTTAATCGTTGTGTCAGTTGCTTGTGTGAGGCTAGTATGGATATTATTTGGTATATGTTTGACATGATTGGTACCATCGCATTCGCCGTATCAGGCGCACTTGTGGGTGTGTCCCGTAAAATGGATATTTTTGGCATGGCCGTGCTCGCGCTTGCTACCGCTATTGGGGGCGGTGTGATTCGTGATGTACTATTAGGCTATTTCCCGCCCAATTCACTTCGTAATGTAGTGTATGTTACGGTCGTCCTCGTGGTAACCTTTATTGTATTTGCTATTTATAACAGTCGTTATCATCGCAACATAATGGGACCTCGTAGTAGGGCTAGTTATTTATTTGCCGATGCTCTTGGCTTAGCATCCTTTACCGTAACGGGTGCCTCCGCAGGATATACACTATATCCGGACTTGCCTATATTCATCGTATTGCTTGGTACGATTACCGCTGTAGGTGGTGGCATTCTGCGCGATATGTTGGCACAGCGCGTGCCTTCCGTACTGAAAGAAGACGTATATGCGTTGCCTAGTATTATTGGCGGTATAGCCTATTATCTACTGGTAATTAGCGATTGGGCGGGCCAAGCCGTATATGGGGCTTTCACCATTGTGCTTGTTATTCGTCTACTAGCTATAAAATATCACTGGAGCCTGCCTCGTGTCAGATAATAATCGGTTTTATGCGATATATTTGCCAAATTATGACTAAGTGATATAATTGTAATATTAGTTATTTTTTTATGATTGTATCCCTTACAACAGTTGTGAAATGGTACGCACAAGCGTGCTTGATAAAGGAGTTTAACCTATGTCTAAAAAATGGTTGAAAGTAGCGTTAATGGTTACGGCTATTGCTACGGGTACATCCATTCAAGTTGATGCGGAAACTGTGTTATATGTTCCGCAAGATGATCGTCCAGTAAGCCTACAATATACAGTTGATACTGCAAAGGCAGCGGGAATGACGGTGTTAACACCACCACAAAATTTGATTTCCGGTAAAACCTACAAAGGGCAAGCCGATCAAATCTGGAATTGGGTAGAGCAAAATGCGGGCCGTGCCGATGTTATGGTATTGAGTACAGATACCTTAATCTATGGCGGCCTTGTGGATTCTCGTAAACATAATTTGCCATTGAGCACATTGGAAAATCGTTTAAAACGCATCGAAGCGCTTAAGGCAAACCATAAAAATATACGCATTTATGGTTTTGGTACCGTAATGCGTTCCCCACGCGCTAGTGGGGGTGGTACAGAACCATCCTACTATGCAGATTATGGTCCAACCATATTCCAAATTGCTGCACTACAAGATAAATTGGATGCAGGCACATTGACACAAGCGGAAACGCAAAAATTGATGAGCTTGCAAGCCTCTGTCCCTGTAGAATATCTACAAGACTGGTTCTCTCGCCGTCAAAAAAATATGCAAGTGAATAAAGACTTGATCGATGAAGCGCGTAATGGTGTCTTTGCATACTTTGCATTGGGCCATGATGATACGTCTCAATTGTCTCAATCCGCATTGGAAGGACGCTATTTAAATCAATACTCCAAGGGCATTCCACGTACACAATATGGCAGCTTCCCTGGGGCAGATCAACTCGGTTTATTGTTGATGGCTCGTTCTCGTACCGATGAAAGTGCGGAAAAACCTACGTTCTCCGTTATCTATCCACTTGGTGGTGCCGGCAAAACATTGCCAGGTTACGAAGACCAAACCGTTGATAAAACGATTGCGGAACACGTAGAAGCCGTTGGTGGTACGATGACAACTGCAGGTAAACCAACTGTTCTTCTCGCTGTTAATACACCGCTTTCTACGAGCACATCTGAATCTGAAACCTTTGGTAATTTCCCAATGATTTCTCAAGCTACGACTGCCTTTGTAGATCGTATTCAACAAGCTACGGAACAAGGTGTAAACGTGAGCATTGCGGATATTGCCTATAACAATGGCTCCGATAATACCTTGTTAGGTGCTTTATATAAACGCGATTTACTCTATAAAATCGGCGCTTACAATGGCTGGAATACAGCAAGTAATACGGTAGGCTATGCGATTGCACAAGGCTTATTGCTACAAACTATGTCCCCAGAAGGACATCGCGATATGTTGACCCAACAATATTTGGATAACTGGGCATACCAAGCGAATATCCGCAAGGATATTTATCGTATGCAAGATTCCATTCGTACCGACAATGTACGCTACTCTGGTGATTTGAATTCAAAATTAGAAGAGTATTTACAAGAACGTGTACAAGATTTCAGTGAAACTTATTTGAAGGTAGACCCTCATACAGTTAAGGCTACATTCCCATGGGGCCGTTTGTTTGAAACGGATATTACTGTTTATGATAAACCAGTAGTACCTCTTCAAAAAGAAATTCGTATGCAACGGGAAGCAGAAGCGAAGAGACAAGCTGAAGCTGCAGCAGCTGCTGCGGCTGCACAAGCCAATGGCCAAGCACAAGCTGCTCCAGCTGTGCCAACTACAACAACTCAAGCTGCACCAGCTGCAACTTCGACAACGGTAGTACATCAAGCGGCGACTTCACCGCGCATCGTTCCAACACCGGCCGCTGTGTCGCAACAATAATCGCCTATGAAACGATCGTTTTTGCCTGAAATAACCTATATGCGTGGCCTTTGTATGCTCGGCGTTATCGGCATTCATGTCGGCTCCTATGCATTACAAAATCCGTTCGTTAATTTACAACTCATTAGCGTGTTGGAAATCTTATCGCGTTTTGCAGTGCCTGCATTTTTCTTCCTGTCAGCCTTTGGTTTGTTCTACCATACATCGGTAAACGATCCATTTAGCTACAAGGATTTTATGAAACGACGCTTTCAAGTGGTACTCTATCCTTACATTGTGTGGTCCCTATTCTACCTCGTCTATACAGGCATAACGGCGCACAATTTTGGAAATCTCCATCCTGGACCATTGCTTGTGAACCTCTTGTTTGGTAACAGTATGTACCATTTATATTTTATGGTTATACTGGTATGGTTCTATGTGCTCATGCCACTATGGCGTGTGATGGTACGGTGGATTTTGAAAGCCCCCATTCCTTGGCTTGTCATCTTATTTGCCATCCAATTAGGTGTTGACTTTATATCATCTTATCGATTGGGAGCCTGGGTGACACAACAGTTTAGCGATTCTCCAGCCATAAAATATCTCTTCGATATGCGCCTTAATTATTGGGTGATTCATTATGTATGGATATTCCTCTTTGGTGCTGTTGTAGCTGAGCGATATGAAATCGTGAAGGACTATATGTGGCGTTACCGATATCTATTGGCCACATGTGCCATTTTATCGATTCTATCCATGTTGGGCGCCTACTACTATGTCATGGATGTATGGCATTATACGGTGCTCGAAGCGATTTACACGGTACATCAGTTGAGTCCAATGGGTGTATTCTATACGGCATTAGGCACATTGTTTAGCTTATTCCTATTCCAAGTGATGCCCCTCAACAATACGATGGAGGCGTTCTGGTCACAAATTGGGGATACTTCATACGGCATCTATTTGGCACATCCGTTCTGGTTATTGATCATGACCGGAATTATGGCCAAATATAATCTTCTATTTACAGTGCCTCACGTAGTGCTGTTGTATGTGATGGCCGTAGGATTATCCTACTTGACGACAGTAGGTTTAAAACAAATACCAAAGCCAATTCGAAAATATATTCTTGGCAACTAATAGGCTTATACAAGCCCTGTAAGATTGGTATATAACTAATTACAATAGAATCCGCTCCTACCATAACTTATAGTTATCGGTAGAGGGCGGATTTTTTTATGACTAATTTGAAAACTTTCACAATGTAAAGTGTGAAAATTAATCTATGATTGTGCTATAATACAATCATACTGATTAGAGTTACAACAAGGGAAAATGAGGTGCTCTTATGAAAGAATTAACATATTTTAACGGTGAATTCGTCGAACCAGGTGCAAAGGTAATCAGCATTGATGACCGTGGTTACTTATTCGGCGATTCTGTATATGAAGTTGTACGTGTTACAAAAGGTCGTTGTTTTGCATTGTCCTATCACCAAGACCGTCTATATCGGTCCATGCGTGAAATGGACATTCCCGTAAAAATGACACCAGATGATTTGACCGAACTTCACGAAATTTTGATTGAACAAAGTGAGATCAAGGAAGGTTACATTTACTTACAAATCTCCCGTGGTGTGGCGCCACGTCATCATGCGTACGATCGCTCTAAACTTGAACCACAAATGCTCATGTCCATTCATAATCTCGATATGGATGCAGTGAACAAGTTGGAATCCGGTGTGAAAGCTATCGCATTGCCTGATGAACGTTGGGGTCATGTAGACATTAAAACAACGAATTTGGTTCCTAACATTTTGGCGCAAACGAAGGCGGAAAAGAAATTTGCTTATACAGCGATGTTATTCCGCGATGGCATTTGTACCGAAGGGGCTACATCTAATGTATTTGCCGTAAAAGATGGAATTATTTATACACATCCAGCGGATAATCATATTTTGAAGGGCATTACGCGTCAAATGGTTATTACTCGTGTGGCACCTTCATTGGGCATCACTGTTATCGAAAAAGAGTTTGACCGCGCCTTCGTTGATGATGCGGATGAACTATTCTTTACCAATACAACCGGTGGTGTGATTCCGATTATAAAACTCGACAGAAATCCTGTAGCTGAAGGTAAACCAGGTGCAGTGACTATGAAATTACGTCATGGTCTAGAAAAATTAATGGAAGAAGGCTTGGCTTAATTAGCATATTATAGGTATCGATAAGGTAGCTATAGTGGCTGGTAAGGGGAGCTTTCACAAAGAAAGGACATATTTTGATTACATTAGAACACATTAGCAAGGTCTACGAAGGTGCTAATCGTGTAGAAGCGCTGAAGGATATTAGCCTCACCATTGAAAAGGGGCAAATCTACGGCATTATCGGTCAATCAGGGGCCGGTAAATCTACACTGATTCGTTGCATCAATATGCTGGAAGCCCCTACATCGGGCTCCGTTATCGTAGACGGCACAGATTTAACGAAATTGAGTGCTAGTGAACTGCGTAAAGCGCGTAAACACATTGGCATGATTTTCCAACATTTTAATCTTTTATCATCGCGCACGGTCTATGACAATGTAGCATTCCCATTGGAATTGCAAGGGCTTAGCAAGGCTGAAATCAAAGAACGCATCACTCCGATTCTCGATATCGTAGGTTTATCGGACCGCGTGAATAACTATCCATCCCAACTATCCGGTGGTCAAAAGCAACGCGTTGGCATTGCTCGTGCGTTGGCATCTAATCCAAAGGTATTATTGTGCGACGAAGCTACATCTGCGTTGGATCCGCAAACAACAGAATCCATCTTGGAATTGTTGAAGGATATCAATGAACGGATGGGGCTTACCATTGTGCTCATCACTCATGAGATGAAGGTTATCCGTGAAATTTGCGACCGCGTAGCCGTTATCGAAGGCGGTGTTATCTTAGAAGAAGGTAGCACGCTCGAAGTATTTACAAATCCGAAGAAACCGACTACAAAAGATTTCGTTGGCTCAGTAGTAAGCGATAACCTACCACAAGACGCGCTTGAACATATTGAACTTCATGATGACTGGATTGCTGGTACGGCACCATTGGTAAAATTGAAGTTTACCGGCCAAGCCACAGATGAACCTGTTGTAGCAGGTTTAGTACGTCGTTTTGACCTCGATGTAAGCATCTTATTTGGTGGCATCGACTACATTCAAAACACTAGTGTAGGCCGTCTCATCGTCATTTTGAATGGTGATCCTATGAAGGCGCAAGAAGGGCTAGACTATATCAGAACATTACCAATTGAAAGCGAGGTGATCGGTTATGTCAGAGCAAGTAATTAAATTGTTGATAACCGGTACCTTGGATACATTGCAAATGACCGTTATTTCTACGGTTATGGCCATGATTATTGGTATTCCACTCGGCGTTGTATTGGTGGTTACCTCTAAGGGACATATTTTAGAAAATGCAGCGCTTAATAAGATTCTAGGGGCTATCGTTAATGCGACTCGTTCCATTCCGTTTATCATCTTAATGGTTGCCATCATTCCGTTTACACGTATGGTTGTTGGTACGTCCATTGGTACGACGGCTGCTTGTGTACCGTTGACATTGGCGGCGATTCCGTTTTTAGCACGTCTTGTAGAAACATCCATTAAGGATATTCAATTCGGTGTTATCGAAGCTGCTCAATCGATGGGGGCAAGCCCATTCCAAATTATCCGCAAGGTATTGTTACCAGAAGCATTGCCAACTATTATCGATAATGTTACGGTGCTTATTGTTAACTTGATTGGTTACTCTGCAATGGCAGGTGCTATTGGTGGCGGTGGCCTTGGTGATATTGCTATCCGCTACGGATACCAACGTTTCCAAGGGGATATCATGCTCGCTACCATCATCATTCTTATCATTATGGTTCAAGTTATCCAAATGATTGGTGACGGTTTATCCAAAGCGATGAATAAGAAATAGGAGGCGTTATGAGCGTCAATGAAAAATTGAGAAGTGCTCAACATGACGAGCTCTTTGAAGGCATTTTACAACTTCAAACTGTAGAAGAATGTTATGCATTCTTTGAGGATGTTTGTACTGTTAATGAATTGAAAGCATTATCGCAACGACTTCAAGTGGCTAAAATGTTACGCGCTGGTGATAGCTATGAAACGATTGTAGAAGAAACCGGTGCTAGTACAGCGACGATTAGTCGTGTGAAACGATGCCTTGTATATGGTGCTGATGGTTATACAGTGGTATTAGATCGATTGGCAGACAAAAAATAGTCGTAACATATTCATAGTAGGATATAATACATAACGGTGACCCTGGTCACCGTTATTTTGTATATAGGACTATTGTTTTTACTTATACGAATGGTAAAATGATAGTATACGTATGTGAGATATGGGAGGTCGTATATGGAATGGCTGATTGCAATAACCGGATTACCCTATGAGGTAATGATACTTGTATTGCTTGCTGTAGCAGGGGCCTTTGCAGGCTTTGTGGATTCCATAGTGGGTGGCGGTGGATTGATATCTGTGCCGGCCATGTTGCTAACTAATTTGCCTCCTAGCGTGGCTCTAGGTAGTAATAAATTGTCTAGTATCTTTGGGGCCGGTAGTGCATCAATTACATTTTTACGAAACCATATGGTTGATTTTAGTCTAGTTCGTAAACTATTGCCTTTTACCTTTATAGGTTCTATGCTGGGTACTTTGGCGGTTGTATCATTACCGCCGCTATATGTTAAACCGATTATCATCGTATTACTCGTGGCCGTTACATTATTTGTAGTCTTTAAAAAGAACTGGGGCGAAGTAAATCGCACCTCTCAAGTAATGGGGCGAGCACTTTATATTTGTATGGCCTTTGCCCTTGGCATCGGTATTTATGATGGCTTTATAGGCCCTGGTACAGGTACATTTCTCATTATGGGATTTATCTTTACCGGATTTGATTTTCTCCATGCTTCGGCGAATGCTAAAATTTTAAATTTCACCAGTAATTTAGCATCTTTACTTGTGTTTCTATATTTAGGACACGTCAATATTATGTATGGTCTTGCCGCTGCGGTGGGACAAGTTGTTGGCGCCTATTTAGGATCCCATTTAGCCATTGCGAAAGGGTCCTCTTTGGTGCGTGTTGTATTCCTGTCTGTTACGACAGTGATGTTGTTAAAATTAGTATTTGATTATATTTCTACCTTGTAGGAGGTGTGAGTATGCCTCATAAAAATGATGTTCAAGTGGCATTGATCAGCGGTGGTACATCGGGAATTGGATTTGCCACAGCTAAGCTATTATTGCAAGAAGGTTGGTGCGTCGTTATCAATGGCCGCGATGAACAAGCGGGACAAAGGGCAAAGATGAAATTGCGCCGATATTCTTCGAAGGTGCGCTATGTGAAAGGCGATGTATCCAGTGTTAGCGATTGTCAGCGCATCGTAAAAGAAACGGTAGATTTCTTTGGTAGTATTTCAGCTCTTGTAACGGCGGCTGGATATTATGAAGAAGAGCTACTAGCCGATGTATCTGAATCAGCCTTTGATGAAATGTTTGGAACAAATGTAAAAGGAACTGTATTCTTGTGCCAAGCAGCATTGCCTTATTTACGTCAAGTAAAGGGCAGTATTGTTACCGTATCTAGTGATGCAGGTCTACAGGGCAATGTAGCCTGCTCAGTATATGGTGCGTCAAAAGGTGCTATCGTAAGCTTTACAAAATCACTGTCCCTTGAGATGGCGCCCCATGAGGTACGCGTTAACTGCGTGTGCCCTGGAGATGTAGATACATCGCTTGTAGATAAGCAAATTGCCCAATCCCATCAAGATGCGGAACAAGCAAAAGAGGAGATGGGCCAACATTATCCGTTAGGACGTATTGCAAAACCTCATGAAATTGGCGAAGTTATCGCTTTTTTAATTAGTTCAAAAGCATCCTTTGTAACAGGTGCTGCATGGACGATTGATGGAGGTCTTACGAGTTGGTAGTGAATAGAGTGTTATCTATTACTAATAGTCATAATAAGACAGTTTATACAGGGTAAAATATATATTATTCATTTCAATTCTACATTGAGAATGGTATAATAATACTAATGAACGATACATACATTCACAAGTGGAATCCGGAGAAAAAAGGAGAACGATTATGGCAGAATATAATGGCGTTAGAATTGAACCGCTTAGCGATGGTGGTCAAGATTTAAATTATCAAGTTGAACAATTTATTTTCTGGGGCGCAGGCCGTGCTGCCGTATTGGCTTTGTCTCCAAAATTCAGCAATGTTGCACTATGCACAAATGCAACATACATGGTAACTCGCATTGCTCATTTATATGATGTTGAATTACAAACAGGTGCTGTTGTAGGTTTAGTAGGTGGCTTGAGCACTGCTATTGCTACAGCTGCTATTTCCTTACTCGTACCTTTTAAAGCAGTACGCGTACCGGTAGCTGTTGGTTTGACCTATGCTATTGGTAAGGTAGCTCATATTTGGATCGAAGATGGTATGCCATCCGACATCGAACGCTACAAACCTATGATTGCTGAGTTCTATGAAAATGGTAAAGCCATTGCTGGCGAAATCGCTCGCGATGCAGCAGCAAGCATTCCGTTCACTCAAGGCCAACGCGATGTATGGGCTGGTATTGCCAATGAAACAGGTCTTGCAAAAGAACAATTAGAACAAGTATATTCTGAAAAAGTAGCACCTGCTATTGAAAAATGGAATACGGAAACGAAATACCAATTGCATGATAATGCAGCAGAAGCAGTAGCAAAAGTAACTGATGCGGCAAAAGAAAAAATCGATGTAGCAAAAGAAACATTGGATACTGCAAAAGAATTGGCTAAAGGTGGCGTAGAAGTAGCGAAAGCAACTACTCAAGTGGCTGTGGAAAACGCAAAAACTACAGCGTCTAAAGCTGTGGAAAATGCAAAAGATACTGCGTTCCAAGCTGTTGAAACAGTAAAAGAAACGACAAAATCCACAATTAACGGTTTTCGTAAATAGTTAGAAGGATTGGTATGAATCCATTAAAGATTATCAAATATGGCAAGTATTTTAGTGAGTCTCGATTCTTGGCGTTTGCCACTCGCTATGGTAAAAAACTTGCCTTTGTACAAAAAGCAGTGGTGTTATTCTTTTGCTTGCGCGATCAAGATACACCAAAATATGTAAAGGCTATTTTAGCCGGAGCCTTAGGGTATCTCGTCCTACCAATCGATATCATTCCTGATACGATTGCGGGCCTTGGCTGGGTAGATGATGTAGCAGTTCTTGGCATTGCTTTCAAAATAGCCAACCGCTATATCAAAACATCCCACGAAGAACAAGCGAAAAAGCTATTCCCTTTTGGCAACTAACAAGTACATAAAAAGGCAGTTTAATCATTGTTATTGGTTGGACTGCCTTTGTTTATTTGACACCCTTTGTTAATAGATATACAATTAAATTTGTATTGTAATAAGAAGGATGAATAAATGTATACAGCGACAATTAACGTCCGTTTCTATGAAACCGATATGATGGGAATTGCTCACCATAGCAATCATTTTCGGTGGTTTGAAATGGCGCGTATTGAATTCCTTCGTCACATCGGTGTCACCTTGTGGGATATGATGGACGAGGATATAGTATTTCCGATTATGAATGTATCGTGTAACTATAAGGAACCTGCTCGGTTCGATGACACGATTAATATAGAAACCTATTTAGTCAAAATGACCCGTGCTCAGATGGTATTTAAATACCGCATGCGCCGCGCTAGCGATGGTGCTCTATTGGCGACGGGTGAGACTAAGAATGCCTTTATGTCTAAATCGTCTGGGAAAATCGTACGATTAGAGGATCGCTTTTATCAACCTATTCTAAATGCTGTTGAGGAGATGCCTCATGACTAATATAGATACACAACGACTGCCTATCGGCGTCTTTGACTCAGGTGTAGGTGGTCTATCCGTTTTGAAAGTTCTACAGGAACAATTTCCCAATGAAAACTTCATCTATATAGGGGATAATGCTAATAATCCCGTTGGCAATCGTCCAACCGAGGAGATTACAGAAATCGCTTGCCGTATTGCAGAAACATTACATCAAGTACCTGTAAAATTGATGGTTATCGCTTGCAATACTTTCACCGTAGTGGCTCTCGATGAGGTGCGCAGTCGCGTCAATGTGCCGGTTATCGGTGTATCGCAAGGTGTTAAGACTGCTATTCGTGAAAGCAATAGTAATACCATCGGTATCATGGCGACGGTGGCGACCGTTAATAGTCATATTCATAAATATGTGGCTATGGACATCGACCATGAGGTTTTTGTATGGGAACAACCATGCCCAGAACTAGCCGGCCTAATTGAACAAGGTCATTTGCATGATGACGCTGTTCGTAAAACCGCTAAGGAGTACTTAGCACCTATGCTAGAACGGGATATCGATGTTGTCGTATTGGGATGTACTCATTTCCCATTTGTTAGCCCTGTCCTGCAGGAGTTATCAGGTGACCGCATCCGATATATCGACCCTGCTTATGAGACTAGTGATTTAGTACGACGTACGATGGACAGCAATCATTTGCATAATCCATCTACCGAGAAGGGCCGTAGCACCTTGTATTTCACAAAGGATATTGCCCTAGGGGCTGATTTGGGCGCCCAATTCTTAGATACTGATGATTTTTCGGTGGAATTGATTACACTATAAAGGAGAATTCACATGTGGTTTTATGACATAATAAATGTGATAGTTGCCATTGCAGTTATCGTAGCTGTTTTGTACCTATTATTCCGTCTATTCGTATTAAAACAAGGTAACGAACGCGTTATTTTGTTGCCAAAGCGGAAAACAAGCTTTCAATTGGCAGATATGAATATGAGTTCTATGACATTGTTCTGCGATGTGCCATTTGTAAACAAAGGCCGTCAACTTGGTACAATCATGGATTTATTCCCACGTCCTTTGCTTCCAGAAGAACATTTTGATGGTGTGAAAGTAGATGCTTGGGCTATGGATATCGATCGTCCACGCCACGATGGTTACTTTGAAGCTATCATCATCAAGCCTCGCAAGGGTGGTACAATCCGCATTTACGTTACCTTAACTGGTAGAAATGGTAATATTCGTGAAGATATTAAGGGATTCCCTTATATGGACATCGACATTTATTACCAAATCGTAGGTCGTACCGATTACCATATCGATAAACAACGTATTCGTTTGACTGCAGAAGAAGTACAAGCAGCATTGGTTCACTAAGGAGGCATAACAATGGCAGAATTAGAATTAGTATGTGTTCCTACACGTATTCTTACAGATAATGATGACATCGTTGATGCTATCGTTGAATTTGGTGGTCACAATATTGGACCAGAAGACATCGTATGCGTAGCAGAATCCGTTGTGGCTATTACACAAGGTCGCTTTACACGTCCTGAAGAACTCAATGTGTGCTGGCAAGCGCGTATGATTAACCGCTTTATCCATCCAGATGGTTCCATGGCTTCTATTTATGGTATGCAATCTGCTATGAACTTAGATGGTAAATGGAAGGTATTAGGTGCTTTCTTCTTAGGCGCTATTGCTAAAATTTTCCGCAAACCAGGCGTGTTTTATGCTATCGCCCGTGCTGCATCCTTAACCGATGACGTAACAGGTACAATGCCTCCATTCGATAAACACATCGTATTTGGTCCAAAAGATCCAGATAAGGTGGCTGAAAAAATCGTTCAACGCACAGGTTGCTATGGCGCTGTTGTAGCAGACGTAAACGACTTGAAACGCTCTGCAATTCTCGGTACAAGTCGCGGTATTGATGCGAAGAAAATCGCTAAATTGTTGATTGATAATCCATTTGGTAATGATAGCCAAATGACACCAATCGTTATTATTAAAAACTACGCTTCCGTTTCGGGAGCAAAATAAAAGATTCTCGATGTTTCCGGTGCAGAACTGGTAAGTCTAGAGATTAACAAAAGAGACTGCTCCGGCGGTCTCTTTTCTGTTTAAAGGAGGATATATGTTATTAGGCATAGATGTAGGCGGCACCTTTACGGATGCCGTTATTATAGATGGGGGTACCATCGTTTCATCGGCGAAGCGGCGAACCACGAAGGAGAATCTCATGAATGGCATAACGGATGCCTTAGGTGCGGTGATGCGTGGTGCGGACCCTGCACAAATAGAACAGGTAACGCTATCCACTACGGTAGTGACAAATACAATTGTGGAGCATAAAGAACAGCCTGTAGATCTCTATGTAGTAGCGGGGCCAGGGCGCAATGTAGATGATATATTCCCTGTAAGACCTGTGTATCTTAAAGGGTATACGGACCATCGAGGCATCGTGGTGGAACGTACGGATGTAGAGGGGACTCATCAACTAGCGAACATGGTGCAATCTAAGAGTGGTACCGATTTGGCTGCTGTATCCGCAAAATTTGGCGTTCGCAATCCAAAGGAAGAAATCGATGTTGCTCAGGCGCTAGCTGACACATATCATACGATTTCTACAGGCAGTGCGTTAAGTGGCAATCTTAATTTTCCACGTCGCACCATCAGTGCCTATTTTAATAGCGCTGTGGCCTCTGTATTTAAGGAATTTAAGAACGCTGTTTACCACGCATTAGATACCTTTCACATTACGGCACCGGTATATATTTTGAAAGCTGACGGTGGTTCGCTACCGATAGATACGGTGGAATCCATTCCTGTAGAAACTGTATTTACCGGACCAGCTGCAACGGTACTTGGCTTGGAAGCATTGCGCAGCACTAAAGAAGCTCATACGGTGGCCCTTGATATTGGTGGGACTACAACGGATATTTCCTTGTGGAAACAGGGAAAACCACTGATGACAAAGGAGGGCGTATCCATTCGTGAATATCCAAGTGCTGTACGCTCCTTTGCGGTTACCTCGGTGGGCATTGGCGGTGAATCGGCGGTGCGCTATGAAGATGGAAAACTCATGGTTGGCCCTGAACGGATTGGCCCATCTGTTGCATTGGGCGGCACTATCCCTACATTAGGGGATGCCCTCATCGTGCTTGGTAACGCGCATTATGGCGATGAACAGAAGGCGTACGATGCCATTGCACAGATTGATACGACCATTGATGCGAAAACCATGGCTCAACGCATCGTAGATGAGGCCGTCCGTGTTGTAAAGCAAGGGATTGATACGGTCGTGGCAAAGGAAAATAAACGACCAATCTATGTAGTGGCCGATATTGTGCATCCTGATCCATTTGTGCCGGCTCAGCTTGTTACCGTCGGTGGCACGGCGGCTAGTTTGGGCCCTATTATTGGGGACCAACTAGGATTGCCTGTTCATATTCCGCCTGATGCGGCCGTGGCTAATGCCATCGGTGCTGGTGTGGCTAACCATACGATGGCGATTACGGTTCACGTCGATACAAAACGTCGTACTATGGTAGTGCCAGAACTGGGCATTCAAGATAAAAGTAGCTCTTTGCGTTCTGCTGACGCTGTCGCAAAAGTAGCTTATGGCTTACTGCGCGAGGCTGTTCAGGAACAAGGTCTTGTACCTCAAGGTACAATGCCTGCTATAGAAACGATTAGTGTTGAAGATTTTCCTGTTGTCGATGGATGGCAATCGATGGAACGCATTATTACTGTGAAAGTACAACTGAAAGCGGGGGTGAGCAGTTATGTGGAATCATAAGGACAGTTACCGGGTGCGTAATGGAATCGTGTCGGCTAGCACAATAGAACATCCTTCATTAGGCCTCGTATTTTTCCCGGCCTTTGATTGGAAAATTTCTGCTACCCATCCAGAACGGCAAGAACGGTTGCTCTATACGCGGGATCAAATTGTGGAAGAAGGCTTATTGGATGTACCGAATATTAGAGAATATAATCCTATCGTAGCCGACTGGGATGTGATAGAACGAGTTCACGTTGGGGCCCCTGATTTAGCATCTTGGGTAACTGATGCGCATCGCGTATCGGCTGGTGGTGCCATTGCTGCAGCTGATGCGGTGTTACGAGGTGAAGTTGATCGAGCCTTTGCCCTCGTCAGACCACCAGGGCATCATGCGATGGCTATGGTTCATGGCATCCGTGGATTCTGTACCATCAATATCGAAGCCGTTATGATTCAACATATACGTCAAATCTATGGTGTGAAACGGGTGGCCATCGTCGATACTGATGTACATCATGGGGATGGATCGCAAGATGTGTTCTATCACGATCCAGATACATTGTATATAAGCTTTCATCAAGATGGACGGACCTTATATCCGGGTACCGGATTTATGGATGAATTCGGCGGACCTCAAGCCATTGGTGCTAATATAGATATTCCGTTGCCACCGGGCACGGGTGATGAAGGTTTATTAAAGGTGATGCGCGAACTCGTATTGCCGATTCTACATGAATTTAAACCGGATATCGTCATCAATTCAGCCGGTCAGGACAACCATTTCTCTGATCCATTAGCAAATATGAATGTGACTGCTAAGGGCTACGCAGAACTAGTTGATTTATTGCAGGCGGATATAGCGGTTCTAGAAGGTGGTTATTCCGTACAAGAGGCCTTGCCTTATGTAAATACAGGTATCATTTTATCGATGGCTGGGTTAGATTACAGTCGCGTTATCGAGCCAAACTATGTAGAACAACATCAGTCGGCTGATGTAACGAGATATATTGATGATCTTATTTTGAAATGGAAGGACCAATGGGCACGTCGTGAGGAAATAGCACGAGATGAACTCATCGGCCATAAGGATAGGTGGGTCCGTGATTATTCTGTGTATTACGACGAATCTGGTGTACAAGAAGAGCGTCGTGAAACAGTGCGCCTCTATCCTGATAAAATTGGTTGGCATAGCATCGAATCCTATGGTAATTATGGACCGTATGCAAAGCAAAGTGTGTACGCTATGTTTATTCCATGGCAGGCCGATGATGCTACGCGCGAAGAGGCTTTCACAGAAGCACGTCGCATGAAAGAACAGGGTGGTCTCAATCGCTATGTAGTGGTGGACCCTATGGGACAGGGACAAGTTGAAATTTAGCCTGTCGAATGGGAACCATTGTTCATGATATAATAGAATAAACGAGATAGCGCCCCTCGTGTGAGGGGCGCTTCTATTGTGATACATATCCTATAATGAACAATTCAGCATGGTATACTAGACATAAAGGGGGCGTTGTTATGCGCAGTGATAATAGAACAGTAGGTCAATTGAGACCGATTAAAATAACGAGACATTTTACAGAATATGCAGAAGGTTCTGTACTCATTGAATGTGGTAAAACAAAGGTCATTTGTACAGCTACTATCGAGGAAAATGTACCGCGCTGGCTAAAAGGTTCCGGTCAAGGCTGGGTGACTGCAGAGTATTCCTTGTTGCCACGTTCTACAAAAACACGGGTAAGTCGTGAGGCCGCTCGAGGTAAACAAACGGGCCGTACCGTTGAAATTCAACGCTTAATCGGTCGTGCATTGCGCGCTGTTGTAGACTTAAAGGCTTTAGGCGAGCGCTCCATCACCGTAGACTGCGATGTTATCCAAGCCGATGGCGGTACGCGTACGGCGTCCATTACAGGTGCCTTTGTAGCCCTTGTGGATGCCATCGATTATACATTTGGCGGCTTTGGTAAATTCCCTATTACCGATTTCTGTGCCGCTATTTCCGTCGGTATTGGCCCAGAAGGTCCTATTACAGACCTTTGCTATGAAGAGGATAGCGCTGCCGTAGTGGACATGAACGTGGTGCGCACCGGTGCTGGTAATCTCATCGAGGTACAAGGTACGGGTGAACATGGCACATTTAGCCGCGAAGAACTTAACCAATTATTAGACCTTGCAGAATCTGCTACTGACGAATTGATGGCTGTGCAACGCAATGTACTCGGCTCTGTAGCGGACAAAATTGGCAAGGTGTATCCTGATGCACCTGCTCAAACCGCTGAAGGAGAACAATGATATGGAACGTATTGTATTAGCAACGGGCAATAAGGGGAAAATACGTGAATTTGAACGGGCCTTTTCTCATATGAACATTACCTGTGTGCCTGTGAAAGACATAGTGGACGTTCCGGAACCAGAGGAAACGGGTACAACCTTTATGGAAAATGCCATCCTCAAAGCGAAATACTATAGCGAAAAAACAGGATTGCCGTGCTTAGCTGATGATTCGGGGCTCACTGTCGATGCTCTTGATGGGGCACCTGGCGTATACTCCGCACGCTATGCAGGCGTTCATGGTGATGATGAAGCAAATAATGAAAAATTAATTCGCGAATTACAAGGTAAATCGGATAGAACTGCGCACTATGTATGCGCTTTAGCTTTGGTACATCCGGACGGTGCTAGCGTGACGGCCGAAGCCTCTTGTGATGGTGAAATTCAAGATACGCCGGTTGGTACCAATGGATTTGGCTATGATCCATATTTCTTTGTTCCACAATTTGGTAAAACCATGGCGGAGCTCGATATCGATACGAAGGAAACCATCAGCCATCGTGGCAAGGCGTTGCAACAATTGGTAGCAAAGGTGAACAAATGAAACGAATAGGTATTATTAGTGATACACATGGCTATCTGGACACCATTGATCTCGCATTAGATGCAACGGTGGACCAAGATATCGACATGTGGCTACACGCAGGTGACTACGGCGACGATGCGCGGTATATGCAAACGCGCACCGATGTGCCGGTCTATGCCGTGCGCGGCAATAATGACCGCGTGCAGCCCTTAGAGCCTAAGGAACAATTGATTCCCTTAGAAGATACCTATATTTACATGACCCATGGTCATGAGGTATCATATTGTAAACGAGCACAAGAATTGATACATATTGGCAATGCTATGGGGGCGCGACTCATCGTGTGTGGACATAGCCATTTTCACGAGGCTAAACATATAGGGGATACCCTTTTTGTGAATCCGGGGAGCATTGCATTGCCTCGGGATGGATCGGGCGGTACCTTTGCCATCGTAACCTACGAAGATGGCGCCTTTGAGGTAGAATTTGTGTATAAACAGGATATTATATAGTATATGAGTGAAAGTCGAGGTTTGTATGACTTTCACAAAAAATAGTAAGTCTATGCATGGAAAGGGTTATGGCATATCATGGATACACCAGTTAAAGCAAAGCCTAAAATGAAGTTATATGGGTTTAATAATCTCACGAAGACGTTGAGTTTTAATATTTATGATATTTGTTATACTCGTACAGAGGAAGAAAAGAAGCAGTATATTCAATACATTGATGAAGTATACAACGCGGAACGTTTGACGAATATTTTGACCGAAGTGAGTCATATTATCGGTGCTAACATTTTAAATATTGCGAAACAAGATTACGACCCACAAGGGGCATCGGTTACGATTTTGATTTCTGAAGAAGAAATTGAAAAAGAAGATGTGGTTATGCATTTGGATAAATCCCATCTTACGGTTCATACGTACCCTGAAAGCCATCCGCACAAGGGGATTAGTACATTCCGTGCCGATATCGAAGTCTCCACATGTGGTCAAATCTCTCCGCTAAAGGCCCTCAATTACTTGATTAATAGCTTTGATTCGGATATTTTGACATTGGACTATCATGTGCGTGGCTTTACGCGCGACGTGTCGGGCAAGAAAATCTACATCGACCATCGTATCAACTCTATTCAAAATTACATTAATGCGAAAACGCGCAATTTGTACAACATGATCGATGTGAACGTGTACCAAGAAAATATCTTCCACACTAAGATGATGCTTAAGGATTTCGATTTGGATAATTACTTATTCGGTATTACCGAAGCGGAATTAAGCGAACGAGAAATTAGGCAAATTAAACACCAATTGCGACAAGAAATGACAGAAATCTTCTACGGACGCAATTTGCCATCTGTGAAAGCCTAGATTGTTTAAAACGCTTAGTTATTTGTGGACATGTAATTAATGCTAAGAATATGAATTCATGATTAATTCTAAAATTTTCGAAAAACTATATCGAAAAATCTTGTATTATTGTTTCTGATTCTGTATAATGAACTTGTAAGGGGTATTAATAATTAATACCAAGAAACTATTGTGTCCGTTGTCATCCACAAAGGAGAATTATTATGGACGTACGTGAATTAGCAGTACAAAAAAAACGTGAATTAAAAGGCTTCCTCACAGTAGGAACTAAATATGAATTAAAAGACGCTCATGATTTATCCGTTGCTTACACACCAGGTGTAGCAGAACCATGCTTGCGTATTAAGGACAATGAAGCAGAATCCTTTGAATTAACTTGCCGTTCCAACATGGTTGCCGTTGTATCCGACGGTACTCGTGTACTAGGCCTTGGCGATATCGGCGCTGCTGCCGCATTGCCTGTAATGGAAGGTAAATCCTTATTGTTCAAAAAGTTTGGCGATGTAGACTGCATTCCATTGGTAGTAGATACTAAAGATGCTGATACATTGATCAACACTGTAAAATTGTTGCAAAAGAACTTTGCTGGCATCAACTTGGAAGACATTTCTTCTCCTAAATGCTATGAAATCGAAAATCGTTTGAAAGAAGAATTGGAAATCCCTGTATTCCATGATGACCAACACGGTACAGCAATCGCATGTTTAGCTGGTGTAAAAGGCGCTCTTCGCCTCGTTAAAAAAGATTTAGCAACTGCTAAAATCGTAGTAAACGGCGCTGGTGCAGCTGGTGCAAACATCGCTCGTTTGTTATACCTTGCAGGCGCTCGTGATATTACCGTATTGGTATCCTCTGGCGTATTGCATAAAGATTACAAACGCCTTGATTCCTTGCAAACTGAATTGATCGATTTGCTTGGCCTTGAAGAAAAACATGGCAACTTGGCTGAAAACGCTAAAGGCGCTGACATCCTTCTTGGCGTATCTGCAGCAGGTGCTTTCACAAAAGAAATCTTGGAAAACTTGGCTGACGATGCTATCGTATTCGCTATGGCGAACCCTAACCCAGAAGCAACATACGCTGATATGAAAGCTGCTGGCGTTCGCATTGCAGGTACAGGCCGTTCCGATGCACCTAACCAAATCAATAACGTAGCTGTATTCCCTGGTATCTTCCGTGGTGCTATCGACGTTCGTGCATCTAAAATCACTGATGAAATGAAATTGGCTGCTGCCGATGCATTGGCACACTTGATTCCAGACAGCGAATTGAATGATGAAAACATCATGCCATCCGTATTCGACCCTCGCGTAGCTCCTGCAGTGGCAAAAGCAGTTGCTGAAGTAGCTGTAAAACAAGGCATCGCCAAAAACCCTCAAATCGTTGAAGACGGTCATTACGAAGGCTAATTTTAACTAAATCAAATATGATTTTGAACATGCACCCTACGGGGTGCATGTTTTTTTACATAAAATTTTAATGAAGTTATAAAAAAATACTTGTCAGAATAGTGGTCCGATGATATAATAATTTTCGTTGCAGAGAGGTACTCACAACTGAGTAAAACTCAGCAAAAGTAGTGGTTGACATCAACTACCGGGTTTGCTATAATTAGCAAGTAATTAATGACGGGGCATAGCGCAGTTTGGTAGCGCACCTGGCTTGGGACCAGGGGGTCGCAGGTTCGAATCCTGCTGCTCCGACCATTTTTTATTTTGCGGGTGTAGCTCAATGGTAGAGCCCCAGCCTTCCAAGCTGGTCGCGAGGGTTCGATTCCCTTCACCCGCTCCATTTTTTTTTGCCTTTTTTAGGGTGAACGAAAAATGACGTCATTAGTTGACGATACATCTTACATAATTTATACTATAATAGATAATTACATATAAAGGTAATCCACATGGTTCAGTAGCTCAGTTGGATAGAGCAACGGCCTTCTAAGCCGTGGGTCGGGGGTTCGAATCCCTCCTGGATCACCAAAGAAATAAGCGGAGTCTAAAATTGACTTCGCTTTTTTATTTAATTCTTGTAAAATATATTGCTAATTAGAGCAGTTGAACATATAATAAAAGTGAATTATAGGAGGAGGCGGTGTATACATGGCTACAAAAAGTTTTTTAAAAAATGTTACTATTAAAAATAAAAAAGATTGTAGCAAGCTTTTACATGCGTTAGAGAGTGCGCAAAAGCAAAAAAGTGTTCCTGTTGAATTTTCTAGATCTTATTCCTTGGCTACGAAAGAAGAAATAGATAAGATTTTTATATGATAGGATTTAAAGTTGTTAATCTGGATTTACTTTTACAAGTTAAATCTGAGGAACAGATTAGAACAATTTTAAATGACTTCGAGAGTCCTCTTAATCCTGATATAGAGAATTTTTTGAAATATAAAGCTGTTGAATTTTCAAAAGCAGCAATTGCAAAAACATATTTAGTAATGGCTTCCTATCGAGGTGAAAATAAAATTGCTGGATATTTTTCATTATCTGGAAGTAAATCTTTTGTTGTAAAAACAAAAGGAAATGAAATTAGTAAGAATATGAAACGACGGTTCAATAAGTTTGGTACTTATGATGCTGTTTTGAAACAGTATCATATAGCTGCTCCATTGATTGGACAACTCGGGAAGAATTACAAATATAAAGAACTAATTACTGGCGATGAATTATTAACTATGGCTGTAGATATGCTACGTCATGTTCAATCTTTAGTTGGCGGTAAATTTATATATTTAGAGTGCGAAAATAATGAGAAGTTGATCGGGTTCTATATTAGGAACGGATTTAAAGTGTTTGGTGAACGTAGTTTGGATATAGACGAACAAGATTTTTCGGGACATGTGCTAATTCAACTCTTGAAATATTTATGATTAGCATTAAATTACATAGTTTTAAAAAAGGTGAATGGAAAAATCCATTCACCTTTTTATATATGAAAGAGTTAGAGCTGTATATACTGTTATGGAATTAGAACAGGCGTGTACTAATTTGTGGGACACTATATATGTGCCTTGTTAGAAATAGAACAGGCCTGTACTAATTTGAAGGGCCCTATGTATAGGTCTTGTTAGAAATAGAACAGGCCTGTTCTAATTTATAGAACCCTATGTATCTCTGTTAAATTATTAATTCACATCTATCTCTACGGTATTCTTCTGTAACCATTGCACCAATTCTGTATTTGTCATATTACCTGAGGCAACATCGATAATCATATTTTCTACGTCTTGTTGTGTTGCCATAATATCGAATCCATTAATAATTAAATACACATACATGCTATGCAATGCTGTTCGTTTGTTTCCATCCGTAAAAGGATGATTGTTGGCTAAGCCATAACATAATTGTGCCGCTTTGTCGTAGATGGATGGGTATAGATGTAAATGTCAATATAAGAATGTACAATTTTGACGATGTACAATGTACAGTTATT
>ERZ506969.58-NODE-58-length-65353-cov-12.5151_pt1 | contig 65353 bp, 50 predicted proteins | sample MGYA00512891_ERZ506969 | MGnify/ENA metagenome assembly ERZ506969
TGATGGTACTGCACCCGGCAGGGTGTGGGAGAGTAACACGCCGCCGCAAACATTCGTTCAGGTGGGGTTTCCCGTGGAGCCGACGCTCCGGGAAACCCCACTTTTTTATATCCCGTTCCTGACGGGATCCCCTTGGACGGGCTCGCCGCCCCGGGAAGATTCTTTTTTGCGTTCTCCTGCCGTCGGTCATCGGGGTCTTCTGCGGCTTCTATCACAACGCGGTCTGATGTGCTTTCCCGAGGCCCAAGCAGGAAATCCACGTCGGCGCGTCCACAAATCCAATGTCTGGCCATCGGCTATCTGCCGACGGTCGTCCCCGTAACATCATTGTTCAGTTATCTCAGGCGTAAGTCGACATCGGACGCCTTCTTCCTCATGTTGGGCATTGTCGGCCGTCTGAGGGCCTATGTACGCTGAATCTCCCATGTTCGGGGTTATGAGCCTGTCTGTAGGATGTCTGTACGGCGTTGAGCCTCTTCATGCCTGATTGGTGCGATGCCGAAGTTGCCAGCAAGTCGCGTTATCCTGCTTGACTGTTCACCCTCCACGCGGCACGACACGCCGATTTTGAGGTTGAGACAATGCGTTGTATTCTAATCAAGTTGCGTTTTGCAGGTGACCATTGCAGAGCGTTGCATAATTGGAGAATTCGCCTAGTGGTCTATGGCGCACGCTTGGAAAGCGTGTTGGTGTAACAGCCTCACGAGTTCGAATCTCGTATTCTCCGCCGGTAGGGCTTTCAGAGCAATCTGAAAGCCTTTTTTCATGCCTGGAAATGGCTTCTTTTCAGCGATTCCAACCAGTTTGGCCCATATGCCGTTTTGCCGTGTGATGCCTTCGAATGACGTTGGATACGCCGATATCGATGACACATTAGGTGACACACATGACGGACCAAATCGGTGTGTCACTCTATCGTCGAAAGGAACTCCGGCATGTTCTCTCATCCCAGTCCGGGGACATGTGCATCTGACGCCTCCCGCATCCACATCTTCGTTGGAGAACGTGATGCTTCATGTTTACACTTATTTACACTTGTTCCTCTCTCTAGAGGGAAGAGCACCTTCCAAAATCCTTCCCAACCGTTGGAATCATTGGGATTCCTTACATTTTTCAAGTTCGCGAAAGTGCGGTGGCGTGAATGTGTCCGCTTCGGCAGCCATGCCTATGCTTCTTGGAAGGACGATCCGATGAGCGGAAGGCGAAAATTCGGTTCGATTCTGGTGCGTTCCGCACGTGACGGGCATAAGTACGTGCAGGCCCGCTATCAGCCACCGGCATGGGCCTATTCCAAGTGGCCTGACCTGCCGAGGCACTATACGAAGAATTTCGATGCGGACTATACCGCGATGGCCGAGGCATGGCTGGCGGAACAGGAACGGCTCATCAAGCTGGGAAGCTGGGAACCGCCCCGAATCGAGAAGACCAAGGAACTAAGTTCGACCATAACGTTCCGCGAGTATGCGCTCGACTTTGTACAGAATCGCAGAAAACCGAACGGACAGCGTATAGCGCCGACCACGCGCGAGAAGTACCTGCAATACTTGGACGATTATCTGTTGCCCGTCCTAGGCGACAAGTCGATGGGAAGCATCGGCCCACGGGACGTCGAGAGGTGGGCCGACTCCATGAGGGTGGGCAAGGCCGGCGAGGGGGCTTCCGTCAAGCACAAGGCGTATGTGCTGCTGCGCGAGATCTTCAGAGACGCGTGCGAGCGGGAATTGGACCAAGACGGCACGACGCTGCTCACTTCGAACCCCGTCCACATCCAAGTCCGCAAGCCCGCCGTCCGCTTCCAATTCGTGGATTTCGGCCCAGGCGAGCTGAAGACGCTGTACCGTGCCATGCCGCCGCGTTTCGCGGTTCTTATCTATTTGATCGGCGCGATGGCCTCCGCTCGGGCCTGGGCCACGTCGGCCACGTCGCGGGTCCATTCGCCCCAGTACACCTTCGTGCCGCACTTGCGCACGATTTGCGCCTGGATGGACTGTGCGAGCCGTTGTAGGCTGTCGATGTTCAGCTCGCCCTGTGTGGCCTCATCATCGCCATTGTCCGGATCGTCACCGGAACCGGAATCCGTGGGATTTTCTCCGTCGCCGATGTGCGGTTTGCGCGTTTTCTTTTTGCGTTCGTTGACGCGGCTGTCGTCGAGGATTTCGACCTCGACGATGTGGCTCAGCGCGTCGGTGTCGCCCAGGGCGGCGGCGTTGATCTTCGCCTCGAGGCGTTCGTCGTGGCCGCGCAGCGCGTTGACGACCTGCCAGACGACCTGGTATTCCGGGCTGCTCGCCAGTGAAACTGCCGGATCGGTGCCCTTGGGCACGAAGATCGGCAGGATGATGTACCCGTATTCCTTGCCCGGGGCCTTGCGCATGACGCGTCCGACGGACTGGATGATGTCGGTTCGGCTCTTGCGGCTGCTCAGGTAGATGATCGCGTCCAAAGCGGGCACGTCGATGCCCTCGGCCAGGCAGCGCGCGTTCGACAGGATATGGCACGCGCCGTCATCCTCCGCGAGTTTGGCGAGCTTGTCCGCGCGGGTCAGGGCGTCCATGCCGCCGTCCACGTGGTCGACCTCGAACGTGATGTTGCCGGCCGCGTCCATGAGCGCGTCGCGCTCCTCCTTGTTCTCCTCGCCCAATGCGCGGTGTACGCGTTGATCACGTTCTGGAACTCCGAGCTGAGTTGCTTTGATGCCTTGATGCTCGATGCGAACGCGATCGCGTGGCGCAGCAGGCGCTTCGCGTCGCCCATGTCGACCTGCGCGTGCCTGCCGACGGCCTTGAGACCACTCGCATGGGTGCGGTCGAACAGGGCCTTCCAGATGCCGATGAACTTGGCTTAGTCGTCCTCTTGATCTCGACGGCCGAACCGAGATGCTGCTGCATGGTGGCTGGCAGCATGTCCTCGCCGACGTTCATAACCACGATCTTGTAGTCGGTCAGGATGCCCTTCTCCACGGCCTTGCCGAAACCGAGCGTGTAGCACAGACGCCCGTACGTCTTCTCGTCGTCCATGCTGGCGATCGCGACGGCACCCATCACGTCGGCCTTCCGCTTCGCACTCGTGTCATAGATGCGCGGGGTAGCGGTCATGTACACGCGTTTCGCCGCGTGGATGAAGCTGTTGTCATGGACCTTCTGGAACGCGCCCTCGCCGTTGACGACGCCGGTAGTGCGATGCGCCTCGTCGCATACGATCAGGTCGAAGTCGGGCAGGCCGAGCTGTTGGGCGCGGGCGACCACGTCGATGGACTGGTAGGTGGAGAACACCACGTTCAATGCATCGTCGCGTTTGTGGAAACGGGATGCAATGGTGTCCGCGTTCGTGGTGGCGGGATACGGGATGTCGGACAGCTGGCCGTAGCTCTCGTCGTTCTTGAGCTTGGACGCCTTGCCGTCAGAGCATACGACGTACGGGTTGATGCGGCCGCGCACCTGGTCGACCCAGCCACGCATGGTCTGGGACACGAGGCTGATGGACGGTGCGAGGAACAGGACAGTGCCTCCCGGGCACAGTTCCTCCGACAAACGCAGCGAGGTGAGAGTCTTGCCGGTGCCGCACGCCATGACTGCCAGCGCCCGGTCATGATCCTTCAGCTCCGTTTTGATCGCGTCGATGGCCTCGCGCTGGTAGTCGCGCGGTTCGAACACCTTGCGCGTGTCAGCAGCGTCGCCGGTGAAGGGGCTCCAGTCGATGTTCGCGTTGCGGATCCATTCCAGGTCGATGCGCGTGATGTCACGGTCCTTGTGGTCCGTGATATACGTCTCGAGGTTGTGGCTCACCGCGGGCGCTGTGTCCGCGATGATGAAATGCCTGTAGCGTGTGTCTGCCATCGACGCCATGAAGAACGTGGCCACGTCCTTGTCCGACAGCGTGTTCGAATAGCATTTCGCCTGGATCGCCCAATACTCGCCGTCCATGTCCTGCGCGACCAAGTCGATGCCGGTGTCCTGCCTGCCAGGATTCGTGGGCGCGTCATCCCACAACCACACATGATCGAACTGGTCCTTCCACGCTGGATCCTGGGTGAGGAACCATTGCACGGCGCGTTCCCATTTCGTGCCCTGCTGGCGCTTGTCCACCGACTCCTCGATGATGCGGTCGAAAACTTCATCGACACTGACGGCCATGGCTGACTCCTCCGATTGGCTTATAAATCCGTAGCTTAGTTTAATGGATTACAAGTAATCGCCTAATAAAGGGCTGTGTGGATTTCTCCGAGAAGATGTCTGTGGCCCTCAATGCGCCAGTAGCATTTAGAACGCTAATGGCATGTTCAACAATCCGTTCTTCGGGGCAAGTGCCCTTGAAACCGCTGAAGCTAATCAACGTTCAGAGACTTCGTCAATAAGAGATTGAATCGCCTGATTCTATTCAGAATATGTGGCTAAGCACTGCGAGATGTCCGAATCGCCGCGCTCCTTATATTTCTGGATAAGGTCCCTGAATGTGGCGTTTGAAGGGAGTCCTATTGCCGAAGCAAGATAATGACGAGCAAGATCGACGTCGTCTGTCGCCGGCAGGCAGGCTAGCGCTAAGGCACCGCGTATATCGCTTTTGCCTACAGCGCGCATGGGGATGATACTGAATGATTCGTCATCGTTGAAGAGACAGAATGCTTCCTGCCCTACGTTTACTACCCCCTCTACAATGAATCGCCTGATTGTTCCAATAGTTATGACGCTACTTGTCCAAGCGATTCTTTGAAGTCCAATGGGGGAAGAAGGGTGCTTGACATCACCAGATTTCATGTGAAGTATGTTGGCTATTGCCTTAGTCGCATAGAATCCGCTTCCACCCTTAAGTCTTTGTGTGACGGTGAATCTAAATGCCCATCCCTTGTCTAGCCTGAAAAGCTTTGCGGTGGAATATGGGTCGACAGAGGACTTCGCGCCATCCGAAGGTCTTCCCAAGGACACGACATTCTCTCGTACGGAGAAAGGTCCTTCGTTCAGTTTGGCCCATAAACTGCTTTTAGAAACGGAGTATCTATCAAGTAGTTCATCGATTAGCGCGTCATATTGCATCGACCCATCATGAGCATTCAGCATATCGGTGATCGTTTGCTCGATGCTGTTATATTCATCAAGACCCCAGTCGCGCAAACCCCACATTCTGACATCAGTCCGTATGACGGAACGCGACTTGTAGAGTTTTTGCCGAAACCCTTTCGCGCTAGTGTTTGGATCCACGATTGCTTGCAGTTCCTCGGTTGACATAGGTTGATTTTCTATCTCCAGAACAGCTTCGGCATATTCTCCGATGTTGCTACACAAAATTAAATGGTCCTTGTAGAAAGTAATTCCGCAATACTTGGCCCAGTCGATAATGTCGGCGAGCTCATTGTCATATGTTTCAAAAGCAGGCAGAACATCCTTGTTGAGGACGCCATGCCGACTTGCCTGTCTGCCCAGTTTGTCTTTGAACAATCGTTTTGCTTCCAGAATCGATGGCGTGGCCAGCCAACCGTCTTTTTCCTCATATGTGAACCTGCAATAGTTACGTAACACCCATTTGACAGGAGTTGTTGAATTTGGAAGATACTTTTCAAACTCGGGAAAAACAGTGTCCAGTCTCGATGAACGTATGAATTTTTTGTCGTTTGTGAACAAGGAGGACAGCTTTTCATCAATGGAGAACTCATCAAATACGGGTTGCATCCTGTCTCGAAGGTTTTTCTCTATTTGCCGGATTCTTTCCCTAGTTATTCCCAGATCTCCTCCGATGGCTTTGAATGAGCGTGGTTCTTCCATGAGGAAACGCTCGTTGAATATTTTGTATTCACGTTCATCAAGATCGCAAATTGCGCTAGATAGGGCTAAAGGAAAATTGTCCAGTTGGATTGGTTCTTCATCTTCATCGGAATCGCCATCTTCGATGGGAATGTAGTCATCCAGGTCTTCTAATGATTCGAACAGCTCGGTGGAAAATCCGATTTCGTCCATAGGAAGATTGTCGTATGTGAAGGCGTTGAGCCTGTTGACTGCCTGTTTGATGTCTATTGGCATTTTCGAGTCGTAAAGCACAAGGAAAGGTCCTTCATTCCCTTTTCCATGAGTCTTTTTCCAATCCGTTATCTTCTTAAGGTTGCTCATCAAATCGGAATTAGCGTCACCGAACAAATCCGACTCGTTCAGAGTGCCGTTCTCCTTGCTTCTCATAAAGCCTCAATTCATTCGCGATAGACTCATGCTTATCCTACCTATTTGATGATGGTTCGAGAATCTCGCATGCCTTTTGCAGAAGCAATTCTGCTTGAATTTATACAAGTCCCTTCCGCTGTCACGCTGACCATGCTTGCATTCTTCTGCTCGTGGTATTGGTGCTGTCTTAAATAAACAAACCGCAGAAAATCAACGTTCTTCACGTTGTCGACCTGCGTATAGAGCCACCGGCTTAAATAAAACCTTTGTGTTGATGATTGGAGGTGGCGGAGTGTACCTGATGCTGAATCTATTGCCTCATGGCGGAACGGTGTCAAGAAACATGTTATGGGTTTGTAGGTCGATAGTCTTGTTCTTGGGCGGTGAACGATTTTCAAATTGGCTGTTCTCCGGTTCAGAACTCATTTTTGGCGGGATACGGACTGCCTGATCGTGTTGCCGCCTCTACGAAATTATCAACTGCGAGATAATCACGCAGTTGATATCAATCTCTTTTGAGTGTTGTACTGCTTTCATATGCAATGTTTATTTTTGCAGTTAATGTGATTGGGGCCGAATTGGAATATCTGATGGGTCATTATGGCCCGTCAGATATTTTGCGCTTAAGTGCCCTCCATGCGTACTGCTTGGCGGTCCTCGTCATGGAGGCACGAATCTTGCCAAGCGCGTGGCCATTGTGTTCCAGGCATTTCGCCATTTCGTCTGGGCCGTGCGAAACGCTTGGCAAGTCCTTCCCGCCGTTGCGCTGACCATGTTCATTGCATTCTTCTGCTCGTGACTCCACGGAATACGAGCGATACCAGACTCGCTCGTTTGGGGTTCGTGAGTTCATGGTTCGCATATGGATCAACCGCTATGGGCGTATGAAGGGTAAGATGCTGCCGCCCCAAAAGCCCTCCGCTTCGCTCCGGTCTGCTTTTGGGTTGCCTAGGAACGGTCCCCGGCTCATATCTGCTTGCATCTGATTTTGGTTGGATCCGGCGTCGAAAGTCGGGGGAAAGTATGTGTAACGGACCTCATAACCTTTGAAATTATTAGATTTTGAGGCTTTTGAGCAAAAAATGCATGTTATAGACAACCTTGAAAAGAGTAAAAGTGTAAGCAAGAACGTTGGAATCCCAACGTTTTATTGCTCTTTTCAATGCCATAAAGAGTAAAAAGAGTAAATGTGTAAAAGTGTAAATCAGGTGCCCCCGATAGGCGCTTAGAGTGACAAATAGAGTGCTACAATCAATCCAGTAATTGCTGAAAGCCTTGCTATTACTGGGTTTGAGGATAGTTGTTAGGGAATCTCGTATTTTCCGCAGGCAGGGTTTTCAGAGCAATCTGAAAACCCTTTTCTTATACTGAAAAACGGCTCTTCCAACGACTCCAACCGATTTGGGCCATGCGTCGCATTGCCGTCCGGTGCCTGGAGTGCCTTGCGAGATGCCGATATCGGTGGCGTTTTGGGTGGGGTGAAGTCAGGATGCCCAATCGCGTACCACCCACAGCTTAGTAGAGTCTCATATAACGTTGATGCCCCTATACTGAGTGTAGGTGTACGGGAACATCCGGTGCCTTTGACGTGGAAGGCCAATTTGACTGCCACGCCAAGTACGGCAATCTCAAAACACCATACAACCTTGAGTCTTCTAGAACATCAATAAGCGAGATAACCCGCAACTGGAGTGAGGATAGCACCATGTATGACGAAATTCCTGGCCTGCTTTATTTGGTCGGTGTTGTATTCACCGTAATTTCTTGGATTTTCTTGTTGTTTTCAAAAAATGTTTGTCCAAAGAGCAAGGAGATTTTCATATTACGATTATCCATCATCTGGATACTGTTTTTTGCAAGTGCCGCACTGACGCTCACTTCAAACCTGTTTTTCGATATATGCGCAAACCTCTTGGACTCTGATGTTTTTGACTTTTACAACCAGCGATTCATACAGTTGGCACCAGCGGTGACTTGCATAATAAACTTCTGCATAGCCATGTATTGTTCCGTAATTCTTGTCGAGGAGCGCAAGAGACTTGAGTAGCGTCACGTCACCATCGACGCTACCATCGACGCCGCAAGCCGACTGCGCCGCAAGGACCACTGCCGGTACGCTTATACCCATGAGCCAGCCGGCGGAACATCAGGGCTGAACCGGCCACCCGTCAGGGACCCTTTCCTGCGCATGATGAGAGGTTCCCTTCCCTCAATGCAAGGAGCGTCAGACATGGAGCAGCCAAGGCAGAGACAGGACTTCGCACGGCGGATTGCGCGTTCCTTTCTTCGAGATGGTGAACCGTTCGCCATTCGCAATGCGCGGAAAGTCGACGCCCGAGGGGTGCGGGATCATGCTTGGGTCGTGTCGGATGGCGAATCGCTTGTCGCCGTGGGCACCTCTGACGATGATTGTGAAACCGCTTGCCGTAGTCTCAACATTCCGGACACTGCGGTCATGGACGCCTCGGGCGCCATCATGACTCCAGGGTACGTGGATATCCACGCCCATGGCGCATGGGGTGCATCGTTTGACGATGGTGTGGAAGGAATCGAACTCGCGCGTGCGGGCCACCTGTCGCACGGCACCACGCGGCAGGTGCTCAGCCTGATCACCAACCCGTTTGATACGATCTGTGACAATCTACGCACAATCCGCGGGCAGATGGACATGCGCTCCGACATTCTCGGCGTGCATCTCGAAGGACCGTTCCTTGCGGCGTCGCGCAAGGGTGCCCACAATCCGGAGTGCCTGTGCGATCCCGTCGATGGCTTGGTGGATGACATACTGCGGGCCGCGGATGGCTGCCTGAGGCAGATCACCATCGCTCCGGAGCTGCCCCACGGCATCAGCGCGATCCGTCGATTCGCCGATGCCGGCGTGGTTCCGGCAATCGGCCATTGCGACGCCGATTATGAGACTGCGTGTCAAGGCTTCGCCGCCGGTGCAGGCATCATGACGCATATGTTCAACGCCATGAATGGATTGCATCACCGAAGGCCCGGTCCCATTCCAGCGGCTGTGGAGGATCCACGGGTCACCATCGAGTTGATCAACGACGGCTTCCATGTGAGCGATCCGATAGTGAAGCTCGGGTTCGGCTTCGCGCCGCATCGCATTGCCTTCGTCACCGACGCCATGGCTGCCACCGGCTGTCCGGACGGTCGTTATCTACTCGGAGCGTTGGATGTGGATGTCGTCGATGGGCATGCGCGACTGATGTCCAATGGTGCCATCGCCGGTTCGACCCTGGTGCTGGAGCAGGCTGTGCAGCGTGCCGTGCTGAGATTGGGCATCAGCGCACCGGATGCCGTCGAAGCGGCCACATTGACTCCGGCCAGGGCATTCGGTTACGACAAGCCGAACCGTGTTACTGGGCGACCACTCGGCCTGCTTGCGCCAGGCTATGCGGCGGATGTTCTGCTACTCGATCCGGAAGACTGGACCATACGGCACGTATGGTGCGACGGCCACGCCGTGCGGTGAGGATGGGCCCAACAACTCCAATCCTGCTACCTTATCTGTCATTTCGCCATCATCTTACTGAGGAACTCACGGATTCGCGGCGATTGAGGGTTATCGATAACCTGTTCAGGGCTCCCTTCCTCGAGGATCTTGCCCTTCTCAACGAATACGACACGGGACGCTACGTTCCTCGCGAACCGGATCTCATGGGTGACGAGGATCATCGTGACTCCAGTCTGCGCAACCTTGGTGATGACGTCGTTTACATCGCTGACCAACTCTGGATCGAGGGCCGAGGTGGGTTCGTCGAGCAGGATCACGTCCGGTCGAATCGCTAGTGCTCGGGCGATGGAGACACGCTGTTGCTGACCACCGGAGAGCTGAATCGGGTAACGGTCTTCGTATCCGTCCATACCGACGCTCGATAGAGCCTTGATTGCTCGCTCTCTCGCCTCATCCTTCGCGATGCCGCGAACGATGGTTAGCCCTTGAGTGACGTTCTCAAGAACAGTCCTATTTTTGAACAGATTGTAGTTCTGGAACACCATCGCGGTCTTGCGCCGCAGTTCGAGTATCTGCCTATTGGATACTTTCCCGTTGAAGTCGACAGTGGTCCCGTCGACGCGTACGATGCCTGCATCCGGCTGTTCCAAGGCGTTTACGCAACGCAGGAGTGTGGTCTTTCCCGATCCGCTCGAACCGAGGATGGCGAGGACCTCTCCCTTGTATATCTCGAGATCAATGCCCTTGAGGATTTCGTTGCCTGAAAAGGATTTGCGAATCCCTTTCAGCGTGACAACCGTTTCATCGGCGTCATGCTCACTCATACTGGGTGTTTCCTTTCACTGCTTCTTGAAACGTAGTACGCATACAGGCTTCCCCTCGGCGATGGTGCCTTCAAGGGAGAACTTCACGTGCGGGAACTGCGTAGCGAAGGCGTGATCTCCGGCCATGGCAATCTCGCACAGGCGTGCAATCTGCTGCGGGTCTTTCCCCTGACGGACCCACTGGGTGACGTATGGGCAGTAGTGGAAGTCTATCTCGAGCTCATCGGCGGTCTTCTTGACCGTTTCCATCTCATAGATTTCGTGGTTGTGATCGGTGCCGAAATTGTCGATGAACTCTTGGAAGGAATCTGGGTCCTTGAGGGTCTTGCGAAATTCCTTGGCATTGTCCCTTCCGTAGTCAGCCACTGCATCATAGGCGAATTGGTCATCAAGACCCCGTTTTGCGGCCTCGTCCACCATTCGGCTGATAGTCGCAGCCCGTCGTTCCGAAATCTCCCTTGTCGCGTCGACGGTGGTGTTGCGGAGATGCGGAGTATTGTTTTCGAATGCCATGCCAGCCTTCTTTCTTATTTGCTTTCGAGTTATCCTAAGCGCGTACGGGTTTCAGAAAGAATCCCACGCGTCTGAACAGTCGTTCTGAACCGAATTCGATGGCCGCGCATACCATCCAGTAGATCAAGGCCGCGTCAATGTACGCCTCGAGATACTGGTATCCGTCGGAAGCGCTAATCTGTGCGGTGATTAGCATCTCGGTCACGTTGATTAGAGAGGCCAAGCTGGTGCCCTTCAGCAGCCAGATGAAGTAGTTGGTCATGCTTGGCAGTGATATCACCACGGCCTGCGGAGCCACGACGTGCAACGCAATCTGCAAGCCGGTCATACCGATGGATTGGGCGCTTTCCATCTGCCCGTGGTCCACGGCTTTCACCGAGGAGACAACCACGTCGGTGATATATGCGCCGAAGTTGCATGCGATTGCCACCACGGCTGCGGGGAAGTAGGGGATATGTCGCGGGTTGAAGTCGTAGGCGCCAATGGATCCGAGCCATCTTGCTACGAACGGGACGGCGTAGTAGCAGAACAATAGTTGTACCGCCAGAGGCACTCCCTTGATGAATGTGTTGATGGCGATTACGAGTTGCTTGAGCCCAGGAATGTTGGACAGGATGACGCATCCGAACACAAGAGCCAGCAATAGTGCGAACAGTGCGGACCAGAAGGTCAGCACCAAGGTCTTGGGCAGTCCCGCAAGAATAGTTGGGAAGTCCGCAATCATGAAATCGTAGTCGAGTTCCATCAGGCGAACCTCCTTTCGTAACGTTCCATGCGGTGCGATGCTAAGGTGAATCCCGTCTCCACAAGCGTGCACAGCACAAAGTAAATGACTGCGGCAAGACCCAAAATCCAGAGTTGCCCTGTGCCGTACTGTGCGGAGATGATGGCTTTCGCCGATCCGAGGATTTCCATGGCGCCAATTGTGTAGGCGACGGAAGTGTCCTTGAGGACGTCTATCTCAAGGTTTTTGAGGTTGAGAATCGCGACCTTTAGGGTCTGCGGCACGATGACGTAGACGAAGTTCTGGATCCGGCTATAACCGATGCTCAGCCCAGTCTCGATCTGCCCTCTGTCTACCCCTAGATATCCTCCCCGCAATGCCTCGCATACAAAGCAGGAGAGGTTCATGGCCGTTGCGATGATGAAGAAGATCCCTGGATTCCAGTCGTCGATATCAAGCCCGAATAGGTAGAAAACCTTGGGCAGTCCGAAGAACACGAGGTATATTTGCACGATTCCCGGCGTTCCGCGGAAGAAGGAGATGAAAATGGTGCAGAGCCAGTAGAGAACGTTGTGCCTTCCGACCCTGACGATGCACAATACAGTGCCGAAGACCAAGGCGAGCAGTGACGGCACAATCCAATAGAGCAGGGTGGCCGGCAGATACTGCAGTAGCTTAGGCAGCACGCCCGTCAGCAGATCGGAAGGCATTTCTTGTTTCCCCGTTTCGTTTGTTTGCCGAATCAGTCCTTGAGGGCGCCGAGTTCACGGGCTTTCTGGAAGTTGTCCTGCTTGAAGTACTTCTCACTGATCTTGCCGAGGGTGCCATCTTTGATTAGGGCGTCAATCTGCTCATCAACGGCTTTCTGGACGTCGCTATTCTTCTTGTTGTACAGGATCACGGTTCCGGCGGCGTCAACGGGGTCGGTGACCTTGAGCTTGTATCCGAGGGTGTCTGCCACACCGTCATACTGGGCCTTGGAAAGATAGACTGCGTCATAGGTGCCGTCATGCACGGCGTTGAACATATCCTGAAAGGTCTCTTGGTTGGTGACCGTCGGAACCTCGATCTTGATATCGGGGTTCCGCTTCAGCCAGTTCTGGATGGCCACGTATCGTCCGTCCGTCGGGACAATCGGGTCGAGGGTCTTGCCGTTGAGATCCTCGAGACTTTCGATCTTGCTGTCCTCAGGGACGATGAGGTTCATGAAGAAGTAGTTGTACGGTTTAGACAGCAAGTACTGCTTGGCTCGCGCCGGAGTCTCGAAGAAGGCACCGATCAGCCCGTCATACTTGCCCTGCTTGGTTCCGACCAATGCGGTCTGATAATCCACGACGCTGTATTCGAACTTATAGCCGTCGAGCTTCTTGTCGATGGCCTTGAGGACGTCAAGATCGAATCCGGTCGGGTTGCCGTTTTTGTCCGCGTAGGAGTATGGCGGATCTTGGGATTCGAGAACGAATTTGACGGTCTTCACGCCGCTGTCGGATACCTTTGCGTTCGCGGTACCGCAGCCGGCCAATGCTCCGAGCGAGCCGATTGCCACGAGCGCAGCTACCGCCGTCGTGAACAGCTTGTTCTTCTTCATGTGTTTTCCTCTCTCTTTTGGAAAGCGCTGTCGTTCTTGCTGAATGACGACGGTACGCCCCCGAAAACTAAAGGCCAAAATTCGGAGTCATACGTTTCATTTATATGAGGTATTCATGGCTTTGATTCAGGCCGCGTGATAACGCGCTATAACCCCTTTCTGTCTCATTATTTGGAATTGCGCAAGTAGGGGATGCTCCGATTTCGTTAGGAACAAGATTCCGGAATCTGGCGCTATACAGATGAAGGACTCTGGGTCCGCTGGACCTTTGGACGGTAGATATAGCGAGGAACGCAACCGTTTTTATCGGTCACTGCATCAAGTTAGGGCAAAAGCGGCGTTGGCAGCCAAGACGCATCGGCTGTCTATGCCATCCTCCGGACTCATTGCCAGTAAAAATAGCCGGTAGGGGCGTTCGCGGCCTGCCGCAATGAGGAGACCTGCAATATCAGCCCCTGCCGTTCATGCCCACTGGTGCCGTACGTGCCCTGTTCGATCGTGGCGTCGATGGTCACCCAGTCATATTCGTGCAGTTTGGCGGCTTTTGCGGTGACGGCGGTGAATCCGAATGGTGTCATGTCCAAGATGCAGCAGCTCATGAACTGGCGGGAGATCTGGAATTCGTCGGTGCCGAGCGTGGACGGTTTGCTGACGAAACCGGTGATGCGGATACGGTAACCGACGTAGGATTGCGGATTGTGGTCGATGTGTTCGAACCATGAGCCGAATTCGTCGTTGCGTACGGTGATGGTTCTACGGGTGTCATCCAATCCGTGCAGATGCCGTGCGCCGTCCGCCGCGTACACGTTGCGGGGAATGGCGATGGCCCGTCCGCCTGCGTAGATGTCGAAACCGGTGCTGCCGCCCGCCTGCTGGAACGGTATGGTGATTAGCAGTGCCGGGATGACCAACGCGACCAGCCAGCGGAATGCCGACCGTTCGGTGGCATGGAACAGGCCCAGCCATGCGGCGGCAGCCAGAATCGACAATGCGATGACAGCGATGATCAGATACGGTTTCGAACGTGGCGTGGCCAGCGAAACGTATGCGCCGCTGGCCACGCTGTATGCGATGGCCGATGCGAGCGCCGCAAAGCAAAGTCCTTCGATTCGATTGGGGAGTGATGGCCGGCTGCGCATGTCAGGCTCCGGGCATCCAATGCTGCGCGATGCAGACGGCGGTGAAGCAGGCAATGGCGAACGTGCCGATGAATCTGATGACGAAACGTGGCCGGCATGCCGAAATGAGCATCAGCGTGTTCTTCAGATCCAGCACCGGGCCGAATGTCAGGAATGCGATCAGTGCCGATTGCGGTAGTACGCCTACCATGCTCGAGGCGATCACGGCGTCGGAGGATGAGCATAGTGAGCAGAGAAACGCCAGCCCCATCGCCAGGATGATTGCGAGGATGCTTGCCAGTGTGGATATGTCGAGACCGTTTGCCGATGGACGTATATATGTGCGCGCCAGGGAGGCGATGATGGCGCTGAACAGCAGGATCGGCATCATGTGTAGAAAATCGTGGTGTGTGCAGCGTAGAAAACGGATGATCGGCGGGTCGTCCGTCATCTTACGGGCATCGTCGCCGAGGCCGGTGCCGCAGCAGGCGTCATCTGCATGCCGCGTGCATGCGGTGCGATTCTTTATCGCATAATCCGCATAATCCGCGTAATCCGTGCGATTCGCGTAATCCGTGGCGGTAGCGGTGGTGGAGTTTTTCGGCGGCCATAGCGCGAACGATGCGCCGACCGTCACGGCTATTATCATGCCCAGTCCCGTTCGCCAGAGCACCATCCATGGTTTGTCGGGAAACGCATACCAGGTGGACCATATCGCTATGGGATTCGTGACCGGTACGGCGGTCAGAAACGTGACCGCGCAGGGCAATGGCATGCGTTTGCGTACGATGCTTGCGAAGGTGGGCACTACCATGCAGTCGCATACTGGCAGGCATAATCCTGTGAGCAGGCCGATTGCGAGGCCACCGAATGTCGAGTGTGGAATATGGCGGCGGATCAGCGATTCGCTGACGAATGTGGTGACGGCCGCCGACATCAACGCCCCCAGCATCATGAACGGAATGGCTTGCAGCATCAGTCCCGCGATGCCGGTCGTGATGCGAACCAGCGGAATGGTCAGGCCATGCGTCTCGAATGCGCGTGATGCCGCGATGAGGAAGGCGGCCAGCGGGGCGCCGACGATGAGAAAAAGATAATGGGCCGAATGGTCTGCGGGCGGATGGGAACTTTCAGCCATATCTGAAATCCTACCGGTCCAAGGTCGTTTTTCGGAGGGACGATGATTCGATTTCGTTCACTGTGAACGCTTAAGTTGCTGTTGAGTAAGGGAGTTGCGCATATCGCGCATTCGTAATGTGGAAGTCATTATGGCTGCGTTACCCTCGGTACAGTGAGAGGTGAGTCAATGAGGGGAGGCGTGATGACGGAGTATGATCGCCTGCAGCAGGAGCCGGATACGCGCGATTCCCTTGCCGCGATGGCTTCTCGAGTTTCCATGCGGACCGTCTCTCAGGATTCTTCTGAAGACACTGCCGCCACGCAGCCGCTTCCACCCAGTTTCATTCCTACGGCGACCGGTCGGATTCGCCCCGTAACCGGCGCTTTTCCGCCTGTGCAGGCTGATGCGGCCACCTCTTCCCGCGAGGCGCGTTCCGTACAGTCATCTTCCAATATCTCGTTGCGTCGCACCGAACCCATCGTGATCGAGTCTTCCGCCGCGTCGGTTCCGCGTAGGGTCTCCAGTGATCCTCGCCCCGTTGCTTAGACCGATTGGATTGACCGGATTGCTTGGCTCGATCGGATTGACGGAAATTCGCGGATGGCGAAATCGTCCTTGCTATTGCGTTTTCTTCAACGCATCTTGAAATGCCGTTGCCTGTTTGTCGTAGGCAGCCTTGGCTTTTGTGGCGGTATCGGCGGTGTTGGAAGGGTTGTTGGAGCACTGCAGTGTGCTTGGAATGTCAACTTTTTCGCCATACAGATTCGACAATTGGTCAAGATTGTAGTTGGCATCCATGCTGGTGAAAGCGGAATCCACCTGCGTTTTGAGCTGGGAAGCCTTGAAATATGAGTTGTTCATATCGATGACGGCTTGTTGACAGGTGGATACTCGGACCAGCTCGTGCGTTCGCAGCGATGCGCGCGCTCCCATCCATCCAAAGCAGATGCTGCCGATGAGCACGATAATCGCCAAGGCGGCCACAACCGTGTGCATGGCTTGTCTCGTGCGTTTGCGTTCCCGTTCCATGCTGTCGTGTACGCCTTGCATCACTGCCGTATAGAAGCGGTCCTTGGGCACGAACATGGATTTGATGATGGCAGGCTTCGAGCTGGGAACGGCATGCCGAGCTTTGTGTCTGCCATGCTTTTTGCTGTGCCGTGCTGCCATATCACCCTTCTGTGCCACTACGCTGTTAGGATGTGTGCCGCAGGCTCCGCAAGTACCTTCCTACTCCGATCGCCGCAGCATATGAAGCATGTTACCGTCTCGGCCTGTACAACAGAACAATCGGGCTATCATCATTGCAACGTATTCGCAAGGCAATGGGGCGGGGTGGTGAATGGCTACCGAAATGTTGATGAAGTATGTTTCAATGAAAAGGTCGGTAGGGATCTGCACAGTAACTATCTGACTGGAAGGAACGTTCGATGAAGATGCTGAGGGAACTTGTTTCGAGTGCGGCTGTTGCGGCGACTGCAATCACGTTGATTTTAGCGAGCGCTGTGCCCGCTCATGCACTACAGGATACCTCGATTGGCGCTGTCGAGAAATTGGCCGCCGGCGCTACCTTGGCGGATCAAGAAGAGCCTTCATCGGACAGCATGCCGGATAATCCACAGATACCGCTTCCGGATTCGATAAGTGAAAGTATTCCCGACGATGCGACAGTTGTCTCGGCGGATCTGGCCATTACGCCGGAAGGTGAGCTGAAAAATATAGAGACCGGTGAAACGGTTGAAGACCCAGGGGCGGCTGCTGCAGCGGAGGCTGGCGATCGGCAGCCTGATCCGCTTGCAAAGACGGATGGCGAATCATTCATTCCTGTGTCTGCGGAGACGGTGAAGGCTGCCGTTGAAGAGGTGCAAAGCGAAACATCCGCAGATGGACAGGGGCGAGAGAGCCAGTCTTCGTCGTCATCGGACGGTTCCATTAAATTCGCTAAGTTCGAATCGAACAGCTACGGTGCGCATTGGGGTACTTGTAACGGTACGAAAGCGTTCTTCGATTACGAAAACAATCTGTTTGTGCAGCAGGCGAAGGGTGTGGTCGATGTTTCTACATGGCAGGGCGATATCGACTGGGTTAAGGCGAAAGCCGATGGCGTAGAAGGCGCGATTATCCGTCTTGGATATGGCGAGGGTAATTCAATTGATACCAAAGCCAAACGTAACATTTCCGAATGCAAGCGTTTGGGTATTCCATTCGGCATCTATTGGTATTCATACGCCGATACCGGCAGCATGGCGAAGGCCGAGGCGAATGACATTGTGGCGAAGCTCAAGCAGGTGGGTGTAAGCGCCAAGGATCTCACATACCCGATCTACTATGACTTGGAAAAGTGGAGTGGCTGGACTGGCCATACTCCACCAACCAGTGTGAGTGCGTACGACAACATAGTTAACAGCTGGTACAACGTGATGCAGTCGAATGGGTACTCCAATCTGGGCGTCTATTCGTATACGAGCTATTTGCAGGGGCCGTTGAACAGTGCCAACATCCATGCCAAGACCCGTTGGGTGGCGCAGTACGGCGCAAAGATGGGCTTCACCAAGTTCCCTACTAATGATCGTGGCTGGCAGTATACGAGCATCGGCCATGTGGACGGCATCGATGGCAATGTGGATATGAACGCGTTTGGTAATAAGAGTTATTCGTCCGGCGGTTCGCATAATTCCGATTACACCGTGCCCTCACCGGCTCTTGATACACGTCAGCTGAGTAAGGTTTCTATTCCGAATGGGAGCTATTACATCAACGTGCGTTCGAAAATTAGTTCCAGTGTTGATATTCCGGGTGCGAGCACGGCAAATTCCACGGCGATTCAGCTGTATGCCGGCAACGGTTCAAACGCACAGCGATTCAAATTTACTCAGCAGTCTGACGGCAGTTATGAAATCGTCAATGTCAATTCCGGCAAGGCTTTGGATGTGCGCAATGCTGCAGCTGGTAATAATGCAGTTGTGCAGCAATATAGTGCGAACGGTTCTAAGGCTCAACGCTGGTTCATTCGGGATTCGGGCGTCGGCTACTACCTGCAGTCCGCATTAGGGAATTGGGTATTGGATTTGAGCGGTGGCGGCACCGCTAATGGTACTGCGATTCGCCTGTATGCACCAAACGGTTCTGCTGCGCAGATGTTCGTGGTTTCATCGAGTGATGTCAGTATCCCGACAGATACGGCAGTAACGGTTAGCTCAGGAATCAACAAGAATCTTGTACTTGATGTGACCAATGGTTCTACCGTCAATGGTGCAAGAATCCAGCTTTACGGCAGCAACGGTACGGATGCACAATGTTATCGTTTCCAGACCCTCGGCAACGGCGCTTATCGAATCGTCAACGCAAATTCCGGTAAGGTGCTGGACGTATCCGGTGGTTCGAATGTTGATGGCGCCGTACTGCAACAGTATGGCGACAATGGCACTCTTGCCCAACAATGGACGGTGCGTAATTACGGAAATGGCAAGATTGCGTTGGTATCGGTCAATGCCAATAAAGCAGTGGACGTTCCAGGCGCCAACGCTTATGCGACCGCGAAATTGCAGCTGTATTCGCCGAACGGGAGTGCCGCTCAGCAGTGGGTGGTTACGAAATGCCGGACGGTGCGCGAACGTCTGGACGATAAGGCCTGCCAACATAGAAACGATATCACTGATGGTACGTACACGTTTGGGTCAAAGCTTAGGACTTCCCTAAAACTGGATGTTAATGGAGCTTCTCAAGCTAACGGTGGTAACGTGCAACTATGGACAGGCAATGGCACCAAGGCCCAAAAGTGGAAGATTGCCCACGATTCCAGTGGATATGTGACTCTGACCAGCGTAAATTCCAATAAGGTGTTGGACGTAAGCGGCGCATTGATGACCAACGGTACCAATGTGCAACAGTATGCCGCGAACGGTACGTATGCTCAAAAGTGGATTGTGCTGAAGAATTCCGACGGATCCTACGTTATTCAATCTGCACTTTCGGAAAATATGGTACTGGATGTGGCCGGTGGCTCTGCGGCGAATGGCGCTAATGTACAGCTCTATGCTGCAAACGGCACCAATGCGCAACGTTGGCAAGTGCGATAAAGGGAGTGGATAGGTCTCGGCATATTCTACATGTGCCGCCTCGTCAGGGAGAACCGATTCATTTCCAGGATGAAGGTTTTACGGTCATTCTTGGCCATGACGTCAAGGATGATGCCTGCGATGATGAGCAAGAGACCAGTGATCACAAGCATCACTGCGCCAACGAGTGTGGGGAAACGGGCGACCATGCCGGTGTGCCAGAAGTCCAAGGTTACACTGCCACATAGCGCTAATCCGATAATGCCGATCAGGCATCCGAACCCACCGAAGAAGGGCAGGGGTTTGTATTCACGGATCATGCGGAAGATGGTGCCTAATACCCTGATGCCGTCACCTACGGTGTTGAGCTTGCTGACGGAACCGGCCGGTCTATCCCGATATTGAATCGGCATTTCATACAGTCGAAGGTTGTTATTCAGCGAGTGGATAGTCATCTCGGTTTCGACCTCGAAACCCTTGGAAAGCACAGGGTAGGTCTTGACGAACGTGAAGGAGAATGCGCGATATCCAGTCATGATGTCGGTGACATGTGCGTGGAATAGGCTATTGATTGAACCTCGTACGAGCCGATTGCCAAAGTTATGGAAGGGTCGCTTGTTTTCTTGGAAATAGGTGGAGCTCAAACGGTCGCCAATCACCATATCGTAGCCTTCGAGGACCTTGGCAACCATGGCGGGCGCAGCGTCGGTGGGGTAGGTATCGTCGCCGTCAGCCATAATGTACACGTCGGCGTCAATGTCCTCGAACATGGCGCGAATTACATTGCCCTTACCCTGGCGGGGCTCCTTCCTGACGATTGCACCTTCGGCAGCGGCGATTTGGGCGGTGCGGTCAGTGGAGTTGTTATCGTACACGTAGATATCGGCTTGGGGCAGTGTGGTCTTGAAGTCACGCACGACCTTGCCGATAGTCACTTCTTCGTTGTAGCAGGGCAGTAGCACGGCAACGGAAGGATTCGAATTTTCTAGCATACGATCCACTATATCCTTTGCACTGGCCGACTGGCGATGGGCATAGGCCACCCAGCCGAGTGGCTCAACGGTCATTCATGGATGAGATGACGTTGGTACGGGTCCTTGTTCTCTTTCGCTGAGTATCCTCGCAAGAAGGGGACTGCTTGTTGCAAGAAGGGAATTGTTTGTCAGAGGGCAGCGTGTGGATGGAATTAATATTGCTGTGTAGGATGAATATAAAGTTGTATGAACGCCGTTGACAGAAACGATGCAAGATAGATGAAAAAACGTATAGTTGGATATGATATAGCGAAAACGTTGGCAATGTTCCTTGTGGTCATGCTTCACTATTCGCTTTACACGAGATACTATTCCAGCGGAATCGCCGGTACCTTGGTAACTGTCATGTGTGTGGTTTGCGTTCCCTTGTTTTTTGCAGTCAATGGCGCCTTGTTATTGCCGCGACCGTTAGATGAGCATCGCCACTACAGGAAAGTCCTCAATATCGTCATTATCGTGAGCATCTGGAAGGTGCTTGCAGCGATTTTTTTCATTTACGTTGACGGCTCCCAAACCGTGACGATTAAGGATTTTTGTATATTTCTGCTTGGCGGCAATTTAGGTGGATATCCTACTGGCTATTTCTGGTTTATGAATGCGCTAATTGCCGTATATCTTATCTTACCTCTGGCGAAGATGGCATTCGATTCGGATCGCAGGATTGTGCTTCATGCTTTGATGGCGGTGTTGTTTGGCTTTACTGTAGGCAAGGATACGGTATCCCTCGTCCTGCAGGGACTTGGAACATTGACCCATCATGATTTTGCGTCAATCATGAATTCGATTGATGAGTACTATATTTTCGGCTCATATGGGTATGTACTACTGTATTTCTTGGTCGGCGGACTTGTTGGTAGGAGATTGGTGCACGGTTCGGAAATAGAGGAAGCGGCTCATGGTGATATCCAAATCTCTCAAGGCATGGCAGCATGCGGCATCATTGTCTGCTATGCGGTGACGGTGTTGATTCAACGCTACCAGCATGCGGTTAAGGGTGTCGTTCTGACAGTGGAGAATGGCTATTGGCTTTTGCCGACCTTCGTTGCCACCCTTCTGCTGCTGCTCGCATTGGGGCGAGTGCGGATGCGCGGATTCGGAGCCGAGATGTTCCGTGCCATTGGCATGAATACATTTGGCATCTACATGCTACATATGGCTGGTCTGATTTTACTGTGCCGAGCGCAGGATACCTCTTTATTCAATGGTCTTGGAAATTTGAATTCGATAGCGCTCACCGTAGTGAATGTACTGTTGTGTATCTGTGTATTTGCAGGATGTCTGTTTATTACGGTTTTGCTGAGAAAGATTCCTTTCATTAAAAAACTTTTTGTACTTTGATTTAGTAAAAGGTTAGTAGAAATATGAAAAAAAATATATCTATAAATCATTTGGAAATGCGCCTTATTGTGCCTTTGGTACTTGGAATCATGTTCGGATTGGGAGACGAGGTCTCCAATCCTGACGGAACAATCTTGCAGGGCAAAGTTGCGTTGCTTGTGAAGATAGTTTTTTTCTGCACGATATTCACTATCTTGTTTTATGCGGTCGATCGTCTGATTGCCAGATTGCACCGTCGCCGTTCGGATATGGTCGGCCATGCATCTTCGGACAAGGGGACGGTACACCGTTTCTTTGACTACCGGTATTCTGCTGGAGCGATACTGAAAAATGCCGTTGCGATCATCGTTTGCTGGCTACCGTACATTATTTGGCTTTTTCCCGGAGTCTATTGGTCCGATACGTCAAAGCAGTTGCTCATACATTATGGCGTTGAAAAATTTACAGATCATCATCCTTTCGCTCTAACTTATTTGTTTGGTTGGTTCGCTGACTTTGGGCAGTGGGCTTTCCGGAACCCGATCTTTGGGCTGTACTGCCTGATCATGCTTCAGCTGGCGGCTGCGCCTCTGCTGTTTTCCTGGATGATTTCGTATACGAAAAAAATCGGACTTCCGCGAGGATTGTGCCATGCGGAGCTTGCGTTCTTCGCATTGTTCCCCGTCTTTCCGGTGATGTTCTCTTCTTTGGCTAAAGACACTATATCCGTCCTATTCTTTATTCCGTTTTGCATCCTGTTTGTGGAGGTAATTCGAACTCGTGGTGAAGCGATGAACAACTCTGGCGTTATCGCGACGCTCTTCATTTGCGGCTTGTTGGCGTGTCTGACAAAAAAAGCTGGTGTCTACGTGGTGGTGCCGTCCTTACTGCTAATGTTCTTGATCCATGTTTCTAAGAAGGCTAAAGCAATTTCTTTTGCGATAGGTGCTGTGATCGCGATCATCATGATGGTTCTGATCCCAAAGTTCGTTCTGCCGGCTTTGGGCATCGAATCCGGGGGCAAGCAGGAAAGCATCTCGTTTGCCATTCAGCAGGTGGCTCACGATATCAAGTACAACGGCAACGATATGACTGATCAGGAAAAGAAATTGGTCTCGAATTTTTTGACTATTGACTATGAGAAAATTCCTGAGGTCTATGATCCGCAGATAGCCGATCCCGTCAAAGGAACCAGTCTGAAGGACCCGGATTTGTTCAATGATTTTATCAAGCTATGGTTGAAGAAGACTGTGGAACATCCAATCGGGCATCTGGAGTCATGGATGGGCCTTGTTCGTGGATGGTTCAGTTTCTCCAATAACGATGGCACGCCGAACTATATGGTGGTGTGCACCGAGTCCGCTTGGTATTACGATCCGATTCTAAAATATATACCGCAATGGCCATTGAAGGCGTACAGAAGTGATACCGCTAGGTCCGTTTATGATATGGAACAGAGTATTCCAGTGTTGAACGCTTTGTTCTCCAGGGCACTGTGGGCTTCCATTTTGCCATCCTTCATGCTGTTTATGGCTTTGAGACGGGGAAAGGGCAGATTGAGTCGTGTCGCTTCCATGCTCCCGGTGGATATGTCTTTCGTGTATCTGTTGCTGGTCCCGGTATCGGGCATGGGTGGCGAGCCCACGCGTTATGTGCTGCAACTGATCTGCGTCGCGCCGTTGTTCCTTACGCTTATGTGCAAGCACGCAGACGGAATCAATGATATGAGTCGGCCAGCGCAAAGGTAGCGGTATGGCAGCATCATGAGACCGGGTGTTTTCGGGATCTCATCGTAGGTCTCCAGTCTCATGATGCTGCCGTCCTGTTTGCCGTTCAGCGTCGTCCGCGAGCCGCTCGAACAATGGCTTTCACTACATCACGGCGCCTGGAACCGATTGGCATCAGCGGATCGATGACCTTGCGAATTGGGTTGTTTTCCCCGACGGCACGCTCGTGTCGCGGTTGGAACATGTTTTCCGGTACCTTCGGTTCATTGGCCTTCACCATGCGCTTGAGCAGACGTTCGTAGAACGGTGTCTCACGGGCGTAACGCCAGTATATGGAGGCAAAATCGCAATCCGGGTCGTTCCAAGGCTTTTGGAAACCGGCATAGTGGATGATTTGCGGATTGCTGCGCGACCTTATGTAGGCATCGTAGATGTCACCGGGAGCCTGCACGAACAAGTTACCGACACGGCCACCGCAGTCATGCACTACATTCCATTCCCATGGCAGGTACAGTACGTTACCCTCGCAGTGCGCGTTTAGCACATCCTGATCGTTATATATGAAGGCTGGATTGGAAGCATAGGTGAGCCACTGCTTGATGGTGTAGCGTTCGCGCATGGCCCGGGTGTTCAAGATCAGCACACCCGCCTGAAAGTAATCGTATGGATTTTTCATCTTCAATACGTCTTTCGTATACTTCATACGGTCACCGTGCTTCACATTGAGGTTGGCAAGATAATCGATGTCGCGAATCGCACCAAGTAGCTTACCTTGCAGATCGGTGCGGTATAGCTCCGCGATGTCGCCGTTGATGACGATATCGGAATCGAGATACAGCACCTTGTCGTAGAAGGGCAGCAGTTCCTGTATCAGGAAACGGTAGTAGGTTTCGATACTGATATGCGCATTATTCGTGGACAGGTCATACCCGGCCAGCTCGCGTTCCACATTGGTAAAACGCAGGGACATATTCGGGAATCGTTTGAAGAAATCGCGTAGACGCTCTTGTTTGTCCCAGGCGATATTACGCTGCAATACCACCACATCATAGAGGTAGTTCGGATCGGCGTTCTTTATGGCGGAATAAACCGTAGTGGCCAGTTGCGGTACATAGTTGTCGTCAGCGGCGAACACCACAGGAATAATCGGCTTGTCATATACGGTGAGTGGCCCGAGCTTTTCCGCCGGTTCCGGATCGGTGAAATGTACGCATTGCAACTCTTTGAATCTCCAGTTGGAGCCGATGCGCTTATGATGCATCAGATAAATGTTCAATAAACGTTCGGAGAGATGTCCCGGCGTGCGAAGGGCTTCTTTGCTGTATGTACCGTAATCGGTCTGCTTATCGAATTCCTCGAGAATGGGGAACAGCCAAGAGCAGTAGTCGAAGAAGATATCCTTCCTCATGATGAACATGTTGCAGAAGCATGCCGTGTTACCTTTAAGGAAGGCGTCCGCGTCCTGCCTATAGTCCGGGTACATCTTGCACAGAATATGATAACAGCGTTGCAAATCGTCGTCGTGCAGCAGGGGGGCGGCTTCCCACAAGGCCCGTGGTGTGCCGTACTTGTTGATGATTTCCTCGAGATTGCCGAACGGCGTGGTGATTACGTCATACTGCTTGACGGTTTCCGCGATGGTTGCATCGTCCAAACCGTATTCCTGTGCGGCTTTGGCATCGATATAGTCGTCCATGATCTCACCGAATGGGTTCTCCTCATGCTCGGTTTCGGTGAAATCGAAATAGCGACGATAGTGGCAGAAGCCATAGTAGTCGGCATTGATGTTTTTCCATGCCCAGTATTGTGTGGTCAGCTCGCAGTAACGTGGGTTGAGGTCTGCGATGTTTTCGCCTTCATCATCGTGGAACGCCCAAGGGAACCGCTCTGTTTTTGGTCCGACTTGCACAGGCTGCATGATATTGCTGTCGAACAGGTCAACGTTTTTGTGCGTGGTGACGAAGATGCGGATGCCCTGCTTGGCGTAGGACTGAAAAGATGCTTCATTGCGGATGCGCGCATCCAAATCAACCATATGAGTGGAGGCACTGTGTTTCATCTTGAGAAATCGTATGGCGTTGAGATTTTTGCAATCCTCTGTCACTTTGAATTCTTTTGCAATTGAGAACCAATGATGGAGGGCATCATCTACGGATGATTCCGCACCGGTCACAATTTTTTCGTAGGCGTCATCCCGTACGAAGCGATATATTTCTCTACCAGTAATAGCGGGACCGAAGACGGCTTCCATCTGTTTGGCTGCTTTCCGTTTCTCTTGTTCTGGAACCCTGACTTTCCAATCGTTAGCCAGTAGTTCGGTGGCTTTTTCCCTATAGCCACGAACACAAGCCTGCAAATCAATCTCGGTATATTTCGTGGCATAGTCTGTCGCAGCTAAGAAGCAACGGTTGAATTGTCGACAGAATGTGCCATATTTTTCAGCGGAAATTTCACTCGTGCCGGTGACTCCGCGTCCGTAGTGGTAACGGTATCCGCGACAGTCTTTGCGTGAACGGTATGTCTGAGCCAAAGACGAAATGACTAGGCATTCATATCCATCCTCTGCTCTCTCAAGCCGATCACGACTCATGGCTTCAAAAGCTTTTTTGAGGAGTGAAGTGCGATATAAACGTTGTGTGACGCGCCAATCAACTTTCTGCCCTCGAGATTGATCATAGATATTGCTCGCGATATCGGCCTGTTTGCAATCTTCCGTCGGTGCATTATTGAATGCCTCGAAGTCATGGCACTCATCGGTGAGAATGTTGTTCTCTCCGATGACGGTAATACCATAGTGCAAGATATCGGCAGGACACAGTTCCATTGCATCGACAAGTTGCTTGCAAGTTTCAGGTGCGAGATCGTCATCGCCATCTAAGAAGAATGCATATTCACCAGTCGCGGTCTCAACACCTGTTTTACGAGTGAGGTGAAGTCCTTGGTTGTGTTCGTGTGTGACGTGAACGATGCGTGAATTTTGTGCGGCAGCTTGTGCAATGATTTGTGCGGTGGAGTCAGTGCTGGCATCATCTACGACAACCGCCTCATAGTCGGTGAACGTCTGTGCTGCCACGCTATCGAGGCACTGCTGCAGGTAGTCGCCGACATTGTAAGCGGCGATGATGATGGAAATTTTCGGCATTGTATCTCTCATTCGGTTGTGAAGCTTATTAGAGTCTAACTAAAAGTCCGTCTCAGTGCCCTGCAAACAGTCTTTTCAACATAACCTCCAAGCGATTATCCCTTGATTTGGTTGTCTCTTGTTGCGGTTGCTGCAGAATGCCAGAGTCATACAGATGATTGTACGCAGTTTTTCGCAGTGATAGATAGTGCCGGTTATCGGACTTACTAGGAAGCCCGTGTAGCCGTTCTATATGCTGCACCTTGCGTAAATACCATTCGGCCTGTTTTTGATCGCTTCGACTGGCCTCGGATTGTCGATTGTCGGCAACCAGATAGGCGTAGGCGTAGTCCCTTACGTATCGGTACAGTTCTCCGCAAACCGTGTCAGGTGCCCAAATATCGAGTATTCGCTGGAGTCCCCGCGTTTTATCATTGTCTGGCAGGTTGTCTTTCCATTCGTTCATGGTATGTTCGATGAGTTTATCGCGTACATCGGCGAGACGATCACTCCAGTCGGAGCGAAGGATTTTGGTATGATTTCGGGAAATGAACGTAGTTAGCATGGATAGGGCCTGAGCGTCCCATTGTGCCATAACGCTCAGCGAGCCGGGTGTGAGCTTATGTCCTAATGTGTCTCCACGGCCTAAATGGTAGAGATACCATGGTGAATTGGGAATACTGATATAGGTTGATGCTATAGAGTCCAAAATGAAACTCACGTATAGATCGTCGGAAAGCACAAGTCGTTGATTGGCAGCCAGCGCATAAGCGGAGCGTGCTAAATCGCCTCGATACATTTTGTGATGTACGTGCCAGTCGAAGTTCCCATTCGGGGAAAATTGGGTGAGGAGTATTGTTTCGCCGTTCAACCTGCGTGGTATAGGGGTGAGAAATGTTGTCATTCCAGCGGCTGCCTGTTGCGCTGAAGCGTTGGCCGCGATCACTTGTACTCCAAAATGGTAGATATCCGCTGGATAGCCATTCGCAAAATCAAGAAGTTTTCTCAGCGCACCGCTGGCAAGTTCGTCATCCTGGTCCATCAGCATGACATAACGCCCTGTCGAGGTAAGTACTCCTGTTTTCCGAGACGCGAGGGTTCCAGAGTTCCGAGAATGCCGAATGAAATGAACGCGAGAATCCTCAGTTGTGAGCTCAGCCGCGATGGTGGGGGTGTTATCGGTGCTGGCGTCATCGACAATTATCACTTCGATGTCTTTGAATTCCTGGGTTGTCACACTATGCACGCACTCAAGAAGGTATTTACTGTTGTTGAAGGTGGGGATAATGATGGAGAGTTGCGGCATACAGACCCCTTGCTCAGTGGTGCTCGGCTTCATGTAGGTTCCAGCTTAATGCGTATACGTCAGTATGCGAAACCGGTAGTGGTGTGAGCTCGAAGAGGATGAAGTCTCTTGCCCCTCCAGATTGGGGTCTGGCTGTGAGAGGCATGTGAGATATTTTGTCGTTGTGCGGTAAACGTCTTTTGGTCAATAGAAAATTATTAAATATTGCTGAAGATGGGTGCGCCACATTTTGCGCCCAAACGCTTTGCGCTAGTAGAATAGGACGCTTGTGAAGAACTTTTTTGACGGTCTCAAAAAGAGATACCACTATGCGATGGTGGTATTCAAGGAACTGGTGAAAACCGATTTTCAGCTACGTTATCAGGGCTCGTTTCTCGGCATGGTGTGGTCCGTATTGAAGCCTTTGATGCTGTTCGCTGTGATGTACGTGGTGTTCGTGAAGTTTCTGAAGTTTTCTGATGGCACCCCTACATTCCCGATTTCATTGTTGTGTGGTACCTGTCTGTGGAGCTTCTTTTCCGAATCCACCAGCATGGGTATGCAGTCCATCGTTGGCCGAGGTGACTTGTTGCGCAAAGTGCACTTTCCGAACTATATTATCGTGGCTGCCACAACCATGGGTTCCATGATTTCACTGGGCATCAACCTGCTCGTGGTGATTCTGTTCGGTTTCTTCGCCCACGCACACTACACTTGGCATGTGCTGCTGGTGCCGTTCAGTATTCTGCAGTTGTATGCGCTCGGCCTTGGCGTGGCCCTGCTGCTTGCTTCGTTGTATGTCTATTTCCGTGATGTCGCGCATATTTGGGAAGTTGTGCTACAGGCCATGTTCTATGCGACGCCTATTATCTACCCGATTTCCATGGTGGCCCAGAATAAGGAGTTCTCTTGGGCCGCCGACATCATGATGTTGAATCCGACCACGCAGGCGATTATGGATATTCGCCATAACCTGCTTTCGCCGGAGTATGTGCCGACCGTATGGACCATGGTCGACAATAAGCTGCTTTGCCTGCTGCCATACGCGCTATCTGCGTTCATCCTGTGGCTGGGAATTCACGTGTTCCACAAGTACAGCTCCAAATTCGCAGAGGTGCTCTAAACCATGACTGAGGTTGTAATGACTGAGAAGACAACTGTTGACGAACGTCCAGTGGTATTGAAGGTTGACCACGTTGCCAAGATGTTTCGGTTGCCCACCGAACAGGCTACAGGGCTGAAGATGGCCTTTCTGAACTGGACGAAGGGCATTAAGGGCTACACCGAACAGCATGTGTTGCGCGACATCGATTTCGAGGTGCGTCAAGGTGACTTTTTCGGTATCGTCGGCCGTAATGGTTCCGGCAAATCCACGTTACTGAAGATCATTTCCCAGATTTACACTCCGGAACAGGGCTCGGTTACGGTTACGGGTAAGTTGGTGCCGTTCATTGAGCTTGGTGTCGGTTTCAATCCGGAGCTTACCGGTCGTGAGAACGTGTATCTGAATGGTGCCTTGCTTGGCTTTACTCGTACGGAAATTGATGCGATGTATGACGACATCATGAAGTTCGCCGAGTTGGAAGAATTCATGGACCAAAAACTCAAGAACTATTCCTCTGGCATGCAGGTACGTCTTGCTTTCTCCGTGGCCATCAAGGCTCAAGGCGACATCCTTGTACTTGACGAGGTTCTCGCCGTGGGCGACGAGGCATTCCAACGGAAGTGTGATAACTTCTTCGCCGAGATTAAAAAGGACCCGACCAAGACCGTCATTCTCGTGACCCACTCCATGGATGCGGTCAAAAGGTATTGTAATAAGGCGATTCTTATTAAGGACGGCGAAATCATTGCTTCCGGCAATAAAGACGATGTAGCGGACCGTTACACGTTGGAGAATCTGCGTCGCGAGAAGAAAAGTGTGGCGGAAGAGAAAGAGAAAAACGATGCTCCAAAGTATCCGTTAGGTCTGAGCGCCACCGTTCCCGTGTTGAACGTAAAGCCATCAAAAGAGCCGGTCTGCACCATTGTTGGTGGTTTTGATTTTGAAGTTGAATACGATTATCGCGGAGATAAAAATTTTTACGTCGCGTTGGCCATGCATGATCTTCGTAGAGGTGGTCTGCCTTATGGCGATAGCTTTGACCTGAGCCGGAAAGGCCATCATACGGTGCATTTTCATTTACCAATGGATTTGTTCAATAATGGCGACTTCCGTCTTGTTGCATCACTGCATACATGGGATGGCTCCCATCCGGACACTGCGGAGATGATTGCGTTCACCAATGAGGAAAATTCATGTGATTTTTCCCTGCGTGATGCGAAAGGAAAGGATAATTTCGCCCTAATCAACAAGGTCTCTATGGCGTATGAAAGCTTGGACGAAACACTTGCCACAAGGCAGAGACCAATGGAGGACTGAACGTTGAAGAAGTCGACCATCAAACGTTGCGTCTCAAGTACATTGGCGGCAGCGCTCGTTGGATTGAGCTCAATCGCAATGATGGTACCGCTTGCTCATGCCGACTCTAGTGCGGCAGACACTATGTATCGTCTATATAACAGGCATTCCGGAGAACACTTCTATACAGGCAGCGCAAATGAAAGGGATGGGCTCCGCCGCGCCGGGTGGCGATGGGAAGGTGCCGGTTGGGTCGCCCCACTTCATCTGGTACCCCGGTGTATCGTCTATACAATCCTTACGTAGGGGACCATCATTTCACGGTGAGTTCACAAGAACGAGACGCTTTGGTATCTGCCGGATGGACCGATGAAGGAATTGGCTGGTATTCGTCGGATGATAATCGTTCATTCCCTCTTCAGCGTCAATACAATCCTTATGCGCATACTGGCACGCACAATTACACGCTGAATCCAGGTGAAGCTTCTTACCTGATCAGTCGTGGAAGGCGAGACGAAGGTGTTGCTTGGTATGGTATTGGCGGTGCCTCTTCTGCACCGTGGGGTACCTCTCCCTCTGAAGCACCATTCAAAAACTGTAAAGCCGTAAGAGCTGCTGGCAGAGCCCCCATTTATCGTGGAGACCCAGGGTATAGCAGCAAGCTTGATACAGACAATGACGGTATCGGCTGCGAGTAGATACATACCTATCCGCATATGAACGGGGATGTCCTTCCACTAAGGGTAAGTAGAGGACATCCCCGTTCATATGCGGATAAACCATTGATTGCCAAGTAATCTTGTAGTAACCGTCATATTGATTGAGCTGTCGACTAATATACTTGTCTTGAATACAATCCTTATTCCATTGGAGTAACAGGCGGTGGAAATCATCACTACATGACCAAGGCTTGGGTGCATGATGCTCTGGTGAGCAAGGCTAGAAGTATGAGGCATTGGTTGCTGGTCGGTCGGCTCGACGCCGGTGTATCGCCAGTGCAATCCGTATCCACCGATGGATTCGCTAGAGATCTCTCCGCCCATCGTTGAAGAAAATCTGACTGATAGGTCATTCGGAAAAGGAATGCGGAGTAAATTCCATAAGCAAGAATATAGTCAAACTAACATCGCAGCCGTCAGTACTGAGGCGAATCCACAGCAGATGCCGATCAACGGCATACTGACGGCGATGATGCGTGACTTCCGATTCTGCAGCGCCAGCGCCCAACAACACAGTACCAACGGGACTAGGCACATGCCATAGCGTACGGTTACCACGGAAAACATCAGACCGCTGCTCAGATACTCACGAATCTGCACCAGTGTAGGGTACAGAAGCATGGAGAACACTGTGGTCCCCAGTAGCATGGTATGGGAGACGTCGCCGTCGTGCTGGAAGTATAGAAAACCTACGGCTCCAATCATTACCACGGTCAATAAAGCGGACCACATGATAAAAGCAGGCTGGTCCGACATATCACGGCCGGCGGAAGTGAACGCGCCCAAGTCAAGACCCGACAAGGCTGTTTTCATCCATTCCCAAACAGGGCTTCCCTCTATTTTGGGACGGTAGACTGAATTGGGATTTTGCCAGTTCTCTACGCCACGCATATTCTGAAATTTTGACCATCCGAAGATACACAGCAGGGAGACGATACCGGTCGCACATGAACTGATGATGCCGTTGCGCCCTAGACGAACGTCACCAAGATACCACCATAGAGCGGATGTTGCGAATACCGTCGCCGCGAATCCCAAAAAACCGAAAGCGAACGTGCCCTTCATCAGACAGAATAGTAACGCCATCACTGCAGGCAACCAATCGCAGCGATGCTGTTTGAACACACGCGCAGCGCTCCAAGTCAGCAGGGCACCACATGCAAGTGCCGGCGCATCGTTCGTCACGGCGCTTCCCGCGTTCAGAAATACAGGAACAAACGGGATGACGGCTACGGCACTGTAAGCATACAGTCGGTCAATCCCCCATGCTCGTAAAGCACGATAAGTAAGGGCGAGGCCTAGGATAATCCAAGGAATCTGCATGAGTCGAGCCGCCTGGGCGAACGATACCGAATGGTCGATATGTGCGATTATCCGTGCAGCAAAGCCAGTGACCGCATAATAGAGCGGTGGATGAATGTAATTGTACTGTTGGCCTTGTGCAGGGAATTTTGTCGGATCTTCAGCATCACCGCAGGGGGGCAACTCGGCATTAGTCTGGCTAGAGCAGGCCCAGTCATCAAGGATTGGCTGCTCCACAGTATCGCCTTTGGCGGGAATGCGGCCATGCGATGCCGACCAAGCATAGCTGATATGCGTACCCTCGTCGATTTGCGAGAACACGCCATGATATTTTGCTTGAAGAAGTCCAAAGAACAGTGCCGGAATAAGGACGATAATCGTCAACCATGCAATGATATTACGGATTCCGCCAACTCGATTAGTAATGTTGTGAAGGCTTGCACGCATCCGGATTGTCTTTCTCCCTACCAGGCAATTTTGTAATGGCCGTCGTACTGATTGAGCTGATGGTTGATGAAAACCCCTCGTTGCAGATCCTTGTCCCAACGCGCGTAGAATCGTGCCTGCTCGTCGATGGCACGACGTTCCTTCCGCACATCCTGCTCATCACGGCCGCGGCTGGTATGTTCGCTGTGATATAGCTTCGCCTCAGGGTCGAACACCACTAAGAAGCCTTGTCTTCCAATTTTGAGACACAGATCGACATCGTTGAGTACTACGGCCAGTTCTTCATCGAATCCGCCAACAGCGTCGAACACGCTGCGACGTACCATCTGACAAGCACCAGTTACCGCGGCACAATTGTATGGGTACCGCATGGTCTCCATATAACCGCCGTCTTCGTGTGATAGTAAATCGCCTAAGTATCCCACCTGATCGGAAGATACCCATACTCCGCCATGTTGCACCAGATTATCAGGGAACAGCAATTTGGCTCCGACTACGCCGACTTCCGGCCGTGCGAAGAAGCTGACCATGGAACCGAGCCATTCGCTGTTAATTACTTCCGTATCGTTGTTGAGGAACAGCAGAATCTCACCATCGCATTGCGCGGCACCGTAATTGCAGATAGCGGAATAGTTGAAGCCGGTTCCCTGCCAAGTGACTACCTTGATTTTGTCGCTCTGCTTCTGGACTTCGTCGTAGTAGGCGAAGGTCTCGCTTTCGGTACTGTTGTTCTCGACCAAAGTGATGTCATAATTCTGGTATTCGGTCTTTGTGAGCACGGCATTAAGGCACCGGCGAAGAATATCGCTGTGATCCTTGGTGGGAATGACAATGCTTATTTTCGGCGGATTGTCAACGATATAGCGATTACGGTACCGGAACGGCAATTCGGATTCCGAAACCTCCACTTGTAGATCAGTGCGTTCGAAGTGACGTTCCAAAGCGATTCTGCCGGCGGTCTCTGCATAAGGCTTGCTGTCGGGGTTCGTGCTGGTAGAATTTTGGTGCATACGCCAGTGATACAGCATGTATGGCACGTTGGTGACCAGACGTGCCCTCTCGCAGCACTTCAACGTTAGATCGAAATCCTGAGCACCACTCACGTCGGCAGGTGAGAGCTCCACCTGTTCAAGTACGGTGCGGCTGATCACCAGCATATGTGTCACATAGTTGTAGGCATTAAGCAGGTCGGGATTGTAGTCCGGCTTGAACACTGGCCAAGTGTATCGCCCGTTATCAAGCAGGTCTTCGTCGCAGTACAGCACATCTGCATCAGGTTTGCTGTGCAGTACGCTGATGTAGCGATACAGCGCATCTGGCTCGATTACATCGTCATGGTCAACAAACGCAATGTAATCGCCATGGGTCTCACGAATGCCGATATTTGTATTGTCAGCGATGCTCTTGTTTTCCTCGGTGATGACACGGAAACGTGGATCGCTGAGTTTGTCGAGCAGTTTGTTGACCGACTGTGCTTCAGGCCCATGGCCACTGACGTTGACGAACACAACCTCGAAATTGTCGTAGGATTGTGCGGTGAAGCTGTCGATGAGTGCTTGCAGGTATTCGACTGGAGGATGGAAGATGACGGTCACGATGCTGATGAGAGGTTTCATCTCGTCCGTCCAGGATTGACAGACTCTACGCTGGTTGCGGATGTCGGCCACAGTTGCACGATGCTGCTCGAACCACACGTGGTAACCATCATCATAGGAGGCATGTTTGGTGAGATCACGGGCGCCGTTGACGAATCCGTCGAACATTGGCGGAAGAATACAGGTGAAGCAAGCGTCCTGATGTTCTGGCTTGGCCTGGATGCATATGGTTTTGTTGCTGTCTGTGACGATGATTGAGTATACCAGCTCGTGAATCTGACGTGTGTGGTCATGCGGGTCGGTGATGAGTGAATCTTCAAGAATGATAGGTGACAGATCAAGCCTGTGCGCTGCAGCATCAAACACAGTAATGGAACAGGATTCCTGCATGCCGAAATAAGGGTAACGTACATGGAAACGGCACGAATAATGCTGTTCGTCGACGGGGTAAATGCCGGTCACATAAGCGTGGGGCGTGCCAGAGATTCGCCGCTGTTCAATGCCGCGGATTTGGGCTGCAAATTCGGGACGTAGTCGGTACGTCAAACGGGACTTGATTTTTGTTTGTATTGGGTGGAACGGGAACGAGCCGAGAACAGTGTGAGAGTTGCGGTCTGTAATGATTATTGTGAGTCGAGTGCCGTCCAGTAGCGGTACAACCACTACGGACTCATGCACACCATCACAGGAGATATCACCCCAGCCGACTCTTGCCGTCATATCTTCGCCAGGGAATCCGATGGACACCACGGGGCATTCCAGAATGGAGTTGTCCGTCATCTTGATGGTCGCCTTGAGGTTATCTGCACTGACATTCGTTGCGATTTTCACGTATCCTTTACCGTCACCTCGGCACAACCCCAAAATTTGCACAACCATCATGTCTCTTTCGTCGGTGTATCCAGTCGTTATGGAAAAGCAATTCCCGCATAATTCATAACGTTTTCGAACGTGCGCTATTTTACCGTTCGTCACGTACAGTCTCCTAAAAGGTAGCTCAGTGTCACGATGGCGGTGGGGATCCCCACCACCATTCTTGGTGTTTCTGTGAGGGAACGTTCAAGGACGGTGTAGCCGTATTCAATTTCCCGAAACGTTTAGGGCTGGCGGACGCTTTTCAGTTTATGTCTGTGGGTGTTCCATAGGCGAGGAGGGACATCCTTTCCGCTTAGGAGAATATGAGGGGGTGCGCATGAAGCATTTTAGTAAGGAGTATCGCTGAACTGTACGGTCAGCATGTCAGAGAATGATTCCTAGTCAACGCTAGCTGGCGTGCCGAAGGCATCGGCTGGAGCGCGGCCAGCACCAAATGATTCGACGTTGTGTTGAGAACCCTTGTCTCTAACAAGGAGATTAACATGAAGGAAGTGTTTCAGTGTGGGTCTCAGAGCATCTGCAGGTCATGCCGAAGCCCTTTTGATTGCACCACCGGTCTGCGATGGTGCGTAAAATCCAGACAGATCATCATATAGTTGAAGTTGATTGCAGTAAGGTTACTATGCGTCTTTTTATCCAGATTCCATGCCTTAATGAGGAACAGACACTGCCTATGGTCCTGAAGAAGATGCCAACTGAGATTCCCGGCATTGATGACATTCAGCTGCTTGTCATCGATGATGGCTGTTCCGATAAGACGGTGGAGGTAGCCAGCAGTCTCGGCGTCAGGCATTTTGTGCATCATGCAAGACCGATGGGATTGGCCCGTGCGTTCCGTGATGGTGTGGACTATGCGTTGAAACACGGTGCGGATATAGTGGTCAACACTGACGGTGATAATCAGTACCCGAGTGAGACCATAGGCGAGCTGGTACAGCCAATCATCCGCCATGAGGCCGATATCGTGGTCGGCGACCGCCAGACCGCTACCATCAAGGAGTTCAGCTGGTTCAAGCGTAAGGTGCAGCATTTTGGCTCTTGGGTGGTCAACAAGGCCGCTGGTACACATATTCCGGACGCGGCCAGTGGCTTCCGTGCCTACTCCAAAAATTCCTTACTCAAATTGAACATCATCACTGAATTCAGCTACTGCATGGAAACCATCATTCAAGCAGGTAACAAACACATCGCCATTACTTCCTACGCCATCACCACCAACCCAAAAACTCGTGAATCCCGCCTATTTAGCAACATTTTCGAGCATATGGCCAAGTCTGGTGGGGCCATCATCCGCAGTTTCCTAATGTTCAAATCAAATGTGATTTTCAAGTGGGCTGCCATCATTTTCGGTTTTCTCGGTCTCGTCCCATTCGTGCGATTCCTCGTGCTTGCCTGCATGGGCAATAGTGCAGGTCATGTGCAGTCGCTGTTGCTTGGTACGGCCCTGCTCATGTTGGCTGCATTCTGTATAGCATTACAAATCATTTCCGAAGTGCAGCGCATTCAGCGCAAGTTGGTGGAAGACCAGCTTGAACGTATGAAGGAGGTTACCTACTCTATCGAGTATCAGAAAATATGGGCCCAACAAAACGAATACGGCGAATTCTCTCCGGCGCAGGGGCTTGACTAAACGATTCGATAATGGGAAGGACCTGAATCTATGCCGCGAATTTTGGCATTCGGCACTTACAACGTGCGCAAACATCCACGCGTCGGCATTCTCATTGATGGTTTGCGCAAGAACGACTGCGAGGTTGGGGAGATTAACGAGCCTCTGCAGCTCAGTACCGCTCAGCGTGTAGAGATCCTTAAAAAGCCGTGGAGGATATTTGGATTCTGCTGGAATCTGTTGAAGCTGTGGCGTTTACTCGCCAGACGTGCCAGGGCGTGGATAAGCGTCAACGGCAAACCCGATGCCGTGCTGGTTGGCTATATGGGTCATTTTGATGTGCTATTCGCGCGCCACATGTTCAAAGATGTACCGATTATTCTCGATCACTTGATTTTCGCCGGAGACACTGCAAAAGACCGTGGCGCACAGGGGTTGAAGGTCGAACTCTTGAAAATGCTCGACCGCATGGCCATCAATGCGGCAAACCTTGTGGTGTTGGACACTAAGGAACACCAACAGATGCTCCAACCGAAAGACGTTAGTATGGTGGTTCCTGTCGGAGCTTCGGATGACTGGTATGAGGTTGGCAGTTACGTGAGTGCTCGCACAACTGATATCGTGTTCTACGGCTTATACACGCCGCTGCAAGGTGTACCAGTGATTGCTCGGGCTGTGCGCATACTTGCCCAGCGTGGCGTCACACCGAACTTCACCTTTGTCGGTAAGGGTCAAGATTACAAGGAAGTCCGTGAACTCTGCAAAGGGCTTGATAACGTCACGTTCCGCGAATGGGTGGAGCCCGAGGAACTGCCCACTCTGGTCGCTTCTCATGCCATCGCCCTAGGTATCTTCTCCACTACGCCTAAAGGTCTGCGTGTGGTGCCGAACAAGGTATACCAGTCCATGGCGGTCGGTTGTGCGGTTATCACTAGTGACACCAAACCACAACGCAGAATGCTTGGTGACGGTGTGGTGTTCGTACAGCCGGGCAATGCGAAATCATTGGCTAACGCAATCGAATCTTTGGTGGCAAATCCGAGCATTCTTACGAAAAAGCAACGCAGGGCACTGGAGGTTTCGCAGCGATTCACCAGTGAGAACATCACCAAAGAACTTGCTCAATGGGTTAAAGATCATGCTTTGACATAGCCAGTTCGGTGAAGATACTGATGAGGATTGTATGAACAAGCTGAAGAAAATATTCGACTCCCAATTGCTCCGCTGGGTTTTTTTGGCTGTCGCGCTGGTTGGCCTAGTTTGGGCCGTTGTCAAGAACTGGGGGTCTTTGGTCTCCGCGTTGGCGGTATTGCCATGGCATATCGCCTTTGCTAGTGTAGCTCTGGCGATAGTGTACGTATTCTTCACGATGTGGTCTTGGAAAGTGATTCTTGCTGACCTTGGCTCAATGCTTGATTGGAATGTAGCGACACAACTGTTTGGTATCAGTCAGATAGGTAAATACATTCCTGGAGGTGTATGGAACATCGTCGCGTCTGCGGAAATTGGTCGTGATCATGAGATTCCTGCGCATCGTTCCGTGACGGCCATGACTATCGCGGTTCTCATTTCGTTACTATCTGGGACTGGTATTGGAACCATCACAGTGTTGAGCACATCTGTATCGATTCAAGTACCGGTTTGGCTGATTGTGTTACTTCTGGTCGTATTGATTGCACTGCTTATGCCACCGGTGTTGAATCGATTGATTGGATTTGGCTTCAAACTGCTGAAAAGACCTGTTCCGGAACGGCAGATGACGTTTAAAGGGCTGGGTTTGGCTACGCTGCTGGCAGTTGTCGCATGGATCATCGCTGGTATTCAAGTGTGGGTGTTGGCCTGTGGTTTTGCCATGCGCCCATCGATGGCTAGTTTGATGCTCTCTATTGGTGCTTACGCATTGGCTTGGGTGGTCGGTTTCTTAGTTGTATTTGTGCCTGCCGGTACTGGTGTACGTGAAAGTGTGCTGGGCCTGTTCTTTGCAGGCGTACTTAGCTCTGGCAGTGTGCTGGCTGTCGTTCTGATCAGCCGCATTGCCATGACAATCGCCGATTTAATGTTTGCCGGTGTCGGTGTCTTGCTGAAGACACGGCGATGATAGAAAGAAGCATGCGGGGATGACGGGCCTCTCGTTTATCTAGGCTATTTCATCCGAGGGAATGTTCCAGCTTAGTCCTTTACCCCCCTAATCTGTGGTGATGAAGGAGCTGTGACTCGATTTTTGAAGTCATGCCATTGTGCACGCTAGTTTGCATGCGGGTTGTAGATTTAACGGATTAAAATTTTGCGCTCTCAAAAACAACGGTAGATTTTTGTGAGAAAGTATGAGAAAGTATGAGAAAGCAGGTAAGTGTAATTCCTGTTTCCAATGTCTCGTCAAAACCCTAGGACGATGATAGTGATATGCATACCAAATTGGATGTCCAGTGAATGGTGAGCTAGCGACCGGACGATATGGGGCTGTGGGAATCAGGCTTTTCCCGAAGAAGACACACTTGCGATACTTTGCCATGATGAGATCAGTCACGCTTGAATAGATCGCGCGTGAATACCTTGCTGGCCACATCGGCAAGATCATCATTCCAACGATTGGCGACGATAATATCAACCCGCTGCTTGAACTCGGTCAAATCGTATGTGACTTCACTACCATAGAAATCAGACTTGCCCAATGTCGGTTCATAGATCACCACTGCAAGGCCTTCGCCTTTGAGTCGTTTCATCACACCTTGTATGGCGGACTGACGGAAGTTGTCGGAGCCTGACTTCATGGTCAGGCGATAAATACCCACCACCGGGTTTTCTACATTCCTGAGTTGGTTGAGAATCTCATCGGAAATAAAATCCTTACGGGTACGGTTTGCCTCGACAATCGCTTCGATGAGGTTCTGCGGCACTTGGTTGTAGTTGGCCAGCAGTTGCTTGGTGTCCTTCGGCAGACAGTAGCCGCCATAGCCGAAGCTCGGATTATTGTAGCCGTCACCAATACGCGGGTCAAGGCATACGCCGTTGATGATTTCGCGAGTATTTAGGCCACGGCTTTCCGCATAAGTGTCAAGTTCGTTGAAATAAGCCACACGTAACGCCAGATACGTATTAGCAAATAGCTTGATGGCCTCCGCCTCGGTGGTGCCGACTACTAGTTCCGGAATACCGGTGCTGCCGTCCGGATTCGTACGGTTCCATTCCATTGGATCCGCACCTTGCGCCAACGATGCTGCGAAATCGCGTGCCGCCCGAACGGAACGTTTATCATCCTGCGGAGCGCCGACCACAATGCGGCTCGGATGCAGGTTATCGTACAGTGCATGGCCTTCACGCAGAAACTCGGGGGAGAACAGGATATGGTCATCATGTAGACGATTGCGCAGTTGTCGGGTGTAGCCGACCGGAATGGTCGATTTGATTACAATCCAAACTTTCGGCGCGTATTCGCGTACAGTACTGATTGCAGATTCAACGCTGGAGGTATCGAAATAGTTCATCTGTGCATCATAGTTAGTGGGTGTCGCGATGATTGCAAGATCCGCGTTGGAATAGGCCTCCTTCGGACTGCTGGTGGCATGGAAATCTAATGGGCGTTCGCCGGAAGTGTTGCGGGTAAGAAAATTCGTGATTTCGGAATCAACGATCGGGCTTACTCCGCTATTAAGCATCTCCACTTTTTCTGGCACTATGTCAAGTGCATGCACTTCATTATGTTGGGATAGCAGCAGCGCTACGGAAAGGCCCACGTATCCGGTTCCAGCCACTGCGATTTTCATTGACAACCTGCTTTCAATTTACAGTTGGATACATGACATTGTAGCCAGTCATTGTGGTAAATCGACGAATCCGGCGTCCTTAAGATAATTTTTACCGACGCTCATATCGTACTGGATAAGCAAATAGTCGTGCAGTAGCGACTGCGCCTCTTGTGAAAGAGATTTTTTGTCGATGCGGTTTCCGGATACGTCAAGGTATACGGGTTCATCGGAACTGCCGCTTCCCGAAGCCGGAACCGAAATGGCAGGAACTGCTTGATGCATTTCAGTGAGGAATGCCAGATAGGGGCTGACTTTGGCATTCATGTGCAGAGCCAGCTGAGCGGAAAAATAATTTGACGATGTATAGGCCGAGGTCTGGTCGTCCAGTTTGGTGTTTGCCGACGTGGAAGCGTCGTTTGACCAAATGAAGTAATCCGTTTCGTGTAGTCCTAGAATATTATTCTGATCAGAATATGCGGTTGAATAGATACCTGGGAGATGATCTCCGTAAAAAATTACGGTGATGGGCTTGTCTAGGGCATTGAGACTATCGAGAAAATCCTTGGTGGCTTGGTCAGTGTAATTGATCCCCTTGGTGTATGTCTCGATATTGCTTCTCTCGGTATCCTGTAGGTTTTCGGAGGTGTCGAGTTCTTTAAACTGATTATCGTTGTAGAAATCTTCGAAAGGCATATGGTTCTGCATGGTGACCACTTGGAAGAACTTATTGCCTTTTGCTTTGGACACTTGACTCAAAACGTCGTTGTAGAACGATTGGTCGGAGGCATACCATGCGGAGTCGATGGGGGACAGGTCGGTGAGCTGAGGTGTCCCATCGGTGGCATAGAACTTCGAAAATCCGAATTTTTTGTAGTTCAGGTCACGGAAGTACATATTACGGTTATAGGCATGAAGCGCTACGGATGAGTCATCGCCATTATTCTTATTCCAATACTGGTTCAGCGTCGGCGTCCATTTCAGAGATGGCACGAGTTGCTGATAGGCGACGGACAGTGTCGAGCTGTAGTTCGCCGTGGAAAGGCCGGTAAGGGCTTGATACTCGATGTTCGCAGTGCCTCCGCCGTAGCCGGGGGAGAGCATCAGACCGGAAGTCGTCTCATTCTTGAGCTGACGTATGTAGGGCATCGGATCTTCGGCGAAGCTTACACCCGGTACACGGGTCGGATCGGAGAAGGTCTCCGACAACACCATAATGACGGTGCTGTCCGTCATTGTTTCGGTGCGGTTTTGATTGATCTGCTGGGCCTGCTCGGCATACTTCTTGGCAATCTCCTCCATGGCCTGCCGAGAGTAGCCGTCAGGTTTGTCCATGGTCTTCGTGTGCGCAAGACGAAGGAAATTGATCACCGGACCATTGGCAGTGGAATCCGCCAAACCATTCCATATTTGAGGTGAGTCGGAAAGGCTTTGGGCAAAATTGGTGGACCAATACTGAGAATCACCAAATCCCCAAACGAAAGATATGACCAAAGTGGAGCTGAGTACGGCTGCAGTGATACGGGTCAAGGTACCGACGGCATTCTTGACGCTGGCAAACGGATGACGCCATGAGCAGTGAATGACCGCATTGCGTCCGTCAAGGAATTGCATGACGATGCAGGTGGCAACGAGCCATATGACACCTATGACGGCGCTGTTCACCAAGGCTCGGCTTGTTTCTGGAATGAATGAGGTTAGCTCTCCCGTGTTGCCGCCGGTGATGAAGTTCAAGTCGGCGGGGAGTATGGGTTCGTTGCGAGATTCCATCTTGATATGGTTTGCAACGGCATAGACGGTCATGACCGTGCCGAAAATGGCCGTTGATATCCAGAATCTATTCAGTATGAATATCAAAGTGATATAGAGGGCGGCGAGAATGATGAGGTTCAGTAAAAACTGATATTGCCTATCAAACCACATCTGGCTAACGAAATGCAGTAGCTGCCCGGCGATGCTGTTCGCTTGCCTGGTAGCTTCATCGACTTCTTCCCCCGGTGCATATTCAGGCTCGGAATACATGCCCCATTGGATGAACAGGACTTCGAATGTGGTAAGCGCAGTGAAAATAATCGCATAGAACGAGTAGGAGAAACGATGGCGTTTCTGCCAGAGCGTATGGGTCGTCTTAGCGGCCTTGATAATGGTTTGGACGGTCCTGCGTTGGGTAAAGGTATGCCAGGCATTACGGATTGAAGCCGCCCTGACACGAATGGCATGACTCGCTGTCTTAACGGCTCCGACCGTGGCTTGACCTGCAGTGGATAGGACTTTCGTGATGGACCGTACTGTACGTGCGCTGTTGGAAGCGTCGGGAACATCCGCGACTCTGGTCACGGTTTTACGGCGACGATTTTCGCCGACAAATGTTCGGTATTTTTTAAAACCCTGGATATAAAGGCTATAACGTGTGGTTTGGGGGTAATCCGAAGCGCCTTTGGCCAGGACTTTACCAACAGTGGTTCCCTCTGAAAGAGAGTGAGAGGCGGATTGTGCATAGAGGCTTTTGCGAGTCTTCGGATATTCGGCATGGATTGGGTATTTCCGTGTGAAGAGTGCGGTCTTGCGACAGGATTTAAAATCTGACGGGGAGTATGTGATATTAGAGACGTCAGAAAGGCGGTGTGCTGCACTGGAGACTGGTTGTGCGGGGCGTCTCGAATACGGGAGCGCTGGAGAGTGAGGAGCTCTCAAAACATTGTGCATCGTCGCGTCCTTTAGTGCTCGATCCTTTGGGGGAATATTCCTGTCCTTGTGCCGGTGAGACATCGATATTGTAGGGGTGGACTCTGGACGAGTAAGTGTCTGGCGGGTTGCTTAAAGGTGTCTGGGAAGGAACGGTGATTGAGGGGCATCTGACGGATATTCGTTGTGTTGACAATTAGACCTTCAAGGTCAGTAGGGGGTAAGGTGGTGCGGTAGTATATCTAGATTCTGTCATCGAGCGACCAGCATAAACGGCTCTTTACCAGCACCCCGGTGAAGAGCCGTTTTCGCTATGTTCAGGGTTCGCCTGAAATGTCCGGATTACTCGGCGGTTTCGCGCTTGTACTGCACGAACATCTTGACGGCGTAGGCAAGGCCGCTCAGCGCGAGGATGATCGCACAGGCAACGGAGATGCCGATACCGGTCTGCGCCAACTGGCTGTACTCCGACTTGGTCACGGCACCGGAGGCCGCGCTGGTCTGATTCGCGGATGACGCGCTCGCGGTGGCATCGGACTTGGCCGTGCCGCCGTTGCCGGTGGCGGAGCCGCTGCCGGCAACCGTCTGAACCGACGTGCCGTTACCTGCGGCGGAGTCGGTACCGGAGGTGACATCGGTTCCGGATGCCCCATTCTGCGTATCCTTCAGCGCCTGAATGAACGACTTGTGCCATTCCTGGCGTGCGGCGACGAGCGAATCATGCTGGGTTTTCAATGCGGCGTGATCTTCCTGCAGATCGGTATGCAGCTGGTTGAGATGGGCCTGCGTATCCTGCGCATCCTGATGCAGGGTATCGTGCACCTCCTGACCGCGTTTGGAGGCGCCATCGAGCGCGGTCTTGATGTCTTCGCGATCTTCCTGGTAGTTCTTCCAAGCCTGCTCGCTGTACTGGCGCAACGCATCGGCGTCATCATGCGCATTCTGATGCAATTGCTCGGCATGTTGCTTGGCGGTGTCGAGGTCGGTCTTGAGCTGCTGGTCGGTCTGATGCACATGCTGCAACGTGTCGCAGAGCCTGTCCGTGTCGCAGGTGGTCATGTTCGGGCCGATTTCCGTGGTCGCTCCGGAGGTGCCGGTTTCGTCTGCCATGGCTGCGGACGGCAGCGAAACCATGCCGATTGTCAGCATGCCCGCGACTGCGATTGCTGCGATGCTTTTCTTCATTGGTGCCTCTCTATACGGTTACGGACCTGTTCGCGCACAACAAACGGCGCAATGCTCCCCTTGCGACATACTAGGAGCATTTTCCTCGCCGCAAAACCGATGGGAGTGCGGCAAATGACTAATTACGGACTAATTGCGCACCGCGACCGTGAACGGGCTGGCCGGGAGGGTGTCGCCGTTGTAGAGGATGCTCGAGCAGTCGGGATTGCCGCTCCACAGATAGCGCACCTGCGTCATGTCGGCCATGGCTGCCGTGGTGGAGGTGAGCGACACCTGATTGCCTTTGATCGTGGCCGTGGCCGACGTCCAGTTGCCGCTGTTGTCGGCCACTTCGAAGCCTTGCAGTGCATCGCCGGTGGGGGAGGCCACGTTCGCAATGCCGTCCAGTGGTGTGGCATTCGGGGTTTTGGTATAGTCCGGCGCACTCGCCGTGGCGCTTTTCGAATAGTTCGGCTTCATGGATCGCAGTTTGTCGGCAGTGCCGTCTTTGAACGACAGTGTGATCGCGGACTTGTCGGCGCTGCGCGTCGCCGATTCGATAATCGGCCCGGACGGCACGCTCTCGCCGGCGACCATGGCCTCGTACTGTGCGGCCATGCGTGCGCCGAGAATGTCTTTGCCGAGCGGATGGATCACCTTCGACGTGCCTTTGTCGGTGTCGATGGAGACCGTCATGGCCACGTTCGTGCTGTTGCGCAGATTCGCGTTGTCAAGCGTGCGCAGCTGCCCCTGACGTACGTTCTGCATGTACTGGTAGCCTGACCATCGCGCAAGTTGCACATACAGGAATGGCAGGGTGCTTTCGCCGAACACCTTGCGATACTGGTTGATCAGCGCGGTCATCTGCGATTCGTAGTCCAGGGAGGTGCTGAGCGTCGAGGCGTCATTGCAGCCTTGATACCACAGCACGCCCGCCACGCGGAAGCCGGTCAGCGGCGCGATGTGGTTCGCGTAGATGTCGCCGCCCTGTACGTGGCGGCTGATTGCGGTACCACCCCATGAGGTCTGGATGATGCCGATCGGTATGTTGGTTCTTTTGGCGCGCAACTGCATTGCGAACTGCTGTGCCAGGTAACTGAGATGTTGCGAATTGGTGCTATCCGCAGTAAGCCAGCCGGAGGTCTTGTTGGCGTCGATCAGCGGGAAGTCGGTGTTGTCGACGCTATGCTCGGCCACCACGAAATGCACGTTCGCATCGGTGAGCAGTTTCGGCAGATCGCCACGCGAGATGAGTCCGCCGCCCCAATTCCAGTTGGAGTCGCCTCCGGACGAGTAGTACTGCGTGTAGTTGAGTTCCATATTCGACTGTCCGGCCGCTACGAACACGTCTCCCACATACACTTTCGCCAGGCTGAACACGGTCTTGCCGTTGTATGCGATGGTGAGACGGTATGGTTTGAGCCCGCCCTGCAACGATTTCATCGTGCATGTGAACGCCCCGCTGTTCCTGACGTTCACGGTCGCGTTCACGGTCGTCTTGCCCCGCGTGAGCGTTGCGGACAGTTTGGACTGGTCGATGGCGTTGCCGCCGGCGTCACCGCTTGTGGCGGTGGCCGTGCCTTGGATGACCAGCGGCTTGCCGCGCTGGAAGACCATGTTTTCGGCATAGTATGACGGCAGGGTCACGGATATGTGCTGTGCTTGGGAAGTCGCGGATGAAGATTGAGCGGCACCTTTCGCCGAATGCATCGCGGAGCCATTCCCCCACTTCGGCATGCAGCCTACGATGATCGCCATAATTACCATAGTCGTGAGCACGGCCGCGATCGTTCCTCGAATCAGCCTCTTTCGGTTCATATGGGTTCCTTTTACCTTCACCAGCCATTTTCTTGTATCAGAGCATACTTTGAAACACCATAGTCGGTGCGGATCGTGCAGGGAAATATGAGACCGGTTGATTTTCGTTGTCCTGAACGGAAACATTCGTGATATGCGGGCAATTTGTTTCCCTCTAGACATATCAGATATGATTCCGCATATGCGACATTTTTTCCGTGTGGAACTTGAGGATGAATGGAAACTTCAGCAATTAAGTGAGCGCCTTCGTCGATTGGTCTATGGCGCAATGGACTACAATTCACTGATTCAGCCCAAGCGGAAACTCATATATAAGCTGTATATGGGGGAGAAGTGGCAGTATCCGAAGCTTACCGATCTCACCACATTGGATGGTACGCTTACCGAGCGGATGGATTTGGTGTCTTTCATGACGGTGACGGCGACTTCCACCTCGGAGGCGCAGACGAATTTCTCGCCTCACTATTTCGATAGTGACGATCGACAGGTCGTGGACCGTGGTGTGCGGCATATTCTGCTCACTCCGGATGAGGCTACGGACAAGGATGTGGAATTAAATCGTCCTGAAGGCCGCAGATTAGTAAAATTATATAAATCTTTTGAAGAAGCAGCTCCGAATTACTTCGATATATTTCGAGAGGGCGAACGCATATGGTGCGAACGGATTGGCAGAAGGCCTGTTGGTAAGGCGCTTTCTCGTACGGCGGAAGCTGCCAATGACAATGACGACAACGTGCATCCTTGGGTGGAGATCACGCCCGGTCATGCCGCTGTGAACGCACCTCGAGCGATCATAGTCGCCATGCACTGGTTCCAAGCGGGCGGTGCCGAACGTTGGGCATTGGAAACCGTAAAGTTGGTGAGGGAGGCGGGGTTCCTGCCTATCATCGTTACCGATTGTGATGGACACCAACCATGGATTACCAATCCCGTATTTGATGATGCGCTTTTATTGCCGATGACCCTACCGCTGCAGGAGCGTCCCGGTGACTCCCCCTTATTGCGTGCTCTCTTCGAGCAATTTAATATTCCAGGCATTCTGATTCACCATTGCCAATGGATGTACGACAATCTTTGGTGGGTTAAGTCACATTTCCCGCAAACTCAGGTGATCGACTCGCTGCATATCGTGGAATACTATTTCCGTGGCGGTTATCCGAAAGAATCCGTGGCCCATGACGAGTGGATTGACCTTCATCATGTTATCTCCCCTCAACTTAAGCATTGGATGGTTGACTACCACCATGTTGCCCCTGTAAAAGTGGTGGATGCACCTTTGATAGGTCTGACAGCGGATGCGAAAGCTCCGAAGTTCAAGAGCCGGGATAAGTCCAAGCCGTTTACTGTTGCCTATGTGGGACGTGTGGTTCGGCAGAAGAGGCCAGACGCGTTCATCCTCGCCGCAAAAGCGGTGAATGATGCCTATCCTGGCGAATTCCGTTTCATTATGCAGGGCAGCGGCAATATGGATGCTTTTGCGGACAGGCTGCTGAAACGTTACGGTTTGGAAAATGTAGTGGAGCGTCGGGGCATGGGCGTGCCTGTGGCACAGACCTATCAGGAGACCGATGCGTTGCTGATTTCATCCGTTAATGAAGGCATTACTCTTACCAGCATTGAGGCAATCAGTGCCGGCATACCGGTGCTTTCCGCAAATGTGGGTTCACAGGAAACGCTGATTCCGCCTCAGGGACTGTGCCGTCGCATGACTCCGCAATTCGTACGCGATACGAAATCCATACTGTCCCATATCGTCAATAACGAAGAGAATCGTAGGAAACTGTGGGAGAGTGAGCTTGCACGGCTGCAAAAATTCTCGCAGATGGAATCCGCGGATGCATACTTCAAGAAGATGCTGAAGGAGTGGCACGACCAATGACAGAAGCAAGGAAAGTGGCGGCTGTCGTCGTTACCTATAACCGACTTGACAAGCTGAAGACGGTTCTGTCTTCCCTTGAGACGCAGACTCAATTACCTGCACAACTCATCATTGTCAACAATGCTGCGACCGATGGTACCGCGGATTATCTGCAGGAGTATGCAAGGTCGTTCTCGCTTGCCGATGTTGTGCAGCTCGATATCGTTACCTTGGAGAAGAACGAAGGTGGTGCGGGTGGTTTTTCCGCAGGCATGCGTCGTGCCTATGAGTTGGGTGCGGATTTTACTTGGATCTTCGACGATGACGGTTATCCGGAACCGAGCGCCTTGGAAAAACTCATCGAGGGCTATGATAGCGCGGTCTCTGAGCTTGGCCCAGATGTACCGTTCGCTTGCTCCATGGTGAAATATATCGATGGCACCATTTCTGAGATGAATAATCCGATTCCTACATGGGATTGGGGACGTCTGAAAGCCAAAGGGCTCGATTTGATCATGGTGACTAGATGCTCATTCGTCTCCGTACTGATTCCACGCTGGGTCATGGAGAACTTCGGACTGCCCTATAAGGAATATTTTATTTGGTTCGATGATGCGGAGTACACTCTGCGTATCACGCGCGCCTGCCCGGGCGTACAGGTACTTAGCAGTGTGGTACTGCATGATATGGGTGCCAATAAAGGTGTCAATTTCACCATGATCAACGAAAAGAATGAATGGAAGTTCTCATACGGCATACGTAACGAGGCTTCGTACCATCTGCATCACGAAGGCGTTGCCAAATATCTGATATTTTGCGCAACCGTATGCCGTACCATGCATCGTGGCAACGTAGCTGGACCGTTGCGCCGTAAAATGTACAGGAAGATGCTGGAGGCATGGTCCTTCAATCCGAAAATCGACTATCCTCAGAAGTGCCCGATAAACCGATAGGGAAGTTCGTAACCCATGCGATTCAACGTTACTGCCGTGGTGGTGTCTTATAACCGTGAACAATTGCTGGGCGAATGTCTTGACGGCCTTGCGGTCCAGACCCGTCCGGCCGACCGCGTGATCGTGGTCGACAACGCCAGCACCGACCATGCGCTCCAGGTGGCGCACGAACATCCGATCGACGCCGATGTGATTGCCCTGCCGCGTAATGTCGGCGGAGCCGGTGGATTCTGCGCGGGCATAGCCGAAGCGGTCGACCCGAAAGCCGTCGCCGCCGATCATGGCACCGCCCACTACGTGTGGATCATGGACGATGACACCATACCGACGCCCACCGCACTGGAGAACCTGCTCCAAGCGGCTCAGGAGTCACTGGACGTGAATCACGCCCTACCCACCATACTTGGGTCCAAAGCACTGTGGGTCGACGGCCGTGAGCACCTGATGAACAAGCCGCGGCCGCGCACATGGGTGCGCAAGGGCGCGAAAACGCTTGACGGCATGGCGGGGGAGGGCGCCTACCAGGCACGTTCGCTGTCGTTCGTCTCCTGCCTGATCAACGCCGGTGCGATCGTGGGACTCAACAAGCTGCCACGCAGCGCCTATTTTCTGTGGAATGACGACTTCGAATTCACCACGGCCCTGCTCAAGCATGGCATCGGCTACTACGTGCCCGCCAGTGAGGTGGTGCACAAGACCAAGGTGTTCGGTTCCAGCGACGCCGATCCGGGCCAACGCTTCTACAATGAGGTGCGCAACAAACTATGGCTGTTCCGCCTGTCCCGCAGCAACTTTACGGCGGTGGAACTCGCCGAATTCCTGTTGAAAACCGCCCGTCGCTGGGCGCTCACCTATCTGCGTTCCGGCAACAGGGAGGTAATCGTCGACTGCTTCAAACGCGGCTGGCATGACGGCTGGCATACCGATCCGCAAACCAACGCCGAACTATTCGCCGACGTGCCGCGGATCGCGCGGCGCATCACGGCAATCGAAGGCTGAACATTACAGAATGTCTACTTGCGATCACCGGTCAACCTGTTGCGTACGGCGACCAGCAGGTGATAGCAGGATTTTCTGAAGCCGGTCGGCAGCAGCCGGTAGACGGCTCGCACCAGCACATTGCGCAGGAACTGCGGAAGACTCACGAAGCCGTCGTGCAGGAACTTCAGCTGCAATTGCAGTTCGTCACGGAACATGCCCAAACCTCCACGACGCTGGTATGCGCCGGCGTCCACGCGGTACAGCACTAACGCCTCCGGTACGTTGTAGAAGCGAGCATGGCGCAGCATGAGTTGCTCCCACAGCATGTAATCCTCGAAACGGCCGACATGCTCCGGATATCCGCCGGCGGCCAGCACCACGGACTTGCGGAACACCACACTCGGGTGGTGCAATGGCGACTGCATGCGGGCGAAACGTTCCAATGCCGCGCCTTCACGGGGGAGCGTACGCACCTGACCGTTACGATTTTCTCCGCCTGAGAACTCCTGAATGGCACTGCCGGCAATATCGATGGCCGGCGCACGGTCGGCGGCGAACAACGGCATCATCGTAGCGAAACGTTCAGGCAAGGAGATGTCATCGCTATCGGCACGGGCCACCACATCGTAACGACACCGCCGCAAACCTTCATTCAACGCATGCGCAAGACCCTGATTGACTTCCAGCGGTACCACGGTCACTTCAGGGCGAGGCCTCGAGGAGACGCCGGAACGGCTGAACCAATCGGCAACGGTTTCGGGCAATCCCTGCAGGAATCGTGCGATATCATCCGGCACCCGACCATCCCGTATGATCACGATCTGCGTAGGCGGCAGCGACTGCTCGACCGTGGCGGAGGCAATCGCCCTCTCGACCTGTGGCAGCGAATCATTGGCATACACTGACATAAGCAGGGAGAACTGCGGAAGCTGGTCATGCTGTTGAATGGTCACTACGCTATCGTAAATCATGACCGTGAAGTTGCATGAAGGAGCTTGAATGGCTGCAAACGAGACGAGTCGGGTGCAAAGCATCGACGTGCTGCGCACGCTGGCCTTGCTCTGCGTATTGAGCATCCATTCGCTACGCGCCGCCATCGCGCAGGTCAACGGCCAAGACCTGTCCGGTCTCACCGGCAACCAGATCGCCGCCTCCTGCGCCATAGGACTATCCACGCTGGGCGTACCGCTGTTCCTGATGATCAGCGGCTACCTGCTGTTGGACCGTGACTATACGAAAGAGCGGACCCTCACCTTCTTCAAACGCAATCTGCTGCCGCTGATCGTCTCATATGAGATATTCGATCTTGCGCTCGCGGTAGTGCAATACATTGGCGCTGGCGGCGTGACCGTTGCCGACTATGTGAAATCGGCGCTGTTCATAGGACCTGCGCCAATGGGCCATCTCTGGTACATGCAGGCCATCGTAGGCGCGTACCTGCTAGTACCGTTGCTGGCGTTGCTGCTGCACGCCGTTCGGGAACGTGGCTTGGAACCGTATGCCTATGCGGTACTGGCCTGCCTGTTCGTGTGCTACTCGGTGTTGCCGAGCGTGAATCAGATTATGGCATTGCAAGGCAATGCGTTCCGGGTCGTCAGCGCTTTGGATATGTTCGGCATTACGGAACCGCGATTCCTGCTCTATATGGTGTTCGGCTACATGGTGCGTCAAGGCTTCGGCATGCGAACCGCACCGGTTGCGGTGTATGCGGGTATGGTGGCGGCGCTCGCGGTATTGTGCGTTTCCGCCGCATGGTCGAATCTGCATGCAGATGGTTTCCAGTCCAGTCTGGCGTTCACACCGGTGGTGTTGGGTGGGTGCATGCTGTTCCTTGCCGTGGTACGGGCGTTGCGCGGTAGGCGTATTCCGAATGCCCTGTACCGGCCTGTGCGCAGTGTGGCCGTATGTTCGTATGGCATGTATGTGTTGCATTACCCCGTAGTGCTGTTCATGAAGTATGCGCCACTGCCTGTGCATGGATGGGCGCTGTATGCGTGCATCATGGCCGTTGCGTTTATCATCTCGTACGCAGTGGTATGGTTGGCGTCTCGATACCCCCTTGCCGCTAAATGGCTGTTTCTCATGAAGTGACCCGATTCCCTCGGCGTGGGGCTATGTGGAGAACTTGGTCTTCAATAGCGGATATCGTTATTTCAAGCGGTGACGTAAATGTAATGTCACATGGCGATAGGGTGTTGTTAACGGCTTTTGAAATAGGGAATTCAAGCCGTATGAGAGATCGTAAGTAGACGAATCGGAGTTGTCGACTATGAAACATAACGCAATCCATGCCACGGCACGGTCTAGCCAGCGTAAGAAGTGGCCATGGGTGCTGCTGGGGGTCTTCGTGTCGTTCGTCGTACTGGGTGCGGTATGCGGTATGGCCGGCTACAAGCTTTACAAACAGGCACTGCAGGTCAAGGACCATGAGGTTGCCGCCGTGGAAACGATGAAGCCGTTCGAGGATATTACGAATACGACGGATTCGAACACACTGCAGAGAGCAATCAAGTCGATGCGGCAGCATACCGGCGCCGCTCGTACCATCGCGCATGGCGGTTTGTGGAAGCTGGCGGCCATGGTGCCGGTGTGTGGCGATGACATCCGCACCGTGCAGGGCATGACGGAAGTGGTGGATGACCTTGCTTCGAAGACGTTACCAAAGGTTTCCGATATGTTGACCGCGGTGACGAATGCTGATTTGAGTGCCGGTGACAATCAAGTCAACATACAACCGATATTGGATATCAAGAACGCCATGAATACGGTGAATACGCAAGTTCAGCAGCAGTATAAGAAGATGGAAAACCTGCCGACCCCGCATATCGGGTTGGTGAGGAATGCGTATAATCAGGCGCTGGATCAGTTCGCTGATATTGCCGCTAAATTGAATCAGGGCAACGAGATATTTTCCGTTCTACCGAATCTCCTGGGCCAGGATGGTCAGCGTACTTATCTGGTCTTTGCGGCCACTACTTCGGAATCCCGTTCTTCGGGCGGTCTGGGTGGCTCACTGGGCAGCATGACCACCAATAACGGTTCGTTCCAGATGGGCGACTTCTACCCGAATACCGAGTTCGAAGGTGCGGATTCAGAGGTCTATACGGATTCCGATAAGGCGTTTTTCCCGTTGTCCTTCGATATTCGAGATCAGGAGGTGGACCCGGACTTCAATAACGTGGCGAAGAACATTGCCACCATTTGGCAGCGGTCCAGCCACTCCACCAATGTGGATGGCGTGATGTCCATCGATCCGGTGTTCATCCAGGCACTGGTGAAGCTGAATGGTAACGTGCAGATTCCAGACGGTCCGCTGCTGACCGGTGACAATACCGCCCAGTTCCTGCTTAACGACATCTACAAGGATGTGGACACCGCTTACCAGGATGAGTACTTCCAATATGTGGCTTCCAATGTGATAGACGCTACGTTCAAGAATCTGGATGTCAGCAAGCTCATGTCCATTGCCAAGCTCGTCTCCCCAATGGCGGACGGCCGACATGTAAGCTTTGTGAGCTTCCATGAGGATGAGAACAAGGTCCTCTCCGATATAGGTCTGACGAACGGTATTCCTTCCGATGAGGAGAAGCCGGAATTCGGCATGTATTTCAACCAGCTCAACTTTTCGAAGATGGATTGGTACCTGCACCGCAATACGCGGATTACGCGCACCTCATGCAATCAAGATGGTTCCCAGACCTACCATGTAACAGTCACTTTGGAGAATGTTCTGCCCTATGAGGATTACACGAATGGCCCCGCCTACATTCTCGGTGGCGGTGATTTGCGTGGCCACAGCATCGATAAGATATTGTTCTATGCGCCTGCGGGTGGTTCCATCTCCAACCTTACCGTAGGTGGCAGTGCCCAGATTGATAACCCAAAGCGGGGCGATTTCAAGGGCAATAGCATGATCTATACCGTTGCGAACATTGCCTACGGACAGAATGCGACGTTCGACTTCGACGTGACCACCTCTCCGAAGGCCAAGGAAGATCTCAAACTTGATCAGACGCCGATGGGCTGGGTCGAAACAGGTGTTGACTATGGGAAACCATCCTGCGAGATTAAGAAGTAGACTCCGCTATACGGTTCTGCGATTAACGGCTGACGTGAGCTTGTTCACAGTTATGCCAGGGAATCATGGCGGAGACCGGCTCCAACTGCAGAGCCTGGGCGGGCTTTAAGCCATTGGAAGAAGTTTGCCGGGTGTCTGGCTGTGGCATTGGCCTATGCCGCCATTGGCGGCGACGGTGCCGCCAATAACTGGTGCATCCATCAGACCATCTTCCGTACGTTCCGCGGTAGGACGATTGCGGTTGGAAGGTCGTCAGCGGAAGGCGGCTATTTGGCGGAATCGAGCTTCATTTCCTGTGAGGCGAGAACGGCCTTGACCGCGGAATCAAGCTCATTGGTGATATTGCGCAGGTTGTCGGCGTAGTCTTTGATGTCGTTGGTGGCCTTGGTGAAATCATCCGCATTGCCCTTGGCTGGGCAGGTCGGCGCATCGTCGACGGCGTCAGCAAGCTTCATCGCATCCTTGAGCGTTTCCAATGTGGAACCGTTCGCAACATCGTCGACCGTCAGTTTTGCGGCTTGTTTGGCTTCGGACTGCGCCTCTTTGAAGCTGTCTTGATGCACGGTCAGCGTCTTCGCGTTCAACTTGCAGGTGTCGCTGGCGGCTTGCGTCAGTTCTCGCTGATTGCCGATGATGATGGTCACGGCGACGGTTAATATGATCGCGATAACCGCCACTATGGCGATTGCGGCAATCACGCGCCTTGATTTGGCATTGCTTTTTTCGATCTTCACAGTTTCTTTCCCTCTATCTTGTTGCTTGTGAATTCCAACGAGACTTGATGAGCATACAAAAAATCCATGAGAAAATCGCTTACTGAGAAAATGACTTCGTGTTTTTCCTCTGTGAGAGGAATAGTTGCGGCATGTGACTTCGCGAAGAGGTTTGCATGGTTCGGGTGGCGCTACGGGCCGCCGTGTCCGATCGGTACGGTGCCATGCCGACGTACGGTACGCAAGTGAATATCGGCACAGCGCGTTGCGGTCCATGATGATTTTATGCTAGAAGGAACGATGTTCTAAGGGGGCTGTATGGCACGGCGTGCAACGCTGAAAGACGTGGCGCGGGCGGCGGGAGTGTCGGTGACCACCGTGTCGCTGGTGCTTAACGGACGTCCGGCACGCGTGTCGAAGGAGAAGCGCGAGCTTATCGCCAAGGCGGCCAAAGAACTGCATTACGTGCCTAACCAGAGTGCGCGCAGCCTGGTGACCAAACAGTCGAAACTCGTGGCGCTGATCGTGCCCGACATCGAAAACCTGTTTTTCGCCGCACTGTCGAAATGCGTGGAAGATGAGTGCGCCGCACAGGGCTATTCGTTGATTGTGGCTAATTCCGACGATTCGCGTGCCACCGAACATGATCTGATGGTCCGACTTGCCTCCCGAGGTGTCGACGGCATGATGCTGATTCCCGCGCGCGAGTCCTGTGCCGCCGAAGACGAGCTGCGAGCCGACGTGGAGCAGGTGGCCTGTCCGGTGGTGCTCATCGACCGCCTCGTACAGAACGGCTGGTGCGATGCCGTCGGATTCGACAACTATGTGGGCGGCCGTCTCGCCGCACGGTACCTGTTGGAAGGCGGGCACCGTCATATCGGCATCGTGACGGGCGATGTCGCGGAATCGAGCGCGCTTGATCGCAAACGTGGTTTCGTGGATGCCATCGAACAGGCGGGGGAGCGTTTCGATCCCGCACTGTGCGTTGCGGGTGACTACCGTTTCGACAGCGGATATCATGCTGCCGATCGAATTATCGACGGCGGTGCCACGGCAGTGTTCTGCTGCAACGATGTGATGGCCTTGGGATTCCGCCAGCGCCTTGCCGAGCGTGGACTGCAGGTGACGCAGGACATGCAGGTGATCGGCTACGACAATATCCTCAAGAGATTCGGCCTTGGCCTGCACATGACCACCGTCGAGCAAAGCGTCACCGATCTGGCGGAAGCCTGTTGGCGGATGCTCTCCGTCCGCATCGACGCCGCGATTGGCCGCACCGGCGCAAAAGACGGGAATGATTCCGACTCCGTGAGTGCTGAAGACGGAGGCGAACGCCCTTGGCTGCGCCATCCGCGAGTCCAGCTGCTCACTCCGAAACTGGTTCAGGCCGCCTGCGCCTAGACGCATAGCTCCTTCCTTCCGGCGGATTGCGCCATCCTGTAGGCGTCGACGCCGAAATCGTGACAGATGAGGCTGGTTCCAGCGGTGGGACAAACAGCGACACGCAGATATGTGAGTGTTTTGACTCTCTTGATAAAACGCTTTATCATGAATCCAACAGCAAATCGAGAATGTACTCGCTGCTTTTTATGCAACAAAGCTGACGACAATGGGACGTGTGGTGGCGGACCGTCGTCAGTCCGTCAATGAGGAAAGGCATAACCATGAAAAAACTGATTCTGGATTTGGATACCGGTGTTGACGACGCTCTGGCCATCTCCTACGCCTTAGGAAGCCCGGAGATCGAACTCATCGGCATCACCGGCACCTACGGCAACGTGCTCGTCGAACAGGGCGTTCGCAACGCTCTGGCCGTAACCGACCTGCTCGGACATCCGGAAGTCAAGGTCTACCAAGGACTGCCGCACTCCAGCACCACCGACCATTTCGACGTACTGCCGATCTCTGCGTTCATCCACGGCGAAAACGGCATCGGCGACGTGACCATTCCCGACTCCAACCGCTCCGTCGAAACCGAATCCGCAGTCGACTTCATCATCGACGCCGTCAAAACGTACGGCAAGGACCTCGTCTACGTACCTACCGGTCCGATGACCAACATCGCGGCCGCACTCGACAAGGCGCCGGAAATCAAGGATGAAATCGGCGAAATCGTACTTATGGGCGGTGCTCTGACCGTTCCAGGCAACGTGAACGCGTGGACCGAAGCCAATATTTCACAGGATCCAGACGCAGCCGACCGTCTGTTCCGTTCCGGCGCACCCGTGACCATGATCGGCCTCGACGTGACCCTGCAAACCCTGCTCACCTACAAGGAAACCCAGCAGTGGCGTGAGCTCGGCACCAAGGCCGGTACGTTCCTGGCCGACATGACCGACTACTACATCAAGGCCTACGAGACCACCGCACCGCATCTTGGCGGTTGCGGCCTGCATGATCCGCTCGCCGTGGGCGTGGCGGTCGATCCGACGCTCGTGACCATGCTCGACATCAACATGAAGGTCGATGTGGACGGCCCGACCCGTGGCCGTACCATCGGCGACGAAACCAGACTCAACGATGCGAACAAGACCATGAAGGTGGCCGTGGGCGTGGATGTGCCGAGGTTCCTGAACGAGTTCATGACGCGTATTTCCGGGCTTGCCAAGGGCGCGAAATAAGGTTGCGCGCCCTAGATTGCGCGTTCCGTTTCCCTATTGAATGTGAAATTTGAAAGTAGTCGATCATATGACTCATAACAATGCAAACGCATCCGCCGATCCGTTCGACGATCCGGTCACCAGCAACAAGATGGCCATCCGTGCCCTGATTCCGCTGCTCATCACCTTCGTACTCGGCACCCTGTGCCTGCAGGGCTTCAACCTTGTGTTCCAGCAGGTCGGCGCCGATGTTGGCGCGCCGAACCAAGCCTCCCTGATCACCGCGTTCCCGAGCATCGTGCTTGGCATCGTGTGCTTCATCTACGGTTCTCTGGGTGACTTCGTCTCCCTGCGTCGCCTCGTGACGGTCGGTCTTATCACCCTGTTCGTGGGGTCGCTGTTCGGCTTCATCGCCAACTTCTTCTTTGCCGCCAATCTGTGGACCGTCATCATCGCACGAGTGCTGCAGACCGCCGGCGAACAGGTGGCGGGCTCCGCCTTCCTGGTGGTCGCGACCAAATATCTGCGCAATGATCTGAAGGTGATTTTCTTCGGCCTGTTCACCGCCGCATATCAGCTGTCCGCATCCATCGGCGTGTTTGCGGCGGGTATGTTGAGCTCCATCGCATGGCAGTATCTGTTCCTGATTCCGGCGGTGACCATTCTGTTCCTGCCGATCCTGCTCAAGACCCTGCCAGCCAAGAGCGGCAACGGCCAGAAGGTCGACGCGCTCGGCTTCGTGATCTTCGGCTTCGCAACCGCGTTCCTGACCCTGTTCTTCTCGTACATGGCATGGTGGATGCTCGTGGTGTCCGTACTGTTGTACGCGGCGTTCGGCGTGTACATCAACAAGGCCTCCAACCCGTTCATCACCCCGGCGTTCTTCAAGAACACCCGCTGGCTACGTGCGATCAGCCTGATCCTCGTGTTCTACTTCGTGAACTACGCACTGTCGCCCATCTTCAACGCCATCGGCACCAAGCTGTACGGTATGACCACCACGCAGGTGTCGCTATACATCGTGTGGGCGTACGTGGTCGCCGCCGTCGTGGGCACTTGCTCCGGACTCATCGTCGGTAAGATCGGCATCAGGGCGGGACTCGTGACCGCTGGTACGCTGATGTTCGTCGGATGGACGGGTGCCGCGTTCTGCGTGAATTCCGGCTTCCTGGTGCTCACCCTGTTCGCCTGCGTGTTCTACGCCGGCTGTGGTCTGATGTACTCGCCGGTCGTCTCCACCGTGCTGGGCACCATCGAAAAGGATGAGTCCGGCCGTGGCGTGGGCATGAACGATCTGGCCATGAACGTCTCGCCGTCCATCGGCATCGCCATCATCGGCAGCCTGCTCGGCTCCAACGCGATGGCCGGCTCCTCCATCGTCGGCACCACCGGCGATGCCGCAGGCTTCTCCAATCTGCTGCTTATCGGCTCCGTCACCGCGTTGCTGGGCCTAATCGTGTTCTTCGTGTTCAAGAAGAAGATCTACGAAGGCAATCATGCGCTGGAAACCGAACAGGCCGGAAAAGCCGAATAGGCCGAATAGGCCGAATAGGCCGAACAGGTCGAACAGTAAGTTTTCACGGAATGTTTCACGGACGGTGGGCGGTATCGGATGAATGAACCGCCCGCCGGTAATCTGAATCTTCGATAATTGACAATCATCGGAACACAACATTTTAAGGAGACAAGGATGGGCGCGATCGAAGTGCTCTCTGCATTGGATCGAATTCACGGCACGGTGTCGGTGATCGGCTCCATGAACGCGGACTACACCGTTACCGCGCAACGACTGCCGGGGCCGGGGGAGACCATCACCGGTGGCCCGTTGCAGCTGCTGCCGGGTGGTAAATCAGGCAATCAAGCCGCTGCGGCCGCGCGAATCGGCGCCACCGTGCAGATGTTCGGCGCGGTTGGCTCCGACAGCAATGCCGAATTCCTGCTCGGCGCTCTGGCCGAGGCCGGTGTGAACACCACGCATGTGCGCCGCGTGCTCGGTCCGAGCGGAACCACCGTAATCACCGTGGACGCGGCCGGCGAGAACACCATCGTGTATTCTCCGGGCTCCAACGCACAGGTGACCGTGGATTATGTGGAATCCGTACGCGAGGCGCTGGTGCGTTCTTCCGTGCTCGGCTTGTGCCTCGAAAGTCCGATCGAGACGGTGACCGCCGCCGCGCGCATCTGCCATGAGGCGGGTGTGAAGGTGCTGCTCAACGATTCGCCGTTCACGCCGTCGCTGCCTGCGGAACTGGTGGCAGCCTCCGACATCCTGCTCGTCAATGAGCATGAGATGGCGCAGTTGCTCGGCATTGACGAGCCTGAGGATGATGACTGGGACGCTTTCGACTGGGGCCATGTTCTGGACGAAATGCGGTCGTTCGGTTTTGATCAGGCGATCGTGACATTGGGAGGCGACGGTTCCGTGGTGCTCGATACCACCGCGGAAGAGCCGATTCAGCGCATTGCACCGGTTCGCGTGAAGGCCGTCGACACCACCGGTTGCGGCGATTCCTTCATGGGTACCGTGCTAGCCGGTCTCGCCTCCGGCATGTCACTGTCCGAGTCCGCGCAACTTGCCGCGTATGTGTCCGCCTATGCGGCCACGGGTTACGGTGCGCAGGCTTCTTATGGCAATGCCGCGCAGATTCGCGAGGCATTCGCCGAGTAGTCCGAGACGGCCGGCATCGCGGCGGTGCGGTTCGGTGAAATTGGATGTGCAAGCACGATTTGTCAAGACGGCTGTTTTGGCAAATCGTGCTTTTCATGTTCCCCTCAATGACTCCATGAGGCCGCATACTGAAGGCAATCGTAAAGTAAGAGGGTATGGATAAGTCGTCTGAGACGTGAATTGAGTCCATGCGGCACGGAATCTGAACGCACTATCTTCGAAAAGGTCTTTTTTTATCCGATCGTGCGCGGTCCAATCCGGACGGAAGGATGGCCGTCATTGCAGTATCAGGAATTTCTTGTGTGACTGTGCGCAACCTAAGTGCGCATTCGACCCGTATCTTCCTGAGACGATATGACGTTCTTGCGGTGAGGCATCTTCCCTTCTTGAGCCGGGTGACGATCGCAAATGATTCACCCTCACGGCATCCGTATCTTTGAAGACCGCGTGACGGGCCGAATCGTTTCCGCGCGGCGTGGGCACCCGCATTGTTATATTTGAGTTTGGCTTAATTTCACGCACCCGTATATTGGAAGGCGAAGCATGTCGGCGATTCTCGAAGGCACCCCGGATAAAAAACTGGCGTTGGTGACGGGTCGTGCGTACCCCGAACAAGCCGAGGAAACCGCGAAGTACCTTGGCACCCACGTGCTCGAGACCACCTCATACGATTTCGCCAACGGAGAGATGTACGTGCGCTACACCGAGCCGGTGCGCGGCGCCGACGTGTTCGTGATGCAGGCACACACCGTGCCGATCAACAAGTGGATTATGGAACAGCTCATCATGGTCGATGCGCTGAAGCGCGCTTCCGCCCGTTCCATCACCGTGGTCGCGCCGTTCCTCGGTTACTCTCGTCAGGACAAGAAGCACCAGGGGCGCGAACCCATCACCGCACGGCTTATCTTTGACCTGTTCCAGGCCGCCGGCGCTGACCGCATCATGACGGTCGACCTGCATGCCGCCCAGGAACAGGGTTTCTTCGACGGTCCGGTCGACCATCTCACCGCCATGCCGGTGCTGCTCGACTACGTGCGTAACAACATGCCATTGGAAAACACCACCATCGTGTCCCCGGACGCCGGCCGCATCAAGGTTTCCGAACAGTGGGCCGCCAAACTCGGCGGTCTGCCGCTCGCATTCATCCACAAGACCCGCGACACCACGCGTCCTAATCATGCGGTGGCGCACGGCATCATCGGAGAGGTCGAAGGGCGCGAATGCGTGGTCGTCGATGACATCATCGACACCGCCGGCACCATCTGCGAGGCCGTGCGCACTCTGCGCGAAGCCGGCGCGAAGTCGGTGACCTTGGTCGCCACGCACGGCCTGCTTTCCGGCCCGGCCGTGGAACGCCTGCGCGATTGCGGTGCCAGGGAAATCGTGCTTACGGACACCGTGCCGGTTCCGGAAGAGAAGCGTCTGCCGAACATGACCGTACTGTCTGCCGCGCCATTGCTGGCCGCCGGCATCCGTTCCGTGTTCGAATCCGGTTCGGTCTCCACGTTGCTCAATGGATTGCCTGATGATATGCGCCCACGCAATATCTATGCGTGATCTGCGTGATTCGTGAATGTACGATTCGTATAATGGAGCCTCGCCCATGCGGCGGGGCTTTTTGATTGACGGCGGACTTGGGTGCGGGCCCCTTCGCCGAGAGAGTGAACGGAAAGAACTCGTCTGGGTGTCGGGATATGCTGAACAGGTTGTCTGAATTGTATCTTTATACCTTATATATAGATGCGTGAAGGCAGTACGCATACACACTCCTGCCATGGAAAGTCCATGGCCGATAGTCCGAAGGAGGTGGGTGATGTCTGCGCATAAGTACGAACTGATGTTCATTGCCGATCCTGAGCTGGATGAGCGTGGTCTGAAGAAGCTGACCGAGCAGTATCTGGAACTCGTCACCAAGGAAGGCGGTGCCGTCGAGAACATCGACATCTGGGGCCGTCGTAAGCTTGCCTACGAAATCGCCGACAAGACCGAAGGCAACTACGTCGTGGTCAACTACTCCGCCGAGCCGGCCACCAGCGACGAACTCGATCGTCTGCTGAACCTGAACGAATCCGTCATCCGCACGAAGATTCTTCGCAAGTAAGTAATTCCAAGCTTTTCAAGCTGCATAAGTAAGTAGGTAACGTCATGGCAGGCGAAACGATTATCACCGTGGTGGGTAACCTCACGGCTGATCCTGAAATCCGTACCACTGGCAACGGCGCATCCGTGGCCAGCTTCACGATTGCCTCCACTCCGCGCACTTGGAACCGTAATTCGAACCAGTTCGAAGACGGTCAGGCCCTGTTCATGCGCTGCTCCGCGTGGCGCGACATGGCCGAGCATTGTGCGCAGAGCCTGTCGAAGGGCATGCGCGTAATCGCACAGGGTCGTCTGCAGCAGCGTTCCTACCAAGCGCAGGATGGTTCCCAGCGTACCGTCGTTGAGATGCAGGTCGATGAAATCGGCCCGTCCCTGCGTTACGCAACCGCCCAGGTTACGCGTACTTCCAGTGCCAGTGGCTATGCCGGCAATCGTGGCGGCAATGGCTTCACCGGTAACAACGGAGGCTATGCGAACAACAATGGTGGCTTCGGCGGCAACGCCGGCGGCTACCAGGGCGGTGCCGGATATTCCGGTGGCGCGGGCTATCAGGGTGGGGCCTCCGCTCCCGCCAACGCCGCACCTGCCGCAGCACCGGCTTCCGACCCGTGGGGCAACGCGGATTCCTCCGCCGCGTCCTTCGGATCTTTCGGTGCCAGCTCCTCCGAATTCGGAGGCAATGACGGCGAGCCGGAATTCTAAGCTGAAAAGCAATCCCAGATTGTAAGGAGAACATCAAGATGTCACGCAAGAGGCCGCAGCCGCCGGTCAAGCCGTTTAAGAAGAAGCCGAATCCACTGAAGGCTGCCAAGATCACCGAGATCGATTACAAGGACGTCGCCCTGCTGCGCAAGTTCATTTCCGATCGCGGTAAGATCCGCTCCCGTCGTATCACCGGTGTGACCGTGCAGGAACAGCGCAAGATCTCGAAGGCGATCAAGAACGCCCGCGAGATGGCTCTGCTGCCGTACGCCACTTCCGGCCGCTGATCTTAGAGAGGTTTGAACAATGGCTGAAACTAAGGTTATTCTTACCAAGTCCGTCGCTAACCTGGGTCACCCGGGCGATGTCGTGACCGTCAAGGCTGGTTACGCTCGTAACTACCTGCTCCCGCAGGGCCTGGGCTTCGCCTGGACCAAGGGTGCCGCCGCTCAGATCGAGGCCATGAAGCGCGCTCGTCTGGCTAAGGCCGTCGCCACCCGTGAAGAGGCCGTTGCCGCCAAGGAACTGATCGAGGGTACCACCGTCGAAATCGCTGCCAAGGTCTCCGAATCCGGCAAGCTGTTCGGTGGCATCTCCGCCGAGAAGATCGCCATTGCGCTGTCTTCCAAGGTCGAGGTCAACCCGAAGAACATCACCGTTGAGCCGATCAAGACCACCGGTGACTTCCCGGCGACCGTCGCTCTGCATCCGGAAATCACCGCTTCCTTCTTCGTGAAGGTCGTCGCTGAGTGATTTCGGTCCCATTCGCTGCGATCCGGACGAGTGTCCGACCGCGGTGAATGACTTCAGACTGCACGTCTGAGCTTAAGCATCAAGAATCCCCCTGCACCGTTGTGGCGTAGGGGGATTCTCATTAGGGTCAACACCTAATTTGTGGAGAAATTGTAATTGATGAAGTCGGGGGACCGGTAGAGGCGGTTTCATCCATGAAACTTGCGAGATTATCCGTCACGGCGAAATTGCCGATAATCACTGGAATTTCGCGGTTTTATGTCCGCGACACGCCGTGAGTTGCATTTGATTCGAATCTGAGTATATTTACTTCTCGTGCTCAGCGAGAACAAAACCTCGCCAGACCAACGCCCCTTTAGCTCAGTTGGTTAGAGCAGCTGACTCTTAATCAGCGTGTCCAGGGTTCGAATCCCTGAGGGGGCACAGCAAAACCCTTGGAATCGTTAGGTTCCAAGGGTTTCTTTGTTTTCCATTGGTCTTGGCTTGATCTTGGTGTTCACGCTTGCGGAGAGTGTTTCGGGATGTGTGCCTTCAACACTCCATCCTCGGCATGCAAACCCATCAAAGGAGCATGCGATTTGAGCATCGTTGAACATATCCTCATGACGATCTGCGCGGGTGCCGTGATGATTGGCGGTGTCGCTTTTCCCTCAGAGCAGGCTGAACAGCAGGACGGCCATCGCCACGATGTACAGGACGAATAAGATCCGAATGAGCGTCGTCGTCGACCCGTTGCCCGAGGGACGGCAAGCAGCGATGACGAGCAACACGATCGAGACGGCAACCAATGCGATTGCGATCCACCACAGCACCGTGGCGGACTGCGATGTGCCATGAAGCCGGCCAGCGACGAACAGGACCGTGGAAAGCGCCATCAGTATGCCGTTGAGCCTGACCGAGATATCCGATGTATGTTCATGGCGGACGAACGCCAAGTATGCCGAAATCACCACCGCTAGGATGATTCCCGTCATACCGGCCCAAGATAATATCTGATGAATGGTATCCATGACTACCGCCTTTCACCGTTTTGCATAATGCGAGAGAACGGGATCTGCTGTGATCTTCTTATGTCTAATTGTATGTGGAACGATGAGCGGTTCGTCGGACCGCCCCCTCTGATGCATGCATCCTGACCTCGCAGACGGAATTCCGTTCCGTCACTGTATGCGAGGTGCTGATGCCGGGCATATCGGCGGATAATGGGTCGTCGCTCCAGCAACACTTGCGGCCGCAGGCGTGTCTCCTGCGTGTTGCTGGCACTCGCCCTCATCATGCTCGTCGTCTTGATTTGCCTCGTCCTGCATTGAAAACCGTTGTGGGATGCCTCGTCGAGGGCGTTCCGCAACGAATCCGCAATCGATGATTCCATGAAAGGCTTCACCTTGCCCCGTCGCATGGTCATGGGCTCGGCATGGGAAATAGAAAAATCGCCAACCCGGATGGGTTGGCGGCCCCGTACACAGTAGCGGGGCTAGGATTTGAATCTAGGACCTGGTGGTCTACGACCGTTTCGAGGACGCCGTGAAGACGTGCGGCTCCTCCGC